>Ga0210394_10001142_pt1 | contig 44874 bp, 39 predicted proteins | sample IncBWC12MmetaG_FD_160121 | JGI IMG/M metagenome (GOLD analysis project Ga0210394, IMG submission 160121) | Forest soil microbial communities from Barre Woods Harvard Forest LTER site, Petersham, Massachusetts, United States - Inc-BW-C-12-M | ecosystem: Environmental > Terrestrial > Soil >...
CTTCAACGGCCGCGGCCTGTGCGACGACGTGATGGACGTGATTCTCACGCTGGTCACGAACACGGCCCTCGGCGATGGGGTGGCGCCCGATATGCGGCTGATGCGCCCGGATTTTCCCTATTTCGGCGAGCCGCACCCTAGGGCGGCGAGTTCCGCAAAGCAGTGAGGCCGAAGGAGTGCGCCCACGGACGATACGGCGGCGATCTGCGATTCGATGGATTTGCTCGCCGGCAGCGCGGAGCGAATCTCCGTCGTCTCCGTCAAGCGCGCTGGAGGCATTTACGCCGCCCGGGTTGGCGAAGGCTCACGCGGAAGGAAATCCGTACTGATGTGGATGGCGGACCAGAGGTTCCCAGCAATGACTCTGCACTGCATACGGCTCCCTGACGGTATTAAACTTCGTTCTCCTGCTACTTCACGAAAAGTCAACCAGCATTCGCCAAGTTCACTTCATGTTGCCGACGCTGCCACGCCAGACCGCAGTGATTTGAAGCCCGCGCGAACCTCTTCTGAAAAGAGTCGTGGCTGTTCCCAGGCCGCATAGTGCCCGCCCTTGTCAACCCTGTTGTAATAAATGAGTTTGTCATACGCGCGCTCCGTCCAACTTCGCGGGGCTTGATAGTTCTCGCCGGGAAAGACGCTCACAGCAGCCGGGATAGAGACATTGGCCGCATTATAAAGATTGAGGTGAAGTTCCCAATAGAAACGAGCCGCAGAAATCGCCGTGTTCGTCAACCAGTAGAGCGTGAAGTCATCGAGTACATCGTCTCGTGTCAGGTCACCTGCGGAATGTCCATTAATCGTGCGCCCGAGTACTGCCGAAGTGATCGGTGCCGCGGGCTGGCCATAACCGTCACCGTGGTCAAAGAGCCAAGCTGCCAGGCAGACGGGCGAATCCGCCAATCCGTACAGCGTTTGCGGGCGAGTCGCCATCATTTGTGCGTAGGCACGTTTCTTCGTATATAGATTGGTCAGCTGCTCGTAAGCACGCCTTTCGTCGGGGGATAGGCCGGATGGCGGGGGATCGCCGCACTGGAGCGCCCTCGCAATGTCGGATGGAATAGTCCCAGGGAAGTTGGTATGAATTCCCAGTAATTCTGGAGGTGCGTGTTTGGCCATCGCAGTGCAGACACCCGCGCCCAAATCGCCGCCTTGTGCCACAAATTTTGCGTATCCAAGGCGCTTCATCAGCACTACCCAGGCACTTGCAGTGCGCTCCGGACCCCAGCCGGTAGAGGTAGGCTTGGCTGAAAACCCGTAGCCCGGTAGGGACGGGATTACCAGATGGAAAGCGTCTGCTGCGCTCGCGCCATGTGCCGTTGGATTCGTCAGCGGATCGATAATCTTCAACTGCTCGATGACTGAGCCGGGCCATCCGTGCGTGACGATCAGCGGCAGCGCATTTTCATGTTTCGAACGAACGTGAATGAAATGAATGTCCAGCCCATCGATCTCGGTGATGAACTGCGGCAGAGCATTCAGTTTCGCCTCGATCTTGCGCCAATCGTAGTCTGTCGCCCAATAGCGGGCGAGTTCCTGAATTGTCGCAAGCGGCAGGCCTTGCGATTCATCCGTGACCGTTTCCCGATCAGGCCACCTTGTCGAGTTGATGCGCCCGCGCAATTCGGTAAGTTCCGCTTCTGGAACATTCACCTGAAACGGACGAATAGTAGTCTTGTCAGCCGCCTGCTCGCTGCCTCGTTGTGTAGCACTACTTTGGGTCATGGTGTCCTCCTTTTGACTAGTTTTGGATTGCGAATCTGCAAATGCCTCGCCGGTCGTCCCCGGACTGAATGCGACTGCCAGACCCAACATCGAGCTCGCCTTGAGAAAGCGACGGCGCGATCTGTCGTCTGGATGTTTCATGGTGTCCTCCTTTTGAGTTTTGTCCTTTCCGAGTAGCAGGAATCCTCTTCCAAGTCATTTGAACTCCTCTCGCAGCGGGCGACGCTTTTGGCGCACGGTTTCTCTTGGTTCGACCAGGATTCATCTAATGTTTTGTCGGCTGGCCGGTATGATACTCCACGGTTCCCTCGATCCAATGGACGAGGTCTTGGGGCGCTCTAAAACCAAGTGCGCAGAAGCCGGACGTTCGGCATCTCGTCTGGAAAAGCCCTGACCTTGCGGAAGCTTAAGACGCTACAGGGTGCGGCCCGTGGTGATAAGAAGGCCCACAGTCGTGGAGGGAAACGCGACTGAGCATCCGCTGGCCCTACTTGCCAACACTCCCTGATTTCATAGCGCAGATTGGCTGCGCCCAACAGGACCTTGTGAAGCCTAAGAAAACGTCCTGCTGATGGGCCCTTGCAATTGCCGATTCAAGTTGATACAGTTGTTATAACGCGAGCGTAAGGAGTGAGCAGCATGCTGGAACTCAAGGTTCGTAAGATCGGAAACTCACTGGGCGTTGTCTTGCCAAAGGAAGCCGTCAGCCGCCTGCACGCGGACGAGGGCGATCGCCTCTTTCTGATCGAGGCCCCGAATGGTGTCTATCAGCTAACGCCCTATGATCCTGCTTTCGAGAGAAAAATGAAGAAAGCCGGGAACATCATAGACCGCTATCGCAATACCCTCCATTCGCTCGCCAAGTGAGAGAACCTGTCTGGATTGATGAGCGCGATGCTCTCGCGCTCCATGATCGGCTTCTAGCGCTCGACGGTGGTGCTGCCGGAGTTCGAAACGTAGGGCTTCTTCAATCCGCTCTTGCTCGACCTCAGCAACTCCATGCATATGGTGACGCTCCCAATACCATAGACATGGCCGTCGCATATACGGTGGGCATAGTTCGCAATCATCCTTTTCTCGACGGGAACAAAAGAACTGCCTTCGTTGTGGGCGTACTCTTCCTCGAACTAAATGGCCACCGTTTTACAGCTACTGAAGAAGACGCCACACAGGCCGTGCTGAGCCTCGCCGCCGGAACTCTCGACGAGGCTTCATTCACTCGCTGGCTCCGCGCCAACGTAAGTCGCTCGCCGCGCTGAGCAATCAGACGTCAAATCGCTACGAGATTCTGGGCATCGGAGTGAAAGGTGGACGGATGCTTGAGCGCGTGCTCCTTCATGGCTTCATTTTTCCATTTTTCCAATTAAGAGCCTCCGCGATTCTGCTAAGTGCCACCAATCCAAGCGTTTTCAGGGTTTTGTTTCAAGCTTCCAAGCTTCGGACGTGGGTCGATTCGCCCGCTCCAGATTCCAAAAACTCCGCCCGGCGAAGCACTCCCACCTCGGTGATCTTTGCCGGCCACTCGGCACGATGGCGCGGCGCATAGACTTGCTTGCCGGTACAAGGAATACCCCAGCTGCGATGGATGGCCTTTACCCGGGACATGACTCGTGCGAGATCTTTGCTGATGGTCAGACTAGCTGCGTGCCAGTTCCCGCAGTATGCGGACGCCTGCTCCGCCGTGATAGACCGAGCTGAGCTTGTTCATGTACAACCGGTCGGACAGCTCGCGTGCATCGATCCGGTCATTCTTGTTCCCCTGTCTGCTGTTCTTCCGCGGATCGCAGACCACTAATTTCGCTACATGTGGCTTTAGCAGGTCGTACAACCAGGTGGCCCAGGTTCCTTCTTCAAAGGTGGCCTGCAACTCTCCGCGTAATCCGTGGATAAAATCCAGAATCACGTTCGCTTTGGTCTCGATCACACATTCCATCACGATCTTCCCAACATCATTCCTGACCGCAATCGAGGTGTAGTGCCACAGTGCCACAGTTTCTCTGGAATCGGCCTGCTCAAAAGCTTGGCAATTGTGCTGGACATGGCGTTCAGATTCTAACAGTTCTCCCCACAATCAATTTGTGGAGGCCGGCGGTGTATGGGTGAAGGCTCGCCTGGCAACTTGGAGTTTCCAGAATCAGTTCTTTCTGGGCAGCTTGGAGCGGCAAAATTTTCCGCGGTAAAGCAAGGACTTACGGCGGCGGAGATGAAGAGGATTTTGGGCGAGACAGATGGGAGATAGTTCGAAATGCATCCGCCGATTGCTAACCGTTGGTGGCCGTGCGGTCGCTGGTAAAACCCTTTGCGACTCGGTCGTTTTGTGCGAACACCACGAGCCATACACTGGGGCATCATTCGTAACGCAGCACAACGAGGGGATCGATGCCGGCGGCACGGCGGGCAGGCAATAAAGACGCGATCAAGCCAACAACGAGAAAAAAGGTCACGACTGCAAGGAAGGTCAACGGGTCTGTGGTCGATACGCCGGAGATTTGGCCTGCCAGAAAACGCGTCAGGCCGAGGCTAGCCAGCACACCGATGAGCATACCTACGGAAATCAGACGCAGCCCCTTCCAAAGAATCATCCTCAAGACGTTGCACTGCTGGGCGCCGAGCGCCATACGAACTCCGATCTCATGCATTTGCAACGCGACGGTGTAGGCCATCACGCTAAATATGCCAATGAGCACGAGCGCGAGCCCGAGTCCCGCAAATATGCTGGTGGTGATCAGCTCAAACTGCGGACGCGTGTAGACTTCCTCGGCCAACAGGTTCTGGATCGATCCATTGCTGGTTACTGCTGCGTTCGAATCCACGGCCCAGATCTCCCGCTGGATGCTCGCCAACAGCGATTTCGGGTCCACGGCGGTTCTCGCGACGATGAAGCGCTCGCCAATCCCCGTGATGGAGTAGGGGAGGAAAGCCTCAGGTGTTGGGGATTCTTGCAGGCCGCGGTTCCTGAAGTCCGCAACCATGCCGATGACTTCGAAATAAGCGTCGTGCGGCGTGCCGGGCAAATGATCGAAGACGTCAAACTTAATTTTTTGTCCGAGAGGATCTTCGTTTCCAAAGTAAGCGCTCGCAAACGCCTGGTTGACGACAGCCACGTGCCGCGCTGAACCGATATCCATTTCGGAAATCAGTCTGCCGCGCAGCAGCCGAATGCCGAGCGTCTGAAAGTAGGATTCACCGCAAAGATCGAGCATAGAGTCCGCGTGCTGGTGTAGCGGTCTTCCCAATACGGTTATGTAGCTGCCCGCTCCTTCTAGCGGAGGAAGGTCCAAGGATTCCGTGACTGTGACTACGCCGGGCAACGCTTTCACTCGCCGGAGAACTTGTTCGAAAAAGAGCTGGTTCTGGGTAGCCATTTCGGAATGGTCGCCCCCAGCCGGAATCACTCGCGCGTAGAGCATGTGTCGCGGATCGAAACCCAAATCAGCATGAGTAAGCGCGAAAAAACTGCGCATCATCAGTCCGGCGCCCGTCAAGAGCATGATCGAGAGCGCAACTTCCGCGATTACCAGACCAGCTCGGAGCTTCCCGTGGCGAAAACCATCGCCCGCGCCTTTGCCGCTGCCGGTTATGCGAACCTGAAGGTTGCCGCGAACGGCGTGAAGCGCGGGTGCAAGACCGCAAATGAGCGTGGTAAGAACGGCGATGGCAAGCGCAAAGAGCAAGACGGCGGTATTCAGACCGATCACGGTTTCCTCTGGAATGGGACCGCGCGGAATGATGGCCACCAGGCCTTTTAGGCCAAAATAGGCAAAGACACACCCGGCAAGACAAGCCGCCGCGGCGAGCACGAGACTCTCAACCAGAAGCTGGCGAATCAATCGTCCGCGGCTGGCACCCAGAGAAACCCGGACGGCGATCTCCCTTTCGCGGACCGTTGCTCTGGCGAGCAGCAGGTTCCCCACGTTGATGCAGGCGATCAACAGCAGCATGGAGACGGCGGCAAGCAAGGCGTAGAGGGTTTTCTTGAAATCGCCGACTACGAAATCCAGCAGCGTGCGCGTATGAATCTTGAACCGCTCTGGATAAAGCTCGCCGGGATTGGCTTGCGCGAGGCGATGCAGAATCGCATCGAGATCAGCGGCGGCCGCTTCCACGCTGACACCCTTTTTGAGACGCGCCAGCGCCCAGATCGCATCGGGATCTTTGACCGGAAAAACAGTGCCGTCGGCACCGGGACTCAATCCCAAAGGAAGCCACAGGCTCGCGTTGTACCCGTTGAAGCGCTGCGGCATGATGCCGACGAGTGTCCGTGACTTGCCGTTCAGAAAGAATGTCGTGCCGAGAATCCTCGGATCGCTACTAAACTCCGTTTGCCAAAGCCGGTAGTTCATCATGAACACGAGCGGAGCGCCCGGTTTGACGTCGTCGGGCGAGAACGCACGGCCAAGAAATGGCGAAACGCCAAGAAAGTCAAAGCCATTGGTGGTGATATACCCGCCACGGAAGCGCCGCGTGCCCTTTCCGTCCGTATAAAGGACATCCAGCGTATAGTTTCCGATGATGTCTTCGAAGACATGGTTTTGCTCGCGGATAGCCAGAAACTCCGGGATGCTGTAGTGAAAGCGGGCTTCCTGCTCTTGCGCACCCGTCAAATCCCACATCTCGAAGATGACGGAGTGCTGAAAGTCCTTGTACGGGAAAGGATCGAAGACGACATTGTAGAGAACGCTGAACATCACCGTGGTCGCGCCGATCCCGAGTGCGAGCGCGAAAACCGCGATCAGCGCGAAGCGGCGATCCTTCAGCAGGCTGCGAAAGGCGTACTGAAGGTCGCGAAGAAAATCCTCAAAGTGGTTCTCCATGCGGGCGTCGCGGCAATCTTGCTTCACCTGTTCCAGTCCGCCGAAGGCAAGATTTGCGCGCCGCCGCGCCTCCTCCGGGCTCATGCCGGAAGCTATGAAATCGCAGATCCGCTGCTCTAGATGGAAACGCAACTCCGCGTCCAGCCGCTTTTCCGTCAGCCGTTTCCGAAACAAACGACGGAGCCAACCCGTCACCGGAACTCCTACTCTGCCGCCCTGAGAATCAACGCGACCGCTTCCGACAGACGCTCCCAATTGATCATTTCCGCGCCAAGCCGCTTTCGCCCCGCGCGTGTAAGCGTGTAAAACTTCGCGTCCCGTCCCGAGTCCGTTTCTTCCCACTTGGCTTGCAGCCAACCGCGGTCCTCTAGCCTGTGCAGCGCGGGATACAGCGAACCTTCCGGTACCTGGAAAAAATCTCTGGATATCTGCTGGATTCTCTGTGAAATGGCGTACCCGTGGATGGGGCCGAAAGCTACGACCTTCAGGATCAGCATGTCCAGCGTGCCTTTGAGAACTTCGTTTTTTTCTTGTTCCATAGAACCCATAGCTGTTCTATGCTTATATCCATAGAACTTCTACGTGTCAAGACAAAAATATGTTTTTCGCGGCAAAGATCAGTTCTCTTCGAAACTTTTGCGGTCTTCGAACGTCTCTCTAGAGAAATCGAAATCCGTGGCGAAGGAAAAGGGGGAAAAATCGGGAAACCAGCGCCCGTGAGCGAACAAAACCGGGCTGCAATGCGTTTCAGTTTGAAGTAGATGGAATCGGGAGGGGTTAAACGGATCACCTCGCTTCTGGTTTGGCCGCCGGAGCGATGCGATCCCAGGAGAAGCGTTACCCTCGCGGGTCGGCGCTTTTCATTTAACCCCCTCTCATCTTAGTTGGCTCCGATTTTCAAATGCAACCGCGAACGCAACTGGCCCTTGCGTCACCGCCGGAGGATCCCATGAGAGCAAACGTGTGGCCCCTGCTGTTGGTGCTGACTCCGACTCTTTGCGCGCAGACTGAACCGCCGCCTCGTCCTTTTGTTCCGGTGGTTGCCGCTGGAGAGCTTGAAGCCCGCGCAACCTCGGGTGATCCTGCCGCTCAGTTCCAACTGGCCTTTCATCTTTTTCAAACCGGCCGCCCGCCCAATTATCCCTTGATTCTCAATTTGCTGCGGTCCTCCACCGCCCAGCATTACGCTCCAGCGCAATGCATGCTCGGCTATCTTTACGAGAACGCCTTGGGCCTCCCCCGCGATTACACCAAAGCGGCGGAAAACTATCGGGCTGCTGCACTCCAAGGTCATCTCACCGCGCAGAACAATCTCGCCAATCTGTACTACACCGGTCACGGTGTCCATAAAGATCTGGGCGCTGCATTTGAGTGGTATCGCTCTGCGGCCGAGCATGGAGATACGAACGCCGAACGCAATTTCGGCTATCTTTACTTTCAGGGCAAAGCTACACCTCGCGATTACGCCCAAGCCGCGAAGTGGTTTCGCGCCGCAGCCGAGCAAGGCGACTGTCAGAGCGAGCACGTGCTGGGGTACCTTTACTATAAAGGGCTCGGGGTTCCAATTGACTTCAACGAAGCCGCACACTGGAAACGTCTTGCAGCCCAGCAAGGCGATCCCTATGCTCAGGCTGATCTTGGGTTCTTATACGAAAGCGGACAGGGGGTTCCGCTTGACCATGTCGCCGCGTACTTCTGGTACTCACGCGCCATGGCTGCCGGCGTTAAGGCAGCTGCCGAGGGCCGCAAGTCGCTTACTCACATTTTGACAGTCAAGGAGCTTGAACAAGCCCAGGCACTGGTCGCGAACGATACGACCCGGCCGCAAACATCGCGCACTCCATCGCTGCCCTCGGCTTCGGCCGCTTTGGTGCAAGACCATTGATCGGATCCCTTGAGGGGTCGCATTCAGTTTTGGAGATGGGGCTGTGACCGCCCGCCCAAAACCCCGCTACACGTTTTTGGGCAAGCAGGTCTCGACCGCCAAAGCACCGCATTCGGACCAATTCAATCTCGTTGGGACCACACTGGGACCAAAACCCCCAGTTTTACGGCCCTGTTTCAGTTGATTAGCGGCGTAAGATTCTGAAAGCGATTGATCTTGTCAATTCCGATTGAAAATTCCCCGTTGTACCGGTCGGAAATTCCCCACCTCTGAACTTCATGAATGGGCCTCCATGGCCACGGTCTCCGTGCGACCGGCGTCTCCCCCCACGCCGGTCGTCTCGGTAACACCGCTGTGGGGGCAAAAGGATGTACAAAAAATCCGAAGTGTTAACTTATGACTGGATTAAAACGGGGGGCAGGTCAGTCACCGTAATTCCGAGCGAGAGCACTTAGGTACCGGGACCCAGTTGGACGGTTTCCGCGTTTAATCGGTTGACTTGACCGTATAATTCGAGCTGCGGTAAATCGGAGGCAGAAAACTCATCCTTTTTGCTGTGTGATTATACGGGGTCATCCAACATATGAGCTTTCAGCCCATCGAGAATTACGGCGTTATCGGCAACATGCGGTCGATTGCACTGGTAGGCATGGACGGCTCGATCGATTTCCTTTGCTACCCCGAGTTTGATTCCCCCACAGTGTTTGCGGCGCTGCTCGATGACAAGGAAGGCGGTCGCTTTCAGATCGAACCGCAGCTCACCAAGGCGCGGGTGCGCCAACTTTATTTACCGGAAACAAACATTCTATTGACGCGATTCCTTGCCGAAGAAGGTGTAGCTGAGCTGACAGATTATATGCCCATTGAGAAAGATGGGGAGCAGCCGAATGAGATCGTGCGCACGGTCGCCGTTATACGAGGTAATGTGCCCTTCAAAATGTGTTGCCAGCCGCGATTCAACTACGCAACTTCTCCACATCGAACGGAAATCTCGGATGGCTGCGCGATATTTTTCCCGGACGAAGAACGTTGCTCGCCCATGGCGTTGTATTCCACGTGCGCGCTGGAGCCGCAATCGCAGGACGTGACCGCAGAGTTCACTTTGCAGGCCGGCGCAACCGCGACCTTTGTGCTGGGTGGAGTACGTCCGCAAGGACAACAGCCGGAGATGGAACTAGTGGAACAGCGCTTCCAGGAGACGGCGCGCTTCTGGAAGTCATGGATCGCAAAATCGAAGTACAAAGGCCGGTGGCGAGAAATGGTACAGCGGTCGGCTTTGATGTTGAAGTTGCTCATCAGTCGGGAGCATGGGTCCTTAATTGCGGCGCCGACATTCTCGCTGCCGGAAAGCATCGGGGGAGTGCGTAACTGGGACTATCGTTTTACGTGGCTGCGAGACGCTACCTTCACCCTGTATGCGCTGATCCGACTCGGTTTTGTCGAGGAAGCAGAGGCATTCATAAGTTGGCTGAAAGGGCGGCTGAGTGACGACGCAGAGCGGGGACCATTGCAAGTCATGTATGGAATTGATGGCCGGCAAAAGCTCGACGAGCTTACGTTGGGTCATCTCAGCGGCTACGAGAATTCCCGGCCAGTGCGTATTGGAAACGCCGCTTATCAGCAGCTGCAGTTAGACATTTACGGCGAAATGATGGACTCCGTTTACCTGGCGAACAAATACGGCGACCCCATATCCCATGCCGGGTGGTCGGATGTTCAGCGCCTCCTTGAGTGGCTGGCAAAAAACTGGCGTCGGCCTGACGAAGGAATATGGGAGGTCCGCGGGGGAGCGAAAGAATTTCTTCACTCCCGCGTAATGTGCTGGGTGGCCTTTGACAGAGCTTTGCGCCTTGCACAGAAGCGTTCGCTGTCGGGTCCTCTCGATGTGTGGCAACGCACGCGGGACGAAATTCGGAATGACATTTTCACAGACTTCTGGAACGAGCGGCTGCAATCGTTTGTGCAAGCGAAGGGGACGGAAGATTTGGATGCCTCGGCACTCCTGATGCCCATGGTAAGGTTCATTAGTCCGGTCGATCCCATGTGGCTCTCGACCATGAGAGCAATCGAAAACAGGTTGATCGAAGACACGCTTGTCCGCCGGTATGAGGTCGAAAGCACACATGTGGACGGCCTTCCAGGGGGAGAGGGCAGCTTCACCGCATGCTCGTTTTGGTATGTCGAGTGTCTGGCACGTGCGGGTGAATTGGAAAAGGCGCAGCTATTGTTCGAGAAGCTTTTAGGATACGCCAATCATCTTGGCCTGTATTCAGAGGAACTTGGGTCGAACGGCCAACACCTCGGAAACTTTCCTCAAGCGTTCACGCATCTCGCACTAATCAGCGCGGCAACCTATCTCGACAGGGCCCTCTCCGGCACGGGTGAAACAGCCTGGCGCTAGTTCGTAGTTAACCGGGACTTATTCGAGCACTACCGAATTGCTCGCGTGTCCGAACGTGCTAGCGTTTAAGGGGAAAGGTCAACAACGCAATATCCACAACCGCGTTAAATCCCAACCACGTTCGACGGGCTGCGGCACTTGGGTTTTCTTTGACAGCAAGCCATACCCATGCGGTGGGCCCGGTGGTGCGCATCTTGCTCCGTTTCTCTTTTTCGTCGGAATTTCTTTGGTGTAGGCGTTCGACGCTCGGCGGCAGCGTGGCGAAACGCAACCAGCAGATTCTCTGGCAAGCTTTCAAGCGTGCCTCCTCAAGTCCATCCGGTTTGTTCGGGACCCTGGGTACCGGGACTTACATGAACAGCAATCCGTTTACCGGCAACCAAGGTTCGTGTATTGAATAGAGTAGTTCGCTGCAGCTGGGAGGGTGTATATTCTCCGAGCCTCGGACCGTGGCTTTCATGCAGGTAAAAAGGTAAGAGGACGCATCCATGAGACGGCGAGTGCCGCTTCGCGAACCAATCAATGTGGCGCTCGAGACATTGCGCGCACACAAGATGCGTTCCTTTTTGACGCTGCTGGGCATCATCCTCTCCGTTTCCACTCTGATCGTAGTGGTCGCGCTGATTTCCGGCGTAAACCGCTATATTGCTGATCGTGTGGCGAATCTCGGATCCAATGTTTTTCTGCTCACGCGATTTCCCCTCATCACCGATGTGGAGGAGTACGTTAAGGCAAACCGGCGCAACAAAAAAGTGACTTGGGAGGACTATGAAGCTTTGCGCGAAGACATGAAACTGCCGTCCCGCGTGGGAGTGGAACTGCGCACCTCCGGGAAAGTGCGGGTGGGCTCGCAAAGCCTGGAAGACTGCAGCATCCGCGGCGTCACCGCGAATATGGGAGAAATCGACGTCGAGGAACCGGTGATCGGCCGGTACATCTCGAATGGGGACGATGAGAGCCGCGCGCTAGTGGCCATGATCGGCAACGACTTGGCCACAAAGCTATTTCCAAACGTTAACCCCATCGGGCGCGAGGTGCTCATCGACGGGAGGCCTTTCCAGGTGGTGGGTGTTGCGAAAACCGTGGGCACGGTATTCGGCCAATCGCAGGATAATTTCGCGTACATTCCGGTTCAGACCTATTTCAAGATATATGGGGCCTACGATGGGATATGGATCAACGTGCAGACACGCGGGGCGGACTGGATGGAGCGCACGCAGGACGAAGCGCGCGCTTTGATGCGCGCGCGGCGCCACTTGTCGCCCAATGAGACGGATAATTTCGGCATTTTGGATTCGGCGACGCTGATGGACCTTTGGAAAAATCTAACCGGCGTGATCGCTACGGCCATGGTTGGAGTGGTTTCCGTATTCCTGGTGATAGGTGGAGTGGTGATCATGAACGTGATGCTTGCCGCCGTCACCGAGCGCACTCGCGAAATCGGAATCCGCAAAGCACTGGGTGCTCGCCGCCGCGACATCATGCTGCAATTCTTGATCGAGGCAGCCGTCCTCGCCGCCGTTGGCGGGGTCATCGGCGTTGCCTTGGCGTATATAATTACCCTCTTGACAATAGCGACCACGGCTGTTCCGATGTCCGTACCCCTTTCCGCAGTCCTCACCGCCGAATTGATTTCGGCGGCAGTGGGTGTGTTCTTCGGCGTTCTATCCGGCAAGGAAGGCGGCGGGTTTGCAGCCCATTGAAGCGCTGCGCCAGGAGATCTAGAGCGGGTAGAGTTCTCATGAGTATGCAGATCCGCGAAAACGCCCAGATGGCCCTCACGACCCTTCGTGAGAACAAGATGCGCTCGTTCCTTACCGTGTTGGGGGTGGTCATCGGCATTACGGCGTTGCTCTCCGTGGTCTCCATTCTCGTTGGTGTTTATGGAGACGTGAGTGCTTATCTGAGCGACTACGGTCCGGAGACGCTGTTCATCTTTCGGTTCGATCCAGGCATCCATACTGGGCGGCTTACTCCCGAGGAGCGCGAGCGCAAACCTTTGACGCTGGAAGATGCCGAGGCCATCGAGCAGTCTTGCTCGGCCGTTCGCGCGGTTACCGCCAGCGTATTTCCGCGCATTGTTGAGGACGGGCCACCGACCCAACCTGTCACCGCGCGGTATTTGGGGAAGGAAGTTGCCGGGGTGGATTACAACGGGACGCTGCCGTCTACCGAAGAAGTGTTTAATTCGCGGCCACAGCAGGGACGCTTCTTCAGCGAGGCCGAAAACATACATCGCTTGGATGTGGCGTTGATCGGCTCGGATATCGCCAAGACCTTGTATCCGGACAGCAATCCGGTGGGAAGCCCCGTTCTGGTGGAGGGCGTCACCTACGAGGTGATTGGGGTTCTTGAGCCGCGCAAGGGCGGCTTCGTCAAGGATCAATCCGCCGACAGAGCGGTGATGGTCCCCTATCGGACGTATCGCAAACATAACCCGAAGGACGACGAGCACTTCATTGGAGCCGTAGCCTACCCCGGCCAGATGGCAGAAGCGGAAGACCAAATCCGCGGGGTGTTGCGCCGCCGGAGAAATGTCCCGTACAGCAGCCCTGACAATTTCGGCATCTCGAGCGCGCAGCAAATCGCCGACCAGTTTCGGCAGATCACCTCTTCGGTCGCTCTGCTGACTTCCGTGATCAGCTCGATCGGACTTCTCGTCGGTGGCGTGGGGGTCATGAATATCATGCTCATGTCTGTGACCCAACGCACCCGCGAAATCGGCGTGCGCAAAGCGATCGGCGCGCGGCGACGTGACGTCATATGGCAATTTCTGATCGAAGCCATTGTGCTGACGGGCGCTGGAGGCGTAATCGGCGTTATCCTTGGCGTCGGGATCAGCCTGCTGATCAACCTCGCAGCCCCGAGCCTGCCCTCTTCGATTCCCCTTTGGTCCATCATTCTGGCTGTGGCTGTTTCGATGAGCGTTGGTCTCTTCTTTGGGATATATCCCGCCGTTAAAGCAGCCCGTCTCGATCCAGTCGAAGCATTGCGTTACGAATAAGTAGCGCGGTCGCGAGAACATTTTGTTCCAAATGTCGACCGCATCATCGGCATGAGGAGTATCTGAGTTTTCTCCGGGAGATTGAGAAGAGCGTACCGAAGAACTTGGAAGTGCACATCGTCGTGGATAATTACGCCACGCACAAACATCTGCGAGTTAGACGCTGGTTCGCCGCACGGCCACGGTTCCACGTACACTTCACTCCGACCGATGCCTCCGGGCTGAATCAGGTGGAATCTGGTTCAATCGCATCACGCAACAAGCTCTTCGCCGGGGAGCCTTTAGCAGCGACAAGGAAGTGGTTCAAGAAAATCGACCACTACGTCCAGAATGCCAACCGCCATGCACAAGCGTTCGTCTGGACTGCCATCGGATTCAATCTTCGCTAAAGTCGAACGACCATGTGAGCGTGTTTACGGGACAGCACACTAGATGACGATTGGTTTTGAGATTGTTCGGAAACGAGCGCAAGCTTACTCAGCTGAAGCGTACAGTCATCGCACATAAAAAGAGGGAACGCCTCCGCGTTCCCTCTCGGCACAGCGCTCAATGTAGTTGGGTAAGGTCGTACTATCTCACTACTGCGAGATGTTTGCGGCCACGATCACGAGTTCGGACTTCTCCTGGTTGTGCGCAAGGCGGAGTTCGATGTTGCTCTTTGGGAACTCGCGTCCGGACAGACGACCCTCAGTCCAAATCTGGTAGAGGAAATAGTTGTCGCCCACACGGCGGAAGACGAGTTTGGTTTTGTCAGCGTATGTCTTATTCGAGCATGAGTGAGACAGTACGTCGGCGGACGTGGCTTCCTGCGCGTTAGTGATCTGAATGACAGAGCCGTCGCTGACGATGGATTTGAGGGAATACTCGCCGGCTGGGTAGGCGCGGTGGCCGACGACAAAGTCAAATGGGACATTAGCTTTAAGATGTGTTTGCTGAGCCTGAGCGGCCGTGGCCATCAAGAGCACAGTCAGGACACCGAGGATAGAGCGTAGGTTTTTCATATAGCCTCCTTCGTCTCAGAAAGTGGAGAGCCGTGGAAAGGCGCTTGCCCTTCCCGGTTTCCCTTGCTGCTCACGTTTTAAGAGGGAGCACGGCCCGTGCCAAGTCGCGCGCGAAATCCTTGCCGGGATTAAAATCTCGCGCATCGGCTGCATTCTCAATCGTCTGGCCGCGACGATTTCCTTCCGGATCCTTTCAATCTGTGCCCTCAGTCGAGGTGCTACCGAGCTGACTTCAATCCGGTTCGCGCCGGGTGGTGATCCGGAGGAGTCGGCCTGAATGAGGAGTCGTGCGTTCGGGGATAAGAGCAAGTTCTTCATGGATGAAGGGTTAGCGCGGGTTTCGATTTTCTTAGCTTACGGAAGGCGAACATCGTCGATTCACTCGCCGATCAGATAGGCCGCTATCCGTTCGGATAGTGAGGGCTCAAATGGCTTCCCGTTAGTTCGGCCACTCCGAACTAACCGCCCGGTCCCGGTACCCAGAGTCGAAAATCACTACGCTTGTGCTTCGTTGGGTTGAGGATTCGGTGGATCGATCCGGTAGCCCAGACTCCGGAGTTGCCGGATCATTCTCGTAGTGCGCTTTTGCTTTGACTGCTTGGTGACGGCGGGGCCGCGTTCTTCGTAACGGACTCCCCGGTGCAGGATCAGCCAGATCAGCCGATACTGTCGATGGGCAATGGACCCGATCGCTTGATTAAGTAAACGCCGCATGTGGCGGTTGCCCTGCGGGGATCCTATTGTTTCTGAGCGAATGAACCGGTCGTAGAACTCGACATACTGCAACTCACCTACGATGCAATCCTGCTCGGTATCTCTCTGTTTTCAAGTAAATTCGAACTTGAATTGGTGTAAAGTCCGGGCCAGCTTGAAGGGTATTGTGGAGCCTTTCTCCAACACAGCAGGTGTACACTTCGACTTGATGGCTGCCCGGTTCGTTCACGTCTTCTTGTTCGTCTGCCCACATTGCAATCTTCCCGTAGCGACTAGAGCCGTGTCAGCAGCGAAACGAATTTGTAAACAGTGGATGCCGAACGGTTGCACATAGCGTGTAGCTACTGTGACAGGTCATCTGATGTAACCGCCGTCACGGCCAAAAGGCACTTATGTTGAGGAGCGGAAGTCACTTCGAGAAGGCATGTGTTTGTAGTCATGGCCTCGGACTTCACCATATCAAACGGGCACACAACGGCGCACTCGCCAGCCCTTGTGTGTATCCGGGCTGCTCCTGCCACGATTTCAGACCGATAATTAAGAAGTCGAACCACTCACCGCGATGATATAACGCCGTAATGCGCCCCGTACGCCGGGAGTCTCTTCCCATCCCGTGTCCTTATCTGGCTCACTAAAGCGAATCAGGTACTTAGCTGCTAAGGACAATCATGTATTGCTTCGGCTGCAATTTGAGCGGAGTCTCGGGAGAGGTGCTGTTATGCGCGTCCTGATTGCAGATGACCAAGAGTTCATCCGTCGAGGTGTGCGCGCGGTCCTTTCCGAAGAGAAGGACATCGAGATTTGTGCCGAAGCTGTTGATGGCAGCGATGCACTCGTCAAAGCATTGGAATTTAGACCCGATGTCGTAATCATGGACATCGTAATGCCACGGATGGACGGAATTCTGGCGACGCGGCTACTTCGCAAGGCGCTGCCACAAGTGAAAATTTTAAGTCTCAGCCAGTACGACATCCCTGAGATGATAGACCAAATGGAGCGAGCGGGGGCTGCCGCGTTCATCTCAAAACTGTTGGTTTGGGATAAGCTCGTGCCGTCCCTCAGAAGAGTACAACTCGGCGAGGCATTCTTTTCCTAAGTGTGGACGGGTTCACACCCTTCGGATGAAATGACCCAGAGCCTCGTCATCCGTTCGCGGGATGCTCGTTCCTCTGCCCCGCCACGCTCCACCAGGACAAGTCTCGAAAATGTTCAAAGTTGAACAAACCGTCCGAACGGTAAGCCATTAGACTCCTAGCTTCGTCGGTAAGCCAGTTGGTGTTGCTGATATGTCGCTTTGTGGCCGCAGTGTGGGCACTCAAATTCGGCACCACCTTTAGGGAAAATGGGCTTCTCGGGGAGGTACATGTTTGTCAGTTTGTCTTCAATCTCAGAGTGTCGAAAGGATTGATGACAATTCGTGCATTCGAAGTGCCATGATGCCATCGTGCTCACCTATAGCGACCCGGCTCCTGTGTTCAAACTACGAGTTGCAATAGCCGATAAATGTACCCGAAACGCCTGAGCTTTCTGAGCAGGACCGTTGATATGGGGAGGGTCACCATGCCAATCAAAGTGCTCTTGGCAGACGATAGCGAAGTAGTCCGGCCCGCTCAGGCCCGTAAAGGCGAGACGAAGATCCGTTACGCCTGCGGCGATCCAGATGCGCGTTCCTGCCGGTAGCCCGATCACCCCGCTAACTAGACACGCGAGTACCGCACGCAACGCCACCACGTCCACAGCTCCGGCGATGCGAAGTGTGTTCCTCTCGAAAGTTTTATCTCCATCGTCCCGACAGCCGATGGCGCAGACATACTGCCAGCTCGCCTGCATTTACTTTCTGCAATGTCCGAAACTGTTACAGGTAGGAGTTTGCTGCTCTTGCCCAGTCGCCCTTCACGATACCTCTTGCGCCAGGCAAAAACTTGGTTGGCGTTGATCGCATGTCACTGCGCCACCCGCGCTACCGACGTTCCGGCACCCAAGGTCTCTTCAACGATTCGTCGTTTCTCTTCGACCGATCTCCGCCGCCTCTTTACGTGAGTAACAGTCTCAATCGTTCTTTGCTCGGAATTGTCCATCTATCCCTCGTGGACACGTATCGATGTGCCCATCCATATCAGGCAGCATTCTTACTTACTCATACTTAGTCCAGACGGTTCAGACCAGTCGCTTACCACAAGCCGCTCTCAGTAGATCAAGGCAAGATCTCGTAGAGATTATTAAAGGGATTCTCAAGCGGCACCCTGCGCACGCTGTGAAACGCAGCTTCTGAGCACATTTCTTGGACCTTTCTCTCATGAAAGCCTAATGTGCCCAGCCCCGCGCCGCCCCAAGCAAGTGACGTGGTCATGCAATACAGAACGCTGAAGCCGTGGAACATCGAGCCAAGCGGGCCGATGTTCTCCTCCAGCTTGTCCGAGCAATTGGTGTCGAGACACACGTAGACGCCATCCGAAGCCAATGCCCGTCGCAATGCTCTCAAGAACCCAAGCGGATCAACGGCATCATGGATCACATCAAAGGTTGTGATTACTTCATACTCGCCGGGCAGCCCGTTTGAGACATCCACTTGTTGGAAGGTGACCAAGTTTTGAACGCCAGCCGCTTTGGCTCTATCTGTGGCCTCGTCAACTGCCGGTCCGTAGATGTCGTATCCAAAGTATCTGCTAGCCGGAAAGGCCTGAGCAAGTTTGATTAGCGCACGACCGCGGCCGCAACCCACATCGGCAACCCGTGCGCCGCGTTGCAATTTGGACTGAACGGCTGGCATCGCCGGTATCCACTGCTGCAGCAACAGATTGTTGAACCAACCGGCGGAAAAACGCTCCAATCCGTCCCACAGTGTGGAAGGATAGTTTGCTTGGCGAACACCGCCACCTTGGCGAAAAGCTTCTATGACTTGGTCGAAGACCGCTACCAAAGCGGGAATCATTTGGTAGGCGCCGCCGAAGAAAAAGGGACCACTCTCGGCAGCAAGCGCCACCGCGTGTTCCGCAGGCAAGGAAAAGCGACAAGTGGGAGCGTCATACTCGACATATCCAGCAGCTGCCATCCCGCCTAGCCATTCACGGACGTAGCGCTCGTTGGTTCCAGTGCGTCCAGCCATCTCCGCGCTCGTGCCCGGCCCGTTGGCTGCCAAATCTTTGAATAAGCCTAACCGGTCTCCAATCGAAGCTAAGAGAGTAGTCATAGTGGCGCTCGTGTCGCCAAGTACTTTGTGCACGAACGCTTCCTGTTTTGTCTGATCTATCGCTCCTTGAGAAGTCGTCATGAGCACCTCCGGCGGGGAACAGATTATACATCCTCGATTTGCAAAGCAGGTGCCTCACTAATTTTTGCCTTTCGGATTCTGCAGCACAACCACAACATGGACATCAACAGCGACATTTTGTTGCTGCAACGTGGTCGAAACACGTATCGGATTTTATTGAACCTGCAAGAACAGACTCAAGTGTCGCGCGGCAGGTGCTTGGTTAACGCCATACTCGTCCGTATGGATTTCAAGTGATTTCCGAGTACGCGACGCCGGGAGTTGAACGATCGTTTCAGTCAAACTGCAAACAATTTTGTTGACTTAGGAAGACCTTACTACTAGTAAGTTCTTACTACATGAGCGACAAGCCACCACGACCGACCAATGCCGAGCTGGAAATACTGACCGCACTTTGGAGCATCGGACCAGCTACCGTCCGGGAAGTGTATGAGATCAGCCGCCGACGTCCCGCCGAATCCAGCACCACCCTGAAATTCATGCAGATCATGGCCGACAAGGGACTGCTGCGCCGGGATGAAACACAGCGGGCCCATGTTTACGCAGCGGCAAAACCGCGAGAGTGGACCCAACGCCAACTTGCAGGAGATTTCTTAGAGCGCGCCTTTGACGGGTCGGCCAAGGCTCTACTGATTGGCACTGGCGGCTCGAAAGGCTTCCAAGGCGGAGCTAACAGAATTGCGCGAGTTGTTGGATGATTCCGGAAAGGCCGGAAATGAGAGTTTTTGAAGGGTTTATGGAGACCCCGCTGTCCGGGACGATCGGTTGGAGCTTGTTTCGAGTTCGAGATGCAGGGAAACTTGGGCCCGTCCGATTTCCGCTGATTTCTGCGGTTTGAACACTTTGAACAATGCCAAAAGACGAGGGAGTAACGTTCGTCGGAGGCGTGGCGAAGTTCGGATGGATCAATCGATTGGGTAAAAGTACTTTCAAATCGAAGTCGCACGCGCTCGGTGACATGAAATGTCTTCGACAGTCCGGCGGCAATCGCCGTGGTACGGGGCCCTCCAGAATACCTACACCGCAGCCTCCAACCGGACCCGAGGGGATCGGGTTGAAACCATTGGCAGGGAGACGTCAGCGCTAAGTGGTTGTTTCTTAAGATCCGTGGGCCGTTCTTTACGCAATCCTAATAGATCGCTTAGGACTTCTTCAACACGGTTTCGCTATGGTGTCCTTGGTTGGCGAGGGCTCAGCTGCGTGGCTGTGCGCAGGCTGACCTCGTATGCGCCGTAGTGCTATGAGAATCGTCCTAACAGCGATTTGCTTTCTGGCTTGCGGGTTTTACCTTTGCGTTCTGGTTTATTGGATACAAGAGACGCAACGTAAGAGAAAAACTCGCTCGGCGACCGAGGAGCGTCAGAACCGTGAGCCACAAGACCTTCACATCATCGGCTCTGGGAGGGCCACGGGAAGACAGGGCCGGTTCGCGGCCAGCTCCGTGCGGCCGACAAGCGTAGCTGTGCGGGCGCGCGGCAGCGGCCTTAGTTGCCAGGCCTGCGAACGGAATGTGTACGAAACGATCGCGAGATCATGGCGCGTGGGCAGGAGACTCTAACCCGGGTGATCTTGTTCACCACAGTCGGCGACGCAAGTCACATGATTCGTGCGGGATTTGGCATAGGTTCCAAACAGAATTTCCTTGCAACTCGTAGGACAGGAGAGAGACATGGGGACGTTCGGACAGAAAAGGGGCTTTGTCTGGCTAGTATTGTCTGGATTGCTCTATTTCAACACGTTCCCACCCGCGTAGTTGCGGACGAGAAGGACGGAGGTAGTCCGGGGTTCGCCACGAAATATACAGAAAATACGCTGTATGCTACCCGGTATATCGGTACCACAATCATGCTGCGTCCCGAACTGCGCTTCGATCACTCGTGGGACCTCGATACGTACAACGGCGGGAAGGCCAGAAACCAGCTCTTCTTTGGAATGGACTTGATCTACAAATTCTGAGATTCAGTCAGGAATAGGGTGCGGCCATCTCCGCGGAACCGAAAGCGGAGTGAAGGGCGTTGCAGATGCGGTCTTGGATGTTTGGCTTTGTCGGTGCAGAGTGTTTTTCCGGGAGAAGGACATGCTTGACATCGTTTTCATCTTGGCGACCGGGCTGTTTTTTGGAATCGGAATTCTCTACGTTCGCGGCTGCGAACGCTTGAAATAGGAGTGCGTCTATGAGCGTGGGAGATGCGGCACTGCTGGTGATTTGTGTGCTTCTGTTCGGGTATTTGCTGTATGCGCTGCTGAAGGCGGAGGAGTTCTAGCCCATGACCGCGAATGGCTGGTTTCAAATCGGTTTTTTTCTTGTAGTGATCTTGCTACTCACCAAACCTCTGGGCGTCTTCATGATGCGTGTGTTCAACAGGGAGAAGACTTTCTTCGATTCCATCCTGCGGCCGGTCGAGAGGCTCGTGTATCGCCTGACGGGCGTCGATGAGAAGCATGAGATGCGCTGGACCGAATACGCTATTGCGATGCTGCTGTTTAGCGGGGTCTCCATGGTCTTGCTGTATCTGATCGAGCGCACACAGAAGTGGCTGCCTTTCAATCCACAGAAATTCGGCAACGTGGAGCCTGGGTTGGCGTTTGGTACGGCCGCATCGTTCACCACCAATACGAACTGGCAAGCGTACAGTGGCGAATCCATGATGAGTTACCTCACCCAAATGGCGGGGCTGGCCTATCACAACTTTACCTCCGCTGCGGTCGGCATTGTCCTTGCCATCGTGGTAATCCGCGGCATCGCTCGCAAGGAAACGGACAAACTAGGAAATTTCTGGGTGGATGCGACGCGTTGTCTGTTGTGGGTCTTGCTACCCATCTGTCTGGTTGGTTCACTGGCGCTGGTATCCCAGGGCGTCATACAGAACTTGAAGCCGTATACGACGGTGGAGCTGATCGAACCTCAGACGGTTCAGGTGACCGGCGCGGACGGCAAGACCACCACGCAGACTCTGACCCAGCAGGTGATTGCACAAGGGCCGGTGGCATCGCAAGAGGTAATTAAGGAATTCGGCACGAATGGTGGTGGCTTTTTTGCCGCCAATAGCGCGCATCCATTTGAGAACCCCACTCCCCTCGCGAACTTTTTTGAAATGGTACTGATCTTCGCAATCCCTTCCGGACTGACATACACGCTGGGCCGAATGACGGGTTCGCAACGGCACGGTTGGGCCGTGTGGGCAGCCATGGCGTTCTTGTTTTTAGCCGCCGTGACAACCGCCTATTGGGCAGAAGCAAGAGGCAATCCGCTATTAGCCGGCGCCGATCAGCGAGTAAGCGCCCTGCAGTCGGGCGGAAACATGGAGGGCAAAGAGGTGCGCTTCGGAATCGCGAACTCTGCTTTGTTTGCTACCGTGACGACCGACGCGAGCTGTGGGGCGATCAACGGCCAACACGATTCGTTTACGCCCCTTGGCGGCATGGTTCCGTTGATCAACATCATGCTGGGCGAGGTGGTTTTCGGCGGAGTAGGAGCCGGTCTCTACGGAATGGTTGTGTTTGTGATTCTGGCCGTGTTTATTGCCGGATTGATGGTCGGCCGAACGCCGGAGTACCTTGGAAAGAAAATTGAATCATACGACGTGAAGATGGCCATGCTGGCGATTCTCATATTGACGTTGACGATCCTCGGTTTTTCCGCCGTCGCCATCGTCAAGCCTTTTGGTACGTCGAGCATCTCCAACCCCGGGCCGCACGGATTGTCGCAGGTCCTTTACGCATACGTCTCCTCGACCGGGAACAATGGCTCGGCTTTCGGCGGTTTGAGCGTGAACACCATGTGGTACAACACGAGCACGGCCGCGGCTCAACTGATGGGCCGATTCCTCATGATCATTCCAGTGCTTGCCATTGCCGGAAGCCTGGCCAAGAAAAAGACGGTCCCCGAATCGGCGGGGACATTCCCGGTGACCGGCGGCTTGTTCGCGGGCTTGCTGGTCTCCACCATTTTGATCGTAGGTGCTCTGACTTTCTTCCCGGCTCTGAGTCTGGGGCCCATTCTCGAACACTTGCTGATGCACGCGGGAAAGGTTTTCTGAGGTGCGTATGGATCAGGTACATCTTCATCATCCGGCGAAAGTGAAATCACTAGCGGACAAGAGAATTCTCGGGAGAGCTGTACTGGATTCCTTCGTCAAATTGCATCCAAGGACGATGGTCAAGAACCCTGTCATGTTCGTGGTCGAGGTGGGCGCCGTGCTGACGACGATCCAGCTCGCATGGAATGCTTTTCACGGTGCAGGGCACCTCAGTTTTGGGCTACAGATCACGCTTTGGTTGTGGTTTACGGTTCTCTTTGCCAATTTCGCAGAGGCCATGGCCGAAGGCCGGGGCAAAGCACAAGCGGACACTTTGCGCAAAGCGCGGGCGGACACCCAAGCCCATCGTCTGCAAAGTGACGGCAGTATGGAGGTCGTGGCCAGTTCGAAACTGCGCTCCGGAGACATCGTCGTCGTCACCGTTGGCGACTTCATTCCGGGAGACGGTGAGGTCATCGAAGGCGTGGCATCGGTCGACGAGTCGGCGATCACAGGCGAGTCTGCGCCGGTCATCCGCGAATCCGGCGGAGATCGTTCTGCGGTTACTGGTGGAACGCGGGTTCTGTCTGATGAAATCAAGGTGCGCATTACGTCGAATCCCGGGGAAACTTTCCTCGACCGCATGATCAAGCTCGTTGAGGGGGCTTCGCGTCAGAAAACCCCGAACGAGATTGCGCTCAACATTCTGTTGGCCGGTCTCACGATCATCTTTCTGCTCGCTGTTGTGACCCTCCAGCCGTTTGCTATCTATTCCGGTGCTCCACAAAACATATTCGTACTCGTGTCCCTACTCGTTTGCCTGATCCCCACGACGATCGGAGGACTCCTGTCGGCTATCGGGATTGCCGGGATGGATCGCATGATTCAGCGCAACGTAATCGCGATGTCCGGGCGCGCCGTGGAAGCTTCAGGCGACGTGGATGTGTTGTTGCTCGACAAAACGGGAACAATCACTCTGGGAAACCGCGCTGCCACCCAATTCTTTCCCGCGCCAGGCATCGAAGAGGCTTATCTGGCCGATGCCGCCCAGCTTTCTTCGCTAGCAGATGAAACTCCGGAAGGACGCTCCATCGTTGTACTGGCAAAGGAGCGCTACAACCTCCGCGGCCGCGATCTTGCTTCTCACGCGGCGATTTTCATCCCCTTCTCTGCACAAACGAGAATGTCTGGCGTAGACATCGACGGCCGGGAAATTCGCAAAGGCGCTCTTGAAGCAATCAGCCGGTTGAGTACCGACCGTGGCAACAGCGTTCCTGCCGAACTGCAAGTTTGTGTTCGAGAAATTTCGAGTGCCGGCGGCACGCCGCTGCTGGTTGCAGTGAACGGCCGTGTGTTGGGCGCGATTGCTCTTACGGACATCGTCAAGGGGGGCATGAAAGAGCGTTTCGACCATCTTCGCGCTATGGGAATTCGCACGATGATGATCACGGGTGACAACCCTTTGACCGCGGCTGCCATCGCCCGCCAGGCCGGAGTCGACGATTTCCTCGCCGAAGCTAAGCCGGAAGACAAGATGGCGCTCATCAAGAGGGAACAGGCGAAAGGTAAGCTCGTGGCGATGACCGGCGACGGCACAAATGACGCCCCGGCTCTGGCTCAGGCAGATGTCGGAGTGGCCATGAACACCGGCACGCAAGCGGCCAAGGAAGCCGGCAACATGGTGGATCTCGATTCTAATCCCACCAAGCTCATCGAGATTGTCGAAATCGGTAAACAATTATTGATTACGCGCGGTGCCCTTACCACATTCTCAGTGGCCAACGACGTTGCCAAGTACTTTGCGATCATACCTGCCATGTTTGCCGCGGCTTTCCCCGTCCTCGGCGTCCTGAATGTGATGCACCTGCACACGCCGGAATCGGCAATCCTCTCGGCCGTGATTTTCAACGCTCTGATTATCATTGCTCTGATTCCACTCGCTCTCCGTGGCGTGCGGTACAGGCCGTTGGGCGCGGCGGCCCTTCTTCGCAACAACTTGTTGATCTACGGCCTGGGCGGAATCATTGCGCCGTTTATCGGAATCAAATTCATCGACGTATTGTTAACTTATCTTCGGGTTGTTTGAGGAACTTATGAAAAAGAATCTTCTCATCTCGCTATGGTTCACTCTGGTGACGACTGTGATTTTTGGATTGGTGTATCCCCTGGTTGTGACCGGGCTGTCGCAACTGCTGTTCCCTAAGCGCGCCAACGGACAACTGATCGAGAAAAACGGCAAGATCGTGGGGTCCCGAATCATCGGCCAGTCGTTCACCGGACCCGGATATTTTCATTCGCGGCCGTCCAACGCGGGAACTGGGTATGATCCAACGTCCAGCGGGGGCTCCTATTTGGGACCCACGAACAAGACTTTAATCGAGCGTGTAGCAGGCGACGTGCAAAAACTTCAGAAGGAGAATCCCGCAGTTCCGATTCCGGTGGATTTGGTGACCAGCTCGGGCTCCGGCCTTGACTCAGACATCTCTCCCGCGGCTGCGGAATTTCAGATTTCTCGCGTTGCTCATTCGCGCGGGATGAAACAAGAAGATGTGCGCGCTCTGGTCGAGAAATACACCAAAGGCCGCGACTTGGGATTTCTGGGCGAAGCTCGCGTGAATGTTTTGGAACTGAACCTGGAGCTCGATACGATAGCTACGGTACGCTAAGAGTCACGATTTGCGGCGTCGTGAACGTTTTTCGGAGGCCAGGCCTCTGGCAACTGAAAGCGGTATGCCAGCCAGGGCTCAGTCAAGTTGTAGCCAGTGTCGCTCGCTCTAGCCCCTGTCGGACAACCAGAAAAGCTATGGGCCACGAGTGTCGGATAGAACCATGGTCGCCAAAAATTTGACCGCGTTCTGCTTTGCTGGTTTCGAAACTGACAGGCATCGTTGCAAAGTAGCAATGAAAACCGCAGGTACAGGAAACCTAGATCGCTGGGCCAACGTGTCCCGCAACCGAGCGACTGGTGCGGACGATCAGAAAAGATCCTGCTCAATCATGCGGGCCGCGAAGCAAATAAAAGTCCGGCCGGTGCAGGTGTGTTTTTTCTTGATTTCCCCTTTGATAGAGCTAACCGGGCGCTTGGCGGAAGCACTGGTATAACTTTCGTCGTGAACGCGGACTACAGAAGATGCCCTCAAGTTTTCCGACGGGGTAGGTGAGAGAGCTAACAGTAGACGTATCTATCTCGCTTGATCAAACCCCGAGTCGTTTCCTTGCATGACCTTCCCTTACTTGTTCTTATTGAGGATCTTGGCGGCCACCGAGATACCAATAATTTCGTTGGTTTCCCAGCCCGTGGGCAGATTTACCGACTGCAATAGATAATAAGGTCGTACCGAAAACGAATCAGTAATGGGTAGCCGGACCCCCACCTGAAAACGGTTTTGCGTAAAGCTGCCACCAGCCGCAAAGCTATTGGTTCCGGGGACGATAAAAAACTCATTGCTCACGACCAGCACTGGGCGCCGCTTCATTCGCAATGGCAACGTATAGTCGACCCCAGGTCGAAATCGAAACCGTGCCGAGGCTACACGATTGTCGGGAAACCGCCCCTCCACGATTGTTCTCAGATTCGGCCGCCATGCGCCACGCGATGTGCTCATCGTAACGTTCAGAAGTAAACGGTTTTCGTAAGCAATTGTGGGATTTCCGGGAAAGCGTTGATATCGATACAGCGGAGTTACTGTCAGCCATGGCCGCACACGAAACGCGAGGCCACCCTGAACAAAGTACTCGTATAGGTTCGAGACTACCTCGTCATATCGTTCGTGGAATTCGATTTCCAAGGACTTGCTGGGCGTGAGACCAGTCGAAATTCCCTGATCAAGCCAGAGCCCTAGCTTCTTATCGTCCTCCGGATCCTCGGGTGGCTGTTGTTGCGCCCTCGCCTGGCCAGTCATCACACAACAAAACAACGCAGTCAGTACAATCACTTGGCCAATGTTATTCCGCATTGGTGTTCTCCAGCTCAAACACTCACCGATCTAACATCGGAAGTCTCGGTTTGTCCAGTTCACGAGTTCACGAGTTACCGGTTTCCCGAACAGACCAGAACTTGACGGGAGGTGCCAATTCGGGCCGTTCTCGACTTTCTCATGAGGCTCAGTCATAATCCGCCGAAAGAACGGGGCCCTTCCAGGATAAACAATCGACAACTCTATTGATTAGGAGTCTCCGATGGTTTCCGAATTCGCTCTTCAGAAACTGAGGTCGTCCATTCGTGGACAAGTATTGTGTCCGGGCGAGGAGGGATATGACACGACGCGGACTCTACCTAACGCGATGATTAACCGGCGACCGGCAGTGATCGTCAGGTGCGCTGGAGTTGCCGACGTGCTGGCTTGCGTACGGATTGCGCGTGAGCACGATTTACTGGTGGCGGTTCGTGGGGGAGGCCACAGCGTGGCCGGGAAGTCCGTGTGCGATAACGGCCTCATGATCGACATGTCGATGATGAAAGGTATCCGAGTGGACCCCGTGCGACGGACGGTGCGAGCGCAAACCGGCGTCAAGTTGGGCGAGTTCGACCGGGAGACGCAGGCGTTCGGGTTGGCGACCACGCAAGGTGTGGTGCCAACAGTAGGGATGGCTGGGCTGACGTTGGGAGGAGGTTGGGGCCAGTTGCATGGAAAGTATGGGCTAGCAGTGGACAACGTCATCGGAGCAGATGTAGTCACCGCCGACGGGCAAATGCTAACGGTGAGCGCAAGTGAAAATCAGGACTTGTTCTGGGGGATACGAGGAGGCAGCGGAAATTTCGGAGTGGTGACATCGCTGGAATTCCGGCTACATGAAGTTGGTCCGGTGTTTGGCGGTGCGGTGTTTTATCCGGCGGAGAAAGCAGAGGAAGTGCTGAAGTTTTGGAGAGAATTTGCGGCGGACAGCCCGGACGATCTGGTCACGCAAGGAGGTTCGTTTCGACTTCCTGATGGAGTACCAGTGTTTGGAATAGCGGCCTGCTACTGTGGAGCTTTGGCTGAAGGAGAAAAGGTGTTGAAACCTCTGCGGACATTTGGGTCGCCGCTTGCGGATGCGCTGAGCCCGATGAGCTACGTGCAGATCCAAAGCATGTTTGAGTCGTTTTTTCCTCCGGGACGTCGCGTCTATACGAAATCCAATTTCTTGAGAGAGCTAAGTGACGAGGGAATCCACACGATGGTGAAGTTTGTGGCAACGAGTCCTTCGCCGTACACCTTCGCGCCGTTCATCGAACACTGGAATGGGGTGGCGAGGCGGGTCGCACCTACGGATACGGCGTTTCCGCACCGGCAATATGAATGGAATTTTCTGGCGTGGTCGATCTGGGCAGCGCCGACGGAGGATGAAAAGAACGTGCAATGGACGCGAGAGTGTTGGGAAGCGATGAGGCCGTTCTTGGTGGCGGGGTCGTACGGAAATTATGTGACAGATGAAGGAGAGGCAATCGCGCGCGAGGCGTACGGGCAGAATTATGACCAGCTTGTGGCACTAAAAAACAAGTATGACCCAACAAACTTTTTTCGGCTGAACCACAATATTAAGCCGAGCAACGTACCAAGGGTGGCGACCGCTGACTAGCGAAGGGCTCGGGACCGGACCATAATTGCGACACCTGCGTGGACTTTTAGCCTGTCTGCTCGCTAGTCAATCGCGAACAGGAACCTACTTACTCGTGGTCGAACTTACCCGGCGCTTGGATCGTCGTCACGCCAAAAACAGGCACGACTATTCGTATCTCAGCGCCACGATGGGGTCGACGCGAGTGGCGCGGCGAGCGGGCAAGTAGCTGGCAAAGAGCGCGACGACGGTGAGGACGGCGGAGACGGCGGTGAAGGTGAGCGCGTCGGTGGATGCTACACCGTAAAGGAGAGACGCAAGGACACGCGTGGCAAGGAACGCGCCGAGGAGTCCGAGGAGGAGGCCAATGCCGGTGAGGCGCAGGCCGAGGCCGAGAACGTCGCGAAGAACTTGGGTTTGCGACGCGCCGAGAGCCATGCGAATGCCGATGTCGCGGGTGCGCTGGGCGACGGTGTAAGAAATGACGCCGTAGATGCCGATGGCAGCCAAGACGAGAGCGATACCGCTAAAGAGGCCGAGGAGAATTAGAGTGAATCTTCGCCCTGCGACCGACGCGCTGATCAATTCCTGCATTGTGGCAATGGCGAAAATGGGTTGGTCTTTGTCAATCGCTGCGATTGCGCTGCGAATGGCGGCGGTCATCGCAGAAGGGTCTACGCGGCAGCGGACAAGCACGTCCATATCGCTGCTCGCAGATTGGTGGAAAGGAAGATAGAGCTCGAGGCGAGCGGGGTTGGCAAGACCGTACATTTTGGTGTCGCCAAGCACGCCGACGATGGTGAGCCACTGCGGCGGCTTGGCCGGATCAAGATGGCCGAACTTGAGGCGTTTGCCGACAGCATCGCCATTGGGGAAATACTGGCGAGCCAGTTTGGCGTTGATTATGACGACTGGCGCGCCCTTTTCGTTATCGGTTTGCACGAACTCGCGGCCCTGGAGCAGCGGGATGCCTAGGGCGCTGACGTAGCCGTCGCTGATGGTGTGAAAGTCAGGGTGAGGATAGTTGCCGGGCTTCGGCAGAGGCATGCCTTCTATGGTGATGTCGCTGCGACCGTGGCTGTCGGTGAGAGGAATGTTGGTTCCGAGGGCGGCGCTTTGAACGCCAGGAAGCGCGCGGACGCGATCCAGCACGTTCTGCCAGAAATTGATAATGGCGGGGTCCTTGTCGTATTGGGCGGTGCGCAAATCCATCTTCATGGTCAACAGCCGTTCGGGCTGAAAGCCGGGGCTGACCGAGAGGAGTAGGTGCACAGACTTCATCATCAAGCCCGCGCCAGCGAGAAGAACAAGGGAAAGGGCAAGTTCGGCGACGACGAAAAGGGCTCGAAGGCGATTGTGCGACTCAGCAGTTCCCGTGCCAGCACTGCCCTCTTTGAGTTGGAGGTGAATGTCGGACTTGGCGGAGCGCGCGGCGGGCCCAAGGCCGAAGATGAAAGCGGCAAACAGGATGAGAGCGGCGGCGAAAAGGAGGACGGCGTGATTCACAGTTACCGCCGCGTCCATGAGCATATCTGGGGGAAGCATTTGCGTGATGGCGCGGCTGCCCGCTATGGCGAAAGCGATGCCCAAAGCGCCGCCAACAAGGGCAAGGACAAGACTCTCCGTGAGCATTTGGCGCACAATGCGGCGACGCGTGGCCCCGAAGGCGATGCGGAGGGCGACTTCGCGGGTACGACCTGCGCCGCGAACGAGGAGAAGATTCGCGACGTTGGCGCAGGCAATTAGAAGAACGCAAATAACCGCGCCGAACAAGCTTAGGATGGCGGTGCGCATGTCGCCCACAAAGGCTTCACGAATGGGCCTAAGGAGGACGCCGAACTGATCGTTAGTGCCGGGGTACTGTGTGGCGAGCCGGGCAGCGATGCCCTCCATTTCCGAACGCGCGGTAGCGAGGCTAGTTACGGGGGTAAGCCTTCCGATGACGACCATGTCACCGCGGGCGCCGCGCTCAGTGGCCTCGGGGTTCGTGGCGAGCCAGGTGCCGATAGGTTCGAGGAATTGAGCCTTTTCGATCCAGCGAAAATTGGGCGGCAGAACGCCAATGATGGTGAAACTGCGCCCGTCGAAAAGAACGGTTCGGCCAACGGCGGCGGGGTCCGAACCGAAATGAGATTGCCAGAGAGGAAAGCTCAGCATTACCACGGGCGCTGCGCCGGACTTTTCTTCGGAGGCGTCGAAATCGCGGCCGAGGAAAGGACGCACGCCGAGCAGAGAGAGAAAATTCGCAGACACGGCTTCGCCGCTGATGCTTTCCGGCTGGCTGATGCCAGAGAGGTTGAAGCCGACCTCGTGAACGGCTGCCATCTGGGAAAACGTGGTGCTTTGCGAACGCCAGTCCAGAAAATTCGGATCAGAGACGCTCACCACGCCGACTTTTGGCGTGGTTTCGTTCAGGAGAATGAGGCGCGCGGGATCGTGGTAAGGGAGAGGCTCGAGAAGAACGCCGTAGACGACAGAGAAAATGGCGGTATTGGCGCCGATTCCGAGGGCCAGGGTGAGGATGGCGGCGATCGCGAAGCCGGGCGATTTTCGCAGTATGCGCAGGCCGTACCGCAAATCCTGCCAGAGTGTCTCCACGAGTACGCTCCCTGATCCCCGGAGTGCCCAGGGCGACCAACGAGTATCGGGCCGCTATGCGGAATTATAGACAACAAGGACCGGAAAGTCCTTATCCGACGCAAATCGGGAATTGAGACGGAGTTCTAGGGAGCCACCTGTGCCAGCGAACTGTTCCCTCTAAGCACCAGCGGCAGACGTGTTGCCATCAGGAGAAAATGCGAGAGCCAAAACGCCGCACGGGATTGTCTCCTTCGCGTCCGGGGCGTCCTTATCAATGTGTTCCACGGCGCCCCGCGTCATCTCGCGCAATTCGATGTCGCGAATCTGCTTCCGCGAATCCGGATCGATGAGCTTAATGGCACTACGTCCACCGACAGGGCAGCGCCTTATTGCGCTACTTGCTGGTGAAGGCCGCACAGTTGCGGGTGAGTTGGGGACCGGTGCTACGAAGAGGCGGTGCGTCATGGCAAGCGACGTGGGTGTAAAATGCGCTTTGGGAGAGGCGAGTGACTGCCTTCGGAGGCGACCGCATCTAAGCATATAGAGGTCTCGCCTTATAGAAGTTGTGCCGTTCTGGAATTCCGTCCAGAAATTGCGCAGGAAGTGGAGGTACCCAAAATGAAGAAATCCGGTATTTCGGGAATTCTTTGTCTTATGGTTGCGCTTCCTACATTCTGCCTGGCGCCGCCAGTCTTTGCGCAGCATGGCGGCGGCCATGGTGGTGCTGGAGGCGGATTCCATGGCGGCGGTGGATTTCATGGGGGCTCCGCATTTCACGGCGGTGGCGGATTTCACTCCGGTTCCAGCGGTTATCGTAGCGGTAGCGGATGGCGGGGAGGATACGGCTACGGCGGGCAAGGAGGCTACTGGCGTGGTGGCTCCGGCTGGCGAGGCGGTTATGGCTGGCGCGGTTGGCCCGGCCGATATTGGGGTTATCCCTATCGATGGGGCTGGGGTTTCGGCTTCGGATGGCCCTACTGGGCCTGGGGCTACCCCTATGCATATTACGGCTACAGCCCCGGGTGGGCTCCGTATCCGGGCTACGATTCGTCCGATTGTGTTCCGGGCTCTCCCTGTCCGGACAATGGCGACGATCCGCCTCCGCCAGATCCCGCTCCAGGGCCTCAGAGTAATCCCGGAAAACCGGGGAGACCATCTTCGCCCGGAGGCACGGCTAACCCGAGTGAAGCTCCCGCAAGCGATGCACCTGCCGATTCCAGGCCGGTTGTGTCCGTGGACCGGTTGACGGCCACGCTCAGCAGCTACAGAGTGGCGCGATCTACGTCACTACAAGATTCGCCTGCTCGCAGCGCATTGGCAAACCAATCGCAGAACCATGCGCAGAATGATGTGCAGAAAGCGATGCAGGTCCTGCGTGAGATGCCGCCCTTCGCTCGCGAGCGCGAAATTGACCGTGGCCGTTACAGCCACTTTTCACAGGAAGACAAAGAGCTACTCCGAGCCGTGAACTGATCCGGGTACTCCATCTACCGCCCAATTCGCGAGAGTTCCGCGTTCGACGACGGGCGGGCCAGATGTCCAAGTCGAGTCAGGCCGAATCGCTGTGAATCATTCACTTACAGTCGGCTGACCTACCATTTCCCGCTTTTTGCGTACAGAACGAGTTGTCACTGCGGATTACCGCCAGTCACATTCGCCATATCGCTTTCGTACCCACGTCCTCAAGCCGTACGTCCAATTGGTTTGGTAGACTGTTGGCGAGCTCGAAACGCCTGATCGAACGCCACCCAAAACGAGTACGAGCAATGACGCAGCAATCTGCCATCCGCATCTTGTCAGTCGATGACCATCCACTATTGCGTGACGGCCTCGCTGCCCTTATCAACAGCCGACCAGGCATGGTATTAGTCGCGCAAGCGGCGAGCGCTCAAGAAGGTATCGCCGAATTTCGTAAACACCAGCCCGACGTGACTCTTATGGATTTGCGGCTTCCGGACAAAAGCGGTATCGAGGCCATGCGATCCATTCGTGCGGAATTTCCTGAAGCTCGCATCATCGTGCTGACCACATTTGAAGGTGACGTGGAAATCCAGCGCGCTCTCGAAGCAGGGGCTCAAGCCTACATTTTGAAGAACATGCCACCTAAGGATTTACTGGACGTGATCGAGCAGGTTCACGCTGGCAAGAAACGCATTCCTTTGCAAGTCGCCGCACGATTAGCCGAGCACCTCACAGATGAGGCTCTAACCTCGCGCGAAATCCAGGTCCTTCACGAACTTGCTGAGGGCAATCGAAACCGCGAAATCGCCGAAAAGCTTTTTATCAGCGAGGAAACCGTAAAGGTCCATATCAAGCACATCATGGAAAAGCTGTGTGCCAACGATCGGACCCAGGCGGTCGCGATTGGGATTCGCCGGGGCATCATCCATCTCTAAAATGCGTTCCAGTCCCAGTACCTCAAAAGAGGTAATTCGAACTCCCGCCTTTGAGGGTTGTGAAGATCGCACAGTACACGGATAGTTTCCAATTGTCGTGCGTTTTTGTTGTGTGCGCGAGCGGGAGGGGCCCGCTGCAAAGACTATTTTCCACTTTTCCCAGCGGCAGGCCAGGCGTTGGGTTGCTTCTATTGCGCATGGCGCTGGGTGGCACTGCTGTGGCGTTCGGCGTCGTCGAATTAGCAGTTCGGGACGGGCGCACTCCCATGGTGTGGGTGGTTGCCTCGCTGTTACTTGTCAGCGGCGCAGGTTTGATCGTCGGATTTCTGACTCCGCTGGCCAGTTCGCTAACAGGCCTTTGCGTTTTGGGTATCACTCTTTCCTGGCTGCCCGGGCCAGCGTTTGGTTTCTTCGGCGGCGCTCTGGTGGTTCTGGTGCTAGTAATCACCGCGATAGGGCTAGCTTTGCTAGGACCCGGGGCTTTTTCCTTGGACGGACACTTATTCGGACGACGTGAAATTGTAATTCCCCCACGTATGCCAGACCGTTAACGGTCAGTCTGCCCTCGACCTGCATCCCGCAAGTCAAAAACATACACCAAAAGTGGTATCGCTCCTTCCCCTACGTGGGGGGGCCAAAGACCCTTCCATTTTGGGATGTATTGTTCGTGACCATTTGCCATCGTAGCGGCGCACGGTTGAGTCCGCCTGTCCAATCTTGCAATTTCAGATGGGAGACAGAACATGTTGTCCACCAATTCGCTCGCTCTAGAGACGGAACGCCAGTTCGCCAACCTGAAAGTAGCTGAAGCGCGAGTGCTGCGAGACTCGAAGCGTGGCAAAGCGGAGGCTTTTCAGACCGCCTGCGAAACTCTTAGGCCCCGCTTGCTAAAGACCGCGCTTCGGATCACGCGGAACCGGGAAGACGCGGAAGACGCCGTGCAAGATTCGCTGATGAGAGCCTATATGCACATTGACGATTTCCAGGGCAATTCCGCATTTTCCACGTGGCTGACGCGCATACTTATGAACTCAGCGCTCATGATTAACCGCAAAAATCGCAATGCTCGCCAAGTGTCCACGGAAGAGCTGAACCGGCCCGGTGAACCAGGATTGCAGTTCCAAATTCCGGACCACTCCCCAAATCCTGAGCAAACCTTTGTGCAACGCGAGCGCACCAGAATTCTGCTCGGTGCAATTCGCAAACTTCGGCCGCGGATCCGCGCGGTAGTGGAAGTTGCGCAACTCCACGACCTCCCGGTCAAGGAAACCGCGAAGGTACTGGACATTTCGGTTGCGGCGGCGAAGGGCCGTTTCTTCCATGCTCGGTCCGCATTGCGCAAATCACTAGCGCTCCGCGCGATTGCGCGGACCCGAACAGAGCCTGCGGCGTGACACTTTACGGTTGAATGGAATACTGAAAAGGAGCACGCAACACCAACGAATACAACCACTCGCGCAACTTTGTCCAGCCTGAAACTCGACCACCTAACTTTCATAGTTGATTTGTCGGGCTGCTGGAGGAAGAGGTGAATACCATTTGGAAATACAAATATTGGATCGGCGGAGCGCTCCTACTGTTCGTAGTCGCGCTGACTATTGGGGCTATACGGCCGAAAGGTGTTTCGGGTAGTCCAGGATCCGAACCCGCGGAAGTTCAAGTCGTTCAGGTCCAGCAGAAGGATGTGCCGATCTACGGCGAATGGATTGGCACACTGGACGGGCTTGTCAACGCCGACGTTCGCGCGCAAGTCACAGGCTACTTGATGCAGCAAGGCTACCTGGAAGGTGCATTCGTCAAAAAGGGCCAGCTGCTTTTTCAGATTGATCAGCGTCCCTTCCAAGCCGCGCTGGATCAAGCACAGGGACAATTGGCACAAGCCAAGGCGACGCTTGCCAACGCAAAGGCTGTTCAGGGTCGCACACAGCTTGATGTAAACCGTTATACCCCGCTGGCCAAGGAGCAAGCCGCCAGCCAGCAAGACCTCGACAATGCGATCCAGAACAATCTCGCGGCCTTGGCCACCATGGAAACTGCGAAGGCGCAAATTCAAACGTATGAGGCTGCGGTCGAAACGGCAAAGATCAATTTGGAGTTTACTCGCCTCGTTGCTCCGATTGACGGCATCGCCGGCCAGGCTCTCCTGCAGGTGGGTGCCCTCGTTAGTCCAGCAAGCGGCCCCGTCACTTCCGTTTCGACAGTCGATCCGATAAAGGTCTACTTTACCGTCGGTGAACCTCAGTATCTCGCTTGGCGCAAGCGTTTTCCCACGGAAGAAACCCGCATGCAGGCCGACAAAGCCCTCCGTCTTCAGCTCATTTTGGCAGACGGTTCTGTATACGCGCATGAGGGCACGTTTTATTTCGCCGATCGCCAAGTGAACGAAAGCACCGGGGCTATCCGCCTCGCGGGCCTGTTCCCAAATCCTGCAAACATTTTGCGACCCGGTGGCTATGGCAAGGTTCGCGCTGTCATTCGCACACAAAAAGACGCTCTGGTCGTTCCGCAGCGCGCGGTCTCCGAGCTGCAAGGAAATTACCAGGTGGCTGTCGTAGGTCCCGACAACAAGGTCACGATCCGCACGGTCACGGCGGGCGACTGGGTTGGTAGCGATTGGGTAATCGCCGCAGGACTGAATCCGGGCGACAAGGTTGTAGTCGAGGGAGTCCAGAAGGTGCGTCCCGGCGCGCAAGTGATTCCGAAGCCATTTGTGACGCAGGCGAAAGGGAATTAATCCATGTCGAAGTTTTTCATTAATCGTCCCATCGTCGCTATGGTTATCTCCATCGTGTTGGTGTTGGTTGGCTCCCTCACGATTCTCAGCCTGCCCGTTGCACAGTTTCCAAATATCGCTCCGCCAGAAATTCAAATTGTGGCGACATATGTGGGTGCCGACGCACAAACCCTCGAACAAGCTGTGGCCACCCCACTCGAGCAACAAATGAGCGGCGTCGACAACATGAACTATATGTATTCTCTCAACGCCACCGGCAATTCCACGACCAGTCTGATTGTCGACTTCGACGCGAAAACAGATCCCAACAACGATTTCATTCTCACACAGTCCCGTGAAACTCAGGCCGCCTCTCAACTCCCCGTGGACGTCAACAACTACGGAATCACCGTCCGCAAAGCGGTCACCGCTCCGCTCATGCTCGTTAACATTTACTCCCCCCGCGGCACCTACGACGCTACGTTCTTAGCGAACTACGCCTACATCAATCTTGTCGACCCGCTGCTCCGCTCGCCAGGTATCGGCAACGTGCAGGTTTTTGGTGCGGGCCAATACGCCATGCGCATGTGGGTAAAACCGGATACCTTGTCGAAGCTCGGCGTTACCGTCCCCGAAATAGTCACCGCCATTCAAGCACAAAACACGGTGAACCCTGCCGGCAAAGTCGGCGGCGAGCCGGCTCCCAAGGGCACCGATTTTACCTACGCTGTTCTCGCACAAAGTCGGCTAATCTCTCCGGAGGAGTTCGGTGCAATCGTTGTTCGGGAAACCCCAGATGGCGGCACCGTTCGTGTCCGCGATGTGGCCCGGATTGAGCTGGGCTCTCAGGACTACAGTGTAGGGGGCCGTTTCAACGGCAAGCCCAGCGCGGTGCTCGCCCTCTATCAACTTCCCGGCTCGAACGCGGTGGACGCTGCGGCTGCTGCCAAAAAATTGATGGCCCAGATGAAGCAGCGCTTTCCTGAAGATTTGGACTTCGTCGTTGCCTTGGATACTACCCGCGCCGTCACCGAAGGGATGAAAGAAATTGTGATCACCTTGCTGATCGCTTTAGCCTTGGTGATCCTGGTGGTCTACATCTTTTTGCAGGGTTTGCGTGCCACGTTGATTCCGCTTCTTGCTGTACCTGTCTCTCTGGTTGGTACGTTTGTCCTTTTTCCGCTGTTCGGCTTCTCCATCAACACGCTTTCTCTCTTTGGACTGGTGCTGGCCATTGGCTTGGTCGTCGACGACGCTATCGTCGTCGTCGAAGGCGTAGAACGGCACATTGAAGAAGGCATGACACCGAAGAACGCCGCTCTGCAGGCCATGGAGGAACTCTCCGGCCCGGTCGTTGGCATCGCTTTGGTTCTGTCTGCGGTATTTGTGCCCACGGCATTCATTCCTGGAATCACCGGCAAACTGTACCAGCAATTCGCAGTGACTATCGCGATTTCCGTACTCCTTTCCGCGTTTAATGCGCTAACTCTGAGTCCCGCGCTCGCCGGTCTGTTGCTGAAGCCAAAAAAACCGAGCACCGGTCTCTTAAGACGGTTCTTCGATTGGTTCAACCGCGTTTTTGATCGTGCTACCGATGGCTACGTGCGCTGGAGCGCGGTGCTCGTGAAGAAGAGTCTCGTCGTGGTTGTGACGCTCGTCGTTTTCGCTGCTGCGGGCGGCTTTCTGGCTAACCACATCCCCACGAGTTTTCTCCCCGACGAAGATCAAGGCTACGCCTACGTAAACGTCCAGCTGCCAAACGGCGCATCGTTGGAGCGCACACGCGCTGTCGTCGATCAAGTCGAAAAAATAATCATGAACACGCCCGGCGTTCAGTACTCGACCTGCTTTGTAGGTTTCAGTTTGCTCAGTTTTGTTCGTACCACCTATAACGCGACCTTCTTTGTGAATTTCAAGCCTTGGGATGAGCGCACCTCGCGAGCCGAGCAATTTCAAACACTCAAAGCCAACCTCAATCGCCAGTTGAGCCGTCTACCGAGCGCCGTCGCTTTTGGCTTTTCTCCTCCGGCTATTCCTGGTGTGGGAACCGCTGGCGGCTTCACCTTCATGCTAGAAGACCGTTCTGGCGGCGACATTCAATTCCTGGCAAAGAATCTGGCCACTTTTCTCGAGGCAGCGCGCAAACGCCCGGAAATCGCCAGCCTGTCCACGACTTTTTTGTCCAATGTCCCGCAGCAATTTGTTGAGGTCGACCGGGACAAAGTCCTTAAGCAGGGGGTCAGCCTCAACGATGTCTACCGCACCATTCAATCTTTTATGGGCGGCTATTTCATTAACTATTTCAATCGCTTCGGTCGACAATGGCAGGTTTACATCGAGGCGGAAGGCGAGGATCGCGCCCGGGCGGAAAATGTGGGGCAGTTTTACGTGCGGAATAAAAATGGGGATAACGTTCCTCTCTCCACCCTGACTTCCATTAAGCCTCGCATCGGACCGGAGTTTACGCTGCGTTTCAACGAATACCGTTCCGCGCAAGTCAATGGCAGCGCTGCGCCGGGCTACAGTGCTGACCAAGCCACCGCCGCTCTAGAGGAAGTTTTCAAGCAGACTATGCCACGTGAAATGGGATTCGATTATTCGGGCATGTCGTTCCAAGAGCAAAAGGCGCGACAGGGCGTTCCGCCGGCGGCTATTTTCGGGCTCTCGTTGTTATTCGTGTTCCTAATCCTCGCCGCACTGTATGAAAGTTGGTCGCTGCCGTTCAGCGTTCTGCTCAGCACGCCTGTGGCGATTTTTGGCGCCTTCGCCATCTTGTGGTTGCGTCGCTTCCTCGTCAGCGTTTTTTATCCGCCGTACTTAGTGCAAATCGAAAGCGACGTCTACTCGCAAATTGGCCTGGTCATGCTGATCGGACTGGCAGCCAAGAACGCGATTCTGATCGTGGAGTTCGCCAAAGACCAGTTCGAAAAAGGGAAGCCCCTGGTCGACGCCGCTCTCGAAGGTGCTCGTCTCCGTCTCCGCCCCATTCTGATGACCTCCTTTGCTTTCATCCTCGGCTGCGTCCCGCTATGGACCGCTTCCGGGGCCGGCGCCGTCGCCCGACAAATCATGGGCACCACCGTCATAGGCGGAATGCTCGCCGCCAGCTTCATCGGTATCTTCTTCGTCCCTCCGATCTTCTACATGGTCGAGAAGTGGTCCGGCGCACAGTCCGAGCGGCTCCCAGGGACTTTGCCATCACCGGCTCCCGCCGAGGGTGATTGATATGAAGCCACCCTGCACATTCCCGCTCGCGCTTCTCACATCTGCCTTCATCACGGGCTGCATGGTCGGCCCCAACTATCACCGCCCAGCGGTTCAAGCTCCGGCAACCTATCGCGACATGAGCAACAATCCGCAGGCCCAGTCACAAGCCGCTTCTTACGCGGATCTGCCATGGTGGCAGGTCTTTCAGGATCCGCAATTACAGCAACTGATTCGCATCGCTCTACAGCAGAACTATGATCTGCTCATCGCTACGGAGCGTATCAACGCCGCCCGCGACGCCGTCACGATCACGCGGTCTCGTTTGTTTCCCCAGGTTGGTGGAAACGCCGATTTTTCGGGCGGCAAGGAATCAACGTTCCAATCGAAATACAATATAGGGACATTAACGGCCGACGCCGTGTTCCAGTTGGACCTTTTTGGCCAACTTCGCCGTGCCACGGAAGCGGCTCGTGCGCAACTTCTAGCAACGCAAGACGCTCAGCAAACCGTGATCTTGACGCTTGTAAGCGACGTTGCCAGTGACTACTTCGCGCTTCTCGAATTGGACCTGCAACTTCAAATCACCTACCAGACGATCAAAATCCAGGAAGATTCAGTCAAACTCACTAAATTTCGCGTCGACCACGGTGTCGCCACAAAGCTTGATGTTCTACAGGCACAGCAAACCCTCGATACCGCAAACGCAACGGTACCCGATCTCGAGATGCAAATCGCCCAAGAGGAAAATGCCATCAGCATTCTTCTCGGTAATTACCCACAGGCCGTTAACCGTGGCCGTCCCTTGGTCGAACAGCCGCTTCCTCCCGAGGTGCCCACGGGTCTGACCTCAACGCTGATGGAGCGCCGACCCGACATTCGCCAGGCAGAGCAAAATCTGGTTGCCACTAATGCTGAAATTGGTGTTGCCAAAGCGCAGTTCTTCCCGCAGATCTCGTTAACAGGCTCGGGCGGCGGTGCTTTCGGACGCAGCAGCGCTTTTTCTAGCCTGATGACTACGCAATTGGGAATTTGGTCTTATGGTGCCCAGGTGAGTCAGCCTATTTTCACCGGCGGCGCTCTTCAGGGAAATTTGCGATTAGCCAAGTCGCAAAACCAGCAGGCCCTGCTAACTTATCGCCAGACAATTCTGCGTGCCTTTGGCGAAGTGTCCAACGCGCTCATCGGGTATCAGAAGCTTCATGAGGTCCGCCTGCGGCAGGAGGATACCGTCGCTGATTTACGCGAATCTGTTCGCTTATCTGACATGCGCTACCAGGGAGGCACCACCACATATCTGGAAGTATTAGACGGTCAGCGGTCCCTTTATTCCGCGGAACTCAACCTCGCGCAAGCGCGCGGAAATGAGTATCAAAGTCTCGTTCAACTTTATCGCTCGCTCGGTGGAGGCTGGCAGCAACCGTAGATTCAACGAAAATCCTTGAACCATCCAGCAGCAAATTCCTGATTCCTAACGGGTTCCTATAACTGAATAATTCCGCGTCTCAACCCTAGTGTCACCGCGTGCGTCCGATCCTTGGCCCCCAGTTTGGAAAGGATGCTTTTTACGTGCCCCTTCACCGTCTCCTCGGTGATCGAAAGCTCGTTCGCGATCACCTTGTTCGCTTTGCCTCCGGAAATTAACGAAAGTACCTCGACTTCCCGCGCGGTCAAGGCATCATCGGCGGCATGTTCGGCGATTTCCGCCGCCACTTCCGGATGAATGCGCTTGACTCCCGCGTGCACCGCTCGAATCGTGTCCAAGAGATCCTTTCGAACGTGATTCTTCAAAACATAGGCTTTGGCCCCGGCTTTCAGAGCGCGCTGCGCCAGCGCATCTCCCGCATAGGTGGTCAGCACAATGATTCGCGCTTCACGGAATTCACTCCGTATCGCGATGATCGCGTCAATACCGTCCATTTCCGGCATCTGCAAATCCATCAGCGTCACATCCGGTTGGTGCCACCGAAACTGCACGATCGCTTCTTTGCCCGTCGAAGCTTCCGCGACCAATTTCATATCCTTCTGATTAGCAAGCAGCGCGGCAATTCCTTCCCGCAAAAGCGGATGATCGTCCACCGACATAATCCGAATTGCATCAGGAGCGTCGCCCATAGGGTCCCCGAAGGTTGCTTTTCAAAAACCAAAATTTCGAGCGCGAAGCCGGCCCAACATATACGACCGAACCCGGCACGGTCAGCTCGATCTCGGTCCCGGCCCCAGATTCCGTCCATACATGCAGTTGCCCGCCAAGCCTTGTTGCTCGTTCGCGCATTCCCGGTAGGCCCCAGTGTCCCTCCCGTCGTCCTTCCTGGAATACCTCAGGGTCGATACCGTTTCCATCGTCGCGGACCCGCAACGAAAACTCCGAATCTCCATAAGTCACTTCCGTTTCGATTTTCTGAGCCTGCGCGTGCTGGAACGCGTTCCGCATCGCCTCTCGCCCAATTTGATAAATCTCATCCCGTAGCATCGGATCGAACTCTCGCGGTTTCCCTTCGACGAGAACTCGCATACCTACAGCTTTGCCGTTACAGATATGAGCGAGTTCCTCCCCAACATTGGTCAATGCCTGCACGATGTCCCCTTCGCGCAAACTGGAATCACGCAAGTCCTCCAGCGTGCTTCGTCCTTCAGCGATGATCTCGTCTCCGCGATCCAGTGTGCTCTCCAGCGCCTGCGCTGCTTCGTTAGGACGCTCGGGAAGCATATCCCGGACAGCCTGTAGTCGAAACATCAAGCCCTGAAAACCTTGCAGCAGGGAGTCATGCAATTCGCGCGCGATTCGTGTCCGTTCCGCCAGGCGCTCTTCGAACCGCATGTCCATCTGCTTCGCCATTCGCTGCACGCGTAGCCGCAAATACGTCATTAGCGCGAGCACCACAACCACCACGCTGAAAGCTCGGAACCACCACCTCTTCCAGAACACCGGCTCGACTTCAATTGGCAGCGACAGTTCCTCGCTGTTCCATAAGCCATCGCTGTTGCTGGCCATCATTCGAAAGCGATATTTTCCTGAATCGAGGTTGGCATACGCCACTTGGCGCGTCCGGATCGGTTCCCTCCAGCCTGGGTCAAACCCCGCCGTCCCTTTTTCCGGCGGATTCTTGTCGCTCGTCACGATAGACAACGTAAATTCCAGGAATTCCCGCCCGGGAGTCGGAATCCCGGATGTAAAAACGTGCTGCGATACGACCGGCGCGTCTCCATTCGGCGAAACGCGTAGCACGGTTCTAAAAGTCGCTCGCTCCGGGTCCCGCACCATGGTGTCCGTCACGGTCCCGGCAGGTTCCCGGGACTGCGCTACATTGCCGGGAACAACAATGCCCACCAGCGTCACGGCGCCACCTTGCGTTGCCGCCTCGTCCATTGTCGGCGGCGGATGATACCCCGGCTCCACGAGCAGGGCCGCGTACTGATATCCCAAATGCGTTGTGGTCCTCCACGTCGAGTCCGCGTGGATCGGTATGAAAGCCTGGTCTGGCCAGGGTTGAACCCACCATGGCCCGCTCTTCGCATAGATCACGATCTGTTCGCCCGCGCGGGCTCCAGTCACGCGTCCCGCTATGGTGCCGACTCTTTCCCGGCCGCCCTGCGCTGCGGGTGGGACTTTGCTGAAATCAATATCGGGTTGGTTTTTCGCGTCTTGGGAATGACATCCCCCGGGCAAGGCACAGAATAGGAGCAGGAGCAATCTCCGCTCCACGAACCACACAAAACGCCGACGTGGGCAAAGCGTGCCTCGTCTGCAAAAAAGAAGGGAGCGCACCATCTTTTTCCTTGTCGGCGCGGCCTCCGTTCCTTCTATCCGTGACCGTAGCAATTTTTTCGAGAACATCCTACAGCCTGATCTCTCGTTTGCCAACTTCCACCTTCCACACTTCCACGGTCGGCGCAAAATGAGAATGTCCGGTTTGTGCAAAGTAGAAATGTCCGCTTTCATGGATGGCCGAGGGGCCCATGGAGACGGAGCGAATCACTTGGAGCCAACGAGAATTTCGGAACGCTTGACCATGGCTTGTTCGGGTCGCCGGGGCGAGCAAATTAACTCGCCGTGGCGTAACCTCTCAGCCGGAAGCTCGTGAGCGCGTTGGTCTCATCTTCAAAACTGGGAATAACATCGAGCAAGCGGTACACCGTCAACACGTCCAGCACTCGGCCTCGCGGAGACAGTAGTTTCAACTCGCCACCAATTCGTTTGAGGGAAATATACATTTCTACGATGATGCTGACGCCAGAACTATCGATCTGGGATAGGTTCATCAAATTCAGCAACAACTTACGTTTACCTATGGCTGCCAAGTCGCGTAGGTGCTTGCTCAGCAATTCACTCTCACCGCCATTGATCGTTGATCTTCCTCGAAGATCCAAGATGCTGACGTCGTCACATTCCCGGACTAAAATTTGAAGTCCCACGATAACCCCTTTTCTTCGGATGATTCTGTACGGGAGTGGGTTACTTCCTGTCAACACACCCTAACCATCTGGCTAGAACCCATCTCATAAATGCCTCAGCAGAATCAGGCAGCAGGCAAGATGAAGCATTCCGAGAAAGTTTTCAGCGTGACGCTCATACCGCACGACCAGGCGCCGAAAATTCTGCAACCAGGCAAATAATCTTTCGATTTTCCAGCGCCGACGGTATCGCCTCAAACGACGTTCGTCTTGTGTTTTGATTCTTCGGTTGCTGCGGTGCGGGGCAATTACTTCAATGCCGTAATGTCTGAGCTGGGCGTCAAGCTTGTCTGAATCGTACGCGTTGTCGCCAATCAAGTGCCCGGGCGCATCAGGAACTACCATCTGAACTAAGGTGGAAGTGGCCAGCTTCACCTCATGCGGTGTGGCGCTTTCGATGCAAATGGACACTGGAAGACCATGGCGATCTGCCACGGCCATGATCTTGGTGCCTTTGCCGCGTTTGGTTTTACCAACTTTCAAGCCCCCTTTTTCGCCGGCGCGAAACTCGCTTCGATGAAAGCCTCGCGCTCGTCGATAGCACCTCTATGTTTCAAGTCTAAAGCAAGCGCCTCCAGGATTCCCCTCATCACTCCAGAGTGCACCCATTGTTGAAAGCGACGGTGGCAGGTCTGAAATGATGGGTACGCCTCAGGAAGATCGGCCCAAGGAGCGCCCGTGCGCAGCACCCACAGAATGCCGTTCAACACCGATCGGCGGCTCTTCCACGGACGCCCGCGGCCGTCACTCCGTCGTTTCGGCGTGGGAATCAACCGATTAAGAACTTCCCATTGGGCGTCGCTCAGGTCTCGCGCAGTATGACGCATATGTTTGTTGATGCGACAACCGGCGCCTGCGGCTACTTTCGGCCGGGCGGTCACTGGATCGGTTCGGCAACACTAGCGCGTTGTCGGTACTAATCCGAAGGACAGTCGATAACTTCCGGCTTGCTAAAAATAACCGGTCCAAACTGTTTGAGACCTTATCTGTCTTTATCTGTCATTGAATCAAACAGTTTGGCCGGTTATGCCCGTGACTCAGGAGTCTCGCTCTAGAATGCCCTCCATGCCTGCGTATACTCCGCGTCGAGCAGAAAAGCGTCACCGTCAGCTAATTCTGCTGCCCCGAGGTCACCCGCTCGTTGGCGGTGAAGA
>Ga0210394_10001143_pt1 | contig 44852 bp, 41 predicted proteins | sample IncBWC12MmetaG_FD_160121 | JGI IMG/M metagenome (GOLD analysis project Ga0210394, IMG submission 160121) | Forest soil microbial communities from Barre Woods Harvard Forest LTER site, Petersham, Massachusetts, United States - Inc-BW-C-12-M | ecosystem: Environmental > Terrestrial > Soil >...
CCCGAAATTTGCATTTCGTTATCGCGTGCCAAAGCAGTTGAACCAACCACTGTATTATCAATTGGGTTATTAAACGAGTGCGTTACGTTAGCATCAACCATAACAGTTGGTGTAAAAAATTTACCGGCTAAAGTTGGTGTACTGCGCCTGTCGGCACCGTTAAGCCAAGTCATATCCATGCTGTCTAAAGGTTCGCCTTTTTGTTTGTTGGGTTTATCATCTTCAGGTTCTTGCGCAACTATTTCATTTTTTGCGCCACCTGTAGCAATTGTTTTTGTACTATCCTGCTGCGCAAAATTAAGTAGCGAACAAGTAATTAAACTGAATGCCAGTAGTTGTTTTTTCATTTGGTTTTATTTTTTTTTGATTTTATATTCTTGGCGTGTACAGGCTTATGCAAACGCCCGCAAGGGCAAGGCAGGTGCCTATAACATCATATTTATCAGGTTTAAAATTATCGAGCAGGCATGCCCACACTAAAGCCATTAGTATAAAAATGCCACCGTATGCCACATACACTCTGCCAAAACTGGCTGTTTGCAAAGCGGCTACAACACCATACAAGGCTAAAACAAACGCGCCAATAAAGCCATAGTACATGGGCTTGTTTTCTTTTAACCAAAGCCAAACTAAATAGCCGCCACCAATTTCACAGATGGCCGCTGTAACAAATAACAACAACGATTTTATAGCGGTGTACATTACGCTTGTTCGTTTTTTCTTACTAAATCAATGTTTTCAACTTGATGGTATACAAGCGGCACTTGTTCTATTTCTACATCACTTTTATCAATGCCAAACGCTCTTACATCACTTTGGCTAATGCGTTTCAACATAAAGTAGCTGTTTAGCAACAAACCTTCTTTTAACGAAAATTCGTTTTCTACCGATAAAAATTTTTCGAGCACAACAAATTTAAAATCGGGTTCGGGGTTATATTTTGTCGAACCATCCGGGCGTATATGTAAATTCAATTCTTTGTTGGCTACCAATTGCTGCATAATTTTTTTAAAAAATAATTCGGTACGGGGTTGCACCCTAAAACCAATGTTTACCGTTACTTTAATTATTTTATCATCAACCAGCTCAGCTACTTCATAATTTAATGTATAAGGCTCATCGGTACGGTTAATGTGTAAAAACCAATACACATCGGCTCGTTTAGGTTTTTTTGAAAAAATAGATTTAATTATTTTTTGTTCAAGCTCTTCGCTTGTGTTGGCTTTGGTAAGGTAAATTAAGTGTGTGGTAAATTTTGGTATACTTTCATCTTGGCTTAACTCTTTTATTTGCGATGTGTATTTATATAGTTTTATAAAATGAGTAAAGCGGTTATTTACTTTGCGTGAGTAGTACCAAACGTACATGGTAGTAAAAATAAACAGCTCAAAAAACAAAAACATCCAGCGCTCTTTTATTTTGGCAACATTGGCAATAAAAAAAGAGGTTTCAATTACTGCAAATACAAATAGAATAAAAAAAACAAAAACCTTGTTCCATTTTAGTTTGTAAATTAAAAAATAGCTGAGCAAAAAGGTGGTCATCATCATGGCAATGGTTATTGAAAAACCGTAGGCGGCTTCCATGTGTGCCGATTTTTTAAAATATAAAATCATTAGCACGCAACCAAACCAAAGTATACCGTTTACACTTGGTATATAAATTTGTCCTTTTAGGTCGGTTGGTTGGCGTAGCGTTACACGTGGCCAAAAATTTAGGTTCATGGCTTCGCTTATTAATGTAAACGACCCACTTATAAGTGCCTGCGATGCAATAATGGTTGCCGCGGTTGCAATAATAATGCTGGGCAATAAAAACCATTGGGGCATAATTTCAAAAAATGGGTTGCGCCCTGCAAGGGTTGTTTTAGCTTGGTGTGTAATCCACGCAGCCTGCCCCAAATAGCAAGCCACTAAACTTGTTTTTACAAACGCCCAGGTTATGCGTATATTTTTTAACCCGCAATGCCCTAAGTCTGAGTATAAAGCTTCGGCACCTGTTGTACATAAAAATACCGCGCCTAATAACCAAAATCCCTTTGGGTAGTTTACCAGCAAATTGTAAGCATGTTGCGGATTTAAAATTTTTATAATATCCGGATACAATAGTATTTGATGCAAACCAACAACCAACAACATAGAAAACCAAATAAACATAACCGGACCAAAAAATTTACCAATGGCCTGTGTACCAAAACGCTGAAAGAAAAACAAAGCCGAAAGAATGCCGGCAACCAATACAATGGTTAATGTGTTACCGGCAACAAACGTAGTTTCAAAACCGGGTACCATGTTTAAACCTTCTATAGCCGATGCTACCGATATAGGTGGCGTAATTATACCATCGGCCAATAAAGTAGTTGCACCTAATATGGTTGGTATAACTAATTTTTTTCCGTAACGATGTACTAATGCGTATAACGAAAAAACACCACCCTCGCCTTTGTTATCGGCTTTTAAAGTTAGCCACACATATTTTATGGTGGTTTGAAAAACCAGTGTCCAAAAAATACACGATACGCCGCCATATACCAACACAGTGCTTATAGGGCGTTCATCAATTACGGCACGTAGCGCATATAAAGGGCTTGTACCAATATCACCATAAATAATGCCCAGTGCTATTAATAAGGTTGAAAAGGTTACTTTTTTTGTGTGAATGGATGATGTTTGTGTCATGTTATTTTACAACACAAAGTAACCGCTAATGTTATAAAGACTATATTAAACTATAGGGCTTTAGTATAAAGATTTTGTAAAGATTATTTTTAATCTTTCATCATAAAACGATACCCCACGCGCGATTCGGTAATAATTAACTCGGGGTTATTGGCATCGTTTTCTACTTTTTTACGCAGTTGTGCTATAAACACCCGTAACGATTGCGATTGGTCGGCTTGCCCCGGACCCCACACCTGACTTAATATATAATGGTGTGTAAGCACACGCCCTTCGTTTTTTAGTAGTAAACAAAGTAAGGCGTATTCGGTAGCGGTTAGCTTAACGGTTTCGTTATCTTTTTTTACTAAACGTGTTTTAAAATCAATCGATAAATTACCAATGTTTACAACCGAAGTTTGTTCGGGTACATCGCTATTACGAATAAAGGCACGAATGCGCGCCAGTAATTCGCCCGTACGAAAAGGCTTGGTTAAATAATCGTTAGCGCCACTATCCAATGCTTTAATAATATTTTCTTCGTCGCTTTGCACCGATAAAATTAAGATGGGTTTGTTGTACCACTGGCGCAATTTTTTTAGAACTACCAAACCATTTTCATCAGGCAAACCAATGTCAAGCAAAATTAAATCGGGTGGGTGGTTTGCTGCCAACAGCAAACCTTCGGCAGCGGTAGCTGCCTCAACCACTTTATATTGGTGGTTACGCAACGTAATTTCTAACAACTTTCTAATCTGAGCTTCGTCGTCAATTACTAAAATTTCTTGTTTACTCATTTTTTAAATTATTTCTGCCGATGCTTCAGCCATAATTTTTATGGTAAATTTTGCACCGCCTGTTTTTACATTCTCTAATAAAATAGTGCCATAATGCGCACCCACAAAACCCTTAACAATAGATAGGCCCAAGCCTGTGCCACCTGTATGCGAATTTTTAAGTCGGTAAAATTTTTCAAACACATTTTCTATTTCATCAGCCGGAAAACCCTTGCCTGTATCTTCAACCGTTATCACTAAATTTTTATTGTGCTTAAAAGCACTAATAGTAATGGTGCTGTTAGCCGGTGTATAAATTAGTGCGTTGTAAACCAAATTGTAAATGCACTCCCTAATTAACCCCCCATCTATTTTAAATAGTGGTAAGTTTTCTTTTATATTAATTATAATGGTGTGTGCTCTTGTATATTCTTTTAATTTATTTTTTACGTCATAAGCCAGTTCGTTTATGTCACACCAATCTAAAATGGGTTTCACCACGCCCGATTCGAGGCGAGACATGTTCAATAAATTCTCTACCTGTCCGTTTAGCCTCAATGCTGCTTTTGATATTTCAGCTACCAAAATATCTTTATCTTCTTCCTGCAAATTAGTTGCATCAGCCTTTAAATTATCGCTTGCCCCAATAATGGTTGCTATAGGCGTGCGCAGCTCATGCGACAGTGAGTTAAGCAACGTGTTATAAAGTTGTAGCGTGTTTCGTTTTTCTTCGCGCTTACGCGCAATTTTTTCCCACTGTCGTGTTTTGTAATTTAATACCGCGTTAACCAGGGCCACAGTAAAGTACATTAAAAACATCAGCACATCTTCGGTTTGGTTAATGTGTAAATTAAATACAGGCGGTATAAAAAAATAATCCCAAATAAAGGCACTTAAAAGCGCAACCAACAGCAAGGGCAAAATATCTAAAAACATGGCCAGTACCGATACCGTAAACAACAACAACAAGGCAACAATTTTGTAAGCTATAAATGCCGATAACAAATAACAAATAACCGCCACCACCACCACCGAAAATATACCATATAAATATTGGCGAACTTTGGGTAATTTGTTTAATAAAACTCTTTCCATTTACAATACAAAGCTACGTTTACATTTACAATTTAACAGCTAAACTTAACCACAGTTTTATAAAGATTTTATAAAGATTTGTAAAAATGCTGCAATTTTTTAGTTAAACACCCGCCAAGTAAATCTCCCCTCATTACAGCATGCAGGCCTGTCCAAACGCCAGGTCGTTAGGCATGTGCGGCAGCGTTCGTTTTGTTTTAATTTTTGGCTTCTTTTTGCTCAAGTACGGCAAAAGTCCGATGAACTTTTGATTGGGCAAGTGTGTTAGGGGATAGGAAATAAAAAGCTCCGCGGTCAGCAATGCAATTTTCGTGAATTGCCTGCTAACATAGAAGAGCAAGTAATTAATTACTAAGATTTTTTAAAAAACCTCTCCTAAATTAATAAATACACCGTTGGAGCCATTTATGCCGAGTGCATAATCGATACAGATGTTTGTTTTAGAATCGCGGTTTACTTTTATACGAATGCCTGTGCCCACGGCAGGATATATGGTTTGAAATTTATTGCTGGGCCAATCGGTAACAGATTGTGCGTTGGCAAAAACCACACCGCCTACTAAGCCATTGCGTGTTATGCCAAAACGATATTCGGCTTCGGCATACAATAAGTTTTTTCCGCGAAACCTGCTTTGTATATAACCACGCCCCATGTTGGCGTAAGGATCCCAACCGGTACTCGGCATATCTAAGTAAGGCACATTGCCATTAAAAGTAAACCAGTTGTAGCTCCAAAACGCCAACACATTATCTGATTTTTTACTCAGCTTAAAATATTTTCGTAAATCAACTATCAATGATTGATAATTGTGGTTGCTGCCTAACATGGTTAAGTTTGGACAAAATGCAACGCTGCCATACACGGCATCAGATGGATTGATGGAGTTTTTTCGTGTATCGAACAAAGCGTTTACCGATATGCCTGACGATACGGATTGTTTGGTTAAGCCATATTTTTTAAAATCGCTTATGCCGCCATCCGTAGGTCCTGCTTCGCTAATGTTCCAATGGTAATTTAAATTATACGCCAAGCCCGCATAAAAGGCTGTATTATCTATATGCTTTAGCACAGCTTCGTGTATAATTATGTTTGAGTAGTTTAAGGGATCTTTGTTTTGTAAAGTAGTATGACCACCTAAACCATAGGTGTATTCAGGGTACTTGTAGAAGCGCCAATCGCCGAGGAGATTAAAGCTGTTTTTTCGGGTCCATATATTGGATAAAATGGGTAGAATTATTTGGTTTTTTTGCGTGTAACTAACACTGGCATCTATAGCCGATAACTTGGTACTGTTTTGGTTATCGGTATAAAAAGCGGCATTGCCTGCTGCGGCCACAGCAAACCCGGTTACTGAGGAGTAACCTGCCGCGGGTAAAATAGCATAATGTAATTTACCGGCTTTTTCAACCGATTCGCAGGTGTCTTTAACCGGTTTTTTAATAATCCTTCGGTAAACATCTACAATGTCTTCTTGCTCAATTTTTTTGCAGGATGTTAACGTATCTTCTGTATCGTTTTTTTGCGCAGCTACATTTGCTGCCAACAAAAACATACCCGCACATAAACCAAGTTTTGCTTTTTGATTGAAAAAAAACAAATTACTGTTTAAAAAGTATACGTTGTAGATACGAGTCACAAATAGTTTATTTCGCTAAGTTAATTTATTAAGATGTAGTTTCCTCGGTGGCGACATCTTTTTTACGTAAAAACTTAGTTAGTAAACTTTTAATAACTGATTTTATTTCTTCGCTGTTTTTTGATACTACATTGGTAACACCCATTTGTAAAATAGTACCCAGTATTTTTTTTACCGGGCTGCGTGTGCCGCCAACAGCCGCTTTTTTAGTTAGGTAGCCAACGGCAACACTTAGTACTGTGTTTAAAATATCGCCCTTAAAATCGGCTGATGTAGTTAATTCGCTGATTGTTTTTTTAATTAAATTAACAGGTCGTAAACTTTCGTAGGTAGTTTTAAACTCTTCTTTTAACAATTTTTTGTCATTTACCTGCTTAATTTCAAGCAAGACAATACGCGCTTTTAATTCGGTTACCGAAGTTATTTTTTCCATATTCGGTTAATTAAGCATTAATGAAATAAGTAAATCGCCCACACTTTTTTTAATGCGCTTATGCATAAAAAAATATAAAACAATTGCTACAAATGCGTAAAACCCCGCTACGCAAAAAAAACCGTAGTATAATTTCCCCAACAAATCGCTTAACCAAAAAGCCACCCCAATATTTAGAGCCATTACAAACATTACAACAATAACCAATACAATGCTACGCGATATAAAGGTGGATGCAACATCTACCCCCTTATCTACAGCTTTGAGTTTAATTAACTCAAGGCTTGTTTTTCCGTATTCTTCAACACGCTCGAATAAGGGGTCGATAAAAGTTTTTTCGTTTTCCATATAAATAGATTTTTTTAGTGCTTGCTAACTTCTTCCTTAACGGCTTCTGCTTTTTCCGTCAGTGTATCAAGCAACTCATCCAGCTTTTCGGCTAAGTCATCCATAATATCTTCGCCTTTTTTCGAAATTTTTTTTCTTGTTTCACTCCCTTTATCGGGCGCTAACAATATGCCTAAGGCGGCGCCAACGGCAACTCCCGCCAAAACACCTAACACTACTTTACCTGTGCTCATAATTTATTTTTTATTAAAGTTACTAATTTTGCGTTATAAATTTAAAGCGGTTTTCGCCCTTGTATAACGCGTAGTATAACCGCAATAATGGCTATAACCAATAAAATGTGTATGATGCCGCCCGCACCGTAGCCAACAAAGCCAATTACCCATGAGATTAATAAGATAACAGCGATAACATAAAGTAAATTTCCCATGATTTATATTTTTTAATTGTGATTAATTGATTTGTTTTTTATTAATTCGGTACCATGTGAAACTCATGTCTGTCGTTGCCATCCATGTAGTAGTACCAAAATTCTTTTTGTTCTAATTTTAAAATTACCAGTGTATGTGTTTGCTGATTGGTTAAACCGGTTAACTGAATATCGGCATCATTATCCGTAAACGCCCACACACCTGTACCCGCTATACTACCCCACACGTAAGAATAATTTCCGGCTTTAGTATAGGTTTCGGAATAGCCTGCCATTTGGGATGTGTAATCGGTTCCGTTTTTTTGGTAATTCTCTACCCGCCACGTGTTACAAACACGCTCCGTACGTGAGTGGAAACTAATTAATGGTCCGTCAGGATATTTTCTACAGCTTTGTATTAAAGGCATTATGCCGATAGCAAGCAATATAATTAAGGTTGATATTTTTTGTTTCATTGTTGTTTGTTTTGAGTTTATATAGGTTGCTTATTTTTAAAAATGTACAGCAACTCCAAAAGTTGAAATGCCGGTTGATAAATCTAAAAACAAACCTGTTTTAGTATTTAAATGATACTCAGCCCCAATGTGCATGGCCACATATAAAGGGTTTACATATTGGTAATCGTTTATATCGCCGCCATAACCGTTTTGCCATACTACGCTTTTAAATGCAAAGCCAACCGATGTACCTACATACAAATCCCATTTAGGGTGAAGATGTATCCACTCATCAAAATAATAAGAGGCTTTTACACCAACGGGCACAACTACTTCGCGGTAGTTGTAGTAACGGTACGATGGGTCGGTGTTTGGCAACGCCGGGTTGCCCCAATACGCACTATTTTGAAATGTGTAGACCCCAACAAAAGGTGCAAGTGTAAAGTTTTTAAAAATATCGAACTCATAATTAATCCCAAAGCCCGGTGTAGGAAACCCAACGGCACCATAGTACCCGGCACCTATGCCCATGTTTAACGTGTTGCCATATTTTTCGGTTGGCGGACCTTTAACTTCTACTACATAGGTAGGAGGAGTTTGATCTTGTGCAGATACTTTGTAGCTTATTAAACTTAATAAGCAAAGTGTTTTTATAAATAGTGTTTTCATTTTGTTGTTGTTTTAATTGTTGTTTATTATTGTTTATCTATATAATCTGAAGCCAACGGTTAACTGAAACCAAATGTTTTTGTACCTGGGAGTGGTTGATGTTCCGTTGCCTTGATTAGCCATTAAATCCCAGCAAGCTTTACCCGAAATAACAAAGTGGTTTATGTTTACATCGATGCCATACACCGCACCAAAAATATTTTTGCGGGGGTTGTCATTTTTAAAGGCTTGGTCTTGCGCGGTAAAGTTTCCGTTAAAAACATAGGCATCTTGCTGATGCATTAAGTATGAATATTGTACCCCGCCTAAAAATGTAATAAACTCAGCCGGTTTAAATTGTATTTGCAAGGGTATATCTAAATAAGATGTTGTTCTTTTATCTGAGTAAGGAACCCCTCCTATTGTACCGGTTGATTGGTAGCCTTTTTGCGAAAACAATAATTCAGGTTGAAGACCAATATATTTACCGATGGGTAAACATAAAAACGCACCGCCTGCAAAACCTACTTTAGGGTCGGCTACAAAATTTTCGCCGCTTGCATCGTACACGTTCGATACGTTTGCACCTGCCTTAGCGCCAAAAATTATTTTTTTACGCTCGTCATCAATTACCTCTTGTGCTTTGCCGGTAGTTGCCAAGCAAGTAAGTAAGGTTGCTGTTATTACTATATACTTTTTCATGTTGTTTAGTTTTAGGTTTATTACTTGGTATTTTTAGCGCATTGCGCCGAAAGCGTGTTTAGCGATTCTTTAATTTCATTTACATCTTTATTAAAATCGATTTTAAATATTTCCCATCTTTCTTCCCCATCAGCTCTGTAGTCATCCATTCTTTTTTTCAGGTTTATATTTTTTTGCTGTAGGGCTATTATTTTATCATCGTACTCGGTTTTAGTTTCCGCATTTTGGTTAGCTATTTTTGCCTGAAGCTCAGCCATACTTTTTTCGTTAGCAATAATTTTAGCTTCCGATTCTCTTCTAAACGTTTCAACATCCGCAGCATAATCTGCTTCTGCTTTATCTAACTTTTGGTTAGCCTCAATTACATTCACAGAAGCTTTCTCTACTTTTTCAGCAGGCGTGTCGCAACCTGTTAGAATAACACATGCTGTAAAAGCTAAGGACACTATTCTTGAAATTTTCTTTTTCATAATTTCTATTTTTATCTGTTTAATAATCTATTCTTCTGTAACAAATGTATTTTATACAAAGCCCTTTTATTTTCATTTTCGTTAAGCGCCTGTTTTTAATAGCCAAGCCCCCAATAAGTGTATTTTATACCCCTACTAACTACCATATCAAATTTTATACCTGTGGGTTTGTTACACAAAAAGCCCATTATGTGGAAACAGATTATACATTTTTAGATCTAAATAAATATTAGATTAAAAAATATTTTCCCTATTTTCAGCATATGAAAAAGTCGCTTGTTATTATATGTGTTTTATTTTTGTTACTTAGTTCGTTTTGCTTTTCACAAAATAAAGATTCACTTTGGCTCGTATACAATAATAAAGCACAGGCAGATACCAACCGTTTACAAGCGTTATATACACTTGCCAATAGTTATTTAGATAACAACCCCTACACATCTATTGTGTTTGCACAACTGGAATTGCAACTTGCCGAAAAAACAAATCAATTAAAATATAAAGGCAAAGCCTTAAACCTTATTGGAGTGTTACATAAAAACAAAGGCCTATATCCGTTGGCATTAGAGCATTTTTTAAAAGCCTTAAATATATTTGAACAAATTGGCGATAAGCGAGGCATGGGTAATTGTTACGCCAACATGGGTAATGTGTATTACGAGCAATCGCAGTTTGCAAAAGCTTTGTTGTATTATAAAAAAGGGCTGAAAGCCCGACAAGAGGATGGCAATAATAACCGTATTGCATCATCGTATGCCGATTTGGGCAACGTATATTCGGGCATGGGTGATTTTGAAACGGCTTTAAAATACCACAACATAGCTTTAAAAATTAGAGAAGAAATGGGTGACGTGCAAGGTGAAGCCTATTGCTATAATAACATAGGTGTGGTTTACAAAAACAAACATGATGATGTGAAAGCCTTAGAAAACCTTTTTAAATGTTTAAGCAAAATAAAAGAAGTAGATGATAAGCGAGGCATCACTTATTGTTATAACAATATTGGCAACACCTATATAGAATTAAAAGAATATAAATTGGCCTTGTTGTATTGCGATTCGAGTTTGCAAACTGTAAAAGCAATTGGCGATGTTAATGCCGAGCGTACCGCTTACCAAAACCTGGCGCAGGTGTATGTTAAAACAGGCAGGTATAAAGAAGCGTATGAGTATGAAGTAAAATTTAAAGAGTTAACCGATAGTATTTTTAACGAAGAAAATAGCAAGCAACTGGGAGATATGAAAACCGGTTTTGAAGTAGAGCAAAAAGAAGCTGAACTAAACGCCAAAGCGGATAAGCAAGAAGCTCTTCTTCTTCAGGAAGAAAAAATACAGCAGTTAATTATAGGCGCTGTTATAACCTTATTATTAGTAGTAATTATTTTTTCCTTCTTTTTATATAAGCGTGTTAAGGTTGCCAACAAGCAAAAACAAACTATTGAGCATTTGTTTCAAGAGGTGCATCACCGAGTAAAAAATAATTTACAAGTAATTACCAGTCTTTTAAATCTGCAAAAAACGTATATCAACGATAAAGAAATATTGGATATTTTTCAGGATTGCCAAAACCGCATTTATACCATGGCTTCTATACACGAAAAGCTATATGAACAAAATGCGCTATCAAACATTAACTTTAACGAGTACATACAAAAACTCATAGCCCAACTTATAGATACATACAAGTTAAAATTTAATGTAAAATATATTATAGAAGTTGATATAGATGTATTGGATTTAGATATGCTTATTCCTATTGGATTATTAACCAACGAAATAATTTCGAACTCGCTTAAATATGCTTTTACTGAGAAAGATGAAAACCCGTTTATTACATTTAAGTTTTTAAAAGCACCCCAGCCAAATTCTTTTATTATGCGCATAGGCGATAATGGCAAAGGCAGCGATGTGGGTTTAGATGATAAACATACATCGTTTGGCATGGAGCTGATTAAAATTTTAGTAATTCAGTTACATGGCAGCATTAAACAATTGCCCGGTAAAGGCACCATGTACGAAATTGTTTTTAGGTTTTAAAGCGTTATATAAATCCCAAAAGGATATGGTATAAAGCTAAATTGCTAATTACAGCCGAACAGATAAATAAGATAACAAGTGAAAAAAACCTACATGCATTTAACCGTCGTGTAGTCTTAAAAATCACATCCATAAATCACAACAATTAGTTTTTCTGCCTTTGTTGGTTGTTATCACCAATAAGTAATTAACACACTAATAAGCATCAAAATCTATCAGTTCAAAATAAATATCTTCTTTTTTTAGAACAGGCATAGTATCGCTTAAATCTTTAAATATTAAATTTAAAGGAGATGGTTTAAGTTTATCGGGCAGGTTTAAAAAAAATCCTTTTTGTTTTACTTCTTTCGCAACTCCAATCCATAATTTAATCGGCAACAAAGCCTTCTTTTTTAACTGATTTACAGCAATTGTTTTAGGCGCTTCAGTAATTTTTGAAAAAATAAATGGCTTATCCGTTGCTGAATAAATAGTTGTACCGTTATAAAAATAATTTGCACCAGGGCATTTCAATCTCCATGCAACGCTTTCAGTATTCCAAAGGGCTTTTATTTTGTAATTGCTGGTGTTGTTTACGACAATGTTGCCCAATCCAATCTTAACATCAAGCGGACTAATTAAATAAAAACCCAGCTTTTTTAAAAAACCATGCGTGCTGTTTTGGTTAGCAACACCTATTATAAATTTATAACCTAAGGTTTTTCCTAACTCGTATGTTCTATTTGCTAATTGGGTAAATAAACCTTTACCTTGGTGCTGTGGGTGGGTTGCCGTGTTTAACGATAACAAGCCTTTAGTTGTTATCCCATCAACAACATAAACCACCGGTACAGTAACATAATGTGCAACAAGTACGCCATCCGCATATGCATCAAAACCTACCACATGTCCGTTTGGGTTTAGCGCATACTGCCATTGCAAAAATTCGGTAGAATATTTGTTTGATTTATCAAACACAGAACTAAGTAATAAAGAGTATTCCTTTATTTTACTTTCGCTTACCCCTGTTTGTACAAATTCGTAATCGGCCATTTTATACTTTTAAAATGTTTTCGCAGTAGTTTTCGTACGTACAAATTTTAAAACCTTTGTCAATAATTTTATCTAATCGGCTAAACACTTTATCGCGGTTATAATACATAAGCATGTTATAAAACTTACTGTTGTTAATGCCGGGGTGCATAAAGTGCTCCTGCTCCGTATCAATATCGTACGGATGAAAATAGCCTAATAACGGATTATTTGCTGTGCTGTGTTTTTTAAGTTTACCCGCAGTTAAAAAAGGAGGCAGCACCCTGAAATAAATTCCACCACCATAGGGAATAGTTAGCGGACCTACTTTACCAACTGTCATTGGTATTTCAATAAGTTTATTGCTAATTTTTTTTGGTGCACCACCAAATTCTTCCCACCCGTAAAGTGGACTTTTTGCAGGCAGTACTGAGCTTGAATAACTAAAGCCCAGTTCTTCTAAAATTTCAAAAGCCCATTGTGTTTTTTCGGTAAGCGAAAATATAGGTGCTCTAAATCCTTTTAAAGTAGTAGCACCCGCCTTAAGTAAATGTGTTATATTTTGCTCTAAATCTTTTTTAAACGCATCGGGTGTTTGTTTATCTAACGGAATGTGTTTGTTTGTATGGCAGGCAATTTCGTGCCCTTCGGCAATAATTTCTTTTATCAGTTCAGGATATTTTTCGGCTACTTCGCCAACGGTAAAAAAAGTACAGGTAAAATTATGCTTGCTTAACCATTTCATGTAAGCATGTGCATTGGCACATACACGCTCTTTAAATTTTTCTCCGTTAGGCATCCATAACCTAACATCTTCTAAATCTATACTGAATAGATATATTTTGTTTGAAGAACTATTGGTCATTTTTTTTGCTATCCAATTTATCTTTAAGCAAAGCTATATCCTGCGTTAAATCTTTTATCTGGCGTTGTTGTTTGGAGTTTACTACTGATAAGTGAACTAAAAAAATTATAATAGCAAAAATAGCAGCCAAAAAAACTAAAGCAGGTGCGTAATAAACACCTAACAGTTTCGCAATAACATCAAGTCCGCTACGCCAAACTGAAAATACAATTAAAATCAATGTGCAAATTATCCAAACTATGGCATACTCTTCGCGTAATTTTCCTTTGGTAATTAAACGGAAAATAAAAAACATAAAAGCCAAAGCACCTAAAATGCTTATTATTTGTATTTTATAGGGTACTACGTTTTCCATTTAGTTTTAATCTTAAGTAAATAAAAATAATAGCCAAACTTACTTTAACCATGTAGTAAATGCTTTTAAACGAGCTGATGGATGATTGCCCTCCAATGCGTTCGCGCATAACAACCGGAATTTCTTTTATGCGTAAATTATTTAATGCAAACAATATAATAGCTTCCGGTTCCGGATATTCATCCGGATAATAACTACAAACTTCTTTTAAGGCTTTATTATTTATGGCTCTAAACCCCGATGTGTTATCGGTGATGGTTTTTTTTACCAAAAATTTATTTAAAAATTTAAAATAATTAATGCCTAATCGGCGTGCAAAAGTCGATTGAAAACCTTCTTTTTCTAAAAAACGAGAACCTATAACCACATCAGCTTCATTAGCCATAATGGGTGCAATTAAATTTATTAATTGGTCGGCCGGGTGTTGCCCATCGCCATCTAACTGTATAGCCACATCAAAATCATACAATAAGGCGTACTTAAAACCTGCCTGCACTGCACCGCCAATGCCAAGGTTAACTGATAAATCTAAAACCTTGGCATTAAAACTTTTTAATAAAGCTAAAGTATTGTCCTTACTACAATCATTAATAAAAACAGGCTCAATGTAGCAATTAGGAATTTTAATGCTGCTAATTTCATTAAACACGTCAGTAACGCATTCTTCTTCGTTATAACAAGGTATAATAACAGCAATTTTCATGTACTACTTTTTTCTTTCGCCTTTTCTGGCGGCATCGTAATCCGGCCCCACCAATTCGTGCATATATTTATCATAATCTTCATCAGATAAACTAAACTTTCCAAAGGTGCGCCAGTAAGCGGCTTTGCTCATAGCATCATAATGAAGTAAATGACGGTCAATCGGATGGTCGTACTGATAGGTTTGAATAATATTTACACATAAAAACCCCGACACTAAAAAAACGGTTAAACCCCTTGCCGCAAAAACAAAAAATTGTTTTTTAAAATCTAACGAAAAAATGTATTGGTAAAATGCCGCTAATGGAATTGCCATTAAAGCATATGCCTGCACCAAAGCCCGCATGCCAAAACCACCGCCATACCACCAGCACCACCAGCACGATAGCATATATATATTTATAGCCATATAAACCAGTATAGGTAATTTAAAGCCGTTTGTTTTTTGTTTTAGTATAAAAAATAACCCAACAACGGCAAGCAACATTACGGGTGTGTACACAAACCACCCTTTGCGGTAACTAAACAATAGGTTTATTATTTGAGGATCTAACCAAAAAAACCGCTCAGTGCTTCCATACGAAAAAAATAAAAAACTATCAGCTTTTACTTTCCAGTAAATCATTTGTGGTAACCACATTATAAAAAAGCCAACTAAAAACAGCGGTATGTTTTTGTACGAAAAAATTACTTGTTTTAATTTACCAGTAAAATCTGAAAATGATGTTACGCCATACAATGCAAAAACAATAAAAATTAAAATTTCGGTTGGCCTTATAACCGATAGCAAGCCAACTGTTAAACCTATCCATAAAAAATAAATGCTCTTTTGTTTTTCGTGCCACTTACAAGTGAGCAACATACATAAGCTTATTAAAAAAAACGTATAACAATGGCTCATTTCGCCATCTCTAAAAGTGTAGTAAAATAAATTAGTGGCAAAAAATATCGTAATTATTGTTAAGGCTGTTATTCCATCGCTATAAAAACGTCGTAAAACAAAGCTGAGTATAATTAAACCCATCAAGCAATAAAATAACGAGCCGTAGTGTACGCAGGTACCATATGGTTCGGAGTAGCCTGTTAACGGACTATGTTGGTTCATAGCTATTTTATGCCCCAGAAAAAAAAACGGACTATACATGAGTGCCATGCCATAAGTGCCTTTTGCAATGCCATTGCCGTTAGGGGCAGTGGTTAACCAATATTGGGTGGTGTAGCTAAAACTTAAATCGTGGTAAATAAAGGTAGCGGGCAAGTACGAATAATAATTATCGGCATCCCACATAAAAGGGGTTTCGCCTTTATCGCTGTTCCAAAACCGCCAGTAGTTTTGCGAAAAAATCATAAACACAAAAACAAAAATCAGCGTATAGGTGGTAATCCAATATGGTTTTTTTGTACTGTCCATTCTTAATCTTTATTCTTATTTACACCTGCTAAAGCATCTAATATAGATGATATAAACGATAGCACAATGCTAAAGAATAGCGCTGTAAAAAAGCCTCGTACATGAAACCCGTCAACTAAATGCTCGGCCAAAATAATTATCAAAGCATTTATAACTAAGTAAAATAAACCAAGCGTAAGTATAGTTACCGGTATGGTTAAAAACACCAAAACAGGTTTTAGCACCGCGTTTAAAAAAGCTAACACAATGGCTAAAATAAAAGCCGTAAAAAAACTATTACCATCTATGCTTACACCGGGCAACAACCAAGCTGTAATTAACACGGCAACGGTCGATAAAATTAATTTTATTATAAAATTCATATATCTGTTAAAATTCGGCTTAAAATTAGTAATTTAGTTTAATGATTAGACTTCTATTTTTCGCCCTTTTAATTTCAGTTACCTGCGCAGCGCAACAAGCTCAAATGAATGTGGAGCTTATTAAAGCTTTGCACAGTAATACATCAAAATCATACCCTGTTTTAGTAAGAGGTAATGTTGCTGTAGTAAAAGAATTTACGGCTACACACAAAGGCTTTTTTAAATACAATTCAGGTACTATAAGTTCTGTAATTCTTTCGGGGCAAGCCATTCAGCAACTTGCTAAAACCCCTCAAATAAAACAGATAGAATATTATGTTAACCATGTGCGCCCTTTAGATGATACGGCCATTGTAAAAAACAACGTGCTCAAAATTCATAATGGAGTTTCGCCTTTACCGCAAGCTTATGATGGTAAGGGCATTATTTTTGGTTTAATTGATACGGGCATAGATTTTACCCATCCTGATTTTAAAGATAGCACCGGCAAAAGCCGTATTGCATGGCTGTGGGACCAAACCAAGGCTACAGCCGGCAACACGCCACAACCGTACGGGTACGGACAAGAATGGAACAACCAGGAAATAGATAGTGGTTTATGCACGCATCAGGATTTGTTTGCCTTTGGGCATGGAACCCGTGTAGCAGGTGTTGCAACAGGTAATGGCAATAAAAACTCCATATATAAAGGCATTGCACCAAAAGCAGAAATTATGTGTGTAGCCATTAATTTTAATAGTAATGGACCTACCATTTTAGATGCCATGCATTACTTAGTTAATAAAGCAGTAGCTGCCAACAAACCTTTTGTAATTAATATAAGCCTGGGCGATTATTATGGTTCGCACGACGGGCAAGATTTGCAAACACTTGCTATGGATAGTTTGATAGCAAATATACCGGGGCGTTGTTTGGTAGCTGCTGCAGGTAATTCAGGTAACATCCCAATTCACTTGCAATACACAGTAAATGCCGATACTAATTTTACTTTTACACGTATACCCAATACCAATAATATTACCCAGTTTGGTTATGGCATATTTGCCGATACTACTAACTTTAAAAATGTACATTATACAATAGGCGTTTACGATTCTACAACTTATAAGTATTTGGGTAATATTGGTTTTCGTACTATAACATCGGCTTTAAACACCGTTACCAACGATACCATTAAGTTTAATGGAGCTCATATTGGCATTGTGCAAACAGCAGCGGGTGTAAACGGAAAAACCTACGAGTTAGATGTGAACATTATTCCTGATTCTATCGGTTATTTTTGGACTTTAGAAACTACGGGTTCGGGTTTTTTTGATGCCTGGTACGACCCCGATGGTTCAGGTGATTTTGAGTTTCTTCCCAAAAATCAAATTCCGGCACCTTTGGCAAGCATGCCTAAAATGAGTTATTATAAAGCACCCGATAGCCTACAAACAATTTGTACAAGTTTTCAATGTAGTAAAGAGGTTATAACAGTTGCCAATTATAATGAGCGTACAGGCTTTACTACCTTGGGTGGAGTTTTTTCAACTTGGCCGGGTCCTTATGATACACTTTCGCCGAGTTCGAGTTCTGGTCCAACACGCGATGGGCGTTTAAAGCCCGATATTGCAGCCACAGGTGATAACATTGTAGCACCGGGTACCTTATCTTTATGTCAGTGGGATGCTATCAATTATCCCGGCAATAGCAACATATCGCAAGATACGATGTATATGATATTTAGTGGCACATCAGCTGCATCTCCAAACGTAGCAGGAGTAGCCGTATTATATCTGCAAGCAAACCCAACCGCCACAAACCAAGATATTAAGCAAGCCATAACCAATTGCCCTAAGCGCGATTATTTTACCGGCAACAATTTACCCACTAATAGTTGGGGCTACGGTAAGTTAGATGGCTTTAGTGCTTTAACCTGTAACCTAACAACGGGTATAAAATCTACCTTTAAAAATGAAAATGTGTTAGTGTACCCAAACCCGGCACACCAACAAATACAATTTATTTTTAATAACGATGCCGCTAATGCCGACTTAGTTGTTTACTCGCTTTTAGGTGAACAAGTGTATAGCACACATGCTTATACAAATAATGTTAATGTACCGGTGCAGCAATTGGCAGATGGTTTATATTTGTACAAAATTTTGAAAAACAACACACTTGTTTCGCAAGGCAAGTTTGTTAAGCAATAGTTTATATGGCAAAAAAAGCAGCTAAAAAAATAGCGAAGAAAGCAACAAAAAAAGTCGCTGTTAAAAAAAGTCCGGCTAAAAAATCAGCAGCGAAAAAAGCTCCAGCAAAAAAATCGACCTTTGTAAAACACGTTACACACCTTAAAGCAGGCGATGCTGTTCCTAACTTTACAGGTAAAGACCAAAACGGAAACCCAATTTCGTTAAACGATTTTGCAGGTAAAACCTTGGTGCTTTATTTTTACCCTAAAGATGACACCAGTGGTTGCACTGCACAATCGTGCAGCTTACGCGATGAGTATCAGTATTTAGTTAAGAAAGATTATGCTGTAATAGGTGTTAGTAAGGATGATGAAAAATCGCATCAAAAATTTATTAAAAAATTCAGCCTTCCTTTTCCGTTAATTGCCGATGTAGATAAAACCATTATAAACGCTTTTGATGTGTGGGGTAAAAAAATGTTTATGGGTAGAATTTTTGATGGCATTTTGCGTACCACTTTTATTATAAAAGATAAAAAAATTATTCGTGTTATTACCGATGTAGATACCGAAGGGCATGGCAAACAAGTAATGGAGGGTTAATCAGTGATTAAGCTTTCGGTTGTTATTATAACTTTTAACGAAGAAAAAAATATTGCACGTTGTTTAGCTTCGGTAAAAAACGTGGCCGATGATATTGTGGTTGTCGATTCTTTTAGTAAAGATAAAACCAAAGAAATTTGTTTAGCTGCCGGTGTACGTTTTGTTGAGCATGCTTTTGACGGACATATTCAGCAAAAAAACTGGGCAATTACACAAGCCAACTATCCGCACGTTTTATCATTAGACGCTGATGAAGCGTTAGATGAAACGTTACAAAAATCAATTATAGCCGCTAAACAAAACTGGCAGCACGATGGTTATTACATGAACCGCCTTACCAATTATTGCGGACATTGGGTAAAGCATTGTGGGTGGTATCCTGATACAAAATTGCGCTTGTGGGACAGTACCAAAGGCGAGTGGCGTGGCATAAACCCGCATGATAAGTACGAAATGTTTCAGGGCGATAAAACTACGGGTTACTTGAAAGGTGATATTTTACATTATAGTTTTTATACAATTGATAGTCACATAAAACAAATACAATATTTTACCGATATATCTTCAAAGGCTTTGTTTCAAAAAAGTTACAAACCAAGTTTTATAAAATTATACCTAAGCCCCATAGCTACTTTTATTGATGGCTATTTTTTAAAACTCGGTTTTTTAGACGGCAAGTACGGTTTTGAAATTTGTAAAAACTCTGCATGGGCTACTAAGTTGAAGTATCATAAGTTGAAGGCGTTGTATAAATAATTCACCTTATCATTTCGAAGGAGGCACGACTGAGAAATATGTTTAAAAATGGGTTTCTCCCTACAGTCGAAATGAAAATCACTAAAAAAACTTCGCCATCTCCTGTTGCATTTTTTCAGCTTCGGTAGCGGCGGCTTGTGCAAAATCTTCGTTAACTGCTCATAATTAAATTTTAATTTATTACTTTTAAAAGTAATTAGCAGTTTTATAGCAATGAAATTTATTAGAGTAAAATTTCTTACATTAATTTTATTTACAAATGCTATACTTTTAATAGGTCAGGTGCCTTACTCAGTTAATCAAATACAATACAGTAGTACATTAAACAACGTTTTATTTACTAAAACAGATTCGATAAAAGATAAAATTTGGCTCGATTCAGGTTTACCTTATTACAATATGCCTATTAATAGCAAATGTTTTACATCTGGGGATTTTGGAGAAGATACACTTGTATTTTGCGATTGTTTTAAAAAACACGATACCATCTACATATCCTTAAGTGCCCCTTCTGCATGTTGTTGTCATATTCTCACCTTACAACTTATAGGTAAAAGTTTTACTTCAAATTTCTTCTGCTCTTACGATATTTCCCCATCTAATGTAACCATGCACCCTATAAAAAGCAACTTAGTACTAAAACAATCAACAACAAATCCTAACGATTTGTTAGAAGGATACGTGTCTTTTAATGGAGAAGGAAAATACAATCTTTCAGCAACGTTCAGAAAACTTACTCGTCAAGAAAAAAATTCTATATTCAAACAACAAGTGCAGGGGTACTTTAAATGTAAGGTAAAATAATTTTATTCGGCCCGCAGGTGTTATCACCAACAAGTAAATCCACTAAAAAAACTCCATCATCTCCTGTTGCATTCTTTCAGCTTCGGTAGCGGCAGCTTGTGCAAAATCTTCGTTAGGCGATGCGTAAATAATTTGGCGAGATGAGTTAACCAGCAAACCAATATCTTTAGTTAAGCCATATTTGCAAACCTCGGCTAAGCTCCCCCCCTGCGCACCCACACCCGGTATTAGTAAAAAATGGTTGGGTACAATTTTACGTACATCTTCTATCCATTGGGCTTTGGTAGCACCAATTACATACATCATATTTTCATCGTTACCCCATTGTTTCGATGTTTTTAAAACATCTTCATACAAATGAACTTCTTTCTGGTGTTCTAAATGTACCATGCGCTGTGTTTGAAAATTAAACGCGCCCTCGTTACTGGTTAATGCCAACAGCACCACCCATTTATTTTGGTACGTTAAAAAAGGCTTTACCGAATCGATGCCCATATAGGGTGCAACGGTTAAGGCATCAGCCTGCATTTCTTTAAAAAACGCACGGGCATACATGGCCGATGTGTTTCCAATATCGCCACGTTTGGCATCAACAATAATAAAATGCTTGGGGTAATTTGTTTTTATGTACGCAACCGTTTTTACCAAACTTTGGTAACCCTTTACACCATGCGCTTCGTAAAAAGCGGCATTGGGTTTAAAGCAAACGCAGTACTTGTGTGTAGCATCTATAATGGCTTTGTTGAAAGCAAAAATAGCATCCTCTTCTTTTAAAAGATGCTTGGGTAGTTTTTCTATATCGGGGTCTAAGCCCACGCACAGAAAACTTTTTTTGTTTTTTATTTCGGTAATTAGTTCTTGGCGGGTCATCGTATTCTGCAGATACTTTTTAGATAAGAATGCTTTAGCGCACGCTTATTTCATGCCGGGCATTTTAGGCATGTTTTTCATCATCTTCATCATGGCACCTTTATCCTGCATCATGCGCATCATTTTGCGGGTTTCTTCAAACTGTTTCATTAGTTTGTTTATCTCTTGTATCGATTGTCCGCTGCCTTTTGCAATACGCGCACGGCGACTTCCATTTATCAATTCAGGTTTCTCTCGCTCAGCCGGAGTCATTGATTGAATGATGGCTTCAATGTGTTTAAAGGCATCATCTTTAATGTCAACATCTTTCATGGCTTTGCCCACACCCGGTATCATGCCCACTAAATCTTTTATGTTACCCATTTTTTTAATTTGGTTTAACTGAGCCAAAAAGTCGTTAAAGTCAAATTTATTTTGAGCAATTTTTTTAGATAGTTTGCGGGCTTCTTCTTCGTTGTATTGCTCTTGCGCTTTTTCTACAAGTGTTACAACATCACCCATGCCCAATATCCTATCCGACATACGTGTTGGATGGAACACATCAATGGCTTCCATCTTCTCACCTGTACCAACAAATTTAATAGGTTTGTTTACTACCGTTTTAATTGATAGGGCCGCACCACCGCGTGTATCGCCATCTAATTTAGTAAGTACAACACCATCAAAATCCAATCTATCGTTAAATGCTTTGGCTGTGTTAACGGCATCTTGTCCCGTCATAGCATCAACCACAAATAAAATTTCGTTTGGCTTAATTTCTTTTTTCAGCGCGGCAATTTCGTTCATCATCGCCTCATCAACCGCTAAACGACCTGCAGTATCTATAATAACAACCGTGTTACCGTTTTCTTTAGCTTGTGCTATACCGCGTTTAGCAATTGATATAGGGTCTTTGCTCTCGGCATCCGAAAACACCTCAACACCAATTTGCTCGCCCAACACATGTAATTGGTTTATAGCTGCCGGACGATAAACGTCGGCCGCAATAAGCAAAGGTTTTTTACCGCGTTTAGTTTTTAAATGGTTAGCCAGCTTACCGGTAAAGGTTGTTTTACCCGAACCCTGTAAACCACTCATTAAAATAATGGTTGGGTTACTATCTAACTTAATATCGGCGGTTTCGCCGCCCATTAGGCTGGTTAGCTCATCGTGTGTAATTTTTACCAGTAACTGACTGGGCGATATAGCAGTTAACACCTGTTGCCCAAGTGCTTTTTCTTTAACGGTATCGGTAAATTGTTTAGCTACTTTGTAGTTAACATCGGCATCTAATAACGCTTTGCGAACCTCTTTTAAAGTTTCGGCTACGTTAATTTCGGTAATTTTTCCTTGTCCTTTTAAAACCTTAAAGGCCCTGTCCAGCTTCTCACTTAAACTATCAAACATGTAATGTAATTTTTTACGAAATTAAACTATTTTGAGCAAAAAACAGTAAAAAAGAGGGTGGTTTTTGGCTATTCTTCTTGTCATTTCGACCGTAGGGAGAAATCTGTATTTGGGCGTTTCGCTTAATTACAAGTGTCGGGCTTTATAAATGGTAGGGGGCATCAACTTACAACTTTCTGTTCATATAAGAATGACAATTAAATGTTATTTAAAAATAAGCAGATCTTCAATTGGGATGGAAACATCTAAATTATAACAACTATTGCATTGCCTCATACCAATTTTAATAAGGTAATCTTCTGGTAAGACATAATATTTTTGGTCTTTTTTTGTATCGATACTAAAAACTCCTGTGTTTTTATAATATCCATTTTCCTCGTTATAATCTTTTCGTATCTGTTCGCATGTTAAATGGTTATGAAAGATTTTTCGATGGTACAAATTCATTAAATGTGCCGTGTCTTTATAACGTTGAAACCTTTCTTTAAATCGTTTCTCTTTTTCAAGAGTTTCTGCAAAATTTTTGAACCTATCATTTTCATTCATATAAGTATATAAATTTAAAAAATAGGCGCTTTGATTACTAAAGCAGATTACTAGGTCTTCTATTGTAAAATAATTTTTATCTAAATTCTCTAATGAAAATTTCTCTCTCATTTTTTTAATAATAGTAGGAGAATAACCTTGATTATTTAAAAATGCCATAGCGTAAAATGCAATTGAACTTGCAGTTGCATTTGTAACATATTTTTTGGAATCTGTTGCCAATCTAATATTTACTTTTGTTACTTAAAGATAGTACTTTTTGCTTTCAAAAAAAGCAGCCTAATCCCAAATACAGATTTCTCCCTACGGTCGAAATGACAAGAATGAGAGATTAAACTAAATCTCCTTGCGCATACGCGCTACGGGTATATCAAGTTGTTCGCGGTATTTGGCAATAGTGCGGCGGGCAATGTTATAGCCTTTATCTTTTAGTATTTTGCAAAGGGCATCATCGGTAAGGGGTTTACGTTTATCCTCTGCACCAATAAAATCAGAAAGGATTTTTTTCACCTCGCGAGAAGATACTTCTTCGCCGCTATCGGTGCTTAACGATTCGGAAAAGAAAAACTTTAACGGAAACGTACCAAAAGGCGTGGTAACATATTTGCTATTAGCCACACGAGATACGGTTGAAATATCTAAGCCCACCTTCTCTGCAATGTCTTTCAAAATCATGGGCTTTAATTTGGTTTCATCGCCCGTTAAAAAATATTCGCTTTGCTGTTTCATTATAGCGTTCATGGCTATCAGCATGGTTTGCCTACGCTGAAACAAAGCCTCAATAAACCATTGGGCGTTTTCTACTTTATTGCGTATAAAGCCCGCGGCTTCTTTCGAGCTTTTATCTTTTTCTTTATTGTAACGCGTAAGCATTTCCAGGTAATCGGCACTCACTTTTAAATCGGGCATGTTACGCGATGTTAAGCTTAGTTCCAACTCCCCATCGGTACTGGTAATAACAAAATCAGGAATAACCTCTTGTATGTTTTGCGACGATTGCCCCGATGTGCTACCCGGTTTAGGGTTTAGCTTGGTAATTTCGTGCAGAATGTCTTTTAAATCTTCTTCGCTTATATCAAGCTTTTTGGCAATTTTATCGTAATGCTTTTTTGAGAATTCATCCATGCAGGTTTTTACCACATCAATAGCGTAATGAATTTCTTTTGTTTTATGCGGGTTGCGTTCTAACTGCAACAACAAACACTCCTGCAAGCTACGTGCGGCAATGCCCGGAGGGTCTAAGGTTTGCAGCAGTTTTATCATCTCCTCTACTTCGGCATCATTTGTAATAATGTTTTGGGTAAAGGCTAAATCATCTACTAAGGAGTGGGTATCACGGCGAATGTAACCATCATCATCAATGCAACCAATTAAGTATAAGCCAATGGTGTATTTGCCATCGTGTACATCTAATAAACCAAGTTGTTCTTCCAGCAAATCATGAAAATCGGTAAGCTCACGTACCGGTGTTTCTTTTATGTCATTATCCTTACCGTTGTTGTTTATCTGATATTTAAAATCGGCAAACTCATCTTCATCTACATAATCTTCAAAACTAATATCGTCATTTTGCAGACTAATTTCTTCGTTATCGCGTTCGTCGTTATCTATATTATCATTTCCATCCACTTCATCAACCGACGATTCTTCGTTGGTAAAATCTTCTTCACTATCGGCGCTATCGTTTTCTTCTTCAAGGGCGGGGTTAAGTTCCAGTTCTTCTTTAATGCGTTGCTCCAATGCCATAATAGGCAATTGTATCAGTTTCATTAACTGAATTTGCTGCGGAGAAAGTTTTTGTTGCAGCTTTAAATACTGCGATTGTCTAAGTGCCATAAATCTTGCACTAAAATACAAATAAGTTTTATGTTTTACGTCGATTAAAAACCAAATGATTTTGTAATTTCAACCTCTTAAACAAACTCATGAAAATTTTAAAATTTGGAGGAACCAGCGTAGGTTCTGCCGACCGAATGAAATCGGTTGCCACTCTTCTTAAAAAAAATACCGAGCCTGTTATTGTAGTTTTAAGTGCTATGAGTGGCACTACCAATAACCTGGTTGAACTGGCTACTAACTTATATGCTAAAAACCACAGCAAGGCTAACGAAGTAATTTCAACTTTAGAGAATAAGTACAAGCAAGAAATAAAAAACCTATACAAAACCGAAACCGCTTTACAAAAAGCAGCAAACCTTATTACCTACCATTTTGATTATTTGCGTTCGTTTACACTGGATATGTTTACGGTTAACGAGGAGAAAGCTATACTGGCACAAGGCGAACTTTTATCTACCGCCATGTTTCAGTTTTATTTAGAGGAGATAGGTGAGAAATCTATTTTGTTACCCGCGCTAAATTTTATGCGCATTGATGATAACGAAGAACCTGATTTAGCTTACATAGAAACACACCTAAAGCAAGAGTTAGAAAAAAACAAAGGCCACAACTTTTACATTACTCAGGGGTTTATTTGCCGCAATATTTTTGGCGAGATAGATAATTTAAAACGTGGTGGAAGCGATTATACGGCTTCGTTAATTGGAGCAGCTTTGCAGGCAAGCGAAATTCAAATTTGGACCGACATTGACGGCATGCACAATAACGACCCGCGAGTGGTTAACAAAACGCATCCTATTGAGCAACTATCGTTTGACGAGGCGGCCGAGCTTGCTTACTTCGGTGCAAAAATTTTACACCCTACTTGTATTTTACCGGCACAAAAACGCAACGTGCCTGTAAAATTACTGAACACCATGCAACCCGATGCTAAGGGAACCATTATAACCAAAGATGCTGCGGGCACGGGCATTAAAGCCGTTGCCGCAAAAGATGGCATTACATCTATCAGCATTAAATCGGGGCGAATGTTATTGGCCTATGGTTTTTTACGTTCGGTGTTTGAAGTTTTTGAACGCCACAAAACTCCTATTGATATGATAACCACATCGGAGGTGGCAGTATCCTTAACCATTGATAGCGATAAACATATAAAAGATATTGTAGAGGAACTTGAAAAATTTGGACAAGTTAGTCTTGATAAAGATCAAACCATAATTTGCATTGTGGGCAATGTAAGTTTTGATAAAGTGGGTTACGCCCAAAAAGTTTTTAATGCGCTTGGTGAAATTCCGGTAAGGATGATATCGTACGGGGGGAGTGAGTACAACATTTCGGTACTGGTAAAAAGCGAGTACAAAAAACAGGCATTGCAGGCACTAAACACAGGTTTATTTAATTATTAGGCAATGTCGGCATTACAAAAATATCATACATTTTTTGCGCAGCATAAAACGCCTTTCTATTTTTATGATACCGATTTATTGCAGCGTACAATTAGTGAAATAAAAAAAACATCGTCTGCATACAATTACCATGTACACTACGCTTTAAAAGCAAACACCAACGATGTGCTTTTAAACATTATTAAACAAGCAGGCTTGGGTGCAGATTGTGTTAGCGGCAACGAAGTAAAAAAAGCCGTTGAACTTGGTTTTAGTACAAACAACATTGTGTTTGCAGGCGTTGGCAAAAGCGATGATGAAATAAACTACGCCCTGCAACAAAATATTTTTTGCTTTAACTGCGAAAGCATTCCGGAAATTGAAGTAATTAATGATTTAGCCAAACAGCAAAACAAAACAGCACAAATTGCCCTGCGCATAAACCCCAATATAGATGCGCAAACGCATAAATACATTACTACCGGCTTAGAAGAAAATAAATTCGGCATCAACTTTCACGAGCTAACGGATGTGCTGGCTGTTTTAAAAAACTGCGCTAACGTAAAATTAGTTGGTTTGCATTTTCACATTGGCTCGCAAATAACCGATTTAAACCCGTTTAAAAACCTGTGCACCCGTGTAAACGAAATACAGCAATGGTTTCAGCAACGGGGTTATCAATTACTGCACCTTAACCTGGGGGGTGGTTTGGGCATTAATTACAACAAGCCTGATGAAGAAGCTGTTTGTGATTTTAATGCATTCTTTTCTCTGTTTAAAAAATTTCTGCAAGTGCAACCCAACCAGCAAATACATTTTGAATTGGGCCGTGCCGTGGTAGCACAATGTGGTAACCTTATTACAAAGGTACTGTACATTAAAAAAGGCACCAACACCAACTTCGTTATTTTAGATGCCGGCATGACAGAACTGATTCGTCCGGCACTGTACCAAGCCTATCATAAAATTGAAAACATAAGCAAAGGCAAAGGCTCAAATTTAAAGTACGATGTGGTGGGACCTATTTGCGAAAGCAGCGATTGCTTTGGCAAAGCAGTTGAACTACCAGAAACCCTACGTGGCGATATGATAGCCATTAGAAGTGCAGGGGCTTATGGCGAAGTAATGAGTTCGCAATACAATTTGCGCGATAAGGCAAAATCGTATTTTAGCAACGAGGCATTGTAGTGGCAATTGGTTATTTACAAAATTGAATTACATTTGAAACAAGAAAATTTATTTACACATTAAAACATACATGATGGATCAACGACTGGATGAGTGGACAAAAAATTACAACAACGACTACTTTGAGCGTCAGTTTAAAACACCTTACCGCAGTACCGTAAAGTTTTGTGATTGGTTGGAAGAACTAAAAGTTCTAAACCCTCAAACTAAAGCAAACATAGTTGATATTGGCACCGGCAAAGGAGCTAACCTGCATTATATGAACCAGCGTTTTCCTAACTGCACCTATTTAGGAATGGATATAAATAAAGATTTTATTGACGAAGGAAACAAGGCCATAGAAAAAGAAAACCTTAGCAATTGCCATTTAGAATACGGCGATTTATACAACCTTGATTTAGCGAAGCACGCCAATAAATTTGACGGCATTATTAGCTACCAAACCTTATCGTGGTTGCCCGAATATGAAACCGCTCTCGAAGAAATAATTAAACTAAACCCTAAATGGATAACCTTAAGCTCTTTATTTTATGATGGCTTGGTTGATTGCAAAATTGAAGTAAAAGAATTTCATAGCCCGGAAGACGAGGCAAGTTTTAAAACTTCGTTTTACAATATCTACTCTTTACCACGTATAAAACACTTTTTTGCCACTAAAGGGTTTAAAACATTTAAGTACAGTCCGTTTGAAATTGACATTGATTTACCAAAGCCCGACCACTCAAACATGCAAACCTACACGCAAAAATTGATGGATGGTAAAAGACAACAAATGTCTGGCCCAGTGCCTATGAGTTGGTTTTTTATTTATGCCGAAAAATAAGCGAGTAGAAACTACGAACGTTTTAGTTTTGGGAAAATCCCATAAAAGAAATCGTTTAAATCGCTGCTTAATTCAAAATACAAACAGGTTATTCCAAAAATGGCAGCCACCGGAATGCTACGGCACAAGCCATCAACAATAACATTTTTTTGCTGTGGTATAAAGTAGTTTATTGCTAAACAAACTACGCCTAATAATAGTATCCATAAACAGTTAAGAGTAAAAGGTTGCATTTTAAAATTATACTGTACAAAACCTAAGCGCAAAATATTGTATATAACAAGCGTAAGCATTGATGCTATGGCCGAGCCCTCCATGCCCATATCAAAAATTACAATAAACGAGTAGTTAAAAACAATGGTTAGTATTACTAAAAACCCGGTAAAAAAAAGGTCGTATCGGTATTTTTTCGAGGTTATGGTAATTATTGAATTTAAGCCGGCTATCATATCAAACAAACGCCCTAAACAGATGTATAAAAAAACATATTTCCCCAGGTAATATTCCTTAGGTAAAAAGCTCAATATATTATCTATGTTTATCCAAAGCATTAAAAAAATGCCACCGCCAATTACCATATTGCTTACGGTAACTTTTTTATACAGGCTTTCCATGCCCTGCATGTCATTGTCTTTCCAATAGCCTGCCACAAGCGGGCCCGTTATTTTTAATATAGAACGGTACGGTATAAGTATAACGGTTGACATAAAAAAAACAGTGGTATAAATGCCCGTATAGTACAAGCCGTTTTTTAGCAAGCCCGCTATCATTAACCCATCAATGTTTGATATAATAGAGTTACCCGTGGTGCTTAAAATGGCATACAAGCCAAAGTAAAACATTTGGTAGCGCAGGGTTTTTATTCTAAAACTTTTTATGGGTTTAAAGCTCCATTGTTTTAAATAAATCATGTAAACAATAAGCACTAAAAAATGCGTGCAGTTTAAGGCTACATAAATAAAAACAAATTGCTTAAAATTAACCAACTGCAAGGCATACAGCGTTATGCTTATGGTGGCCATTAAACGAATATAAATTTCGTTTACAAACGCCGGCACAACTACTTTAAGCAGCGAGCGCAGGTAAGAGTCGTACAAGGTAAAAAACAAGGTGGCAAACCCAAGGGGAATTAAATAATAGTAATTATCAGTAAGTAAGGGTGAGTTAGCCGAAAATTTACGGACTATGAAAGGTTTAAGCAGTAAAAAAATTAATGTAATAATTAAAAACCCAATAGTAACAATAAGCGAAGCCCAGTATAAAAAGCCGTGGTGCTTTCTTTCCTTATCCTGAAAAAACGGAAAAAATTTAAGTGTAACCACGTTCATGCCCATGGCCGAAAACTGAGCATATAAAACCGCCACATTTATCAGTGTATTTGCTAAACCTACTTGGGCAGGGTCGGTTAAAAAATTAGGAAATAACAGTACTTTGTTAACATAGCCTATAATAACACCTATGTATGATACTATGGCAAGCGATATGCTTTGTTTTTTTACTATTCCCACTTATAAAGTATCAGTATATAACCAGCAATTTATACATTTGCAGGCAACGATAATACAAAGTAACAAAACATTTTTGATGTATATTACATTATATTCTTTTTAATTTTTATGGTACGAATATTTATTACAAGCAATCAAATAAGTACCACCTTTATGTCGGTTTACGCTAAAAGAACCAAGCAACCGGGCATGCGAGATTATTTGTTTATCGACCATTATTTTAAAAAGAAAGCCTTAATAACCCTCGTTAAAGAATCGGCCAAAGTACATCAGTGGGATAACGTTTTAGATTTTTCGTTTCATATAGAAAACGAGCACAATTTTAAACCCAGTTTTAAAACAAAGCTGTTACGCCGGGTTAAGTTTTTGCCCGTTATAAAAAATATATATAATTACTTATTACGCTCACATGTGCAAAAAGCAACCATTAATGTTTCTCAAAAAATTAAAAACAAGTTAGCTGAATCACAAATTATGGTACCTGCTAATGAAGAGGTAGCCATTTATCAATTAACACAAACCGAACTTAATGCGGGTGCAGAATATTTGTATCCCAATGCCAAAGTGTTTTATATGGAGCATGGCACGGTTGATTACATATATGTAATTAATAAGATTAGGAAAGATGGTTTCATTTGTATTTTTAAAGAGAGTTACGATAAGTATCTCGCTAAAAGAAACATTTCATTTCCTGTTTACCCATGTTTAAATAAAGAAGAATTTACAAACGCTTTTCTCGATTTTATTCCGCGGTTTAATTTAGATATCAAGCAAATTGAAACAGCATCCAAAAAAAGGTTTGTGCTTTTTTTAATGGATGCTTTAGAAATATATCAGGTAAACGATATTTTTTGGACAGATTACATTGAGCGTTGCCTGAAAGAAATTGATAATCCATTAGATTATACTATTTTAGTAAAGCCCCACCCCAACCAATCGAACGAAGTAATTGAAATTACGCAAGCCTATTTTAAGGCTCATAATTTAGACTACATTATGCTTAACAAACCCGAATACATTTCGCTTTCGGTTGAAACAATTTATATTTATTACCAGCAACGAATTGATTTTGTTTTTACTACTTTTTCGGCAGCTATATATTATTTATCCTACTTCTATGAAGACAAGTCTAAGTTTTTTTACGCTTACTATTTTGTTGGCAAATACATTAAAAATGCTCCCCCACAGTACAAAAATGCCTATACCGATTTAGAAAGTATACTAAGCGAAGTATTTGTAAATAAACATTGTATATCTTTGACCTAACATAAATTTTAAGGCACATAACAGTAATGTATTCAGTAGTTATAGTAGGGGCTGGCAACATAGGCAGCAGGCATTTACAATCGTTTGCGCAATCAAAACAAAAAATAAATATACTGGTTATAGATCCTTTTCAGGCATCGTTAGATGTTTGTAAAACAAGGTGGAACGAAGCTAACACCATAAACAATGTAGTAGAAGTTCATTTTCAAAAAAACTACGCAAACGCTCCTAAAGAAATTGATTTAGGCGTTATTGCTACCAACTCCGAACACCGTTACCATGCTTTAGAAGAATTATTAAGTAACTGTACTTGCAAAAATGTTTTACTCGAAAAATTTCTGTTTTCGGTTGAAGAGGAATATGCCAAGGCAAATTTGCTTATAGATAAACACGCGTGCAAAGCCTATGTAAATTTAGTGCGCCGCACGTTTGATTGTTATAAATGGATTAATAAAGAACTACAGGCAAACAAAGAGCCACTTATTATGGATGTAGTAGGCGGCAACTGGGGCATGGCAAGCAACAGCATACATTTTATTGATTTGTTTTGCTACTTAACCAACGATACTATTAGCACCTGCAATTTTGTTAACCCGCAAGTTACCCAACTGCTTGCCAGTAAGCGCGAAGGTTATATTGAGTTTATTGGCAATCTTTCGGCAGCAACCACGCATGGCAGCAAATTAAATATTACTTGTGGCGATGGCGTGTACGATAAAATTGATATCACTTTTAAAAAAGGAGACTTACTAATAACAGCTGAAGAAAAGGGAGCCGAAATTACCGCGCACAATGTAAAAAGCGGTGTTACACAAAAGTTTCCGTTCCCGTTTCAATCGCAATTAACCTTTAACTATTTTACTGAATTTGTAGCAGGTAAATCTTCGCTTGTTCCTTATAAAGAATCGGTAGGCGCTCATGTAAGTTTTTTACATGCCGTAAAAAACCTGTTAGCAAGCACAAACAATAAACAAGCATGGAAAATTACGTAAATAAAAACGTTGTAATTATTGGGCCAGGTGGCATAGCAAAAGATTATGCAAAAGTTGTACAAGCCTTAAAAACCAATGCTATTGCTATTGGGCGCAACAAAGAAAAATGCGACTTGTTTGAAAAAGAAACCGGTTTAAAATGCATAGCAACTCCGTTAGATGCTTATTTAAAAACCATTGACATTGCAAGTACTTATTTTATTATAAGTGTAAATACAGAAAATTTAGGTTTTGTTATACGCGACCTTATAAGTCAGAGAGCAAAACATATTTTAGTTGAAAAACCTGCCGGCATAGATAAAGACGATATTGCTTTAACCATTAAATTATTAGAAGGCAAAAATGTTTTTCCGTATGTGGCTTATAACAGGCGTTTTTATGCTTCGTTTCAGAAAGCAATAGAGCTTATTAAAGAACAAGGCGGTTTAACTTCTTTTTCTTTTGAGTTTACTGAATGGGCACACGAGCTCGAAAAATATAATAAAACCAAAGAAGCGCTTGAGCATTGGCTTTTAGGAAACTCATCGCACGTAATTGATGTAGCTTTTTTTGTAGCCGGCTTGCCTAAAGAAATGCACTCCTTTACATCGGGCGCGGGCGTTATAAAATGGCATCCTGCGGCATCGCAATTTTCGGGTGCGGGTGTTACAATCAAAGGGGTTATTTTTAGTTACCAGGCAAATTGGGCTTCGGCCGGAAGATGGGGTGTGGAATTTAATACACTGCAAGGCAAATTAATTTTACGCCCTATGGAAAAATTATTCTTTCAAAAGAAAGGAGAGTTAACCATAAACGAAATTGAATTAAACAATAAACAAGATATAGATTTTAAGCCCGGTTTATATAAACAGGTAGAAGCGTTTTTAAACGGAGATGCAACCAATATGATTACTATACAACAACACTATAGTAACCTTATAAATATTTACGAAAAAATTAAAAACCCGATGGCGCATGCTGCCGCATTAAAATAGTAATAGAAATAAAAACACGTAAACAAAAAGTATAAATGATAACCAAATTTGCAAAACTCTGTAGTCTTATTCTTCTGTTTCCTTTAAAAGTGGGCATTGTAATTATTAATACTATCAGGCGTTTAACAAAAAGCAAAATGCTCGATACATTTATTTATAATTTCAGAACCAAATTGCAAAACGATTTTGCCAAGGTTAGTGATAGCGCTTATTTAGCTAAGCATGCTTCAAAATTATCAACCAAACTTACGTATGTTGATATAGGCGCACGCGGCGGCTTACTTCCCTTGGTAGAAAAAAATCGTGAGCATTTTGAAAAAATTATTTTATGCGAAGGAGAACCTGCAGAAGCCAACAAATTAAGAAGCGAAGGTTACCTGGTAATTGATAAATTTTTAGCTGATGTAGAAGGAACTTCTAAGTTCTATTACATTGCAGGTCACCCGGGTGCATCATCCTTAAAACGTCCGGGTACACCTTTTTTACATCTTTTTTCTGATAAGCATTACGACATTTATACCAAGTACAAAGAAGAAAACATTACAACAAGCACCTTAGATGTTGAGTTTAAAAAACTGGGAGTTACCTCGTTAGATTTTATTAAGCTGGATGTTCAGGGTTCTGAGCTTTCGGTTATAAAAGGCTTAAACTCTTTATCTCCTCTGTTTTGGGAAATTGAAATACTACCCTTGCCTACCTACGAGGATACTCCTTACGGAACATCCATTACAACCGAGCTGGCAAACCGTGGTTACATTTGTTTAAGACAAAGCGGCAAACTACATAAAGATGGTGTTTACATATACTCTAACGATATATATATGCCTAATTACGGAACAGAGTTTGGTAAAAAACTTATACGGGCTAATATTAATCAATGGCGCTTAATGATGAGCTTGTTTGATTGCGATGCCTTAGCGGCTCACATTGAACAAATGATTAAATAGTAAACATTACTTGGTAATGTTCATTACTACAAAATCTCGGCTGACGTAAACCGTTTGGCTTTGTGGAAATTCGCTTTGAATTTCACCTACTTCAGTAGTTTTACACACTAATAAAAATTTCTTTTCAGGCGCATCGTGAACGTTTTTCAGCGAGTCGTGGAATTTAATTTTTTTATTAAAGTACGAAACATACAAGGTTCTATACCAAATATAAGGTGTGCAATATAAAACTGAACCATCTACATAGTTATTAATTTTAGTAGCGGCTATTTTCGAAGTTTCAACACCTTTGTTTTTCATGTGTGTTATTAACTGATAGCTATAAAAAACAGATAGCACTAAAAAAGTACCGGTTACAATTAACTTTCTGTTTTTTACCGGCAGGTTTGCAGCAATATACATCAGTAAAAAAACAATTAAAAACTCCGAGAAAAACACATAACGTCCTTCAAAATGCGTTAAAATATAACCGGCAGGATATACAGCCGCCATTAAAAGTATAAGTAGTGTTTTGCCGTTAAAGGTTTCTATTAATTTCTTTCTATAAAGCATTAATAGCAGAATAAAGGCGGCAAAATATACTACAAGCATCGATAGCATATCCATAAAATTTACCCAAATTATATTCGTAAAATAAAATTTCATATCCCACGCACTTTTAAACGGACTCCAGGTACCTTGGTAATAAGATGGGTCTTCCCATGAGGTGTATCTGTATTTCCCATAATCAAGATAACTCATAAGGTTACCTCTTTCTGCCGGGCATTTCCTTACAGTAGGTGTTCTGCCTGTAGTTTCTTGTGCTTTTTTAATCTCTAAAAATAGTTCAGGTCCGTTTATATATAAGTTATAATTGGTAGCTGTAGTGGGCGTAAATTTATCGTACTTGTTGTATATGCAAAATAACCATATACTGCATATAGCTAAATATAAACCTAAGGTTATAGCCAATTCTTTTATTCGGTATTCGTTTTTTATAAAAACGGCACGCCCAATAAAAGCCAAAATAATAAAATAAATATTATAGTATTTGCCCAAGTAGCAAACAAAACCTAATAAAGGAATAAGCACCAAATCTTTTGGAGTATACGATGTTTGAAAAAGCTTAGTTAAAAAAAACAGCAATATGCTTGTTGCCATCACATCAGGACATGTATTAGAAAAAGAACACCACAATAACAACGGCACTAAAAAATAGGTGGCTATTACCGTGTCTTCCTTTTTCAACATAAATATATCGGCCAATTTTTTAAACGAATAAAAAATTAAAATAGACGAAGCCAAACCAATAATTTTAACCCCCATAAGAGGTTCTATATGAAGTGCTACAAATGGCATAAGCATAAAGCTAAACAAGGGCGACCAATAACCATTCATGGCCAAGCTCCAGTTGCCTGCCAAATAATTTTCGGCTATGGCAATATAGCTTACCGTATCTGAACCTGCCTGATATAAATAAAAAGGAATAAAAATTAAATAGAGAACACAAAATAGTATAACGGGGTACTGGTTTTTTAAATTTTTCATACTACTAAAAAGTAATTTATTTACAATTAATTGGCGCTAAAGTACAATTTTCGTAAAAGTAACTATAAAAACCAATTAGCACTTTTACTCAAAAACATATTATTAATAATTACAATTTTAAGAAATGTATGATTTCCCGATTACCGTTTATTCAAAAAAACATACCGTTCCCTCAAAAAACAAGCAATATTGCTGAATAAATAATTTATTTTCATTTATTAAGGTTATTTTTGAATTAGTAATGCATTAAAAAATAAGCCATGAAAAAATCATTTATTTTAACAGGTATTGTTTTCTTTTTTAAAACAATAAGCGCACAAAATTATCAAGTTAGTACAATTGTGGGTAATGGAACACAAGGGTATCTTGATACTACTGCTCAACAATGTGAAATGTATTGGCCTTACGGTTTGGTAAGCGATAATGATTCTGCCATTTATTTTTCTGATGCAGCTAATCATAGGATTAGAAAATTTAATATTGTTTCTAAAATGGTTACAACCATTGCAGGAAATGGAACGAGTGGGCTACAAGACGGCATTGGTAACAATGCCATGTTTAATTGGCCCGATGCCCTATTTTATCAAAACGGTTTTTTATACGTTGGCGATAACCAAAACAATGCTGTACGAAAAATTGATTTAAGTAACAACATGGTTACAACTATTGCTGGAAATGGCACACCTGGCTTTAAAGACGGACCTGCTGACTCTTCTTTAGTTAGAAACCCCGGGGGAATAGTTGTTGACAGTTTAAATGACATATATTTTGCCGATGATTATAACTTCTGCATAAGGAAAATTAGTAATGGAATTGTTAGCACCGTAGCCGGTGTACCGGGAACTTTTGGATATCAAGATGGGCCTGCTAATCAGGCATTATTTCACAGGCCAAGATACATTACTTTAGATTCTAACGGAGTTATGTATATTACTGATATAAATAACAATGTAGTAAGAAAGTATACAAATGGTGTTGTTTCTACTTTTGCCGGAACCGGTGTGGCAGGTGGCGATGATGGCAGTGATTCAACAGCTACATTTAGTGCACCTGTAGGTATAGCATCAACTTACAACAACTTTTTATATGTAGTTGATGGAGGTGGTAATAAATTAAGAAAAGTAGATCCGCAAGGAAATGTAACTACAATTGCCGGAAACGGTGTATTTGGTTTTTATGATGGTGCCGCTAATTCTGCAGAATTTTTCTATCCCCAGGGAGTAACTTACGACGAGCATGGAATTATATACATGGCAGATAGAAACAATAATAGAATAAGAAAAATATCTTTACCCCAATCAGAAGCAAAAATTAAAGATGGAACCACAGCTATAAAAACACAATATAAAAACGCAACCATTAGCATTTACCCAAATCCAAGTTCAGGTATAATAACTATTCAGGTTTTAAACGCTACAGGTAGTTGTGCTTACAAAGCATACAACACTTTAGGGCAAGAAGTAAAAAGTGGGGCATTAACACAAACTACAAGTCAGGTAAGTTTGCAAGAGTTGAGTAACGGTGTTTATACTGTAATAGTTTCTCAAACAGATAAAATTTCTACTGCTAAAATAATTATACAGAAATAATTTTGGTAATTAGTTTATTAAAAAAAATTCCGTTCAGTGAGCGGGATTTTTTTATTTCATATCTAATAGGGTTAATTTTTAAATAAATCAAACTCCGATAAATCGGGTTTGTAATCTACTTTCCTGTCTTTTTCAACCTTATAAATTAAGTTACCCAAATCTTTTAAAAAAGGCATTCCCAATTTATCGTATTCGTATTTTCCCGTACCAATCACATCGCGCTCGTTAAGATACATGGTTACCGATAACATATATTCTACCTGATTTTTTACATCGCACACATAAGCGCAATCACTTAAAAAACCGTAAGCCCTGCCCACAATATTAAAAACACGTATACTATCGCTTGGCACGGTGGGCACAGCACTACCATAGTAAATAAATTTTTTAAACGAATCGTAATACTCTTTTGTGTTGTAAGCCGGGTAAAGACTTTCGCGTGGGTACAAGCCCAAATACTTCATTAAAAACTGCCAATCATCATTACTCAAATTGTACTGATTATTTTTATCTAAGTAATTATTAAAAGTCAGGCGTCTTAAAATTTCGTGGCAGTTGGCTAAACTCATAAAGTTATGCGTGCTAAAATCTTTTGGTTGATAAATGCGTTTACCAAATTCATTGGTGTGCGCTTTACCCGCTTTTGCATATACTAAAGGGTGCTGTTTGTTATAGGTGTAAAAAGTTAATGTTTGTCTATACAACGTATCTCCCTTATCAGATAAAAAACAAACCGGCGAAGTAATTTTTGCGGTATCTGCCTTGCAAGAACCATCTAAACGATTAACAAGTCGTATATTGGGGAAACCCCATTTTTCTATCCTTTCATGCAGATAATCGCAACCCAAAAACTCATACGTGCGGGCAAATGCATAATTATCGCTCACTAAAAACATTTTTTTAATGTAGTGCGCTACGCTTGGGTAGCGGTTTTCGGCCGTAGTATCTTTATACACCTTTTTTTGGCAAACAAAAACACTATCGGTTATCATGGTTGTATTTTTGTTTATACCAAACTGTTTTAAACTGTTTATTTTTTCTAACGCCATTATAGAAACAGGTAGTTTTACTAAACTGGCCGGGTAAAAGAATTTAGTGCTATCTACATTCCAGTAAAATGTTTTAAAGCTGGGCTTGTTATCCTTATCGCGGGTAATGCGGGTATAAATAATTTGCAGTTTGTATTTTTTAGGGCTACTTAAAAGCTTTGTATGCGTAGGCAAACCTGCATGCAACAAGCTATCTAAATACAGGGATTTTTTTTGCGAAAAACCAATAAGATGACAGACGAGAAAGAAAAGAAATAGTATGTTATTTTTTCGATACATAAGCGTTTTAAAGCAACTCTTAAAGCTACTATTTTTTAAGAGGCAAAAAAGATGCCAGCCAGTTTAGATTTAACAATTTATTTATAGGTTTTTTGCAAAAAAGGCTTATTTTTACTTAACAAATACCGCTTGCTACATTGATGCTTAGGAAGCACTATATATTACTTGCCCTGTTTTTTTACACAGCGTTATTTTCTGTGGCATCTAACGATGCGCCTTCGTATATAAATTACATTAAAAATAACGGGCAATGGAACGACAAAGTTTTGTATCAGGCCAATTTTAGAGGCGGGCGTTTATTTTTAGAAAAAAATGCGTTTACCTATATTTTCTATCCGCAAGATGGCCTTACTAGATTGCACCCACATAAACTAACGAACTCGCAAAACCAAAGAAGCGGAGAAGATATAACATTAAATTTTCATACTGTACGTATGGAGTTTGTGGGGAGTGCTACTAACCCAGCCACCAATCAATTAAACATAAAACCATTTTACCATAATTATTACATGGGTAAAAACCCTGTAAAGTGGGCAAGCAAAGTGCCTATTGGCGATGGGGTTAATTATACCAATTTATACAATGGCATTGGGTTAAAAGCATTTAGCAGTAATAATAATTTTCGATACGATTTTACTGTAAACCCATCAGCAAATGCTTCTTTAATACAAATGAAATTTACCGGACAAGATAAACTATCTGTACAAGATGGTAAATTAATTATTGGCACCAGTGTGGGCGATATTTCTCAAGAAGCTCCCTACGCCTATCAGCAAATAGATGGGAAAGAAAGTAAAGTGGCCTGCAAATATGTACTGGCAGATAACATAGTTAGCATAGAGGTTACAGGTAATTATAATCACAACAAGCCTTTGATAATAGATCCTACCCTTGTTTTTGCAACTTTTACAGGTTCTACAGAAGATAATTGGGGAATGACAGCCAGTTATGATAATCAAGGCAGCGGTTATACGGCCGGTATTTGTTTTGGCACAGGTTACCCAATAACTACGGGTGCATTTCAGCAAGGGTTTGCCGGTGGGGTTCCTACAACTGATTATATAGGTTTTGATATTGTTACTTCAAAGTTTGATGCTACGGGTTCAAATCTCTTATTTTCAACTTACTTAGGTGGAAGCAATAATGAGGAACCTGAGAGCATTATAGTTGATAATGGCGATAATTTATTGATTTTAGGTCGCTCCGCCTCTACCGATTTTCCGGTAACAGCAGGCGCTTATAGTACTACTTTAAAAGGCGGTGCAGATATTATTATTACCAAGTTTAACACCACAGGAACAGCTTTATTGGCTTCTACTTTTGTTGGGGGCAGTGGCGATGATGGTGTAAATTATTCGGCAGATGAGCTTACACTTGGCTCTTTAAAATATAATTATGCGGATGACGGAAGAGGTGATATTATATTAGATGCCAGCAATAATGTTTATATAGCATCGTGTACACAATCAACCAACTTCCCTGTTACAGCAGGTTGTGCACAAGCTACTAATGGGGGTGGTTTGCAAGATGGTTGTGTGTTTAAATTAAATGCAACCTTATCTTCTATGATTTGGAGCACCTACCTGGGTGGGAGCGCTAATGATGCAGCTTATAATTTAACTGTTGACCATAGTGGAAGCGCATATATTACAGGAGGCACAGAAAGCAGTAATTTTCCGGTTACTTCAGGGGCTTTGCATTCATCTTATATGGGTAATATAGATGGCTTTCTTACACACATTTCTGCTAACGGAAGTTCTATTTTACAATCTACCTATGTAGGCACATCGGGTTACGACCAATCTTATTTTGTGCAATTAGATAATGTAAATAATGTATATATATACGGACAAACAAGCGGAAGTTATCCCATAACATCAGGCGTTTATTCAAACCCCAATAGCGGACAGTTTATACACGAGTTTAATTCAACTTTATCAAACACTATTTTTTCTACCGAATTTGGAACAGGACAAGGAGCACCCGATATTGCGCCATCAGCCTTTTTGGTTGATAAATGTAATAACATATATATATCGGGCTGGGGAGGCACTTTGGGTGGTTATAATATAGCAACAAGCACCACTAATGGATTACCTGTAACGCCAAATGCGTTTCAACCTACAACCGATGGCATGGATTTTTATTTTATGGTGCTGCAACCAAGTGCAAGTTCGTTATGGTATGCCACCTATTTTGGCGGAGACGTGGGTAGCGAAGAGCATGTTGATGGTGGCACCAGTAGGTTTGATAAATCGGGCGTTATTTACCAAGCAATATGCGAGGGATGTGCAGTTGACCCAAGAACTAACTACACACCAAATTCTGATATGCCTACTACACCAACTGCTTGGTCTACAACGAACAAATCGCCAAACTGCAATAATGCTTTAGTAAAGTTTAGTTTTAATTTATTGCAAACGGTTGCTAACTTATCTATAAGTCCATCAACCGCTGCGGGTTGTGCACCTTTTAATGTTTCGTTTACAAATCAAAGTCAAAACGCTTCGCACTTTAATTGGTTTTTTGGCGATGGAGATACATCTACCAGTGTAAATGCTACACACGCTTACACAATACCGGGCACCTATACCGTAGCTCTTGCTGCTAAAGATACTGCCACTTGTAATGTACTTGATACCATGATTGCTATTATAACCGTATACGCTACCCCAACCGTAACTGCAACAAGCGATACTATTTGTGTAGGAACTACAGCTATGCTTACGGCAAGTGGTGCATCAAGTTACACTTGGAATGTAGGATACACTACCGCCAGCATAACACAAACACCCACAACAACAACTCAGTATACAGTAACAGGTGCTAAAAATGGCTGCACAAATACGGCTATTACAAATATAATAGTCAACCCCTTGCCTATAGTAACGGTAAATAGTGAAACCTTGTGTGTAGGTGCAACGGCTATTTTAACAGCCACCGGAACGCCAACCTTTACATGGAGTACAGGTAGTACAAGTGCATCCATTACCGAAGCTCCTTTGGTAACAACGCATTACACGGTAACAGGTACCGATGCCAATGCTTGTACAAACAAAGCAGTTGCAATTATAACCGTTAACCCCTTACCTCAACTAATTATAAACAACCCTGAAATATGTGTAGGTAACACAGCTACCTTAACGGCAAGCAATGCAATTACTTATACGTGGAGCACAAATGATACTACAGCATCAATCACTCAATCGCCCGTTGTTACAACAAGTTATACCGTAACGGGTACAAATACGAACGGTTGTGTAAATACAAAAACAACTACGGTAACGGTAAACTCTTTACCTGTTGTACTTGTAAATAACGACACCATTTGTTCGGGCACCAGTGCACTTTTAACTGCATCAGGTGCATTTGGTTATACTTGGAATACCGGTAGTAATGGAGCTTCTATAACACCTACTCCTATGATAACTACCAATTATACTGTAACCGGTACCGATGTGCACGCCTGTGTAAACACAGCTACCGCAACTATTTATGTAAATATTTCGCCAACTGTAACAGTAAATAATCCTTCTATTTGTAAAGGTGATACAGCTACTTTAATTGCCAGTGGCGCATCAACTTATACTTGGAGTACAGGCGATACAACATCTACTATAAAACCTCATCCTTTAATAACAACAACGTATGCGGTAGCAGGTTCAAACGCAGTTTGTACTACAAACACAGTAAGCACTGTAGTAGTTTTAATTAACAACACACACATAAGCACCAATGGCGCTTTAGGACTTTGTGCGGGCGATAGTATAAAACTTTCTACCACCACACCTTACATAAATTACAATTGGAACACAGGACAAACTACACCCAGCATTGAAGTAAACCAGGAAGGAATTTATGTTGTACACACTATTGATAATAATGGTTGCAAAGGTTTAGATAGCATAAAAGTATTTGAAGATTCTCCTATTGCTTCATCCATGCACGATTCTACCATATGTAGTGGCGGCACAGTACAATTGCAGGCAGCACAGGGCAATTATACCTACCAATGGACACCAAGTTCTGGTTTAAACCACGATAATATTTACAATCCTATTGCACACCCTACAAGCACTACGGTTTATTACGTAACCGTAACCAATGGTGTGTGTGCAAGTACAAATACGGTAACTATTTTTGTAAATCCGTCTCCGCAAATTACAGTTAATCCAAAATATTCTTTAGTAACACAGGGAGAAAGTATTTTTATACACGCAAACTCAAGTGATAGTTGTTATTGGTATCCGGCAGATTATTTGAGTTGCACAAATTGTAGTACAACCATGTCTATTCCCGATGCGGATATTACATACACCATAACAACTACTAACAGTTATGGTTGCACAACAGCTGCAACGGCAACGGTGCAGGTTCAAATAGAATCTACCTTTTACATTCCGAATACATTTACACCCAATGCCGATGGGTTAAATGAAACGTTTAAGGCTTTAGCAACACATATACATAATTTTAAAATGGATATTTTTGACAGATGGGGTCTATTGATATTTCAAACCGATAACCTTGAACAAGGTTGGGACGGAACTTACAAAGGTGGTAAATGCCAGGAAGATGTTTACGTGTATAAAATAGAATATGCCGACGACCCCACCAACCACAGCCACACCCAAGCCGGACAGGTTAATTTAATAAGATAAACTACTTTTTATTATTTCTATTGCCTGATATTTAGTAATTTTAGGGGAGGAAATTTTTATGGAAAAGATAATAAACGAAGAGTTAGAGAAGAAAGAGATTCTTAACAGGTACAAAAAACTACTTACCACATCTCGCCGCAGATTAGAAAAAGGTGATAAAGAATTAATACGCAAAGCTTTTGAGCTTGCCGTAGAAGCGCATAAGGATATGCGTAGAAAAACGGGCGAGCCTTATATATATCACCCAATTGCCGTAGCACAAATTTGTGCAGAAGAAATTGGATTAGGTACTACCTCTATTATTTGTGGTTTATTGCATGATACTGTTGAAGATACCGAAATTACACTGGCTGATATTGAGGGAATGTTTGGCGAACGTGTTGCCAAAATTATAGATGGGCTTACCAAAATATCAGGAGTATTTGACCAAACATCATCTTTACAAGCCGAGAATTTCCGTAAGATGTTACTTACGCTGAGTGATGATATTCGTGTTATATTAATTAAGCTGGCTGATAGGTTACATAATATGCGCACGCTTGACAGCATGGCGCACGACAAGCAAATTAAAATAGCATCAGAAACACTTTATTTATACGCTCCTCTTGCCCATCGCTTAGGTTTAAATGCTATTAAAACCGAGTTGGAAGATTTAGGTTTAAAGTTTACAAACACCGAAGCCTACGAAGAAATTATTGAGAAGCTTGAGGAATCAGAGCCTGAAAGAAAAAAATTCATTCAGAAATTTATTGAGCCGATAAAAGATATTTTAAAAGAACAGGGCTTTAAATGCAAAATATACGGTCGGCCAAAATCGGTTTACTCTATCTACCATAAAATAAAAAACAAAGGCGTTCCGTTTGAAGAAATTTACGACCTATTTGCTATACGCATTATAACCGACAGTTTGCCTGAAAACGAAAAATCAGATTGCTGGCGCATTTATTCTATCATTACCGATTTTTACCATCCGAGTCCGGAGCGTTTACGTGATTGGATTTCGACACCAAAAGCAAATGGCTACGAAAGTTTACACACAACCGTAATGGGGCCTGACGGTAAATGGGTTGAAGTGCAAATAAGAACTGAGCGTATGGATGAAATTGCCGAAAAAGGTTATGCAGCTCATTGGAAATATAAAGATACAGCATCAGAAAAAGAAAGCCAGCTTGAGGAGTGGATAAGCAAAATACGCGAGATGCTTGAAAGCGCTGAAGAGAATGCTTTAGATTTTATTGATGATTTTAAACTAAACCTTTTTGCCGAAGAAATTTTTGTATTTACGCCCGATGGCGAAATGCGTACTATTCCAT
>Ga0210394_10001144_pt1 | contig 44783 bp, 44 predicted proteins | sample IncBWC12MmetaG_FD_160121 | JGI IMG/M metagenome (GOLD analysis project Ga0210394, IMG submission 160121) | Forest soil microbial communities from Barre Woods Harvard Forest LTER site, Petersham, Massachusetts, United States - Inc-BW-C-12-M | ecosystem: Environmental > Terrestrial > Soil >...
CGGCTCTCGCAATGTTGGGACCGGGTTTCTGGTCCATCGATGCTCGCCTGTTCGGGTGGAAGCGCATCGAAGCTCCGCCCCGCAAAAAAAGCTCTGACTCTCGCTAAGACTCCCCAAATACCACCAAATTCTTACCCCGGAGGAGGGTGACGTCCGTCCCCCCAAGAGTCTGCGATTTACCCCGATGTGGGGCTGCTTGAAAAAAGAACTCGAGTGACAATGGCTGTGTCATCAGGACAACAGGTGCAAGGTCGGGAGGCGCTTATGCAGAAGATCACGACTCGCGGTTTCACGCTAGACGAAGTCCTAATCATGGCTGCAATGAATGTTGCATCCGCCCTGATAGCGACCGACAAAAGCGAGCGAACGACTGGCACAGCCCCGAGCACCGAGATTCAACAGGCGCCAGGAGAAATGTCATGGCAAAGGTGATTGAATTTTACATACCGAAGAACTTTCGGAAACCGTTGAGGACAGCGGCTCCGCCGCAATTCGGAAAAATAATCGAGTTTTGCCCGCAGACCAAGAGATCAGCTTGACTGTTCGCAAAGCAGTAGAAGTGTAAAGGTATCGGAGGAGACTATGGGCGCGACTGTTGCTTTCACCGACCTTGGGGGCCCCGCCGCAGCGGGTTTTCCCATCATCAGCGATCTCGCAGACCAGCACGTGCATCTGGAAACGGAAATTAGTTCTGACCTCTGCTTCGAGGATATCGTCGGCAGGAGCCAAGCCCTCCAGAGAGTGCTTGATCAGGTGGCGATCGTCGCACCCACCGATTCCACGGTCCTGCTTCATGGAGAAACGGGAACGGGAAAGGAGCTGATTGCGCGCGCGATCCACAGGCTCAGCTCTCGGCGCGAGCGCGCCCTTGTTCGCATGAACTGCGCGGCCATTCCCTCGGGACTGTTGGAAAGCGAACTGTTTGGTCATGAGAAGGGAGCCTTTACCGGCGCCCTGCTGCAAAGAAAGGGTCGATTCGAGCTGGCGGATGGAGGCTCGTTGTTTCTGGACGAGATCGGCGACATCAGTTTGGAGCTGCAGCCGAAACTATTGCGTGCTATCCAGGAGCAGGAGTTCGAGCGTTTGGGAAGCGCAAGGACAATCAAGGTCAACGTGCGCCTGATTGCCGCGACGCACCGCGATCTCAGAGCCATGATTCGGGACGAGAAGTTCCGCGAGGATCTTTTCTATCGATTCAACGTTTTCCCGATTGAGATCCCGCCGCTGCGCGAAAGGCGCGAGGATATTCCGCTGCTGGTGAACTACTTTGCGTCAAAGGTAGCAAGGCGGATGCGGAGACAGATAAAGTTCATCCCCAAACGCGCCATGGAGATTCTGACGAACTGTCCGTGGAAGGGCAACATCAGGGAATTGGCCAACTTCATCGAACGAGCTGTCATCCTCACACGTGGAGAGGAGTTAGAGGTGCCGCTTGCCGAGCTTGCCACCTCATCCGAGACCAATGTTGCTGTCAGAACGGCCTCTACGTTTCGCCAAGCAGAGTTCTCTGTAATCATCGGCGCATTGAGAGCTGCATCGGGACGCATCGCAGGCAAGGGGGGGGCCGCCGAACAGCTCGGACTCAAACGTACGACCCTGCAGAACAAAATTCGCCGACTCGGCATCACCAAAGTTCAATATCAGAACTAGCCAATTGATTAGGGTCCAGCCATGCACGAGGAGCGCTAAAAGGCATCACAGGCTTTGACGCTTTCGGTACAGGGGGAGACGGTGTTCCGACGGCAGAACATGAGACTTGGCTTTGGCCTTTTTGACCTTCCTGACCGGCGAGTTTTGTACCAGGGGAATGTTAGAGAAAACGGCGCTGCGGGAAAGAATGCTCTGAGCTGAATTGTGAGCGAAATAACATTCGTCATTTATTCGCATCATAAATTGTAGACGATTTTGTAGCTTCAGGAGCACACGAGTTCAACAGAATTCAACAGCATTCAAGAACCTCGGGCAACACGTTCAACATCAGTCACTTGGACACAACAGAATTCTACAAATTTCAATAAGCAATGAAATCTGGTTCGGGACCAGGGGGTCGGAGGTTCAAATCCTCTCTCCCCGACCATTATTTTCAAGCACATAAAGTGCGTTTTTGGTTTTGCGTCTACAGCGCTGTGGGCGATTCTGTAGACGGTGAGATCCTCAGAGTTCAATAAGTCGGGAAACTCATACCCGTCTTAGCTGATCAATCTCTGAGGACACGGATACGTTGCTCATAATTTTTCTTATGGAGTCATCCAATGCCCGCACTAATTTCGGCCAGAATTACCGGGGCGTAATCAAGGCGCGAACTCCGTCCCAACTACTTCGAACTTGAACGACCATCTTGGCACGACGGGGAGGTTCTTGAGCACGGGCCAAAGAAGTATACGGCTGTCTCGGAACTTCTTGACTTCCCGCCCCAAGCCGTGCAACAGTCCTAATCCAGTATCATCGGCCCTCTGACTCAGTTCCTTCCGGAAGATATGAGAGCGACCGTGAGTTACTAGATTTGCTTTTGGAGGAGTCTATGTCTTCAGCGCCGAAACGTGCCACCACTAAACTCAGCTCGAAACTCGAGAGAATTTTGTTAGGTTACGCTGCCGCCGCCAGCGCCGCGGGCGTTGGCATCCTGGCGATGGCCCCACGGAGCCAAGCAGAAATCGTATTCACCCCGACGCACACAAGCATCAGCGGCGGGACGCTGTCCATTGACTTGAACAATGACGGAATCACGGATGTCACCATCGGGTTTGACGCTTACGCCGCAAAGCACCGGCCCAGACGAGCGCCTTATGGGACAACTTTTGGCTCGTTTATCGGAATAAGCGCGGTAAGTCACAATCGCTTCGTCGCTAATGGAAAGACCTGGGCATCAGCTATGCCCTTCGGGCAGAAAATTGGTCGCGGGGATACTTTTGAAGGCGGTCGCGGCGAGGTGCTAAGAGCGGGGGGCGGGTCTACCTTCAGCCAATTCTGGTGCACCTCGTCGGGCCCGTGGGCTGGTGATAGTTACCACTTTCTTGGTGTGGCGTTCATGATTGACGGACAGGTTCATTATGGCTGGGCCCGGCTGCGCGCATCGGGCACCTGCATGATCCGTGAGGTGACTCTAAGCGGCTATGCCTATGAAACCGAGCCTGCGAAAGCGATTCGCGCCGGCCAGACGACGGGTGACGATGAGCTTTCGGATGATGCGAATCCGCAACCAGGGACGCTTGGATCGCTGGCCCTGGGAGCGGGCAGCCGGACTCATTAGAAAAGCGTTTCGCCCGAGGCTTTCTTTGGGCGCTTCCACTCAGCCCGTGTGCAAACATTGGTGCTGTCTTAACCCGCTAGTCTCGGAAGCTTAGCGCAAGAAGAGCAAACCACCCTGACCGGTAAGTGAAAACTTCCGTGCCCCGATTAATGTCCCCGCCCTGGGCCGGGATGTTCTCGTTCGCATGTCTTTTCGCACCCGTCGCTCTATTCCTAGGTTGGAAAAATTTGCTGCACCCACGGAAAACTTTGCTGGTCAGACCAGCAAGTTTTTCCATAGCAATTGTCTGAAACCCTTGTTCATGGCGGACTTTAAGCAGCGAGCAGCATTCCTAAAGACATTCCTATAAGAGACATTCCTAGCTCTGCCTAAAGGACGTTGCCGCCGCAGCGTAGCGAAGCCCTGCGAGCGAAGCGGAGCGTAGGCGGCATCCTTTGCCCTGATTCACACTTTTGCTGCGGGAAAGTGCAAAAGCGTTGCTAAGATGCAGGAGCATTGAAGGGAGGAGTTATGCTCTATGGATTTGCCATCCTTTGCTTTCTTGGCGCATTGTGGCTTGAGTCGGTTGTTCCGCAACCGCCGGCTCACATTGCGTTAGAGAATCTGCTCATAGCGGTAATTGCGGCAGTTTGGAGCGCGTGGCCAATTACGATTATGATGCTTGGCCTCGCTTTGCCTTTTCGGCTGAAGATGCTGGAACACTCTTCTCCGGAAAGGAGGGCAAACTTCTACGGCACAACGCTAAAGCATGCTTTTCTGGCGAGAGAAAGTGAGGCCACCTGACCCCTGGCACCCCTGAGAAATAATGCACGGTCGGAGGGGGGTGGAAGCACCCAGTGGTAACAGGTAACCAGTTGTCAGTGGAAGAAGTAGTGCTGCATTGATTCCCGCCCCGAACAGGGTCTTCGACCAGGTGTCGCCATGAAGAACGTCCCGTGGTTTCGCGCTGGGGCCGTTTCTGCCGGAATCGTAGTGGCACGTTACCTCAAAACCGACGACGGTCTGTTCAACTCACAAAGGTCTCCGTGTGCCTATAAAGTAAAGTTGTGTAAATTTCCACTGATTTCGATTCCGACAAGAAAATTCGGGTGTATAGTTGGTGCCGGTTTTGGAGTCAAGGGCGGTTTGTATTACGGCGCAGCCCCCGAGCTGGATTTCAAGAAGCGACTCCGCTTTTTCTTGAGCTCGATTGAGGCAAGAGCCGAGAACAACAGCATTTGAACATTTCGGGAGGAGCCCATGCCGAAAAGAAATTCGCACAGTACGAGTTCACCCCGTCACTCAAGCCCAACCAAACTCAACCCGATCCTTGATCGTCACGTCTTAGCCTACGCTGCGGCTGCCGGGGCAGCAGGAGTAGCCGTCCTGGCGCTTGGGCAGCCCTCGCGAGCCGAGGTCGTTTACACGCCGGCCAAGACGCCTCTTTTTGATGGCTATTTGTACCTCGACCTCAACCACGACGGAATTACGGATTTCACTTTCTTTGGACGGATCCGGTCGTGCACTTCCGGCTGTCGTTACGGCCCCTATACGTCTTTCCTAGTCCAACCAGCACAGGCGACGAACGGAGTTGAAACCTACGCAAACTCTTATCACTGGGCATCGAGATTGAATGCTCACAAGGAGGTCGGCCCAAAAGGCCGATTTCAACAGGGGACAGGTTCCATCCGCATGGCCGATGGGCATGGTGGAGGGTTTAGTTGTGGCGATGTCGGGCCGTGGGAAAACGCTCGGGGTTATCTCGCACTCGAGTTCTCCATAACCGGACAGCTGCATTACGGGTGGGCACGCGTTAGCTGTCTAGGGAACCCCAAGAGATTTCTGCTGTTAGGCTATGCCTATGAAACCATCCCTGGCCGGCCTATTCTGGCGGGTGTGACGTCGGGAACAGATGAGGCCGACAACGGCAGCGAGGCCTCCGCGAAAGACAGCACACAGGGGGGGACGCTGGGATGGTTGGCGCAGGGTGCCTTGGTTGGTGGGACACCGGGAAAAGGGAGCGCAGCCCCAAACAAGTAAGCGACTCTTTCTCTTGAGTCTCGGTTGAGGCAGGAGCCGAGAACGACGCATTTGAACATTTCGGGAGGAGCCACTTGTCGGCTATGAAATAACATCATCTGGCGGCAATAACGTCGCCTCTGGATTCGTTTACCAGGATAAGGTCCTGCAGCTATTGCAGCTTCCGGGACAACCTGACACCGTTGCTGCTGGCATTAACGACGCGGGAGAGGTAGTGGGCCGGGCTGACAACGGTAGCTCCCTAAGCTTCCATGGCTTCACATGGACGCCTCCCGCTGATGCGGCGAAGAAATAGCAGCTTTTCGATTCTTGTATCTTGACAGAAGCCTTGACCCTAACGAACCTACGGGCAGCCCGCTCAAGAGCGGAGAAGAAGTCACGCCGATTGGCCTCACGTTCACCGAGAGAATGGTGGGGTTCTTCTCGACGAACGCCCTCCCGGCGAACGCAATACCACCCACCGATCTCCGCAGCTTTGAGCAAGCTGCCGCGCTCGGCCAGAGAGAGCAGAACACCTGCGAGTTCACCCTCACGATCACTTCACCGGACTTGGACCAGATGCTCGCCGACCCTTCGCACTCCGCCGAGATCGCCGGCACCGTCACGGCACCTTCGCTTAGCGCGAAGCCCATGACGGTCGTCGAAGGCGAATTCAATCTCTTCGTTGCGGATCCCGACAACGTCGAAACTCGCCTCATGCGCTACCGCATGCGCCTAGCCGCCATCGGCGGCGAGCAATTTGTCTTCGATGGCTTCAAGGTGGTTCACGACGACGGTCCCCTCCGAACATGAGAATCGGCACCAGGACCAGCCAGTTGAGCATCATGTTCCGCGCGATGGTGGCGGCCAGTGTCCACGTATCGGTTGAGAGCAAACCAAGCTTCGGAGTGAGATAGCTGTTGTACTCGCGCAGGTGCTGAACCGGATTGACGGTGCCCGGAGCAGGCGAAGGCGCCACCGGTTGCAACTTCGGAATGATTTTGTCGAGCCCTTTCTCGCGCTGCTTCCAAGCCGTCAGCCAGCCCCCGATATAGCCCCCGCCGGACACCGTCGAAACGTAATCAAAGTCGGTGAGAATACCTTTTTCAGCGAACGACTGTATCGCACCGAGAGCAAAAGTCGCGCTCCGGATCCCGCCTCCCGAAATGCATAAGGCGCTAAGAGGCGTCTTTTCATTGTCCATTTTGCGGACAAGATCCTGCTCGGTACTGGCCACCCACTCGGTGTTCTCGCGGACGGCCTTGTATTCCTCCGCGAGCACCTGGACAAACGATAGAGAACGCTCCTCGGATTCAGGCATTTCGACCTCCGCAATGGAAGTGCTGGAGTTCTCGTTCGCGAAGCCGACAAATTACCAACGGACCTTGCGTTCAGACCTGGTTGCTTCCACAGCAATATGGTCCGTGGTTCGTACAAGAATGAGTTTTTGCGATCGGGCCCGGGACTAACTTTAGCCTAAGGGAAGTCGCGCGAATTGTGCCACTGGAAGATGAGAGAGTCAAGCGATATTCCGCCGAAGTCAAGTTGGATAGACGAATCGGGGAGTGTCTAAAAATCAGACACTCTCGAGGATCGCGTGGCACTTGGTCGTGGGCTTAGGGGCTCATGACCGGTCGTGGCTTGGCGGAGAAAGGTATAATTACCGGGAGCGCGCCCGTAGCTCAGCTGGATAGAGCGGCAGCCTCCGGAGCTGTAGGTCGGGAGTTCGAATCTCTCCGGGCGCACCAGAATTCATACCTTCTGCAGCAAAAGCAAAACGGCTGACAGCATCTGCTGCCAGCCGTTCAAGTTTCGAGCCAGAGGAAGCGGGCTGCTTACCGGTGTCCGCCGCCGCCGTGACCACCACCGCCGTGGAATCCACCACCGCCACCACCGTGGAAGCCGCCTCCACCGCCATGGAACCCACCACCTCCGCCGCCACCATGGAAGCCACCGACAGCTCCGCGGCCGACGCCGCCTCTGAAGCTACTGCCGCCCCTGAACCCGGCACCACCTCTAAAGCCGGCCCCGCCCCTAAATCCACCCGGTCGGACAAAGCCCGGACCGTGAAAACCGGGACCAAAGCCGCGGCCAAAACCTCGTCCAAAGCCCCCACCCCAGCCACGGAACCAGGGACCCGCCCCAATGAAAATCCCGCCGGCGAACCAATTGGGCCCGTAATAGCCGTAAGGCGCACAAGCGTAAGGATAGTAGCCGTAGTAGCCCCATTCGCAGACCGGGGCTGGACCAACATAGCCATAGCCCGGACCGACTCCAACGCCAATGCCAACCCTGACCTGTGCCTGTGAATAAGTGACCGGCACCGCCAGGACGCTCAACAAAGCCAAATACCGTAGGTAGCGCATATGCCCTCCCCTGGGCCAGATTCAGCATCTCTTTCATCCTTGCTGAATCTGTAAGGTGCCTCAGGCCTCCAAACTGCCTTTCAGCACCTACTGATATTAACGCCAAAGCCGGCGGAAAGTTGCGGCTGTTTTCAGCCGAGCAAAGCCGTCACCGTAGGCATACTTCTGGCAGTCTAGGGTTCGACGATTCGTCGGCATCCGGGGGAGTGCGTGGTCGCCCGAACTTGCCGCCAGCTCAATTGGTTACGCCACTCGGGACTCCTCGGCCACACCGGAAATCACCTGTAGCGAATTGTCTCCCGAGGCCGCCACCTGGTCCCGTACCGGACGTCCCATGATAATGCAACCGCGGGAGGCAGTTCCGGGCTCTACGACCGAATCTCCGTGCATAAGAAAGCCGGCGCGGCCAAACATTTCGTTGGCGGGATCGGGGGTTAGCGGCAGCACGAACGGTCCGTGGGTCACCGTATCCACGGGCGTCCCGATGGCGTAGTTTCCCACCGGAATCGGCCCGACGTCCGCGACGTTTTCCAGGTCGGGGTTGTTCTTGCCTTCCTGGCTGGTTTGGGGGTCATCGTAACCGGAGTAGCCTGTCGCTACGCTCTCGCCGTTGTGGAACAACTGGCCCGTCTTTTGTATGTAGGTCCACATGGGAGTCTCCTTGCTTGGAGAATTTGTTTAGCTGCTTGCTGGGGCCCGGGGAACCTGATGAACAACGAGGTTATTGGTGCGGAAGGGGGGATTTGAACCCCCACGCCTTTCGGCGCCACCCCCTCAAGATGGTGTGTCTGCCAGTTCCACCACTTCCGCACAGATGCTAAAGAGTAGGAGAAGCAGGCACATTATAACAAGGGGCGAAGGCCGGATGTCGAAGTTCCGGTATAATTCTCCGGGAAATCTGACCGGCCCTAATACTTCACGATCGCAGCAAATGATTTCGGGTCAAGGCTCGCGCCCCCGACTAAAGCGCCGTCAATTTCCTCTTCAGCCATCAGCGCCTTCGCATTGTCCGGCTTCACCGAGCCACCATACAGGATCCGCATCTTGCCGGCGAATTCCTCTCCGAACGCCTTGGCCGCTTCGCCGCGAATGACCAAGTGAGCCTCGGAAGCAAGCGCCGGCGTGGCTGTCTTTCCGGTGCCGATGGCCCAGACAGGCTCGTAGGCAATCACCAGTTTGCCGGCCTTCTTGCTGGAAATGGCATGAAAAGCCCTCAGGCAGTGACGCCGCAGAACGTCTTCCGTAAGGTTGGCCTCGCGTTCTTCGAGCACTTCGCCGACGCAGACGATGGGCGTGAGTCCGGCTTCGAGAGCCGCCTTGAGCTTGAAATTCACCACATCGTCGGTCTCACCGAAGTATTGGCGGCGTTCGGAGTGCCCGATAATCACGTGCGTGCATCCGATGTCGAGCAGCATGCCCGGGCAAATCTCGCCGGTGTACGCTCCTTCTTTCTCCCAATGGAGGTCCTGCGCGCCTACAGCGACGTTCGAGCCTTTTGCGGACTCAATCGCGACATAGAGATCAATGTAGGGCGGGCAGACTACGATCTCGTCGCGCGTATGTCCAGCGACCAAAGGAAGGAAATCACGCAAAAACTCCGAGGTTTGCTTGGGGTTTTTGTACATCTTCCAATTGCCGGCGATAAGTCTTTTTCTGGTCATTGAAGATTGAAGATCGCAACCTATTTCTTGTCCGTCAGCGCTTCCACGCCGGGAAGAGTCTTGCCTTCCAAAAACTCCAGCGAGGCACCTCCGCCGGTCGAAATGTGGGTGATCTTGTCGGCCACCCCGGCAGCTCGCACTGCCGCGACCGAATCTCCTCCCCCGACGATGGAAATCGCTCCCGCATTCTCCGCCACTGCGCGAGCAATCTTGAAAGTACCCTTCGAAAACGGCGCGAGCTCGAAGACCCCCATGGGGCCATTCCAGACAATGGTGCGGGCGCGAGCGATTTCGTCCGAAAAAAGCTCAGCCGTTTGCGGACCGATGTCGAGGCCCATCATGTCGCCAGGAATCGGCTGTCCGGGTTTCACCGTTCGGACCACCGCGTTAGCTTCAATTTTGCTGGCGACAATGTGATCTACCGGCAAAAGAAACTTTAGCTTGCTCTCCTTGGCTTGGGTCAGGATCTGGCGCGCCAGGTCGAGCTTGTCTTCCTCCACGCGCGACTTGCCGACTTCGATGCCCTGTGCTTTGAGAAAAGTGTAGGCCATTGCGCCGCCGATGATGAGCGCATCCACCTTATCCATCAGGTTCTGGATGACGCCGATCTTGTCGCTGACTTTGGCGCCTCCGAGGACGGCAATGAACGGATCTTCCGGATAACGCAAAACCCGGCCAAGATATTCGAGTTCTTTCTCCATCAGCAGGCCGGCGGCGGATTTCTGCACGAACTTTGTAATTCCCACCGTGGACGCGTGGGCGCGGTGAGCCGTACCGAAAGCATCATTCACGTAGTAGTCGGCAAGGCTGGCGAGCCGTTTGGAAAATTTTTCGTCGTTGGCTTCCTCCTCGGCGTGAAAGCGAAGATTTTCCAACAGTAGGCTCTGCCCCTTTTCCAGTTTGGCCGCCATTTCCTCGGCTTCAACCCCCACACACTCCGGACAGAAGCCGACGTTTTCCCCCCGCGCCAACTCTTTATCCAGCAACATGCGCAGTCGTTCGGCCACCGGTTTCAGGCTCATCTTCGGACTGGGTTTGCCTTTGGGGCGGCCTAGATGGGAAGCCAGAATGAGGCGCGCCCCGTGACGCAGCGCGTACTCGATCGTGGGCAGGGTTTCGCGGATGCGAGTGTCCTCCATCACCCGGCCGTCTTCGAGGGGCACGTTGAAATCGACGCGCATAAAGATGCGGCGGTCGTTGAGTTCGAGATCGCGAATGGAAAGCTTCGACATGGGTCGCAAATCCTGATTACAATCCCTTGCTGCCGATGAAATTAATCAGGTCGCGGACACGGCAGGAATATCCCCATTCGTTGTCGTACCAGGAAATCACTTTGACGCAGTTGCCGCCGACTACTAGCGTCATGGGAGCATCCACGATGGAGGAGCGGGAATCCCCGCGAAAATCGGCGGATACCAGTTCCTCTTCCTCATATCCGAGATAGCCCTTCAGAGGCCCCTCCACCGACGCCTTCTTCAGCGCTGCATTTACTTCTTCCTTGGAAGTTTTCTTTTCCACGAATGCGACTAAGTCCACAACCGAAACATTCGGCGTCGGCACCCGCATGGCAAACCCGTCGAGCTTGCCTGCCATTTCCGGGATTACCAGTTTCAGCGCCTTGGCCGCGCCCGTCGAAGTCGGAATCATGTTGATCGCGGCAGCACGCGCCCGCCGCAGATCTTTATGGGGAAAATCCAGGATGACCTGATCGTTGGTATAAGAATGAATAGTCGTCATGGTGCCACAGACAATCTTGAAATTGTCGTGTACTACCTTCGCGATCGGCGCCAGGCAGTTGGTGGTGCAGGAAGCGTTCGAAATAATATGGTGCTTCGCGGGATCGTAAACCTGGTGATTCACCCCCAGCACAATGGTCACGTCTTCATTCTTGGCGGGAGCCGAAATGATGACCTTTTTCACCGGCCCGCGCATGTGCTTTTTGGCATCCTCGGCGTTGGTGAAGCGTCCGGTGGACTCCAGCACGACCTGCGCGCCAACCGATTCCCAGGGCAGCTTTGCCGGGTCTTTCTCGGCGAACACCTTAAAGCTCCTGCCATCAATACTGATGCTGTCGGCGCCCGCGGAAATCTTGTTGTCTAGGTTGCCAAGAATGGAATCGTATTTCAACAGGTGGGCCAGCGTTTTAGGATCGGTGAGATCATTAACGGCTACGAATTCAATATTGGGGTCGTTAAGCGAAGTCCGCATTACGTTGCGGCCGATGCGTCCGAACCCATTGATCCCCACTTTAATAGCCATGTCGCCTCCGAAAACAAGATGAGAACGGAATAGAAGAAAAAGGTGCTGCGCCCCGAAACAAAAATGGTAACAGGGGAGTGGAACAAGCGGCAAATGAGACTTCTCTTAGGTAGTGGCTTAATCCGATTTTCTCTGCGCCCTTAGCGGCGGTTCTTTGCGCTCTTTGCGGTTAAAGCCTTTTGTTATTGGCTGACACCCTTCCGCCGCTCATTCCACCACAATCTCCAAATACACATTGCTCTTACTCCAGACGAACGGAATCCGTGCCATCCAGTACTTGCGTTTGATAGTCTCGCGAGCAAGCGCGAAGTCTTCCGGCGGAAGAACACGCGCCTGGGCTGCGAACTCGGGACCGGCGATCTTCCCGCTCATCGTACAAGCGGCAATCCGCACCTGCGGATTGTTCCGAATGCGCTTGAGCTTTCCGGAGTCGCGGCGCGTCATCACATAAAGCTTGCCATCGTCTTCCCCGAACCATACTGGAGTGCGAACGGCAACTCTGTTCTTGCGGAAGGTGGCCAGCGAAATATACTTCTGCCCTTGAATCTCCGGAGGGATCGTATGGCTCATGCCAGCATTGTAGAGTTTACGTCCCAATTTGGGTTGGCAACGATCGGCTGAACTCCGGAACGCCTCGCAGTGACTATTTCCGGCCCAGGCATCCAGCCGCACATTGCTTGCGGGTACGCGGGTATGTTACAAGCCAGACATGCGCAAATGGATGCGCGACCGCCTGAAACGCCGCAAGAAAGAGCCGGAAGGTGGAAGCGAAAAAACACCTGCTCCTCTGCAGCCCGCCTTTTACGATACCGAGGTTCCCAGCGCCGCTCCCGCAGCGGAAGTCCCCCAGCCCGCAGTGGAAGCTCGGGAAGCTCACGAAGAGCCGCCCGCCGAAGTCCCTGCTCCGTCGCAAACGACCTCGACGGTCAACGCCCGCTCGAACCGGCGTCGGCGGGGAAGGGGTGGCCGCGGCCGTCGTGGCGGATCTCAACGAGGAACACCGACACCGCCGCGAACGAGCGCTGTTCCGAGTGTCGCCGAAGCGGCTGCTGCCCCAGCCGCTGCCGCCACAGCAACCGACACGGCTGCGCCAGCCACGGTCGCCGCTCGTGCGCCCAAAGGTGTGGTCGTATTGGCCATTGGCTTGCCCGGTTCGGGCAAGAGTTCCTGGTTCAAGCGGAATAAGCTCACGCCGCTTTCCAGCGATCTTCTGCGCTCCCTTTTGTTCGACGATCCCACCGAGCAGCGTTTCCAGGATCTGGTTTTCTCTAACCTGCGCTCCATGTTGAAGGCCCGCCTGATTGCGCGGCGCCCCATGAATTATGTGGACGCCACCAATCTCACTCCTCACGAACGCCATAACTGGATCAAGCTCGCCAAGGACTACGGCTATGAAGTGCAAGCCGTCTTCTTTGATGTCCCGCTGGAAGTTTGTCTGGAGCGCAACCGCAAGCGGGACCGCGTAGTCGCAGAGGACGTCATGCGCCGCATGTCAGACAAACTGAAACCACCCGCGTTTGAAGAAGGCTTTTCGAAGATCACCGTGGTGCGCGTCAAACAAAAAGAATAGCAACGACGCCCCCTCCCTTCTGCACAGGCGTCATCCCGAAGTCCCGCGCTTTCACCAGCGGGGCGAGAGCCTGCCCTGAGCGAAGTCTAAGGGGATCCCGCGCGCATCGAAGAAAAACTCTCAGAAGCACCCTCACCCTTTCAAATACGGCAGCAATTCCTTGAAGGCCGGCGAACCCGAAGACCGCATCAATTCATAGATCATCATCTCGGTCGAAGAAATAACAGCCCCGGCGGCGCGCATGCGCTCCAATCCGATTTTCCAGTTCCATTCCGTGCGTGAACTCACGGCGTCGGAAGCAACGTGCACCAGATAGCCCTCGCGCAGCGCCCCCAGCGCGGTCTGCGTCACGCAGATGTGGCTCTCCATGCCGCACAGCAGAACCGTGTTGCGGTTTCCCTGCAGGCGCTTCAGCAGCGAGCAAAAAACCTCGCTGCCAAAGCAGGAAAACATCTGCTTATCGATTGCTTCCGTTCCCGGCAGCAGGGAAGCGATCTCCGGAACCGTCTTGCCCAGGCCCTGCGCGTACTGAGTGCTCATCAACACCGGAACTTTCAGAATGCCCGCCAGCCGGATGAGCAGTTGCGAATTCTTCACCAACTGTTCCTTCTGAAAAATCGGCGGCAGCAGCTTCTCCTGAATATCAATGACAATCAGCGCGCACTGGCTGGCATCTAGGGGGCGGCGCGCTATCTCCGCGTAGTCGTTGGTGAGTTCAGTGACGTTGCCTGGGGTTGTAACCATGGGCGCTCCTTCGCGTAACCATGTGCTACCAGGATTTTATCTTTTATCTCGGGACGGTGCAGGCCCCCGCGGGTTGACCGTTCCGAGCGTAGCCTCATAGAATTAAATTGGCGGCGCTGCTTCGCGGCAGGTGTCGCCTCTAACCACCCGCTGCCCCCTCGTTCAACGGCAGGACAGCTGACTCTGGATCAGCATATCGGGGTTCGAATCCCTGGGGGGCAGCCAACAACTCACACCTATCCATGGAAAGGAGAATCCGATGGGCGGCTGCGCCAAACAAACATTTACCCAAGTGAACCAGGCTAGCTTTGACTGCTTAAAGCAGAAGGCACTTTCTATCGGGATTACCATCACCAGCAATCAGGGGCAAGATTCGAAGAATGGCGTCACCATCGCCTGGGCATTCGACCCTAATGCCCAAACGTTAGACCTGACATGTCTCGAGAAACCCTTTTACGCACCTTGTGGAACGGTCAATAGCAAGATCCACGATCTTGTCGACAGCTGCCTGCAACCGATCGCAGCGTGAACGAATCCTTGGGGGGCAGCCAAAAAGTCGGTAAACCATCTTCGCGCTTCACCCGCTTCCTCGTTGACTCCGCCCGCGCCTCACGCCTAAGATGGCAGTCCAGACTTCTGCGCCGCTCATGATCGACCAATCCAGCTCCCATTACCGGATCGTTGAAAAGCTCGGCGGCGGCGGCATGGGTGTCGTTTACCGGGCCGAGGACATCAAACTAGGCCGCTTCGTTGCGCTCAAGTTCCTGCCTGAAGAACTCGCCAAAGATCGCCAGGCGCTGGATCGCTTTCAGCGGGAAGCGCGTGCCGCGTCGGCGCTGAACCATCCCAACATTTGCACCATTCACGAGATTGACGAGGAGAACGGCCAGGCCTTCATCGTCATGGAGTTCCTCGAGGGCCAGACTCTGAAACACCGTATCGCCGGCCGTCCGCTGGACACTGAAACGCTGTTGCAGTTGGCGATTGAGATTGCCGACGCCCTCGATGCCGCGCATTCCAAAGGAATCATTCATCGCGATATCAAGCCCGCGAACATTTTCGTGACCAAACGCGGCCAGGCCAAGTTACTGGACTTCGGTCTGGCAAAGCTGGCTCCGGAGCACCGCGCGGATGGTACCATGCAGACCGCTACTGCAGGGGCCCTGATGACCAGCCCCGGCTCTACGGTTGGCACGGTGGCCTATATGTCGCCGGAGCAGGTGCGCGCTGAAGAACTCGACCCGCGCACCGATTTGTTCGCTTTCGGATCGGTGCTCTACGAGATGGCCACGGGAGGGCTCGCCTTCCCGGGCAGTAGCAGTGGCGTTATCTCCGAGGCTATCCTGAACCGTACGCCGCCAGCGCCCTCCAGCGTAAATCCCGCAATGCCCCCTAAGCTCGAAGAAGTGATCTTCAAGGCGCTCGAGAAAGAACGCGAGTATCGCTATCAGACTTCCGCCGAGCTGCGAGGAGACTTGAAGCGAATCAAGCGTACTCTGGACACGTCACGCGTGCGGGCAGGGATCACAGGCGCTGGCTCATCCGGGATGGCCGTGACCCCGGTCGTTGAAACTGCAGGGTCGCGAAAGCATCTGCTGGTCACGGCATTGGCAGCCGCGGCCATCGCGCTGATCACGGGTGTCGCCGCGGGAAAGTTTTTGTTGCAACGTTCGCCCATTCAAGCCTCACTACCGGAGTACCATCCGCTCACCTTCCGCCGAGGAATGGTTCACGCCGCGCGTTTTGCGCCAGACGGCAAGACCATCATCTACAGTGCCGCGTGGGAAGGGAAATCCTTGCAGTTGTTCACCACCCGGCCGGAAAGCCCGGAATCGCATGAATTGGAGCCGGCGGGAGCCGACGTCTTGGCCGTCTCCTCGTTGGGAGAAATGGCCCTTTCGCTGGCAAGTCACCCGGTCGCCCAATTCCTCTATTCCGGAACCCTGGCGCGCGTGCCTTTGGTCGGGGGTGCTCCGCGGGAGATCCTGAACGATGTCGAATGGGTAGATTGGTCTCCGGATGGCAATACTCTGGCGATTGTGCGGCAAGAGCAAGGCCGCCACCGTCTTGAGTTTCCACTGGGCAAGTTGCTCTACCAGGCCGACGGATGGATTGGCCATCTGCGCGTTTCTCCCAAAGCCGACACCATCGCCTTCATCGATCACCCCCAACTGGGCGATGATGGCGGGGCGGTTGCAGTCGTTGATCTTGCTGGGAAAAAGACAACTCTTTCCACTGGCTGGGACAGTATTCAAGGAATCGCATGGTCGCCCGCCGGCGACGAGATATGGTTCACCGCTACACGAACCGGTGGCGACCGGTCTCTCTACGCGGTCAGCCTCGCTGGAACCACCCGCCTGCTCGCGCGCGTTCCAGGCGAATTGACGCTGCTCGATGTCGGCCGCGAAGGGAATGTGCTGTTGACCCGCGGCAACGACCGCGCCGGAATGATCGGTCTGGCTCCCGGCGAGACCAAAGAACGCGACTTGTCATGGCTCGACTGGTCCGTACCGGGGGATTTGTCAGCCGATGGCCGCACCGTCCTTTTTGCTGAAACCGGCGAGGGCGGAGGCCCAAAGTACGCGGTTTACTTGCGCAAAACCGATGGTTCTCCGGCTATTCGTCTTGGTGAAGGGCTCGGGGCGGGGTTGTCGCCCGACGGGAAATGGGCGCTTGCCCGACCCAATAGCACTCCGGCGCCGCTTCTTCTGCTGCCGACCGGGGTCGGCGAAGCCAAGCCCCTCACCAACGATTCGATCAATCACCTTTGGGCGCGTTGGCTTCCTGACGGAAAGCGACTTGTGTTCTCCGGTAACGAAGCCGGACATGGGTTTCGTCTCTACGTGGAATCTCCTGACGAAGGCAAGCCCCGCCCGATCAGCCCTGAAGGCGTGAACCCGTCAGTTGTGCTCTCCCCAAAGGGCGACTTTGCCGCCAGCGTCGGCCCCGATCACAAGGTTTACCTTTATCCTGTGGCCGCTGGCGAACCCGTGCCCGTCTCCGGCACACTGCCGGATGAAGTGCCGACCGGCTTCTCCGCTGATGGCCGATCCCTTTACGTATTTCGTTTCGGAGAGATTCCCGCCAAAGTGTATGAGCTCGAGTTGTCCACCGGAAAAAGAAGACTATGGAAGGAACTGGTGCCGGCCGACGCAGCCGGAATCGACACCATCCGGGGCGTGACCGTAGCTCCGCAGACCAACGCCTACGTGTACGGCTATATCCGGACCCTTTCTGATCTCTATCTGGTCGAAGGCTTGAAATAATCGCCGGCGAACCTATTCGCTCCCAACTTTCCCTCGAATCACCACGATCGAAGCTGCCGGCACCTCATACCATGTGTCCGCTGCTCCGTTTTGCGAGGCATGGACAATCGGCCCATCCGGATCAGCATTTCCCGCAGTGTAGGCCGACACCCCGTGCGCGCCCGGTTCGTCGGCGTGCGCCATAAAACGCGTCTTCGCAGGGTGCCATTCATATTGCGCTCGTCCGAAAGTTGCCATCTCCACCGGCCCGGCAAACGAGCTCGACTGATGCGCGGCCTGATCCTGAAAAGCAATCCGCACCCGGTGCCCATTTTCCTGATCGCGATTCACCAGCATCAGTCCAAACTGCCCATCCGGACGCTTCACCGCATAAGCCGTGATCAGTGCATGTCCGGCGCCATCATCCACATCACTCTTGGCGGGGAAAACTTCGTGCTTGCCCGCGCCCGGCTGCACCCAGTCAAGATTGATGAGCTGCGCCGCAAAGAACTGCGACAGCGGCTGCTGAATTTGATAGTTCGCATCCACTGAAAACATCCCAAACACTCCTGGAGAGTCATTGCATCCATGCTCCATCAGCAGCGGCAAATAATGGAAGTAATAAACTCCCCCGCCTCCAGCGTTGAGAAACGACCCGATATAGTCGGCCAGCCAAAGCCCGGCAAACAAATCCATATAAGTTTCGCTTGCGGACGAAGACAGATTCGACTCGGTAATGAACATGGGCACATCCGCCGGAATTCCATCTTCCCGCCAGGTTTGCATGATGCGGCTGACCAGGTCCGGCTCATCATACAAACTGCCCCAGGGAATCTTGCAGGGATCGTACGGATAATGCTCGAACGAAAAAAAAGCCAGCTCGTTCATGGCCCCGTGTTGTTTCAGGTAATCCACAAAGCGTCCCAGCCATGACGCTTTGCCATTCGCGTCCGGCCAGACTTCGACATCCTTATTTACTCCCTGGAAAGACGGCCCGCCCAGCTTGAGGCCAGGATCAACCTTACGCAGCGCCTTCGCCCACTCAACATAAAGCGCGCCGTAATCTTCCGGCAGCATGTACTGACCGTCCGCCTCCTCGCCCATCTCAACGTATGAGATCGGATATTTCCGGTTCTCCAGATACTTAATCTCAGCCACGGCATTATCCGGAGTGTCATAAAGCAGTGCCACCGGCACCATCGCCGGCAGCCCTCGCGTGATGCCGCTGGTAAAGAAAAGATCGAATCCCATCTGCGCCTGCTTGGTGGAACCCAAGTCCGACGGTTCATGCCAGGGATCAACCGAAGAGCAGTAGGTGGTGGTCTGCTCCTGGTCCGAAGTGTGCCGGAGAATGTCGTGAAACGCCCCGTCCGCGGTAGTGGTCCCCAAATACAATTCCTTGATCGCGTAGCCTACGCAGTTGCGGGGGTCACTCGATCCGTGCGAATCGCAAGTATTCGACGACTCCGTCATCCAAATGCGCGCGAACTTGACCAACATGGGAGCGTCGCTCAGTCGAATAGTCTCCGCTCCGCCTTTGCCGCTGGAAGCCACCCCGTGCGGGAACGTCTCCCACACTCCCTTGGTTGGAGACTTGATCGGATCATCCCCCGTCCAGTACTGAACCACGTAGCGCACGGCGTGCGGCTCCGCCCACGCAATGCGGATGCTGTCCACCAACTGATTCTGCACTAAATCAACTACTACCCACTGCGGATGCAGCGCATCGCTCTCTCCGGTAAAGTGCTGCGTGAGGTAAGGATTGCTTTTCCAATAAGTGTTCTCGTCGCCATCCGTCATGCGCGAGAAGCCTGTGTTTTCGGTCCCATCATTGCGCGTGAATCCGCGATGGGGCAGCGAATACCCGTATGAGTACCGAATCAACTCCGTCGGAGTGACCGCCCCGGTGAAATATCCTTTGCCGCTCGCGTCACTCCACGTTCCCTGCGGATTCCAGTGCCACGCTTCGACCGCCAGTTCCGTGTTCTGGCGATAAGTCACCGGCTGCCAGCCCGACGCCATGGTTCTCGACAGGTTGGGCTCAACCAGATCTTTGTCCATCGCCACCACCGGAATGCGGTCAATGCCCGCGCCCAGAGCTTCATTCGGCACAAAACGATTAGTTGCATGGCCGGGCGTGACATCCACTTGCACCGTCTGCGCCGTGCCCGCCCTAACGAAAGACAAGAAGACAAGAATTACGGCAAGACCAATTTTCAAGGCCGACGCTCTCCAGTTTATTTTGAATTTCGGATCGCTTCCAATAGAACACAAAATCGTTTTAATAGCCACAATTTCCTGTGGAACGGACACCGTAACAGTCTCTAGCCTGCTCTCTTGAGCAAAGTTACTCCAACGTAGTCATCCCGAAGGCCCCGCGCTTTCACCAGCGGGGCGAGGGATCTCGCGCGCATCGCTGCGGCAGGAAAGAGCAAATGGTGCAGCCAATTGTTGCTCCCACGGTTTGACATCCCCTCCCCTTACTTCTTAACATTACACTTACACAGAAATTGCCCAGGATTGAATTGCGTTACGATGCACGCTGTAAAAATCACTTCCTGCTACAAACTCTATGATTAAAGTTCAAGAGCTCACCAAGAGATATGCGCGGACGACTGCCGTTGACCATATCTCCTTTGAGGTCCAAAAAGGCCAGATCGTCGGCTTCCTCGGCCCCAACGGCGCCGGCAAAACCACCACCATGCGCATGTTGACCTGTTTTCTGCCCCCTACCTCCGGCGCCGCCACGGTGGCTGGGTTCGACGTGCTCGAGCATCCGCTCGAAGTCAAAAAGCGCATCGGCTACCTCCCCGAGACCCCGCCGCTTTATCCGGAGATGGACGCCGACTCCTACCTCAAATTCGTAGGCCAGCTAAAAGGCCTGTCCGGCGCGGAACTCGCCAAGCGTCTCGATTATGTCTGCGAGCGTTGCGCCATCACCGACGTTAGAAAAAAACTTCTCGGCAAACTTTCCAAAGGTTACCGCCAGCGCGTCGGCTTGGCCCAGGCCATCATTCACAATCCCGATGTACTCATTCTCGATGAGCCCACTGCCGGCCTCGATCCCAAGCAGATCAACGAAACCCGCGACCTGATCAAGAGCCTGGCCGGAGATCACACCATCATCCTCAGCACCCACATCCTGCCCGAGGTCGAGCAAACCTGCGAGCAGGTCATCATTATTAATAGAGGCAAGCTGGTCGCCACCGATTCGGTACACAACCTGCAAAGCCGTGCCCGCGGAGCCGAGTCGGTGCTGGTGGAAGTGGCAGGCCGCAACAGCAAAGTGGATGCCGCCACCGTCCAACGCCGCCTCGAAAAGATTGCCGGCGTGAACCGCGTCACTTTAAAAGACAGCCGCGACAGCCGCGCCGCATTCGAAGTCGAAAGCCAGAAAGGCTTTGTCCGCGGCGATCTGGCCCGCGCCATCGTTGAATCCGGATGGGACGTGAACGAGCTGCGCCCGTCCGCCATGAGCCTGGAGGAAATCTTCCTGCAACTCACAGCAAAAGACGCGCCTGCCCAGGAGGAACTCGTGGCCGAGGGAGCAAGTTCTGGGGGAAACAGAAAATGAGAAATGTCCTGATTATTTTCCGCCGCGAGCTGCGCAGCTATTTCGTTTCGCCCATCGCCTATCTGCTGCTGACCATGTTCGCCCTGATCTTCGGATTCTTCTTCTGGAATCTGCTGGGCTACTTCGTGCTCATGGGCATGGAAGCCCAGATGCGCGGCCAAGTGCCTCCCATGAACATCAACGAACAGATCATCCGCCCGCTGCTGTCCAACGCCAGCGTGATTGGCCTGTTTTTCATCCCCATGATCACCATGCGGCTGTTCGCCGAAGAAAAGCGCACCGGAACCATCGAACTGCTGGCGACATCCCCGGTTCGCGACATGGAAGTGATTCTCGGAAAATGGCTGGCCGCCCTCGCGCTCTACGCCAGCATGTTGCTGCTCGCCGCGCTGAACTTCACATTCCTCTTCGTGTATGGCAACCCCGACTGGAAGCCACTTGCCATCGGTTATCTCGGCCTGCTCCTGCAAGCAGGAGGCTTGCTGGCAATCGGCGCCTTCATCTCAACTCTAACCAGGAACCAGATCATCGCTGGCGCCGCAACCTTCGCCATCTGCCTGCTGCTCTGGGTTCTCGAATGGGTCAGCGGCTACGAGACCGCAACCTGGGCGCAGGTGCTGGCTTACATGTCGGTGGTCACGCATTTCGAATCGTTCGCCAAAGGCGTTCTCGACACCAAGGACGCAATTTTCTACTTGACCGTGATTTTTCTGGGACTTTTCTTCACCGCTCGTTCCATGGAATCACTGCGCTGGAGGTCGTAAGTGAATACCTCATTGCTCAAAGCCCGGCAAACCAAGTACGCGGCTTACGCCACTGTCTATATCGTCGTGGTCATCGCCGCAGTGTCCTTGGCCAACGTTCTCGCCAACCGCTACAACAAGTCCTTCGATGCCACGGCGAACAAGCGCTACAGCTTGTCTGATCAAACGGCGAAAATTGTCAAGGGTCTCAAGCAGGATGCGACCATCACTTACTACGATCAGTCCACGCGCTTTCAACAAGCCAAAGACCTGCTCGATGAATACGCCAATCTCTCGCCCAAAGTCCACATCGCCTATGTTGATCCCGACAAAAAGCCGCAAGAGGCCCGCCAGGCCGGCATCAAGAATTACGGCACTGCCATCGTGCAAATCGGCGACAGGAAAGAAGAAGCCAAGAGCGTAACTGAAGAAGGCCTTTCCGGCGCATTCATCCGCGACCTCAAAAACACCACTCGCACCGTTTGCTTCGTGAGCGGCAGCGGCGAGCACCAGATTGACGACGCCGACCGCAACGGCTACTCGCACTTGAAAGACGTTCTCGGCAAAGATGACTACAAGGCACAATCCATCGATCTGCTGCAGAAGGCCGAGATTCCCAATGAGTGCACGGTTCTTGTAATAGCCGGTCCCACCCACGATTATCAGCAGCCCGAGGTGGACGCCATCAAGAAGTATGTGGAAGACGGCGGCCGCGCTCTGGTGATGCTCGATCCGCCCCTGAAAATTGGCCAGTCTCCTGTCGCCGATAACGACGCGCTCACCAGCCTGCTCGAAAGCTGGGGCGTCACGGCGGAAAAAGATCTGATTCTCGATCTCAATCCCATCGGCCAGCTCGCGGGCGTTGGCCCGGAAGTGGCACTGGTCACCAGTTATGCCGCGCAGCCCATCGTGAACCAGATGAAGGGAAGCGCCACCGGCTTCCCCATGTCCCGGTCCCTGGACGTCAAGAATACCGATAAGACCAGTGTCGAAAAACTGTTCGACTCCTCGGCCAGCAGCCTGGCGACGACCAAGCTCACTTCGCCGCAATTCGACCCCAACGATCCGCGAAATCGCAAAGGTCCGTTGCCGCTCGCTGCCGCTGGGACATACAACACCGGCAAGGAAAACTCCCAGGGACGCTTTGTAGTGGTCGGTAGTTCGTGGTGGCTGGGAAATTCGTTTCTCAACTTCCAGGGCAACAGCGACCTCGCTCTCAACGCCATGAACTGGCTGTCATCCGATGAAGATCTTATTTCCATCCGCCCCAAACCAACTGAGAATCGCCGTGTGACCATGACCCAGGCGCAGGTCATTGGCGTCCGCACCATCAGCCAGTTCGTGCTGCCGTTCTTCGTTGTGATTGCCGGTGTCGCCGTCTGGTGGCGCAGGAGGTAACGCAAAAGCCGATGAAATTTCGCGGACTCATAGTTGCCGCAGTCGTTCTGGCCGCTCTCGAAGGCGCGCTTTATTGGTCAAACCACCACAAGCCGAAAGAACCCGCCGACGCCGACACAGCCAATGCCGCGCCGAAGTTTCTCTCGGTGAATGAAGCCGACGCCACCAGGATCGATCTGAAGAAAAAAGATGGCGAACTCGTTCTGGTGAAGAACAGCTCTGGCAATTGGCAGATCACCGCACCTCAACCGATCGCGGCCGACGCGTACTCTGTATCCAATCTGTTTGGCCTTATATCGCCGCTTATCGCAAACCGGGTCGTTGAGGAGAAACCTTCCAATCTCAGCCAGTACGGTCTCGCCCAGCCGGCTCTGGAAGTCGATGTCACCACCTCAAAAGACAACAAAACTCAAAAGCTGCTCATCGGCGATGAGACTCCCAGCGGCAATGCCGCCTTCGCCAAAATGGACGGCGATCCCCGCGTGTTCACCGTCCCCAAATACGACAAGACTGGCCTCGACAAGTCTGTGAACGACCTGCGCGACACGCACTTGATCACCGTCGCTCAAGACAAAATCAGCCGGGTCGAGATCATTGCCAAGAAAGAAGACATGCAATTTGGCCGCAACAAAGATGCATGGCAGATCGAAAAGCCAAAGCCTTTCCGCGCCGATCAATCGCAAGTGGACCAACTTCTTCACACCTTGACTGACGCTCGAATGGGATTCGCGCCCGAAAAGGGAGACGACAAGGAGGCTGACAGACAAGACGACACCAACAAAGTTTCGGCAGCGTTCGCATCCGGCGCTCCCGTAGCCACCGCGAAACTCACCGCCGAATCCGGGACCCAGGAATTACAGGTCCGCAAGAAAGATAACGAATACTACGCAAAATCCAGCATCGTCGAAGGCACGTACCGGGTCGCGGGCTCCGTCGGCCTGGCGCTCGAAAAGAACCTCGACGACTTCCGCAACAAAAAGCTTTTCGATTTCGGCTTCGACAGTCCCGGCAAGATCGAAGTCCACGTGGGACCCAAAGCTTATTTCCTGACCAAGGGCGGCGACGACTGGTGGTCGGCCGATGGCAAGAAAGTAGATCCATCCAGCGCCCAGTCTCTGCTGTTCAAGATCCGCGATCTTTCGGCCGCCAAGTTCGTTGATTCCGGTTTTACCACCGCGACCGTGGAAATATCAGCGATATCGAAAGATGGCAAGCGGATCGAGAAAGTGCTGATCGCGAAGTCCGGCGACAACTACATTGCCAGGCACGAGAACGAGCCCGCGCTTTACCAGCTCGACGGCAAGTCGGTGGATGATCTCGAAACCGCCGCCGCAAACCTGAAGCCCGCTGAACCACCGAAGGCCGCGCCGAGCAAGAAGTGACTGTGACATGACCAGCCGGTTAGGCAAACCTCTATTACCAAAGGCTTTCTCAGCGTGGAGCCATAAGTTCCATTGACTCGCGTGAAACCTTCGGATAGCCTTTAACCTCATAAGTATTATGAGCAACCAAGCAGACCTCCGCTTTGAAGCCTTGAAAGCCGCCCCTCTCGATAGCTGGGTGGCATTGTCGCAAGATGAGAGTAAGGTCGTAGCGATCGGGTCTTCTTATGACGAAGCTGTACGGAACAGTGAAAGCGCGGGCGTGTCCGACCCGGTCCTGGTAAAAACTCCAAAGGGTTGGATGCCAATTTCCGTGTGAGCTTGAAAGTTCCCTACAAGAAGTATCCGACTCCCTACGCCGCTTGTGGTTTCTACTATTCCGCGTCTCTTCCCGTGAGTATTGCGCTTCCCGCCAAGAACTCACCGCGCTCCAAGCGGTTCGATGCAATCATTGATTCAGGCGCTTCGAGCTGCATCTTTCACGCAGGAATCGGGCGGGCCATCGGCCTCGACATCGAGAAGGGGGAGCCGACTCAAACCCTGGGTATTGCAGGACCCATGGAAATTTATCTTCATGACATTTCGTTGCACGTCCCCGGCGGAATCATCGTCACTCGTGCCGGGTTTTCCGACGGCTTGCCGATTGCCGGTTTGTTGGGAATGACTGGCTTTTTCGAAAACTTCCGTATCGCCTTTGATCCCACCGCTCTTCGATGTGAGCTGGAGCGCATCTACAAAGCATAAGCCATCCCCCTCTCGACTCCCGCTCGCCTTCCACGGTAAGCTAAATAGTTTGCCAACGGAGGCTTGGAGCATGCGTCAGGCGGTCGAGCGATTGTGGCCGGAAATTCAGTGGATTGAGAACGCAAAACTGCGCGAGCAAGTCATGCAGACCTGGATCAAGGCGCTCGAACGCAGTCCGCTCAAGCCCGACGACCTGAACCGCATCCCCTTCACGCTGCTGGTCCCGAATTGCCCAATCACCTTCATGGAGCACAAGCGCTGCGTGGTGCACATCGCGCGCCAGAGCGCCGAGTCCATGCAGCAATTCATGGGCCGCGCGCTGCCCATCCATATGGATACAGTGGTCGCCGGCGCGATTCTTGCCGACGTCGGCAAGCTGCTCGAATACGAACTCGGCCCCGACGGCAAAAGCCGCCAGAGCGAGCGCGGCGAGGCGCTGCGTCATCCTTTTACTGGAGTCGCGCTGGCGCTGGAGTGCGGCGTCCCAGACGAGGTCTGCCACATCATCGCGGCCCACGCCGCCGAAGGCGACCTGGTGAAACGCACCACCGAGGCTTACATTGTGCACCACGCCGATTTCATGGCGTTTTTGCCGTTCAAGAATCCAAAGAACGTAAAAGTGAAATAGGAGAAACGTGTCCGCCACGAAAGACGCCATCGCAACCAAAGAGACCATCACCGCCCAAATGGCGCGCTGGGCCGCCGCGCTCGAGTACAAGCAACTCTCCGCCGACGCCATCTATCAAGCCAAGCGGTTCCTGCTCGATTCCGTTGGCTGCGCCCTGGGCGGCTACCAGCAACACGACGTCAAGATCGCTCTTGAACTTCTCGACGAAATCGCCGGCCGCGGTGCCGCAACCGTGATCGGCACCGGCAAGCGAGTCGATCCCGTCTCCGCCTCGCTCGCCAACGCCCTGATGATCCGCTGCATGGATTACAACGACATCTACTGGAAGCAGGACCCCTCCCACCCCTCCGACATTTTTCCCGCGGCCCTGGCCTGCTGCGAGCGCTCCAAAAGCGATGGCAAAGAACTCATCGTGGGCCTCGTCCTCGGACATGAATTTGAAATGCGTTTCTGCGAAGCTGCATTTCCCGGCATTCGCGAACGCGGATGGCATCACGCCACTCTCACGGCATTCGTTTCACCGATCGTCGCCGGACGCGCCCTCCATCTCGGCTGGGAGAAAATTCAACATGCAGTCGGCATCTCCGCCAGCCGCCACGCTACGCTCGGCGCCGTCACCGCCGGCAAGCTAACCATGATGAAAAACACGGTGGACCCCATGGCCACGCAAAGCGGCGTACTTGCCGCCCTGCTCGCCGAAAAAGGCTATACCGGCCCCGAGCACGTCATTGACGGCAAGGAAGGGTTGACCCACGTCTTCGGCCCCGAATGGAAGCTGAATTTTCTTACCGACGGTTTAGGTGAGTCCTGGCGCATCACGCAATGCGGCATGAAGGCTTTTCCCACTGAGGCGCTCACCCACACGCCGATTTCCGCAGTCCTCGACATCGTCAAGTCGAACGACTTGAAGCCCGACCAAATTGTGAAAGTGCAGATTCGCTCCCTGGCGCGTGCAGCCGACATCCTTTCCGATCCCAGCAAATACGCTCCGCGCAGCAAGGAGACCGCCGATCATTCGCTGCCCTACGTGATCGCCGCCGCAATTGCAGAACGCCAGGTGACCCCGGGGCAGTTTGAAATGAAGAAGATCATGGACCCGACCATCCGTGCTCAACTCAAAAAAGTGGAAGTCGTCGCCGATCCCGAGATCGAGAAAGTGTTCCCCGCGTTGCAGCGCGTGATCGTCAACATCGTAACCGTGGACGGAGCTACATATTCGAAGCAGCTCGATTATCCCAAAGGCGATCCCCGAAATCCGCTCACCGATCAGGAAGTCGAAGAAAAGTTCTCCGCGCTGGCCGAGGGCGTACTATCGCCCGCCGCGCAGAAGAAACTGAAAGACGCCATTTGGAATCTGGAAAAGCTCGGCTCAGTGAGCAAGCTGATGGCGCTGATGAAGTCTGATGTTCGAGCGAAGAAAGCGGTAGCGAAGAAGGCGAAAGCGAAAAGCAAGAAGCATCGATAGAGATAGGCCCAGCTCGCCAGTTTCGCGAGGTACCTATGCCCCAGACCATCGTTGAAAAAATCGCGCAAACCCACCTCGCCGAAGGCCCCAACCGCCCTCTGCGCACCGGAGACTTCGTCTCCATCCGTCCGCATCATGTCATGACCCATGACAACACCTCGGCAGTGATGAGCAAATTCAAGGGCATCGGCGCAAAAAAAATTCACGACCCGAAGCAACTCATCTTCGCGCTCGATCACGACATCCAGAATAAAGACGAAGCCAACCAGAAGAAATACCGCTCCATTGAATCCTTCGCCAAGGAGCACGGCGTAGATTTCTATCCTGCCGGCTCCGGCATCGGTCACCAGATCATGGTCGAGCGCGGATACGTTGTCCCCGGCTCGTTCGTCGTCGCGTCCGACTCGCACTCCAATATGTACGGCGCGCTCGGCGCCGTCGGAACCCCCATCGTTCGCACTGACGCTGCCGCCGTCTGGGCAACCGGAGAATTCTGGTGGCAGATTCCCCGCTCGATTCAGGTCGTGCTCGAAGGCAAACTTCCCGAAGGCGCGACTGGCAAAGACGTCATCATCACGCTTTGCGGCCTCTACAACCACGACGAGGTTCTCAACGCCGCAGTCGAGTTTGCCGGCCCGGGCGTTGCCAGCCTTTCTATGGACGCCCGTTTTTCCATCTCCAACATGAGCACCGAGTGGGGGCCGCTGGTCGGCTTTTTCCCGGTGGATGAAGTGACTATCAATTATTTGAAAGGCGTGCATCAGCGTCTCAAGGCAACCGGCGTCGAACGCTTTTCCGAGAAGGATATTGACGGCTGGGCCAAGACTCCTCCGCAACCGGACCCTGGCGCGACCTACGCCGCACGCATCGTGCTTGACCTAAGCCAGATCACGCCGCACGTCTCCGGCCCGGATACGGTTCAGGTCATGTCATCGCTGGCTGAGATACAAGAAAAGAAAGTTGCCATCCAAAAGGCCTATCTGATCTCTTGCGTAAATTCTCGCCTTGAAGATTTACAAGCCGCCGCTGCCGTTCTGAAAGGCCACAAAGTCGCGCCCGGAGTGAAGTTCTATCTCAGCGCCGCCAGCAAATGGGTGCAGGAGGAAGCCGAGAAACGCGGCGTCTGGCAAACGCTGCTCGACGCTGGCGCAAATCCGCTTCCCTCCGGCTGCGGCCCCTGCATCGGGCTTGGCGTCGGCCTGCTCGAGCCCGGAGAAGTCGGCATCTCCGCCACCAACCGCAATTTCAAGGGCCGCATGGGATCGCGCGACGCCAAGTGTTATCTCGCCAGTCCAGAGGTCGTCGCCGCCTCGGCGGTCGCCGGGTACATCACCGGCCGGCATGAGATGCCCGGCCGCGCGCCCGCGCGCCGCTACACCGAATTCGCCGCAGCCGCAACCGCCGAAAAAGTTGACATCCTTCCCGGCTTTCCTGAGCGCGTCCGTGGGCGCCTGGTTTTCATGCCGCAGGATAACGTCAACACCGACGCCATCTATGGCAAAGACTACACCTACCGTGACGACATCACGCCCGAGATGATGGCGAAAGTCGTCATGGAAAATTACGATCCGCAATTCGCCGAGCGCACGCACTCTGGCGATGTGATCGTCAGCGGATTCAACTTCGGCACCGGATCGAGCCGCGAGCAGGCCGTCACCTGTCTCAAATCCAAAGGCATCCCGCTGGTGATTGCCGCCAGCTTCTCGCAAACCTATCTGCGCAACGCGTACAATAACGGGTTTCTCTGCGTCGAGGTTCCGGAGCTGGTCAAACGCCTGCGCGAGCAGTTTGCGAAAGAAATCGCCGCGAAAGATAAGACGATTATTCCCGGTGATGAAATCAATATAGACTTCACATCCGGCATGATCGCCTGGCGTGGAGAGAAGTTTGCATTTCCGCCTCTCGGCAGCGTGCCGCAATCGCTGGTGATCGCGCAGGGCGTGGAAAATCTGGTCGCGAAGCGTCTGGGATTAGCATAAGAATTGAACCACAGAGACAGAGTCACAGAGAAGAACTTGTCAGCTAAGAATAAACGGCAAAGACTTCTCTGTGTCTCTGTGACTCTGTGGTGAAAGATTTTAGGGAGACTGAATGGCGAAACATACCGTAATCACCATGCCCGGCGACGGCATCGGCAATCAGGTTCTACCCGAGGCATTGCGCGTTCTCGAAGCCATCGGCTTCGACGCCGAATACATTCACGCCGATATCGGCTGGGAAATCTGGCGCAACGAAGGCAACGCGCTGCCCCAGCGCACCATTGATCTGCTCACCAAACACAAGCTCGGATTATTCGGCGCCATTACCTCCAAGCCCAACAAGGCTGCCCAGGCCGAACTCAAGCCCGAACTGCAAGGCAAAGGTCTGGTTTACTACAGTCCGATCGTGACCATGCGGCAGAAGTTCAATCTCGATATCTGCATGCGTCCCTGCCCCGGCTTCATCGGCAATCCGCTGAATTACATTCGCAAGAAAGTTGACGGAGGGTATGACGAACCGAAGATCGACACTACCGTTTTCCGCCAGGCCACCGAAGGCATGTACTCCGGCATCGAGTGGACCAACCCACCCGAAAACGTTCGCGCCGCCTTGGCAACCCATCCCAAGTTCAAGAAGTTTGCGAGCGTGCCCGGGCCAGAGCTTGCCGTAAGCCTCCGCATAATCACCAAACCGGCCGCACGCCGCATTGTGACCGCCGCTTTCGAATACGCCAAGCGGCGCGGTTTCAAGGGCGTGACCATCTGCGAAAAACCGAATGTGGTTCGCGAGACCTCCGGCATGATGGAAGAAACCGCCAGGGAAGTGGCGAAGAATTATCCCGGTACCGCGCTCTGGTCCACCAACATCGACGCCCAATTGATGTGGCTCAATAAGAATCCGGAAGACTACAACGTAATCGTCGCGTCGAATCTTTTTGGCGACATTCTTTCCGACGCCTTCGCCGGACTCGTCGGCGGCCTGGGTTTCGCGGCGTCCGGTAACATCGGTGACGAGGTAGCCGTGTTCGAACCCACTCACGGTTCCGCCCCAAAATACGCGGAGCTGAATCCGCCGATCGTGAATCCGATTGCCATGATTCTGTCAGCCGCCATGATGCTCGATCATATTCACGAAGACGAAAAAGCCAACCGTATCCGCCAGGCCATCGCCGATGTGGTTAAAGAAGGTAAAGTGCGCACCTATGACATGCTGCGGCTTTCAGGGGGGCCGAGGGCTATCGGTCAAGGTGCGGCGTCAACGGTCAAGATGACAGATGCAATCCTGGCGAAGCTGAAATGACCGGGAGGTCGCGGCTTTAGCCGTGCCGAAGACACCTGCTAAACCTTGTCATTGCGAGGAGCGAAGTGACGAGGAATCCGTTTTTCGGAACCAGACATGAGCAACGCAACCGCAAGCGACACTGTGCATCCCGCCGAAGCCGGACACTGGGGCAAAGACATCCGCTCCGACCTACACGTCCGCCTCGAACCCCGCGACAGCGGAGGCCTCGAAATCACCCTGGAATCCCGCGTGGCGGCGTATTACGGCGAGGCCATCCTCGCGCAAACCCGCCAGGTGCTCGACGCGCTTGCAGTCAAACATGCTCACGTCTCGATTCACGACGAAGGCGCTCTTCCATTCGTAATTTCCGCTCGCATTGAGGCCGCCGCAAAACGCGCCGGACTGAGCGCAGGAAGGAACGTTCTCCCAGATCCCGTTGCACTGCCCGAGCCTTCCGCTCGCGGCCGCTTGCGCCGCTCGCGACTTTATCTCCCCGGTTCCGAGCCGAGATACTTCATCAACGCCGCTTTGTACGGACCCGACGCCATCATCCTCGACCTCGAAGATTCCGTACATCCCGCCGAAAAAGATGCCGCCCGCATCCTGGCGCGAAATACCCTGCGAGCCGTCGATTTCGGCGCTTGTGAGCGCATGGTGCGCATCAATCAATTGTCCTTGGGATTGGAAGACCTCGCCGAGATCATACCGGCGTCTCCCGATCTCATTCTCATTCCGAAAGTAGAACGTCCCGAGCAGGTGGCAGAAGTTGATCGCACCGTCGCCGCCCTCAAGTCGCAGCATGGAATCAATCGCCCTATCTGGCTGATGCCCATCATCGAATCTGCCCTCGGCATCGAGAACGCCTTCGCCATCGCGACCGCCAGTCCCAACCTTGTCGCCTTGACGATCGGTCTCGAGGACTACACGGCCGACCTGGGCGTTGCAAAAACTCCCGAGGGTCGCGAGTCGCTCTACGCCCGCGCTCGGCTGGTGAACGCCGCCAAAGCCGCCGGAGTTCAGGCCATCGACTCCGTATTCAGCGACGTCGCCGACATGGACGCTCTCCGCCGCTGGGCGGAAAACTCGCGAGCGGTGGGATTCCAAGGCATGGGTTGCATTCATCCCGCGCAGATTGCTGTCGTACACGAAAGCTTCGCGCCATCCCAGGCCGAAATCGAAAAAGCGCTCAAGATTGTCACTGCATTCGAAGACGCGCAGCAACGTGGCCTCGGAGTCGTGAGCCTAGGATCGAAGATGATAGATCCCCCCGTAGTCGATCGCGCAAAGAAGCTGGTCGCACAGGCCAAGCAGATGGGCAAAGCGTGAAGAACTCAACCACGCAAGAAGAAATGACCGATCATATCGAACTCGCCCAAAACGCCGCCGGACGCATGGTACCGACCATCGTCAACGGCAAGCCGCAGATTCCCTACCTCGGCGTCGGCAAGTATCAGCCGCGTGGACGCAAAGCCGCTCCGCCCGTCCGTTCGAACAAAGATTATCCCGAGAACGGCGACAAGCGCGTTCCCGATCTCGAAACCGCCCTGCGCAATTGCGGCCTGCGCGACGGCATGGTCATATCCAATCACCATCACTTGCGTGACGGCGACCGCGTCGCACTCATGGCTCTTGACGCCGCGGCCAAAATCGGCGTCAAAGACCTGCTGTGGTTTCCCAGCGCCTCGTTCCCCTCGCAAAAATCCGCCATCGAACTGATGCAATCCGGCGTCATCCATCACATCGAGGGCTCCATGAACGGCCCGCTCGGCGATTACTGCACTCAGGGAAAAATGCGTGGCGTGGGCGTGCTGCGCTCCCACGGAGGCCGCTGGCAGGCCATTCAAGACGGAGAAGTTCACATTGACGTCGCGGTCATCGCCGCGCCCACCGCCGACGCCTTCGGCAACGCCGACGGCTCCCACGGCAAATCCGCCTGCGGATCGCTCGGCTTTGCGCTCGCCGATTCCATGTACGCCGACCGCGTCATCGTCGTCACCGACAATCTCGTCCCGTTCCCCTGCATCCCCTGGCAGATTCAAGGCAACAACGTGGACTACGTCGTCGAAGTGCCTTCCATCGGCGATCCCGCAAAAATCGTTTCCGGCACCACCCAGATCACGCGCTCTCCCGACCGCCTTCGCATCGCCGAATTCACCGCCCGCTTTCTGCGGGAATCGGGCATTATGCGCAACGGGTTTTCGTTTCAGGCGGGTGCCGGCGGCATCGCCTTGGCTTTCGTGGATTACCTCCGCCGCATGATGAAAGCCGACGGCGTCAAGGCCCGCTTCGTGCGCGGCGGTTCAACCAAATATCTGGTCGAGCTTCTTCAGGAGGGGCTCACCGACTACATTCTCGACGGCCAGACTTTCGATCTCGATGCCGTCAAATCCATCGCCAGCGACCCGCGCCACGTCGCCACCTCGCCGTTCACTTCCTACAACTATCATGGCAAGGGAAATTTCGCGTCCATGGTGGACGCCGTTGTCCTGGGCGCGACCGAAGTGGACGTGAACTTCAACGGCAACGTGGTCACCCACTCCGATGGCCGCCTGCTGCACGGCATCGGCGGCTGGCAGAACTGCCTCGAAGCCGGATGCACAATTCTCGCCCTGCCATCCTTCCGCGATCGCATCCCGGTGATCGTGGACGAAGTCACCACCCTCACCGGCCCCGGCGAGTTGATCGACGTTGTCGTCACCGAGCGCGGCATCGCCATCAATCCCCGCCGCCACGATCTTCTCGATGCCGTCAAGAATTCCACTCTGCCCATCCGCCCCATTCAGGACATCAAAGCCGAGGTAGAGCGCATCTGCGGCGGCAAGCCCGCCCGCCCCAAGCGCGGAGATCATCCTGTAGCCGTGGTCAAGTGGGTGGATGGAACGGTGCTGGATACGGTGTGGCAGTTGGGCTGATCGGTTCAGATAACCCCTAGCTCCTTCAGACAAAAATGTTCCACGTGGAACACATCGTCATTACGACTGAGGCTGTACACTACGGTCATGACATCCAAGTCCAAGAGGGCAAAGGGCAAAAAGACCGATTTGCGAAGGGGAAGAATCGCGCGGTTGCGCGCGTCGGTGTCGGTTGATGACGAGCTTTCCCCCGGCAGGATGGAATCTCTTGAGCCCGGGTTAGCGTCCAGAGTCGGTGCGCGGGCTTGGGCCACCCGGCCGAAATCGGGCTTGAGTGCTACCCGCCCGACCTCATTTCTTCGATTCGCGCGCTTTCTCCTCAAATTCCACAATGTCCATAAAGCCCATCTTCTTGAACCCTTGCCGCTCGGACTCCGAGACGAGTGCTTCAAAGTTCCTTCCTGCTACGTCGAGGCTTTGTACATCTGTATCGAAGAGAACATTGGGATCGCCTTTGGTACCGGCGAATTTTCCATCCTTAATTCCGTCTCCAGTGCCCTCGAGCATGAATACCTGGAAGATTGCCTAAGTGGAGTTGAAGGCATCCGAGGTGATTGCCACCGAGCGAAATTGCGAACCGGGCACGGATGCATCTCCCTTCCAGAGCGTTTGCAAGCCGCGGTTGAAGATGTATCGCGAGTAGATTTTACGGTCGCCTTTCATCACTACCCCTTTCTATCGTGAGCGTCTGTCCCCCGATTCCCCTCTCAATATGAACGTAAACGCGAAATCAGCTTAAAGGGATCGTACAAAGCCGACGCTGATGATGTAACGAACGAGCTCGACGGAGGGATTCCCGTGGGCCGCAGACCGGACATCTGAGGATAAATTCAAGGAGCCTCCATGTACGAGGACTCCACGTACATTTTTGACGTTTGCCCACCGCGCAGCATGACGCATGTACCCTCGCAACTGTTCGATGTTCTCGACCGAAGGCGACCCCTGCTTACATTCCACTATTACAAGCTTTTCCCGTTTATCGAGCAGCAGCACGTCAGATCGTGTCCTGTCCGCGAAGACCTGCTCGCGTGCCTTCTTCAGTGGGTACGGTCGCATTCCGTCCTCCAAGAGGTGCGGCGCGGTGGCGATGTAGTCCGATAAGGACGCTTCATGTTTGAAGCCAGGTACGAGTGTGACGCAGTTCTTGTCGTCGCGCAGGGCTCGCGTAATTTCAGAGAACTTCTGTTTCTCCAATGGATAGATCGACCACCGCAGTTCAGGGCCCTTCCCAAAACGAGCAGCCAAAGGAAGCTCAACTACATGTTGCGGGCCAACTTCTCCGAATGATAGGTCCCATCGTACTTCGATCCTTCTTCCCTGCTCACCCAGCGGAAGGTCGGAGGATATCGGTACGGTCGGCCGCCACTCGCTGTCCGCGATATGTTTTCCCGTAACGGTTCCAACACGCCCCACGCGGTTTGCGCTAAGCTGGACGACTAGCGAGTCTCCCACTGCCACCTGTTGAAGATGGTTTCGTGCCGCGCCCCAGCCGTGGCCTCCGGGTCCGTCGTCCAAGTGATAGTCATCCGGGGGCCATCCGACAGCGGCAACTTGATCACGAAACCAGGCGTACCAAAGGCCGGGGTACTTTTTCTCCATGCAATAAACCTTCCAGTAGTTCATGGCTTCCTGTGACCGGATTCCTCGTTAGTCATCTATCGGCATACCAAAGAAATTCAGTTTGACAATGTCCGCTGCCGCGACCTCCAGGATTTTCTCGCGAAGCCTGTTCTCACGCTCCATGACGTTAAAGGTAGTGTATTGAAGCTCCCTTGGGGTCACAGCCTGAAGGTCCGGCTCGTAGTAGATCACCTTCTTCAGGGTGAGGAAGTCCTCGATCACGCCCGCCGTCTTCAGCTTCTCGGCGACGAAGAGTCGATCCAGCAGGAGCCGATGTAGGTTCTTCACCGCTTGGTTGATCGCCGGCATGTTCTGATCTCTTAGGTTGGGTCGGCTGTCGACCACGACGTTCATCGTCTCGAACAGCTGGTCGATCAACTGTCTGTACTCTAACCGCTTTTGTTCGTTTACCCAGTGCGCGTGGCTCTGGATAGCCCCGAGGAGCTGGCTGAGAAGGGCCCCGATCACTACCCCAACAAGTCCGCAGATGGGTGCGATCCACATTTGAAACCTGTTTGAAACCGGGGGCTAGCCTGCCCTATCGGTTCGATTCTACTCTGTAAGGTGCCCGGCCGAAGCTTCGGCGAGTGGGCCACCGGGCCCACCCGGTGATTTCGAGCGCACGCGGATGGGGGAGCGTGGGAACAAGGAATTCGCCTCCGTAAGTGGTTAGGATTGCCGCGTGGAAGGTGCGAGCGCCTTATCTCGCGCCGCTCTTGCCTTCAAGAGTGCCTGCGTCTTATGCACGTTTCTATATTGGTTTACGAATACCTTTTCGAAATCTGAATGAATCTTGTCCCAGATCCAAATGGGGTGCGCTGGATTCTGGTAGAAACACAGCTCGCTTGCGCCCCGCACCTCCTTCCCTACATGGATTACGAAGAGAACTCCGAGTGTGTAGACGAAAAACGAATGCCACTCCGATCTGCGACCTTCGGAGGGATTAATGAACAATATTTGCGCCTTGGCCGGCGTGGATACTGCAATCTGCAAGCAGACGTGTTGAGGAAATCGATCTTCGCCGAGAAGCCATTTCCTAATGCCGTCAGCGTACGGCCCGAGGCCGATATGAGTGATGCGGTCATCACACCTCCAAGAATGAACCGCTGCCTTCCAGAACATTCCCATTGCAAAGTGCGCTAAATTCTCGGCTTTGATTTCGGGGTTGTTCGTGGCACAGTAGACATCGGCTCCATCCTCTGAGAGAGCAGGTGGTTGTTTTGTAAGTAATTCGAAAAGAGGGAAACTCCGGTCCATCCTCGCCAGCTTGGGTGTGACCCACGTTTCCCCACCGCGACTGAGAACGTTCTCGCAATCGCGACATAGGAGGTACTCCGCAATTTGTCGGTCGGTTGGATATGCCTTTCCTCCGACTCTGATCGGACTGCAGTCGGGGTTTCGGCAATAGTCGTAAAGCGCCGCTGCCATAAGGTGGCTTAAGACCAGTTCCTTATCGAACAGGCACATTTTGCATACCCCATACGGCATGAGAATGATTATAGCGATCCGGCGAAGAAAGAGCGAATACAGAAAAATGGGGGGCACAGACGGGACGTTCCCCATTTCTCTCTCAGATGCCCGCGTACCACGCATATCCACTATCAGGGTTAGCACCGCCCCGACCCTTGCCGAACGGTTTGAGGTTATCCGTCAGAGTCAAGCGAGTGATGTACTTCACGTTCTTATAACCGAGCTGCCGCGGGACTCGCATGCGGACGGGGCCGCCGAACGGCACCGGAAGTTCGTTTCCATTCATGCCGTGGGCGAGAAGCGTCTGCGGGTGCAACGCGTCCGCCATGTCGATGCTCTCCCACCAGTCAGGCTGTATCGAGCGGTAAACGACGTAACGCACTTGGGGCAGCGCGCCGACGCGGTCCAGGATATAAGAGAGCGGCACCCCGGCCCATTCGGCGATGTAAGTCCATCCTTCTTCACAGCCGATCATGGTGATCTGCGAACTGGCGGGGAAACTCCTGATCTCTGCCAGCGAGAACGAGGCCGGCCGCGCCGCCATCCCGTCCACCGTCACCCGCCAGTCCACGAAACCCGCTGTCTGGAGTCGTTTGAATTCATCGCCCAGGGGATCGACTTCATTGGCAAACGGATTCTTCGAAATCTCGCTGCGGGAAAATTCACGGGCCGTGGAATGGCGGCCCAAAAGTCGCTGCGCCGCGTAGGTCAGTGTTTCTCCTGGGCCGTAAAGTCCTCCCGCGTCCGGCGGGATGAGCCCATAATGCTGCGCGGCTTTGGCAGCGACGGCAATCCCAGATGCGCCGGCCGCCACAGCCAGCCCCGTTGTGATCAATTTGCGTCGAGAGATCTTGCTCATACGTTCACTCCGTCGGTGGGGTAGCGCGGCCGGTGATCATTTTTCCTGAAATCATTTTTCCTGAAATCATTGTTCCTGAAATCATGGCGCGCATACGATTTCGAAATCCCGCAACAAAGACCATCAGCACGTGAACCAACAGGAACAGCACAAGCAATATCGTCACCAGGAAGTGCAGGCTGCGCGCCGTCTGCTGGCCTCCCAGAAGCCGAACGGCCAGAGGGAATTCCGCGGTGAATCCGAACGACATGGCCAGCCCCGTCCAGATCATCAACGGGAACAACACGAAGATCACGAACAGATAGGTGAGGCGTTGCAGCGTGTTATACGACCACGCTTCTTCCTTGCCCGGCCACTCAAAGCGCAAATATCGGACCAGCGAACCGCCAAGCTTCCTGATGGAAAGGTCAGAGGCCGCGGGAAACAGATTTCGCTGGAAATGCCCTGAGAAGACGCCAAACAACACGTAGAACAAACCCGTCCCGACGGCAAGCCACGCCGCCTGAAAATGGAGATAGCGGCTCCAGCCGTTCTGATCAGGGAGCACAAACCCATAGCCGGTGGGGACGGTATCCCTGGAGGATGGCAGGTGCAGATTGAGCCACGGGCGCATGTTTACGTTGCCGGTCTCACCCCAGTAAAACCGCGGATGCGAAAGCACGATCTCTCCACCGGTGACCAGCAGGGCGAGAAACGCGACCGTGGTAATCCAATGGGTGACGCGCACGAGCGCGGAGTGTCGCATCCGGTGCGCGGCAGGCACGGCAGAATCAAGCTTGGCCGGTGAAGACAATTGGCGCTCACCGCCATCCGCGATCGGCAGACTCGCATTCATAAAGCGGGCCCCATCCCTGATGCTCGGATTCTACCGCAAGCAAACAATTAGCGCGGATCCTGCTGTCGGAGAAACCGGGGTCGGACTCTGGACTCTTACGATGACTACTGCTTCCATCTGTTCTCAATCCGCGGCGGATGCTGCAACGTCTGCATTACCACGCAATACTGTTCTGTTTTCGCCTGCAACGCGCTTAACTGCTCAACCGTCGCCTGCGGCGCCCGGACGTCGAAAATGACTCTGATTTCCTGAAATCCAACGGGCGCCTCTTTCGATATTCCCAGCGTTCCTTGCAGATCCAGATCGCCCTCGACCGTGACATCTATGCCCTCTGTAGGTATTCCCATGGCAGCGGCCACCATTTGGCAAGTGATCTGCGCGCAGGCGGCTAACGCACCTAACAACAGGTCTCCGGAGCAGGCCCCAGTACCCGCGCCACCGACTCCTTTATGCGCTTGCGCCTGGTATATGGCCCGCCCCAAGTCCACAGAACAAGCGATCGGTGCGTCAGTCTGACTGCCGTGCGCGGTCAGCGTGATTCGGGAACGGGCCGGGTCCTGCCGGTACACATCTTTCAGCGGCCGCTGCAACGCTCGAACATCCATAAATTCCCCTCCGAAATTTGCGCTATTATAAACTGATCTCGGGGTGCTGCCTCGGGCTGTGCCGTGGGGGCGCCTTGAGATTCTGCTGTAATTGCACAGGGCCGAGCAGCCCTCTTGCATGCGCGGATTTGTGCCAGCAAGGTACATGAACCCACCTCCTACCTCAGGTTCGGTGCCATTCACCCTGTCGCCGGGTACGCGCTTCGGCAGCTACGAGATTCTTCAGCGACTGGGTGCCGGCGCCATGGGTGAGGTTTATCGCGCCAGGGACACCCGCCTCGATCGTGAGGTCGCAATCAAGACCCTTTCGCTGGATCGCAGTTCTCAACCGGAAGCCTTATCGCGCTTCGAGCAGGAAGCCCGTTCTGCTTGCGCCCTTAATCACCCGAACATCGTGACGATTTATGAACTCGGGCATGTGAACGGCACACGTTATATCGCGATGGAACTGGTGGATGGAGAAACGGTGCGTACGCTGCTCGCCTCCGGCCCGATTGCATTTCGCAAGTCGGTTGCAATCGCGGCGCAGATTGCCGACGGTCTCGCCAAAGCGCACGAGATGGGCGTCATTCATCGCGATCTGAAGCCGGCGAACCTGATGGTTTCTCGCGACGGCACGGCCAAGGTGCTGGATTTCGGTCTGGCGAAGTTTCGTAAGCTCGACCACACCCGCAGTTCGGATGCCACCACCAGCATCACCGAGCATCGCACAGTGATGGGCACTGTCGGATACATGTCTCCGGAGCAAGCAACCGGCGGCGAAGTCGATTTTCGTTCTGACCAGTTTTCCTTCGGATCGGTCCTTTACGAAATGGTCACCGGTTCTCCCGCGTTCCAGAAAGAGACCCATGCGGAAACCACAGCCGCAATCCTTCGCGATGAGCCCGAGCGCCTCGGTGCCAGAATGCTTCAGGCGCCCGCTCCTTTCATTTGGATCGTGGAGCGCTGCCTCGCCAAGGATCCTAACCAGCGCTACGCCTCTACCCGGGACTTGGCTCGCGATCTCGCCGCGGTACGCGACCGCCTCGCCGATGCTCCTGGCCGGGAATCCGAGCCTCGCCCCAACAACCTGCCGGTGCAGCGCACCGCATTCATTGGACGGGAACACGAAGCCGCTGGTCTCCGTCAGCTCTTGAGCCGCGTGGACGTACAGCTTGTGACCCTCACCGGTCCGGGCGGCATTGGGAAAACGCGGCTCGCCCTGCAGGTGGCGGGCGAAATCGCCGATCAGTTTCCAGGCGGGGTGTGCTTTGTTGCTCTGTCAGCGATTGGCGAGGCAGGCATGATAGCTTCCGCGATCGCGCAAGCCGTAGGGGTGCGCGAAACCGGAAATACATCGCCGCAGGATGGCTTAATAGAGTACGTCGTCGGCCTGAGCCAGCCGATGCTCCTCTTGCTCGACAACTTTGAGCACCTCGTCTCCGCAGCGCCGTTCGTAGGGCAACTGCTGACCTCCGGCCCGCAACTCAAGGTCGTGGTCACGAGCCAGGCGCCGCTTCATATCTACGGCGAACATGAATTTCCCGTGCCACCACTTGCGCTGCCCGACCCCAGGTCCATTCCGCATCTGGAAGTGCTCTCCCGTTTTCCTGCCGTCGCGCTCTTTGTGGCACGCGCGCACGCTGTGAAGCACGAATTTGTGCTGACGAAGGAAAACGCACCCGCGGTGGCGGCCATCTGCTCACGCCTTGACGGCGTGCCTCTCGCCATCGAACTGGCTGCGGCGCGCATCAAGCTGCTTTCGCCGTCCGCCATGCTGACACGCCTCGAAAGCCGTTTGAACCTGTTGACCGGCGGCGCCCGCGATCTGCCAACCCGGCAACAAACTCTGCGCAACACCGTGGACTGGAGTTACGGCCTCCTCAATGACGCTGAACAGACTCTGTTTCGGAGGTTTTCCGTGTTTACCGGCGGCTGCACGCTGGAAGGCGTGGAAGCCGTGTGCGACACCAAAGGCAATCTGGGCCTCGACGTGCTCGACGGCATGGCTTCCCTGGTGGACAAGAGCCTGGTGCAGCAAATGGAACAGGCCGATAAAGAAACACGCTTCTTTATGCTCTCCACCATCCGGGAGTATGCTCTCGAACGCCTCGCTAAGAGCGACGATGAATCTGCGACTCGCCGGGCCCACGCCGCTTATTACCTGGTGCTTGCCGAAGAAGGGGCCGAGGACATTGCCACTCACCCAGAGTGGCTCGACCGTTTTGAGATCGAGCACGAGAACTTCCGCTTGGCGATTGATTATCTGATCAAATCTGGCGATGCCGACTGGGGCCTCCGCACCGCTGCCGCCCTGTTTCGCTTCTGGGAAACACGGGAGCATCTTACGGAGGGCCGTGACGCCATCGCCCGGGTACTGGCGTTGGAAGGAGCCGCGGCCCGTCCGAAGCTCCGCGCCCGCCTGCTCTTCGCTGCCGCGGTTCTGGCCGGCGAGCAGGGCGATTACATCTGTGCGCAGAAAATGTTCGAAGACAGTCTCGAGACCTGTCTCGAACTAAACGATAATCGCGGTGTCGCCGTCGCCCTGAACGCTTTGGCCGTCATCACTCGCGATCGTGGCGAAATCGCCGCTGCAGCCTTGCTTTTCGAGCGGTGCGTCGCAATATGGAAGGACCTCGGCGATCCCGCTGACATCGCCCGAGCCCTCAGCAATCTCGCCGGCGTGGTGAAGTTGCAGGGCGAATATGAGCGCGCATTCTTGCTTTACGACGAGTGTCTGACGATGTTCCGTAAGGTCGGAGATGGCGCCGGTGTCGCCTGGACTTTGAACTGCCAGGGCGACGTCGCTCGGGAAAAGGGAGACATCGTCGCCGCGCGTTCATTTTGCGAACAGAGTCTGTCGGAGTTTCGCCAACTGGGCGATAGCTGGGGAATTGCGAGCACGCTGTCCGATTTGGCGGGTCTAAGCTGCGATCAGGGTAACAACGCCGAGGCTCGTCACCTGTTCGGCGAAAGCATCAAGCTGTTCCAGGAGTTGGGTCACAAACGCGGCATCGCGAGGGTACTCGAATGTCTCGCCGTAACTGCGGCAGCACAATCGAACGCCGAGCAATCGCTGCACCTGGCAGGAGCCGCCGCCGCGCTTCGCCAAAGATTGGGCGCTCCGCTCACGCCTGCCGGGCAACCCAGGCTTGAGAAGGCGTTGGAATTTGCCCGCCGAACGCTCGGCAATGCCGCCGGGACGGCGTGGATGGAGGGTTGGGCGATGCCGGTCGAGCAAGCTGTTCAGCAGGCACTCAACTGCGACGCGGAATCAGGTCCTCGGACTCGAAACTCTGCTTGAGTCAATCTGCAGTGCTGGGATCGATCAGGCGCCGCACTGCCGAAATGCGATTCGCCGGAAAACCTCCCCGGCGTGCGTGTTCGCGAACCGTTTCCTCGTCTGGCGCCAGGTACACACAATAGATTTTGTCGCCGGTGACGTAGGAGTGGAGCCATTTGATTTCCGGTCCCATATCCTTCAGCACGCCTACCGATTTTCTGGCGATTGCCTGCAGTTCCGCCTCCGATAAATTGCCTGCGCCTGGGATTTCCCGCTCGATCACGTATTGGGGCATGGCTACCTCACCGAACGGTCATGGTAGCAGATCGTGCCTGGCGGATGCACTCACGTGCCACGCGAGCAGTTAGAAAATGCGGAAGATTACCCTCAGTATTTCCAAACGCTCTTCTATCTAGGAATTAGGAATGAACTCGTTCTCGAATGACCGGCAGGCCGGAGCTCTATCCCTCGGGAACTTGCACCCGGCGAGCGCGGAGAGATTTGGTTTTACTCGCAGCCAGTTTCGGCCTCGCCCATACGATCACTCGATATCCCAGCAAAATCGCCAGCACCGCCCCATATTCCAGCGGCTTGTGCTTGTCCGCCTTCACCAGCCAGTAATAATGAATCACTCCCGCGATCGCGCTGAAATAGATCAGTCGGTGCAACGCCTGCCAGCGCTTGCCGCCAAGCCGCCGAATCCATCCCGTCGTCGAAGTCGCCGCCAGCGGAATCAACAGCAAAAATCCCGTAAACCCAACCGTGATAAAACGCCGCTTCGCCACGTCGCCTAGCATCGCGTGCAGATCGAAGAACTTGTCCAGCCAGATGTAAGTCAAAAAGTGCAGCACCACATAGAAAAACGCGAACAGTCCGAACATGCGCCGATAACGAATAAGCCAGAGTTGTCCAGTCAGCTTGCGCACCGGCGTGACCGCCAGCGTGATCAGCAGAAAAATCAGCGTCCAGTCGCCAGTCGAGTGCGTAATCCTTTCAATGGGATTCGCCCCCAAATTGCCGCTGTAGGCTCTCCACGCCAGATGCCCCAGCGGTCCCAGGCAGGCCAGAAAAACAACGGGTTTGAAGTACCGAATCATCCGTCAATATCCACATTTCTTGTGGGCGTCATCCCGAGCGAAGCGCTTTTCTTCGCGGAGCGAGAGCCTGCCCTGAGCGCAGCCGAAGGGGATCTCGCGCAGATCTCCTCGAACAAGGATCGACCTCAGAAATTCTTCCTCAAATCCATTCCGCTGTATAGGCTTGCCACCTGGTCATATCCGTTGAACATCAGCGTCGGCCGTTTCAAGAACTCTCCCAATCGCCGCTCCTTCGCCTGGCTCCAGCGCGGATGGTCAACCTTCGGGTTCACATTGGAATAAAACCCGTACTCATTCGGAGCGTACTTGTTCCACGTATTCACCGGCTGCGTGTCGGTGAAGCGAACTCGAACAATCGCTTTCGCGCTCTTGAATCCATACTTCCACGGGATAACAATGCGCAGCGGCGCCCCATCCTGGTTGGGCAGCACTTCGCCGTACATGCCAAAGCAAAGCAGGGCCAACGGATGCATGGCCTCATCCATGCGCAACCCTTCGACATACGGCCAGTCAAGCACATGGCCTTGCTGGCCCGGCATCTGCTTGGGATCCAAAACCGTGGTGAACTCCACAAATTTCGCGTTGCCCATCGGTTCAGCCCGCTTGATCAGTTCGCTCAACGAAAACCCAACCCACGGCACAACAATCGACCAGCCTTCCACGCAACGATGCCGGTAAATCCGCTCTTCCGCCGCCGCCATCTTGACAATCGTGTCCACATCGAGAACTTGTTTCTTCTTCACCAGCCCGTCAATAGTCACAGTCCACGGACGCGTCCTGAAGTTCTTCGCCAAATCCGCTGGCTCATACTTGTCAGTCGAAAACTCGTAGTAATTGTTGTAGTTCGTTACATCTTTGTAAGGTGTGATCGTTTCCGTCGTCGAAAAAGAGCTTTTCGTCACACCGTCGATCTTCGCGTTAGCTTCTGCCACAACCGAAGGTGAAGCGATTTCGCCAATGCCAAACCCGGCTATCGCCGCGGCTCCAGCAACGGCCGTGCTTGTCAGAAATTTCCTCCGGTTCAAGTACAGGCTCCGGGGCGTGATTTCCGACGACGGCACTTGCGACTTCTGTTTTATGAGCATGGAAAAAGTCCTCAATAGGAGTACGGACCGGCCACATCACCGGATTTTCATTTACCTATTATGCACTAGCGGATAGGACGCGAATCGCCGGAGAAAAGTTACAGCTTCACCATGGCGGAAGGAAAGATCCCGATTGATATCAAACACTTTACCGGCATCAGATCAATTACCCTGCGAGGCGCACTGATCTCGCGTGGCGCGGCGCTTCAGTGCTGCGCTGCGAATCACTGTCGCACCGTGCGCAAAATGTCGCGCACCTTGCGCGACAGCACTTGCAGCGTAAACGGCTTCTGCAAAAAGGATGTGCCGGGTTCCAGCACCCCTTCGTGGACAATGGCATCTTCCGTGTATCCGGAGAGATAAAGCACCTTGGTCTTCGGATGCGCCTGGCAAAGTTGCGTCGCTAGTTCACGGCCGCTCATGCCAGGCATGACCACGTCGGTGATCAGCATGTGAATCGGGCCGGCGTGTTGGCCTGCGAGTCGCAGCGCGTCTTCTCCATTCTCCGCTTCCAATATCTTGTAGCCTTTGGACTCCAGGGTCTCGCGCACCAGTTGGCGTACCGATTCTTCGTCCTCGACCAGCAGGATGGTTTCCGAGCCTCCGCTTTCAGTCTGCGAGACCGGCAACGGCCCCACTGGCTCAGCGGCCTCTTCGACCCGGGGCAGATAGATGCGGAAGGTTGTGCCCTGGCCCAGTGCGCTCCGCGTCAAAACGTATCCGCCGCCCTGCTTCACGATGCCATACACC
>Ga0210394_10001145_pt1 | contig 44780 bp, 44 predicted proteins | sample IncBWC12MmetaG_FD_160121 | JGI IMG/M metagenome (GOLD analysis project Ga0210394, IMG submission 160121) | Forest soil microbial communities from Barre Woods Harvard Forest LTER site, Petersham, Massachusetts, United States - Inc-BW-C-12-M | ecosystem: Environmental > Terrestrial > Soil >...
GAATACGCCGCGATCCGGCAATCCAAGGAATCGGTCGGACAGCAGCGGCTCAATCTCGACATTAATCGCGATCAGGCGCGGGCAACGGTGGTGCAGAGCTGGGGCCAGCTTGACGCCGCCAAGGCGCAGATCGAGGCGACGACCGCCCAGGTCAACGCCGCCGAGATCGCGCTCAACGGCGTGCGCGAAGAGGCCCGCGTCGGCCAACGCACCACGCTCGACGTGCTCAATGCGCAGCAGGAACTGGTCAACGCGCGGTCGGCGCTGGTGACCGCGCAGCACGATCGCGTCGTCGCGTCTTACACCTTGCTGGCGGCCGTCGGCAGCCTGTCGATGCCGCGGCTCGGCCTCGACGTTCTTATCTACGATCCGCAGGTTCACTACCAGCAAGTGCGCGACGCCTGGGTCGGCGTGCGCACTCCCGACGGCAGATAGGAAACACGGGCGGCGGCCGGTTCCCGCGACGACGCTCGTCGGCGTCGGCGATGCACAGTCGGTGATTGCCTTCGTCTTTCGGCATGACATACTCGCCGCTGACTTGCATAGTTGGATAGTTGCGCTTGCGTGATTCGCGGCGGTACGCCCGCCGGAACGCAGGCTTTGGCAAGGCTTGAGGCGAGGGCAAGCGCATGACGCAGCCAGCAAAATCGCAGGAACCGTCGATGGAGGAGATCCTTGCCTCCATTCGCCGCATCATTGCCGACGACGATGCGAACAAGACCGTGCCGCGGGAGGTGGAAGCGCCGCCGCCGGCCGCCAGGTCCGACGCTTTGCCGGAGCCGCCAGTGGCTGCGCCCGCGCCAAACGTCGCCGACATCCTCGCCGATGTTCCGGCGCCGCCGCCCGCCGACGCCGAACCCGAAGCCGATCAAATCCCGGACATTCTCGACCTCACCGAATCGATGGCGGCTCCGATGCCCAGTGAACCTGCGCCGGCGCCCGATCCCGCGCCGCAGTTTCGCAAGATCGAAGCGAATTCCGACATAAGTTTTGACGATCCGATCGAAGAGCCCGCGGAGCAAAGCGCCGCGGCAGAGATCCGCAGCCACTACTCGCAGGAGGCCGCCGATCGCGGCGAGGATGAGCGCGGGCGGCTGCTTTCACGCGCCACCAGCGCCGCCGTCGATTCGGCGTTCAACACGCTCGCCCAAACCGTGCTGGTGCAGAATGCACGCACCCTCGAGGACCTGGTGCGCGAAATGCTGCGGCCGATGCTCAAGGGCTGGCTTGACGACAATTTGCCCGCCATGGTCGAGCGCCTGGTGCGGGCCGAGATCGAGCGCGTCTCCCGCGGCCGGATGGGTTGAGGGCGCATTCCCGGTCCCCACGCACCGCGCCCATCCCGGGATGACGAATTAAGCGCCCTTCAAAGCGGCGGCGAGCTTCAAGGCTTGGTCGGAGAGGATCGCCGGGTCCTCCTTGACGCTCGCCGGAGGCTTCAGCGCCACGCCGTTCTTGCGCGGAATGACATGCACGTGGACGTGAAACACCACCTGGCCGCCCGCCGGTTCGTTGAACTGGTGAATGGTAAGACCGTCGGCGGCAAAGACATTCATCGTCGCCCGTGCGACCGCTTGCGTCGTCAGGATCAGGCGCGAGAGATCTTCCGGTTCGATATCGACGATCGTGCGCGCCGGCGCCTTCGGGATCACCAGCGCGTGGCCAGGCGCGCGCGGCATGATGTCGAGAAACGCAAATGTCTTGTCGTCTTCATAGACCTTGTGCGCCGGCAATTCGCCGCGCAGGATTTTGGCAAAAATGTTGTTCGTGTCGTAATTCGGCATCGTCATCTCCGGCTCTTATGACCTGATGGTAGTCAATCGGGCTCAAGAGTAAAATCCTTGCGGTACGGACCCATGGCGGCAAGCTCGGCGCCGGCCGCGGCCACATAAGCGCGTTCGCGCACCAGATAGTCGGCGACCGCGCGCCGCAGCGCCGGATCGGCGATGTAGTGGGCGGAGAAGGTGGTCGTCGGCATGTAGCCGCGGGCGATCTTGTGCTCCCCCTGCGCGCCCGCCTCGACGCGCTGCAGCTTGTGCGCAATCGCGTAGTCGATGGCCTGATAGTAGCACAGCTCGAAATGCAGGAACGGGTGGTGCTCGATCGCGCCCCAGTGCCGGCCGAAAAGCGCATGCGAGCCGATGAAATTGATGGCGCCGGCGATGAAGCGCCCGGCGCGCTTGGCCATCACCACGAGGATGCGCTCGCGCATCGCCTCGCCGACGCGGGAGAAGAACGGCCGTGTGAGATAGGGATAGCCCCATTTGCGCGATCCGGTCTCCATGTAGAACGCGAAGAAATCGTCCCATACCGCTTCGGTGAGATCGCTGCCGGTGAGCCATTGCACGGTCACGCCGTTTGCCAGGGCCTCGTGGCGCTCGCGGCGAATGGTCTTGCGCTTGCGCGCGGCGAGTGCGGCGAGGAATTCGTCGAAGCTCGCATAGCCGTGATTCTCCCAGTGGAATTGCTGGTCGGTGCGCTGCAGGAATCCGAGTTCGCCGAGGAAACGAAATTCCGGCTCGGTAGCGAAGGTCACGTGAACGCCCGAGGCGCGTTCGACGCGGCATAGCTCGATCAGGCCGGCCGCCAGCGCATTGCGGACTTCTCCCGCATGCGCTCCCGGCCGCACCAGCAACCGGCGCCCGCACGCCGGCGTGAACGGCACCGCCACTTGCAGCTTTGGGTAATAGCTTCCGCCGGCTCGCTCGTAGGCTTCGGCCCAGCCGCCGTCGAAGACGTATTCGCCGCGCGAGTGGCTCTTGAGGTAGCAGGGCGCGGCGCCAAGCAGCGAGCCGTCTGCATCTTTGACCAGCAGGTGCTGAACATGCCAACCGGAACGGTCGCCCACCGATTTCGAGGTCTCCAGCGCCGAAAGAAAACCGTGCGCCAAAAACGGATTGAACGGATATTCCGGATCCACCGCCTGCGGTTCGTTCCGCGGGTTGGCGCAAGCGTCCCAGGCTTCGGCGCTGACGTCGCCGATCGCGTTCACGACCGTGACGCGCAGTTCCTTCGCGGACGCACGCGCGCATTCGTGGACGGACGGGAACTCGCTGCCGCGCGGCTCGCTCATGGCCGAAAGCCCTCGAAAATGATCTGGTCGGCCCAGCGCGCGGCGCGCTGCCGCTCCTCTTGGGTGCGCACCGCCCAGGTCACCAGCGGCAGGCCGGCGAGATGCCGCGCCACCCAGGGGCCGAGCGCCGGCAGATCGTTAACGCCATAAGCGACGAAATGCGGCCGCGCCGTCAAGGCCGGGAGCAATGTTCCCGTGGCGTAACGTTGCCACGCCGGCATCCGATCCCAATCGGGGTCCGGCCGGTATTTTGCGGCGACAATGCCGCGCGGCAGGCGAGGGGCCTTCTGTCGCAATTGCTTGAGCTGCAGCGGATCGAATGACATCGGCCCGACCGGGCCGCGATACCCGGCAAGCACCGCGGCCGCGCGCGCCGGCAGGCGGTCGTCGCCGTCGTATCGGCTTTTCAGCTCCGGCAGCATGGTGGCGCGCCCACCGACGAGATCGCAAAGCTCGCCAAAGGTCATCATCCGCTCGCTGCTGCCGCGGAACGGAACGCGCTTGAGCTCGGCCGCGCTCAGGCGATCGAGCCGCCCTTCGCCCTCGGTGAGGCGGCCAAGCACATCGTCGTGATGCACCATGGCCTCGCCATCGGCGCTGACCTGCAGATCGATCTCGACGCCATAGCCGGCGGCGATCGCGGCTGCGACTGCGCCCGCCGTGTTCTCGATGACGCCATGCGCCGCGTCATGCAACCCGCGATGGGCGATCGGTCGCGCCGTGAGCCAGTCGAGCGCCGTTGCCACTGTTCAAGACACTTCGAACAGGCCCTCGACTTCCATCGCCGCATCGCGCGGCAGGGCCGAGACGCCGACCGTCGTGCGCGCGTGCTTGCCCTTCTCGCCGAAGGCAGCGACCATCAGGTCGGAGGCGCCGTTCATCACCTTCGGCCCTTCGAGGAAACCCGGCGCCGAATTTACGAATCCGCCAAGCCGCACCACGCGCATGACCTTGTCGAGATCGCCGAGCGCCGCCTTGACCTGGGCGAGAAGATTGACCGCACAGGCTCGCGCCGCCTTCTGCCCGTCCTCGATCGACACGCCGCCGCCGAGTTGTCCGGTGGCAACGAGCTTGCCTTGGGCGTCAAGGCAAATCTGGCCGGATACCATGAGCAGGTTGCCGGTGCGCACAAATGGAACGTAGTTGGCGACCGGCGCCGCCGGTTCGGCAAGCGCGACGCCGAGTTCGCTCAGCTTCTTCTCTACCGTCCCAGCCATTCGCCTCCTCCAGCCTTGGGTTCTTTGCGCAAGCGCAAGCCGGCGCTTTTCGCCGATCGCAGCATAGCATGCAAGCCGGACGCCATACGGATCGCAGTTGCGGCCGGCTTTCCCGGGACCTATCTTCGCCACCATTCGGCAGAATAAACGCCGTGACATTCATGGGGTGGGCGAGAGGGGGCCGACACTTCCGGAGCGAGCAAGCGAGAGAGACCCATGGCTGTAGCTCACACCTTCGCGTTGCGCGGCGCCGTTTTTTCCCTGACCTTGATTTTCGCCGCACCGGTCTTGCGCGTCGGCGCGCAAGAGAAAGCGATCGCGCTCGTGCCGCACCGTGCGGTCTACGACCTTTCGCTCGGCGAGGTGCGCGGCAACGCCCAGATTGCCGGCGTGCGCGGGCGCATCCTCTACGACTTCGACGGCAGCGCCTGCCAAGGCTATTCGCTGCAGTTCCGTCAGGTCTCCGAGCTCGATACCGGCGAAGGCAAGCACAGCACGAGTGATCTGCGCTCCACCACCTGGGAAGGCGGCGACGCCAAGAGCTACAAATTCACTTCGGAAAATTTCGTCGACGAGAATCTGGTCGATTCGGTCGACGGCCACGCCGAGCATGGTCAGCGCGCAACCGCGGTCGATCTCGCCAAGCCCGCGCATAAGGTGCTCGATATCGACGCCGGCGTGGTATTCCCGACCGAGCATATGGTGCGGGTGATCGCGGCAGCGCGCGCCGGCAAGACCATTCTTGATTTTCCGGTCTATGACGGGTCGGAGACCGGCGAGAAAGTCTACGACACGCTCACCGTGATCGGCCAAAGGCTCGAGCCCAAGGACCCAAGGCACCCCGATGTCGCGGTCGACGAACCGAAGCTCGCCGACGTCCCGCGCTGGCCGGTCACCATCAGCTATTTCGAAAAGACCGGGAAGGCGAAAGCCGGCGAGCAGACGCCGGATTATGCGATCGGCTTCGAGCTTTACGAGAACGGCATCGCGCGCAATTTGTCGCTCGACTACAACGATTTCGTCGCCGTCGGCAAACTCACCTCGCTCGAGATCAAGGAGGCGAAGCCGTGTCCCTGAGGCGGCCGAGAACTGAGGAGGCCTAGCGCTCCTCCGGCCCCTCGAAGGCGAGCCCTCTGACCACGGCGTCATCGCCGAAGCGGGCGCGCACGCGGTCGAGCGCATGTTCGGCCTCCGCCGCCCGGCTGCCGACGAAATCCGCCGGATCCGCTTCGTCCGCCGTGGTGATGGCGCTGACGCCGACGCCGAGCAGGCGGAATTTCGTGCCGTCCGTTTCGCGCTCAAGGAGGCTGCGGGAAGCGGCAAAAATCCGGCCGGCAAGCTGTGTCGCCGAACCGAGTGAGTGCGCCCGGGTGCGGATCTTGAAGTTCGCGGTTTTGAGCTTAAGCGTCACCGTCGCGCCGGCCAAAGCCTTGGCCTTGAGGCGCGCCGAGACCTCCTCCGTCTGACTCCACAGAATCCGCTCGAGCGCGCGGAAATCGGCGATATCACGGTCAAACGTCGTCTCTGCGGATACGCTTTTGGTTTCGCGATCCGCGCTGACCTTGCGTGCGTCGATGCCGCGTGCGAGCCGCGCGAGGCGGCGGCCTTCCTCCCCGTAGCGGCGCATCATCGTGACTTCGCTGGCGCGCTGCAGATCGGCGATGGTGTGAATGCCATCTCGCGCGAGCCGCGCCGCGCTCGCCTTGCCGACGCCGAAGATGAAGCTCACCGGCTTCGGTGCCAGAAACGCCGGCGCCTCGCCGGCGCCGAGGACCGCGAAGCCGCGCGGCTTGTCGAGGTCGGAGGCGACCTTGGCGAGGAATTTGTTGCAGGAAAGCCCGATCGACACGGTGATGGCGAGCTTTTTCTCCACCTCCGCTGCGAACCGCGCCAGCACCTTCGCCGGCCACAGGCCGTGCAGCCGTTCAGTGCCGGAGAGATCGAGGAAGGCTTCATCGATCGACAATGGCTCGACGAGCGGCGTCAAGCCGAGCATCATCTGCCGGACCTCGCGGCCGACGCGGGAATATTTTTCCATATTGGGCCGGATCACCCGGGCGTGCGGGCAGAGCCGCAGCGCCTCGAACATCGGCATCGCCGATCTAACCCCGAAGGTGCGGGCGACATAACACGCCGCGGCGACGACACCGCGCTTGCCGCCGCCGATGATCACCGGCTCGGCGGCGATCGATGGATCATCGCGCTTCTCGATCGTGGCATAGAAGGCGTCGCAATCGACGTGGGCGATGGCGAGCCGCGCGAGCTCGTCGTGGCGCAGCAGGCGCGGCGAGCCGCAACGGCGGCAGCGCGCCCGCTGCGCCGGGGCGTCGGCAAGGCAATCGCGGCAGAAGGCGGCGCTCACGGCAGGTTGCGACCCCCCGCGCCGCCAAGCGCGCTGCGGGCCCGGGCGACCTCGCCCGGCTCGATTCCCGCGCTCTCGGCGAACGCGATCAGCAGGGACTCATCGGCCAGCATATGCTCGAGGACACCGGCGAGAAAGGCAGGCTCGCGCGCGGCGGCACGGATGTCGTTCGCGTCTATTCCGCTCATGCCGAGGAAGCGGTTCAGCCGTTCCGGTTCCTCGGCCATGAAAGCAAGCGCCTGAATCGCCAGCATTTCGGCCGTATCGCGTGAGACTTGCGAGCGCCTCTTCATCCGGTTCCATTTGCCTTTCCGTAAGAAATCGCGGCTAGGTTGCCAGCCTTGGCATGCCATCGACGGCGAGCCGCGCGGCCGCCGCGGGCGCAGGCTTCGGGACACAGGTGAAGGACTGGGGATGGCCAAAACCGTCCTGATCGTGGAGGACAACGAGCTCAATATGAAGCTCTTCCACGATCTGTTGGAAGCCCACGGCTACGACACGGTGGCGACGCGCAACGGCATCGAGGCCCTCGATCTCGCCCGTAAACATCGGCCCGATCTCATTCTCATGGATATCCAGCTGCCCGAAGTCTCCGGCCTCGAGGTCACCAAATGGCTCAAGGACGATCCGGAGCTCAAGCGCATTCCGGTGGTCGCCGTGACCGCCTTCGCGATGAAAGGCGACGAGGAGCGCATCCGCGAGGGCGGTTGCGAGGCCTATCTGTCGAAGCCGATCTCGGTGGGGAAGTTCATCGAGACCATCCGTCATTTCCTCGGCAACCCGTAGGCACCAGAGAATGACCGCCCGCGTTCTCGTCGTCGATGATATCGCCGCCAACGTCAAGCTGCTCGAGGCGCGGCTTTCGGCGGAATATTTCGACGTCACCACGGCGATGAGCGGCGCGGAGGCGCTGACGATCTGCGAGCGCGCCGAATGCGACCTCGTGCTGCTCGACGTGATGATGCCGGACATGGACGGCTTCGAAGTGTGCCGCCGGCTCAAGAGCAGCCCGGCAACACACCACATTCCGGTGGTGATGGTCACCGCCCTCGACCAGCCTTCCGACCGGGTGCGCGGGCTCGAGGCTGGCGCCGACGATTTCCTGACCAAGCCCATTCCCGAGCTGGCGCTGATCGCGCGCGTGCGTTCGCTGGCGCGGCTCAAGATGGTCACCGACGAGCTGCGCATGCGCGCGGTGACCTCGCGCGAGATCGGCATCGAATCCCCTGAGCGCGAGGCGGTCGCCGACGCCGGCCGTGGCGGCCGCATACTTCTCGTCGACGATCGTCCGGCCTCGCATGAACGCATTGCCGCGGTTCTCGCCGCCGAGCACACCGTCGAGGTCGAGCCCAATCCGAGCGAAGCGCTGTTCCGCGCCGCCGACGGCAATTACGATCTCCTCATCGTCTCGCTGGCGCTGGAGAATTTCGACGCGCTGCGACTGTGCAGCCAGATCCGCTCGCTCGACCGTACCCGCAATATGCCGATTCTCGCGATCACCGAGCCCGACAACAATGCGCGCATGATGCGCGGCCTCGAGATCGGCGTGAACGATTATCTGATGCGTCCGATCGACAAGAACGAGCTGCTGGCGCGGGCGCGCACCCAGGTACGCAAGCGCCGCTACACCGAGCGGCTGCGCGACAACGTGCAGATCTCGATCGAGATGGCGATCACCGACGCGCTGACCGGCCTGTTCAATCGCCGCTACCTCGAAAGTCACTTGGCGACACTGGTCGACCAGGCGGCGACGCGCGGCAAGCCGCTGGCGGTCCTGGTGCTCGACATCGACTATTTCAAGTCGATCAACGACACCCACGGCCACGACGCGGGCGACGACGTGTTGCGCGACTTCGCCCTGCGCATCAAACGCTCGATCCGGGGCATCGACCTCGCCTGCCGCTGCGGCGGCGAGGAGTTCGTCATCGTCATGCCGGAGACCGACATGGCGGTTGCCGCCATGGTGGCGGAGCGGCTGCGCCGGCGCATTGCCGCCGAGCAGTTCGCCATCGAGCAGGGCGCCCGCTCCATACCGGTGACGATCTCGATCGGCATCGCTAGCTTGCGCGGGCGCGAGGACACGGCCACGACCATCCTCAAACGCGCCGACCAAGCGCTCTACCGCGCCAAGCGGGACGGCCGCAATCGGGTGGTGCCGGACGCGGCCTGAGGCCCCGGCCGCCTCCACTTTTGGGCTCAGCCAGATTTGGGCGAAATTTTGGCGGTTGATTTCTTCAACCGTTGGGCTAGCTTATTTGCGCGACGGTCATCAGCAATGACGGAATGATGCCTTTTGGCGAGCCGCCAGCGGCTTGGAAGGCGCGACGCGTTTGATAACCCTGCGGAGTGCTCAGGTCCGCCGCATCTTCCTGGGTCCGTGGGGTTCGGCCGGCACGGGGGCGGTGCGAGTGGCCTCCTCATGACACCGCTTCCGGCCGGCCACCTTGCCCGCACGGTCGCGGTCGGCTTTGATCCAGCCTATCCACAGCTCTGGTTGCCGTTTTGCGACGGAGAGATTGACATTGCCGATGACATTGCAGGGCCGTACCGCCGTCATCACCGGGTCCGCGGGCGGGATTGGCCGGGCCATTGCGAATTCTCTGGCGCGCCGCGGCTGTCACCTCGCGCTCGCCGATATTGACGACGCCGCCCTGGCGAGTGCGGCCGCCGAGCTCGCCGCGCACAAGGTACGCATCAGCCGGCATCACCTCGACGTATCCGATCGCGCCGCGATCGCCGCCTTCCCGCAGCAGGTGACGGCCGAACATCCCGGGGTCGATATTCTCGTCAACAATGCCGGCGTCGCACTCGGCGGCACCTTCGAGCAGGTCACTGAGGCTGATTTCGACTGGCTGCTCAGCATCAATTTCTGGGGCGTCGTGCGCATGACGCGGGCCTTCCTGCCGCTCCTGCACAAGAGCGAGGAAGCGCGCATCGTCAACATTTCGAGCATTTTTGGGATCATCGCGCCGCCCGGCCAAACCGCCTATGCCGCCAGCAAATTCGCCGTGCGCGGCTTTTCCGAATCCTTGCGTCACGAGCTTTCGGGAACCCGCATCGGCGTCACTGTCGTACACCCCGGCGGCGTCGCCACTTCGATCGCGAAGAATGCGCGGGTGGCCGGTAGCATCTCCGAGCAAGAGGCCGCGGAGCGGCAGGAACGCTCCAAGGCCTTCCTTCGACTGCCGCCGGAGGTGGCCGGCGAAACGATCGTGCGCGGCGTTGAAAATCGCCAAGCGCGCGTGCTGGTCGGATCCGATGCCAAGCGGATCGCCTTTATCGAGCGGCTCATGCCGGTCGGCTACTGGGACCTGCTCGGGCGCAGACTAACGAGATAAACCGTATCGAACCCAGCGTCCGCCGTTGCGGACGAACCGGTGAGGGACGCCCATGACGATCATCGCCTGGATTATTTGCGTGGTCCTTCTGCTTCTCGCCGCGATCGTCGCCGGTCTCATGCTTTACGCGGCATGGACGGCGCGACGGGTCGAGAAGGCGTTGCCGCCGCTGGGGCGTTTCGTCGAGGTCGACGGCGGACGTATCCACTATCTCGAAGCGGGCTCCGGGCCGACGCTTCTTCTCATCCACGGGCTTGGCGGGCAGATGCGCAACTTTACCCATTCCCTGCTGGAACGTCTCAAGGGCGATTACCGGCTGATCATCGTCGATCGGCCGGGCAGCGGCTATTCCACCCGGCCGCCGGGAGCCTCGGCCGCGATCCGCGCTCAGGCGGACACTGTCGCCCGTTTCATGGACGCGCTCCGGCTCGAGCGGCCGCTCGTCGTCGGCCATTCGCTGGGCGGGGCGATCGCGCTTTCGCTTGCATTGAATCACCCCGAGAAGGTCGGCGGTCTGGCGCTGCTGGCGCCGTTGACGCACGCGCAATCCGAGGTGCCGGCTGCCTTTCGGGGGCTCGTCGTCACCTCGCCGCCGTTGCGCTGGCTCATCGGCTGGACGTTGGCGATCCCGATGTCGATCAGGAATCGCGAGCTTGTGCTCGGCGCGGTCTTCGGTCCGAACGAGGTACCGGCCGATTTCGCGACGCGGGGCGGCGGCCTGCTCAGCCTGCGGCCTGGCAATTTCATCTCGGCATCGCGCGACCTGATGGCGACGACCGAAGATTTGGAGACGATGCCGGCGCGCTATGCGGGTCTGAAGCTTCCTGTCGGCATCCTGTTCGGAACCGGCGACCGCATCCTCGACGCCACGGCGCAGGGCAAGGCATTCGCGGAAAAACTGCCTAGCGCCGATTTCGAGCTGATCGAAGGCGACGGGCACATGGTGCTGATGACGTCGGCCGATCGCTCCGCCAAATTCATCGCGCGCATGGCGCGACGCGTCGCCGAGAGGGCGAAGCTCGCGCCGGTCGCTTAGACCAGCAGCAAGTCACGATCGGCGAGGCGGGGCCCGCTACTTGATCTTGGATTCGCGAAATTCGACGTGCTTCCTCGCCACCGGATCGTATTTCTTCTTCACGATCTTGTCGGTCATGGTCCGCGAATTCTTGCGCGTGACGTAATAGAAGCCGGTATCGGCGCTGGACACCAGCTTGACCTTGATCGTCGTGGCTTTGGCCATGGGTCGGACCTCAAAAATCGGTTCGCTTGATTGGCGATGAACCTAGTCGCCAGGACTTGAATGTCAAGAAACCGCCCGATCAAAGGAGTTCGCGCACGGAACGCCGGTGCAGCATGCGGTAGAACGGCACCGGATGGTCGTGGCTCATGCCGGCGCTGATGCGGTCGCGCAGGTCCTCGAGCACGATCGTGGTGATGCGCGGCATATCAAGCCGGCTTGCCTCGGTGATCGGCAGCCAGACCAGCTCCACGAGTTCTGCTTCGGGCCCGACAAAGCCGTCGGCCCGCTGCGCAATGGCGGAAACATCGGCGGCGAAGAAGCGGCTGTCGAAGCGTCGCGGCCGGTTCGTCGGCGTGATGGCGCGGGCGACGAAATGGATGGCGCCGAGGTCGGGCAGGATGTGTGCCTGCGCGAAGGCCTGCCAGGGGCCGGCTGGCGCAGCGATCGGCTCCGCCGCGCGCGTCCCCAGCATCAGGCCGGTCTCTTCGTAGGTCTCGCGGATGGCCGCGAGCGCGTAGGCGGCGGCCTTGGCGGCGCTCGGCCGCTTGAGCTTGTACAGGAGACGAGCGGTATGGCGCTCATGCAAGGGAGCGGCGAACGGCATCTGCCGGTCGCTGATTTCGACACGGCCGCCGGGAAACACGAATTTGCCGGGCACGAATTTGTGCCGGGAGTGCCGCCGTCCCAGCAGCACCTTTGGCACCGGCTCGGAGCGATCGATGAGAATGAGCGTGGCCGAGTCCTTCGGCCGGAGATAAGGCAATGCGGTCTCGTCGCTCACGCCCCGGTCTCCCTCGTTCGGATCGATCAGCCTGCCGCCCGGTACCGTAGTCTCGACATCGTCACTCATACTCATGAAGTCCTGCCTCGCCGTCCGCGCCGCTTTGAGAAACGCGACGCTGTCTGCCGCCCGCGCGGTTCGCGGGTCGTCCGCCGTAGTGACGCGGCATGATCGTCCCGCACCAGCCTGAAGCGCAAGGCGCCGGCGACCGGCGCCGCCTCCACCAATTCGACAGTGACCGGGTCGCCGAGCCGATAGGTCGCCGCGCTGCCGACGAAGGCGTGGCCGGTTTCCTGATAGCGAAAATACTCATCGCCGATGTGGCGTGCCGGAACAAAGCCGTCGGCGCCGGTCTCGTCCAGTTCGACGAATAGGCCGGCGCGGGTGACGCCGGAGATATGGCCGTCGAACTTCGCGCCGACGCGGTCGGCGAGAAAATGCGCGACCAGGCGGTCGGCGGTCTCGCGCTCGGCTTTCATCGCCCGGCGCTCCGTCGCCGAAATGTTGGCGGCGATCTCGGACAAGGCGCGCGCGTCGGTATTTTCCGCCAAACCGCCCGGGCCGAGCTTGAGCGCGCGGATCAGGGCGCGATGCACGATCAGGTCGGCGTAGCGGCGGATCGGCGAGGTGTAATGCGCATAGCGGCGCAGATTGAGGCCGAAATGACCGAAATTGTCCGGCGAATATTCCGCCTGCGCCTGGCTGCGCAGCACCACCTGGTTGACCAGCCGCTCGACGTCACGGCCCTTGACCTGCGCCAGGATGCGGTTGAAGGCGTCGGGCCGCAACGTCCCGCCCTTGGGCAGCGAGATGTCGAGAGTAGCGAGAAATTCGCGCAGCGCATTGAGCTTTTCCGGCGTCGGCTCATCGTGCACGCGATAGATCAGCGGGACGCGCAGGCGCTCGCAGGTCTCGGCCGCGGCCACATTGGCGAGGATCATCAGCTCCTCGATCAGCCTATGGGCCTCGAGACGCTGAGGGGTGATCACGCGATCGACGGTGCCGTCCGATTTGAGCACGATCTTGCGTTCGGGAATTTCGAGGTCGAGCGGGCCGCGCTCGTCGCGGGCGCGGCGCACCGCTCGATACGCGGCATAAAGCGGTTCGAGGATTTTCTTGACGATCGGCTCGGTGACTTCGTCAGGCCGGCCGGAAACGGCTAGCTGTGCCTGCTCGTAATGCAGCCGGGCGGCGGAGCGGATCATCACGCGATGGAAATTGTGCGAACGTTTGCGGCCGTCGGCGCCGATCACCATGCGCACGGCGAGCGCCGCGCGGTCTTCCTGCGGCCGCAGCGAGCATAGATCGTTGGAGATGCGCTCCGGCAGCATCGGCACGACGCGGTCGGGAAAATAGACCGAGTTGCCGCGCTCGACGGCGGCGCGGTCGAGTGCCGAGCCGGGCCGCACATAGTGCGCCACGTCGGCGATGGCGACGCTCACCAAGAAGCCCCCGCCATTGCGCGGGTCCGGATCGGGCACGGCGTGCACGGCGTCGTCGTGATCCTTGGCATCGGGCGGATCGATGGTGATGAAGGGCAGCTCGCGCCAGTCCTCGCGGCCAGCGAGCGTGGCCGGCTGCGCGGCGTCGGCTTCGGCGAGGACGGCGCGTGGAAAAACGTGCGGGATGTCATGGGCGTGGATGGCGATCAGGCTCACGGCCCGCTCGCTCTTGATCGAGCCGAGCCGCTCGACGACGGAGCCGGTCGGCAGGCCGGACCTGGCTTGGCGCGAGACTTCGACCGCGATGAGATCGCCGTCTACAGCGCCCGCGGTCGCGCCGGCGGGGATGGCGAGCTCGCGGCCAAGCTGCTTCTTGTCGATCGGGACTAGGCGGCCGCCGCCACCGGCAACGCCGCGGAAGACGCCGAGGACCCGGTGCTTGGCGCGGTCGATGAGCTTGATGACGCGCGCGCTCGTCTCCTCCTCGCCCGTCTTGTCGACGCGGACCAGGGCGCGGTCGCCGACGCCGGCAACTTCGCCGGGCCGGGGGCGGCGCGGGGTCACGACGTGGATGATCGGAGGCGCGCCGTGCGCCTCCTCGTCCCATTCGGTCGGCCTGGCTAGAAGCTCGCCGTCGGCGTCGCGGCCGGTGATGTCGGCGAGCACCACGGGCGGCAGCGTGCCGCCGTGATGCAGCCGTTTGCGGTGCCGGTCGATGCGCCCCTCATCGGCCAGTTCGCGCAGCATGCGCTTGAGTTGCGCCCGGTCGGCGTTTTTTGCGCCGAAGGCGCGCGCGATCTCGCGCGTGCCCACCTCGCCGGTGTGCTCGCGGATGAACGCGACAAGCTCCTCGCGGGAGGGAAGGGTGGTACGTTTCATGGGCCGCTTCATTGGCCGTGTCCTTGGCCAGGGGCCCGTCGCGTCGGTCTATTCGGCAGCTTGCGTCGTCTTGCGGGTTGGCTTGGTTGGCGGGGGGCGCTTGGCTTGGCCGGACGCCGCCGCTTTGGTCGGCCGTTTGGCTTGCCTCGCGCCGCCGGGACCCGCGGCGCGCTTACCCTTGCGCGGCCGCGCGTGCGGGGCGGGACCGCGCTCGGCCCGAGCGTCGATCAGTGCCGCCGCTTCCTCAAGCGTAACGGTCTCGGGTGTCTTGTCGCGCGGCAGCGTCGCGTTGATGCCGTCATGGCTCACATAGGGACCGTAACGGCCGTTCTTGGCCACGATCGGCCCGCCCTTCGCCGGATGCTCCCCGAGCGGCCGGCCGGGATCGGAGCCGAAGCGGCGGAAGCGCGGACCCTTGGCACGCTTCTCGGCGATCAGCGTCACCGCCCGATTGAGCCCGACATTGAACACGTCGTCGCCGGCATCGAGATTGGCGTAGGTCTTGCCGTGCTGCACGTAAGGTCCGAACCGGCCGATGCCGGCGCGGATCGGCTCGCCATCCTCGGGACTGCGGCCGATCTCGCGCGGCAGCGAGAGAAGCGCGAGCGCACGGTCGAGGGCGACCTCCTCCGGCGCCATGCCCTTCTGCAGGCTGGCGCGCTTGGGTTTTTCACCGTTGACGGATTCGCCGAGCTGGACATAGGGGCCGAAGCGGCCGCTGCGCAGCGTCACCTCGAGACCGGTTTCCGGATCTTCGCCGAGCTTCTTGGTCCCGATCTCGGCGCTGCCGTCGCCCGGCAAGGACAGCGAGCGGGTGTAGCGGCACTCGGGATAGGTCGAGCAGCCGATGAAGGCGCCGTATTTGGACAGCTTGAGCGTGAGCCGGCCGTTGGCGCAATTCGGGCATTGCCGCGGATCGCTGCCGTCCTCGCGCGGCGGGAAGAGATGCGGAGCCAGCAGCTCGTCGAGCGCGTCGATCACCTGGGAGATTTTCAGGTCCTTGATCTCGTCGACCGCGCCGATGAAGCCGCGCCAGAAATCGCGCAACACGTCACGCCAGGCGATCTCGTTGTTGGAGATGAGATCGAGCTGCTCCTCGAGGCCGGCGGTGAAATCGTATTCGACGTATTTGGCGAAGAAGCTTTCGAGAAAGGCGACGACGATGCGCCCGCGGTCCTCGGGATAGAGCCGGCGCTTGTCGAGCCGCACATATTTGCGGTCCCTGAGCACCTGCAGGATCGAGGCGTAGGTCGAGGGCCGCCCGATGCCGAGCTCTTCCAGACGCTTGACCAGCGAGGCCTCGGAATAACGCGGCGGTGGCTCGGTAAAATGCTGGGTCGCGGCGATCGAGCGTTTGGCGAGGCGTTCGCCGACGCTCATCTCGGGGAGCCGGCGAGACTCCTCGTCATCCGGATCCTCATCGCGGCCTTCCTGATAGAGCGCGAGGAAGCCGTCGAACTTCACCACGGTTCCGGTCGCGCGCAGCTCGAGGAGCCGGCTCGCGACCTTGGCGTTGATATCGACGGTTGTCCGCTCGAGCTCGGCCGACTCCATCTGGCTCGCGACCGTGCGCAGCCAGATCAGCTCATAGAGCTTGGCCTGATCCGCATCGAGAAAGCTCTTGGTCTCCTGCGGGCGGCAGGCGAGGTCGGTCGGGCGGATCGCTTCGTGCGCCTCCTGGGCGTTCTTCGCCTTGGTCTCATAGCGCCGTGGCGCTTGCGGTACGTAGCGAGCGCCGTAGTCGCTCTCGATCACGCGGCGCACGGCGCGGACCGCCTCATCGACGATCTGCACGCCGTCGGTGCGCATATAGGTGATGAGGCCGATGGTCTCGCCGCCGAGGTCGATGCCTTCGTAGAGCCGCTGCGCGACGCGCATAGTATGGGCGGGAGCAAAGCCGAGCTTGCGGCTTGCTTCCTGCTGCAGCGTGGAGGTGGTGAAGGGCGGCTGCGGGTGGCGCTTGACCGGCTTCGCCTCGACGCCGGTCACGGCGAAGGCGGCGGTTTCGAGCGCCTGTTTGAACGCTTCGGCTTCGGCGCCCGAGCCGATATCGAGGCGCTGCAGCTTTTTTCCGTCGGCGCCGACGAGGCGCGCTTCGAACGCGTCCCCCCGCGGCGTCGCCAGTGTCGCGACCAGCGACCAATATTCCTTGCGGATGAATTTCTCGATCTCGAGCTCGCGGTCGCATACGAGCCGCAGTGCGACCGACTGCACCCGGCCGGCAGAGCGCGCGCCCGGGAGCTTGCGCCACAGCACCGGCGAGAGCGTGAAGCCGACCAGGTAGTCGAGCGCCCGCCGCGCCAGATAGGCATCGACCAGCGCCTGATCGATATGCCGCGGCTTGGTCATCGCCTCGGTCACCGCCTGCTTGGTGATGGCATTGAACACGACCCGTTCGATCTGCTGGCCGTCGAGCACCTTCTTTTGTTTCAGGAATTCGAGCACGTGCCAGGAGATCGCCTCACCCTCGCGATCGGGGTCGGTCGCCAGAATGAGCTTCTCGGCGTCTTTGACGGCGCGGGCGATGTCGTTCAGGCGCTTTTGCGCCTTCGGGTCGACCTCCCAAATCATGCGGAAATTCGCCTCGGGGTCGACCGATCCGTTCTTGGCAGGGAGGTCCCGCACATGGCCGAAGGAAGCCAGGACCTCATAGCCTCGGCCCAGATACTTATTGATCGTCTTCGCCTTGGCGGGCGATTCCACCAGTACAAGCTTCATGATAACTCTTTGATTTATCGGCCTTTTCGTACGGTTGAGGCGGATCCTGCTGCCTCCCTGGCCGCCGCGAACATGGGTAATGCGACCCCGCCTGTCAAATCATTCCCGGTATAAGGTGAAGGAGTTCAACCGATCCCTGAGGGTAATTGCCGGCCGCAAGGGCGGGCCATTACGACATAATTCGTCCTCGGCGCCGGCCGCCGCGTGATGCTCCTTCTGATTGATCTATGGCAATGACTATCGTAAAGCGGGTGCGGCATGCAGGCGGCGGTTGATGACCGACGGCAATGGCGGCAGCGAGTATGGAGCGGTGAGCGCTGCCATTTACATCGCTACGCTCGCGGACGAACTGGCGCGGCTGGCGAAGAGCCACAATCTCGATGTGCTTGCCTATATTCTCAACATGGCGCGGTTCGAAGCCGATCGGGTGGCAAAGTACCCGCCCGAGCCCGCCGATAATGGGCAGCCCGGCGCGGACTGACCGTGCGGCACAGGTCAGCGCGGTTCTCGCTCACGGCGCTGCAATCCGCTGCAGAAAAGCGCGGCTTGGATGACCATCGGCAATCATTCCGAAGCGCTTTTGTTGCGCACGCACCGCATCGCGCAGCTCGAAATCGAAATGGCCGGCAAAATCCTGAATCTTGTAGCCGAGATCGGCGAGCCGGCGCTGCAGCGCCACGCGCTCCTCGCGTGAGGGCTGGAAATCATTGGCCGGCCACGCTGCGCTGATCGGGGCTCGTCCGCGCAACCGGTCCGAAAGCTCGCCGACCGCAAGCGCGTAGGCATCGGAATTGTTGAATCGCTTGAGCACGATGAAATTGTCGGTCACGAGAAAAGCCGGACCGTCGGCGCCGCTCGGGAAGAACAGGATCGCCTCTCCGCTTTCGGGAAGCGGGCTGCCGTCGGCGCGCGCGAGCCCGCGCTTCGCCCAGGCCGCGAACGTAGCGTGGCCTGTGGCCGGAAAATCGAAACCGCGCGGCAGCAAGACCTCGAAGCCCCACGGCACGCCTGCCTGCCAGCCGGATTTCCGCAGATAATTGGCGATCGAGGCGAGCACATCGGGGACGCTGCGCCAGATATCCGGCCGGCCGTCGCCATCGAAATCGACGGCGTAGGTGAGGAAGCTGGACGGTAGGAATTGCGGTTGACCCATGGCGCCGGCCCAGGAGCCGACGAATTGCCGGCGCGGGATGTGATCCTCCTGCAATATCTTCAGCGCGCTCAGCAACTCGTCGCGAAACAGCGGATGCTGAAAGCCAGCTTGCGCCAATGTCGCCAGCGAGCGGAACACGTCCCAGTGCTCCTGTGCTTCGCCGAAAGAGGACTCGATACCCCAGATGCTGACCAGAATCGGCGCCTCGACGCCGAATTTTTGCTCGACCGCGCGTAGCGTGTCGTTCCACTGGGTCAGTTTGTGCTGGCCGATGGCTATGCGCGAGGGCGAGACCATGCCGGCGAGATAGGCGGCATACGCTTTGCCGTATTCCGGCTGCCGCCGCACCGATGCCATGACGCCGGCGTCGGGGGTAAGACCGGCCAAGGCCGCATCGAAGGTTGCGCGGGTGACGCCTTGCGCCGCGGCGTCCGGCCATAGTGCTGTGAGAAACGCAGCAAAGGGATTGGCGGTCTCGCCGCTGGCCGGCGCGCTCGCCAGCGCGAGCGCCAGAATGAGCAAAGCGTGCCGCAACACCCCTGCGCCCTGACGGCGACGGCCTCTTTGGCAGCGGAGTAGAGTGTGGTGAGCGTCGTCGAACATCACCCTTGCTCGTCGCAGACAACCGAGGTTGAAGTTGGGCCAATCCATCAATGTCTGCCCAGGAGGTCGCCATGCGCAGCGTCGTCGTTACTGGAACGTCCACCGGCATCGGCTGGGGAGCGAGCAAGGTGCTCATCGGCCACGGCTTCCGCGTTTTTGGCAGCGTGCGCAAGCAGGCCGACGCGGATCGCCTCGTGGCGGAATTCGGCGCCCGGTTCGTGCCGCTTCTCTTCGATGTGAGTGACGAGGCCGCGGTCAAGGCCGCCGCAGGCGAAGTGCGCGCGGCACTCGCCGGCGAGACGCTGGCCGGCCTGGTCAACAATGCGGGGATAGCGATTGCTGGGCCGTTTTTGCATCTGCCGATCGCGGACTTTCGCCGCCAGATGGAAATCAACGTGATCGGCGTCGTGATCGTCACCCAAGCCTTCGCGCCGCTCCTCGGCGCCGACCGCGCGCTCAAGGGTGAGCGCGGGCGCATCGTCAACATCAGCTCGGTCGGCGGGCAAGTCGCCAGTCCATTCGTTTCCCCCTACAACGCCTCGAAATTTGCGGTCGAGGGTTTGTCCGAAGGCCTGCGGCGCGAATTGCTGCCATTCGGGATCGACGTCATTGTCATCGCGCCGGGCGCGGTCGCCACGCCGATCTGGAGCAAGGCGGAAGAGGTCGATATCACGCCCTATCTGAACACACCTTACGCAGAGCCGCTCAAGCGCCTGCGCGCCTACATGCTGGCCCTCGGCGAGAGCGGCTTGCCGCCGGAGCGGATCGGCGAGGTGGTGTTGCAGGCGCTGACCGCGACGCGGCCGAAGGTCCGCTATCGGGTCACGCCGAATCCACTGCGGGATTGGATGGCACGCAAGCTGCCCAAGCGTTTCATCGATCGCGCGGTGGGCCGACGGCTCGGTTTGTTGCCGGCTCGTTAGCCGGCACTCACGGCCGATGGAGGCGATCGGCATTCTGGCAAGCTAGGGCGTCGAGACGAGGCCGCCGCCATGCCGCTCCAGCCGGCCGGCGATTTCGAGCTCGAGCAGCACCATGCGCACCGCCGCGGGCGAGCTTTTCGCGAGCCGCACCAGGTCATCGATCGACACGGGACCCGGGCCGAGCAGCGCAACGATGCGCGTGCGCTCATCCGCCGCCGGTTCGGTGTCCACGAGTGGTCCCTCGGCCGGCCGCTCCGGCTCGCGCACCGGGATTCTCTCCTGCATGATCGGCTGCAGCACGGAGACGATGTCGGCGGTCTCGGTCACCGGTGTCGCGCCTTGCTTGATGAGGCCGTTCGTTCCTTCGGCGCGCGGATCGAGCGGCGAGCCGGGAACGGCAAACACTTCGCGGCCTTGCTCGAGCGCGAGGCGCGCGGTGATCAGCGAGCCGGAGCGCTTGGCGGCTTCGACGATGACGACGCCAAGCGACAGCCCGGAAATCAAGCGGTTGCGGCGGGGAAAATCGCGCGCACGCGGCTCCCAGCCGAGCGGCATTTCAGAGAGCGCGGCGCGGGCAGGCAGGATCGCATCGAGCAGGCCGGCATGCTCGGGCGGATAGATGCGATCGTGACCGCCGGCGAGCACCGCGATCGTTCCGGTCGCGAGGCAGGCGCCGTGGGCGGCGGCATCGATGCCGCGCGCCAGCCCGGAGACGATAGCGAAGCCGGCGTCGCCAAGCTCGCGTGCGATCCGTTGGGTGAATTTCATCCCGGCGCCCGACGCATTGCGCGAGCCGACGATCGCCACCATCGGCAATGCCAGCGCCGGCGCATGGCCACGGATCGCGAGCATGGACGGCGCATCATCGATCATCTGCAGGCGCAGCGGATAATCGGGCTCGCCCAGCGCGACGAGCGCAACGCCGAGCTTTTTCGCGGCGGCGAGCTCGCGCTCGGCGTCCGCCCGCGAACAAATCTGCGCCGCCCCGTTGGCGCCGCCGCGGCGGGCGAGGGTGGGCAACGCTTCGATCGCGGCGCGCGCGCCGCCGAAATGATTGATCAGCGCGCGGAACGTGCGCGGACCGACGTTCTGGCTGCGGATGAGGCGCAGCCAATCGAGCCGTTGCTCAGCGCTGAGACCAACGCTATGCCGCTTTTCGTCCACTTGCCGCCCAACTCGGACCGCGACTTAACCGGTTCCGCGACCATAGCGCACAATTCGCCGTTGCGAAGCGGCCGCTTCAGGCCGCCGAACGGCGTGCGATCTGTCCTTCCGTGCCGGCGAGAAGCCGCGCGATGTTGGTGCGATGCATGACCCACAGCAGCACCGACAAGGCCAGGAATATTTGCGCTTCCGGAAAATCGCCGCGCCACCAGAGGAAGGCGGGCGTCGCTGCGCTGGCGATCAAAGCCGCGAGCGACGAATAGCGGGTGAGGGCGGCGACCACGAGCCAGACCGCGCAGAACATGATCGCCGCCGGCCAGACCAGGCCGAGAAGGATGCCGATATAGGTCGCCACACCCTTGCCGCCGCGAAAGCGCAGCCACACCGGAAACAGGTGACCGAAAAACGCGCCGACCGCCGCGACGATCGCGGGTTCGTGACCGAAGACATGATAGGTCAGCAAAACCGCGGCCGTGCCCTTGAGCATGTCGCCAAGGAGCGTTGCGGCGGCAAGCCCCTTGCGACCGGTGCGCAAGACGTTCGTGGCGCCGATGTTGCCCGAGCCGATGCCGCGAAGGTCGGGAGTGCCGGCGAGCCGCGTCAGCAAAATGCCGAACGGGATCGATCCGCAGAGATAGCCGAACGGCAACGCCGCGGCGCATTTTGACACCAGCGACCAGTCGATCGTGTCAATCATAGCGGCCTTGGCGCGATCTCCAGGCGCGAGCGTTCTCTAACCCACGCGGATTTTCTTGCGGCCTTGTCGCGGCTGGAAGCCCGCCGCCTCGGCATCGGCTTCGCTCTTGTGGACGACAAGGTGCTTGAGCTTGTCGGCAGGCGTCTTCGCCAGCGCGCTCAGCCCCGGCGAAAACGTCTTCCGCGTCATGTCGCCGACGACGAAACGGGCCGTCGCCTCCTCCTCGACGTCGGTCTCGCAATACAGGCAGCGCAGCTTGCAGCCCGGCGCCGCGCCCGGCTCCACGATATAAAATTTGTTGGCGGCGTATTGCCGCTCGGCGGGATCGCTGACGATGCAATTAGGATTGGCGCAATGGATGCCGATGCCGATCGGCTGCACGTATACCGGATGCTCGGGCTCGTCGAAGCCGCCGGCGAATTTGCGCAGCGATTTGTTCTTGTGCAGATCGAGGAGGAGCGAAATGAGCGCCATGCGGACGGGAACGCCGTAGGCGGCTTGGCGGAAGTAGAGCGCGCGGCGGTCGCCATCGAGCGCGGCGTCGAGCTCGTTGACGCGCGGTAGCGGATGCATGACGCTCGCCGTCGCGTATTTCGGCTCGCGGAGGAATTTGGCGTCGATCTTCGGATAAGAGCGCTCCTTCTCGGTCCAGCGCTCCTTCTGGAAACGGGTGACGTAGAGGGCGTCGATCTTCTTCTGCAGCACAAGCCCATAGTCGATCTCCGGCTCGGCATAGAGCGAGAGCTGATGCGGCTGATCGGCGGTGACATAGAGCGCGTCGATGGCGTCGCCGTCGGGCTGGTCCGGCGTCTTGGAAACCATGCGGCTGCGGAATTCCTCGCGCAGGCGGCGGTCGACATGGGCCGGCAGCTCCATGCCCGGAGCCGGGAGGGGGTCGATGGTGGCGCCGAAGCGCGCCAGCGCGTAGACGAACGAATGAATCGTGCGGCTGCCCTTGAGGTCGCCGGCAATCGCGATCTTCATGTTCTTGAGGCTCTTGTTCTTCGAGCGCAGCGTGAACAGATCGCACAGCGTTTGCGTCGGATGCTCGTGGCTGCCGTCGCCGCCATTGATCACCGGGATCGGCGAGTATTCGGCCGCAAGCCGGGCGGCGCCGTCACGCGGATGGCGGATGACGATAATGTCGGCGTAGTTGGCGATCACCCGGATCGTGTCGGCGAGGCTTTCGCCTTTGGCGGCGGAACTCACGGTCGGGTCGGCGCTGGTGATGTTGGCGCCGCCGAGCCGCAGCATGGCGCTTTCGAACGACAGGCGCGTGCGCGTCGAGGGCTCGTAGAACAGGCTCGCCAGGATGTGTTTCGACGCGATATTGATGCCGCGTCCGATCCGGTAGGAAACCTCGGGATCGGCCAAATCCTTCAGCAGGCCCTGCGCGACGCCGAAGACGGTCTCGATCTCCTTGTTGCTGAGATCGTTGATCGAGACGATATGGCGCGTGAGCGGCTGATGTTTGGTCATCAAAGCGCTGCTATAGGCCCAATTCGAGCGGTCCGGCAAGCCCGTTCCGGGCCCTCGCCGCGGCGGTGCGTCGGAAACCGCTGTCGCCGTCCGGATCGTGCTAGAATCCCTCGCGCAAAGGGGTGATTTGCCATGACTATCGCCGCGCGCTCTGACGTCGACGAGGTTCTCAATCAGTCACCGCCCTACGAAAACATCGATCTGTTTTCGAGCGATACGCCGCTCATCGAAGCCGTCGAGGCCAATGGCGCGGGCACCGAAGCGGCAGGTTTCTCAGCGTTCGGCCGCCAATGGGGCACGGCAGAGATGTTCGCCTTGGCGCGCCGCGCCAATGAGAATCCGCCGAAGCTCTACATTTTCGATCCGAAAGGCTTTCGCCGCGACGTCGTCGAGTTCCATCCGGCCTATCACGATTTGATGCGGGCGAGCGTCGCTGCGCGACTGCACGCTTCGACCTGGACGCGATCCGGCACGCGCGCCGCGCCTCCGGCGGAAGTGGCGCGGGCGGCGCGCTACTACATGACGGCGCAGATCGAGAGCGGACATCTCTGCCCGATCACCATGACGCGCGCAGCGATCGCGGCGCTTGCCGCCGAACCGGCGCTGGTTGCGCAAGTGGCGCCGAAAGTGGCGACGACGAGCTACGACGCCGCGTTCCGGCCGTGGTGGGACAAAGCGGGCATGACGCTCGGCATGGGCATGACGGAGAAACAGGGCGGCACCGACGTGCGCGCCAACAGCACGACCGCCACGCCGGCCGGCGATCACTATACCGTCACCGGCCACAAATGGTTCCTCTCCGCGCCGATGTGCGATGCGTTCCTGGTGCTGGCGCAGGCGCCCGGCGGGCTCACTTGTTTTTTCATGCCGCGCTTTCGGCCCGACGGTTCGGTCAATGGGCTCAACTTCCAGCGCCTCAAGGACAAGCTCGGCAACCGGTCCAATGCGTCGAGCGAAGTCGAGTTCGCCGAGGCCTTCGCGCTGCGTGTCGGCGAGGAGGGCGCCGGCGTGCGCACCATCATCCAGATGGTGCAGCTGACGCGGCTCGATTGCGCCCTTGCCTCGTCCGGTTTCATGCGGATGGCGCTGGCGCAGGCCGTGCATCACAGCCGCCATCGCTCCGTCTTCCAGAAACATCTCTATGACCAGCCGATGATGCACGCGGTGTTGGCCGATCTCGCGCTCGAGGTTGAAGGCGCGGTCGCGCTGGTGATGCGGCTTGCCCGGGCCTTTGACCGCGCCGCCTCGGACCCACGCGAAGCGGCCTATGCCCGGCTGGTCACGCCGGCCGCAAAATACTGGATCTGCAAGACCGCACCCGGTTTCATCTACGAAGCGATGGAATGCCTCGGCGGCAATGGATACGTCGAGGAAAGCGTGCTGCCGCGGCTTTATCGCGAAGCTCCGGTCAACGCCATTTGGGAGGGCTCGGGCAATGTCATGTGCCTCGACGTGCTCCGCGCGTTGCGGCGCGATGAAGAGGCAGCCGATCTCCTTCGCGCGCTGGCTAGCGACGTAGCGCCGCGTTCCGGTGAAGAAATGGCGCGCGTTGATCGCAAGAACGACCCCGAAAGTGAAGCCACCGCCCGCGTCACCGTCGGCAGGCTGGCGGCTTTGGCGGCGGCGGCGGCGCTTAACGCGACCGCACCGTCCCAAGTGGCCGATGCCTTCGTCGAAACGCGCCTCGTCGCACCGCGTGGCGCTCTCTACGGCACCAGCGGCATCGATGCGCCGACGGCCGAACTGATATTGCAGCGGGCGCTGCCCGAGCTTTGACCTTCACGCCGGCGGACTATGCTTCGACAGCCGGTCGAGGGCGCCCTGCAGGATGTAGGCTGCAGCATGCTGGTCGATCACGGCCTTGCGCTTGGCGCGGCTCGCATCGGCGGCGATCAGCGCGCGTTCGACTGCCGCGGTCGACAGCCGCTCGTCCCATAGCGCGACCGGCAGCGCCGTGAGCTTTGCGAGATTGCGGGCGAAGGCGCGCGTTGCCTGTGCGCGTGGACCTTCCGTCCCGTCCATATTAATCGGCAGCCCGAGCACGAAGCCAACGGCGCGGCGCTCGGCAGCAAGCCCAAAGAGGCGCTCGGCATCCTCGGCAAAGCGCCTACGCGTGATGGTTTCGACGGGCATCGCCAAACGACGATCGGGGTCGCTTGCGGCGACCCCGATTGTCTTGCTGCCCAGATCGAGACCGATCAACGCGCCGCGTGGCGGCAGCAGCGCAGCGGTATCTGCAAGGGGTAGAACCGGCATGCGCTCCGTTATCACGCGCTCACAAAGGCGGCCAACCTAGCGCGCTGAAGGCGCGCTCAGGCGGGAAGCTTCGTCGCGAAGCAAGCGGCTTCCGTTGCCGCATGCTGCAGGCCCGGGCTCCTCACGTAAGGAGCCGCAGTGCTCCGGCGCGGCGGCATCGACAGGATCGCCATTTCGGCGATCGAGTGCTCTCGGGCCAGTCGCGGAATGTCGCAACGGCTGATACCGATATCGGCAAGTTCGCGATCGGTGAGATATGAAAGCTCCTGCATGGCCTTGTCGTAGCTTTTCCATGCGCGGAAATGGCGGGCAATGGTGGTAAACATGGTCAAGTCCTTCCCAAAAGTCCTTTCGTAACGAAGTGGATATGGGGTTCCCTTCGCGCCGCACCACGATGTTTGCTGCAGTGCAGCTAAGACCTGATTGCATGCGTGAAATGGTAAATCTTTACAGGGCTTGGTTGTCGTGCCCGCAAGCCGATTCGCGCCTTGATTGGCGTGCGCGACGCCCGGTTTCGGCCATCCGATGATCGCTTCCCCGCCGCACTTGCCGGCTCATATTTGCCGCTTGTTGCGTCAGTCGGGATGGTGTCATGGGCACGATTATGGATCACCGAAAGTGCGCGGAAGAGTGCGTCGCGATGGCGCGAGCCTCAGGCGATGACAGGGACAAGGCCTTATGGCTGACCTTGGCGCAGTCTTGGGTGCGCTTGGCCGAGCACGTAGCGCGCGACGATATGGACGCGGAAAGCCAAGGCGGCGAGGAAATGCTCGCCGCGCACGCGTCGCAGAATTCCTGAGCGCCGCTCGGCCTGAGGCTAACGTGAGGCACGCCGCCGGCTATTGCCCGTGATTGGCTAGCACGGTGCGGCACGCCGGGCTGATCTTCGGCCGATTGGTCTGCAAGCAGCCGAGTATCGCCAGCACGTCGTTCGCGTTCACGTCGAGTTCGTGCTTGCAGTATTTGACCACGTCAGGCGCGCAGGCAGCGCGTTCTTTTTCGTCGCCGCTTCCCAAGGGATTTGTCACCGGCGGAGGCTGCGGCGGCAGCGAGGAATCCGCGAGTGCCGCCAACCCGGCGGTCAGCGCAAAAGCAACGGCAAAAACCGACCTGCAAAACATGATCTCTCCCTGGGCGTCCGGCCGCTATAACGGGGAAAGTATCTCACATTTTGCCGTCGGCCGTCACTTGCGGAATTGTGGCCGAGATGTTGCCGCAAGATCCTGGGACCAAGATCTCCTAGCCAGGACCTTGTCGCCCAAAACCTTATCGCCAAGAGCTTGTTGCCCAAGACGGGCACTTGCGTGCGACCGCCCCGCGGCGATAAATCTGGCGGCTAGGGCGGTTAGCTCAGCTGGTAGAGCGTCTGCTTTACACGCAGGATGTCGGCGGTTCGAGTCCGTCACCGCCCACCACATCAGAGGACAGACGACGGAAGACGGACGACAGAAGATCGAATCCGTCCTCGGTCGTCCGTTGTCTGTCGTTGGTCGTCCGAAGTCAGATTGCTTCTTTGAGTTCTTTTGAGGCGCGGAAGGCGACCTTCTTGCTCGCCTTGATTTGGATCGCTTCGCCGGTGGCCGGGTTGCGGCCCATGCGCGCGGCGCGTTTCCGCACTTGCAGGATGCCGAGGCCGCCGATGCGGATGCGCTCTCCCTTTTTCAGATGCTTGACGATCTGGCCGACCAGACCGCCGAGGATGGCTTCTGCCTGCTTTTTCGAAAGTTCGTTGTCTTCTGCAAGGCTCGCCGCGAGATGCTTCAATGTTACGGTTGTGGCTGGTTTGGTCGCCATTAGACCCTCCTCGATGAAGCGGGTGGCGGGCGAAAAGTGCCCGTCACACCGATGCAGTTAGACGATTCGGCTGCGGCTGACCACCTTGTTTTGCCGATTCCACCGATGTTTTCGCGTGTCCGGTGCCATCTTGACGGGCTCTGTGGCGCGTACAAGGCAGGCCGATAAGGCCCATTCCAGGCCGGAATCCTTGACTTGCGGAAGCGCGCGCCTTAACTGCGCACGCGCCCGCGGGGGCGTAGCTCAGTTGGTTAGAGCGTCGGCCTGTCACGCCGAAGGTCGCGGGTTCGAGTCCCGTCGCTCCCGCCAACGATATCAAGCGCTTAGTCGCTGCCTTGCGATCCGTTTTCGACCTCCAGTCGGGCCCGTATGCAAGCCTGTTTCGCCCCGCGCAGATGTGCCGCGGCAGCTACGCACAGGGCCGCCTTGCGCCTCTTTGTGCACTGCGCTAAGGGTCGCGACGTTCGATTTTCCAGCGCGAATCCGTAGAGATTTGGGCAAAATCGGCGCGGTCCCGGCATGCGCGGAACCGCGCTTCGGGGGGCACGCCTGGGGCAAGGAAGGAGGCGTCGCTCCCGATGGCTCAATCGCTCAACCAGTTGCTGCTCGGCTACCTGCCGCTCATCGTCTTTATCGCGGTGGCGGCCGTGCTCGGTCTGGCGCTGCTTCTTTCCTCGTTCGTCTTCGCCTACAAGCAGCCCGACCCGGAAAAGCTCTCCGCCTACGAATGCGGCTTCAACGCGTTCGACGACGCACGCATGAAATTCGATGTGCGCTTCTATCTCGTCGCCATCCTGTTCATCATCTTCGATCTTGAAGTCACCTTTCTCTTTCCCTGGGCAGTGGCGTTCGCAAAACTCGGCCTCTTCGGCTTCTGGTCGATGATGCTCTTTCTTGCGGTGCTCACGGTCGGGTTTATCTATGAGTGGAAGAAGGGAGCGCTCGAATGGAACTGAGCGAACCCACGATCCTCGCACCGCGCCCGGAATTGGTTCCCGCCCGCGCCGCAAAGCTGACCGGCGCGAATGACCCGTTCTTTAGCGGGCTCAATAGCGAGCTTGCGGACAAGGGCTTTCTCGTCGCCGCCGCCGACGACCTCATCGCCTGGGCGCGCACCGGTTCGCTGATGTGGATGACGTTCGGCCTCGCCTGCTGCGCGGTCGAGATGATGCAGATGTCGATGCCGCGCTACGACTGCGAGCGGTTCGGCTTCGCCCCGCGCGCCTCGCCCCGGCAGTCGGACGTCATGATCGTCGCCGGCACGCTGACCAACAAGATGGCGCCGGCCTTGCGCAAGGTCTACGACCAGATGCCGGAGCCGCGCTACGTCATCTCCATGGGATCGTGCGCGAACGGGGGCGGCTACTATCACTACTCCTACTCGGTGGTGCGCGGCTGCGACCGCATCGTGCCGGTCGACATCTACGTGCCCGGCTGTCCGCCTACCGCCGAGGCGCTGCTTTACGGCGTGCTGTTGCTGCAGAAGAAGATCCGCCGCACCGCCACCATCGAACGCTGACATGGATGACACGCTCGATAGTCTCGGCCGAACCGTCGTCGACGCGCTTTCGCCCGCGGTCACGGCCTACTCGATCGCGCATCATGAGCTCACGGTCAGTGCGCAGGCGCGCGATATCGTTTCAGTCATGCGCTTCTTGCGCGACGATCCACGGTGTCTGTTCTGCAACATCATCGACGTGACCGCGGTCGACTGGCCGAGCCGGGAGCGGCGCTTCGACGTGGTCTATCATCTCCTGTCGCCCAAACATAATTTCCGCATTCGCGTGAAGGCTGAAACCGACGAAGCCGCGCCGGTTCCTTCGATCATCGGGGTTTTCCCCGGCGCCGACTGGTTCGAGCGCGAGACCTATGATCTCTACGGCATCGCCTTCACCGGCCACCCGGACATGCGGCGGCTCCTCACCGATTACGGTTTCGAGGGCCATCCGCTGCGCAAGGATTTTCCGCTCACCGGCTTCGTCGAGGTGCGTTACGACGACGAGGCCAAGCGCGTCGTCTATGCGCCGGTGCGGCTCGCCCAGGAATTCCGCAACTTCGATTTCCTCTCGCCCTGGGAAGGCACCGACTACGTGCTCCCTGGCGATGAAAAGGCGGGAAAGACCGGCGGAAGCGGGCAGGGGTCGTGACCATGAAAGCGACCCTCAAACCCGGGCTCACCCACCGCCTCGCCTACGCGGTGCCGGAGAACAAGACCGTTCCCTACACCTATCCCGAGTCGGCGGTGATCGCGTCCATGCCGAAGGTCTTCGCCACCGGCTTCATGGTCGTGCTGATGGAATGGGTGTGCACCGAGCTCCTCGCGCCGCATCTCGATCCGGGCGAAGGCAGCGTCGGCGTGCATATCGATGTAAGCCATCTCGCGGCGACGCCGCCCGGCATGACCGTGACCGTCGAAGCCGAGTGCGTCGAAGTCATCGGGCAGCGCATCGGCTTCAAGGTCAAGGCGCATGACGGCATCGATCTGATCGGCGAAGGCCGGCATGAGCGCTTCGTGGTTATGTGGGACAAGTTCAATGCCCGGGTCGCGGCCAAGGCGGCGAAAATGGCGCAGGTCGCATGATGGCGCAAACCGGCGAGCGCAATTTTACGATCAATTTCGGCCCGCAGCATCCGGCGGCGCATGGCGTATTGCGTCTCGTCCTCGAACTCGACGGCGAAGTCGTCGAGCGGGTCGACCCGCACATTGGCCTGCTTCACCGCGGCACCGAGAAGCTGATCGAGCACAAGACCTATCTGCAGGCGATCCCGTATTTCGATCGGCTCGACTATGTGGCGCCGATCAACCAGGAGCATGCGTTCTGCCTGGCGGCGGAAAAACTGCTTGAGCTCGCAATACCCAAGCGCGCCCAGGTGATCCGCGTGCTCTATTGCGAGATCGGGCGGCTCCTCTCGCATGTCCTCAACGTCACCACGCAGGCGCTGGACGTCGGCGCGCTCACCCCGCCGCTCTGGGGTTTCGAGGAGCGCGAGAAGCTGATGGGATTCTATGAGCGCGCGTCGGGCTCGCGCCTGCATGCCGCCTATTTCCGCGTCGGCGGCGTGCATCAGGATTTGCCACCGAAGCTGATCGACGACATCGGGGCGTTCTGCGATCCGTTCCTCAAAGTGTGTGACGATCTCGAGGAGCTGCTCACGGAGAACCGCATCTTCAAGCAGCGCAATGTCGATATCGGCGTGGTCAGTCTGAAGGACGCCTGGGCGTGGGGTTTTTCCGGCGTGATGGTGCGTGGCTCGGGCGCGGTGTGGGATCTGCGCAAGGCACAGCCCTACGAATGCTATTCCGAGCTCGATTTCGACATTCCGGTGGGCAAGAACGGCGACTGCTACGACCGCTATTGCGTGCGCATGGAAGAGATGCGTCAGTCGGTGCGCATCATGAAGCAATGCGTGGAAAGATTACGCTCGGCCGACGCCCAAGGGCCGGTCGTCGTCGACGACAACAAGATCGTGCCGCCGCGCCGCGCGCAGATGAAGCGTTCGATGGAATCGCTCATCCATCATTTCAAGCTCTACACCGAAGGCTTTCACGTTCCCGCCGGCGAAGTCTACGCCGCGGTCGAGGCGCCGAAGGGCGAATTCGGCGTCTATCTGATCGCCGACGGCAGCAATCGCCCGTATAAGTGCAAGATCCGCGCGCCGAGCTTCGCCCATTTGCAGGCGATGGATTTTCTTTCCCGCGGCCACATGCTCGCCGACGTGTCCGCCATCCTCGGCTCGCTCGATATCGTGTTCGGGGAGTTCGACCGATGAGTGTCCGTCGCCTCGCCGATAAGCAGCCGCCGAGCTTTACCTTTACCCTTGCGAACCTCGAATGGGCGAAGGCGCAGATCGCCAAATATCCGGCCGGCCGGCAGCAATCAGCGGTGATCCCGATCCTGTGGCGGGCGCAGGAGCAGGCCGGCGGCTGGCTGCCGCAAAAGGCGATCGAGGCGGTGGCGGAGATGCTCGGCATGGCCAAGATCCGCGTGCTCGAAGTTGCGACCTTCTACACGATGTTCAATCTCGCGCCGGTCGGACGTTTCCACGTGCAGTTTTGCGGCACGACGCCTTGCATGCTGCGCGGCGCCGATCGGCTGAAGAAGGTCTTGCACCGCATGATCGGCGAGGAAGACCACGTCTCCGCCGACGGCACGTTCTCGTGGACCGAGGTCGAGTGCCTGGGCGCGTGCGTGAATGCGCCGATGGTTCAGATCAATGCCGACTATTACGAGGACCTCACGCCGGAAACGCTGACCCGCATCCTCAATGATTTGTCCGCCGGGAAAAAGCCGAAGCCGGGACCGCAGATCGATCGTCAGTTCTCCGCGCCGGCCGGTGGCGAGAACACGCTGACCGATCCCGCGCTCTACGAGACAAACGCCGACGCAACCGATCCGAGACCCCAATAATGCTCGCCGACCGGGACCGCATTTTTCGCAATCTCTATGGCCGGCACGATTGGGGCCTCGACGGCGCGCGCACACGCGGCGCCTGGGACGGCACCAAGGTGATTCTGGAAAAAGGCCGCGACGCCATCGTCAACGAAGTGAAGGCGTCCGGCCAACGCGGCCGCGGCGGCGCCGGCTTCCCGACCGGCCTCAAATGGTCGTTCATGCCCAAGCAGTCCGACGGTCGGCCGAGCTACCTCGTCGTCAACGCCGACGAGTCGGAGCCAGGCACCTGCAAGGACCGCGAGATCATGCGGCACGACCCGCATCTTCTCGTCGAGGGCTGCCTGATCGCCGGCTGCGCCATGGGCGCGCCCAACTGTTACATCTACATTCGCGGCGAATTCATTCGCGAGCGCGAGCGGCTCGAAGCCGCCGTCGCGCAAGCCTATGAAGCCAGACTCATCGGCAAGAACAACGTCCACGGCTTCGATTTCGACATCGTCGTGCATCACGGCGCCGGCGCCTACATCTGCGGCGAGGAGACGGCGCTGCTCGAGAGCCTCGAAGGCAAGAAGGGAATGCCGCGATTGAAGCCGCCATTTCCCGCCAATATGGGCCTCTATGGCTGTCCGACGACGGTCAATAATGTCGAGACCCTGGCGCAGGTGCCCGACATCATGCGTCGCGGCGCCGCCTGGTTCGCCGGTATCGGCCGGCCGAACAATACCGGCACCAAGCTCTTCTGCATTTCCGGCCATGTCGAACGGCCCTGCAATGTGGAAGAGCAAATGGGCATCCCGTTGCGCGAGCTGATCGAGAAACATGCCGGCGGCGTGCGCGGCGGTTGGGGCAATCTCCTCGCCGTCATCCCCGGCGGCTCGTCGATGCCGCTTGTTCCCGCCGGCCCCGACCAGGCCGACACGCTGCTCATGGATTTCGACGGCTGCCGGGAGAAGAAGACGTCGCTCGGCACCGCGGCCGTCATCGTCATGGACAAGACCGCCGATATCGTGCGCGCCATGGCGCGCATCTCCTATTTCTACAAGCACGAGAGCTGCGGCCAGTGCACGCCGTGCCGCGAGGGCATGGGCTGGATGTGGCGCGTGCTCTCCCGCATGGCCGAGGGCCGCGCGCAAAAGCGCGAGATCGACATGCTGTGGGAGGTCACCACACAAATCGAGGGCCACACCATCTGCGCCTTCGGCGACGGCGCCGCCTGGCCGGTGCAGGGCCTGCTGCGGCACTTCCGGCCGGAGATCGAACGGCGCATCGACGAATATACCGCCAATCCCGACACCGCCGGCGTGCTCGATCCGCCGGTGCCGGCGGCGGCGGAGTAGAGGAGCACGCAGAAAGTGGCGACGACCATTTCCCGAGGGTTCTGGCGCACAATCACGCTGTTGATGCGCCTGGACATCGCCGCCGGTATCGCCACGACCGCGGGATTGCTGTTGTGGCTGACGTGGCATTGACATGACCAAGCTCATCGTCGACGGCAAAGAGATCGACGTGCCGCCGGAGTACACGCTGCTCCAGGCGTGCGAGGCCGCCGGCGCGGAAATCCCGCGCTTCTGCTTCCAGGAGCGGCTATCGATCGCCGGCAATTGCCGCATGTGCCTGATCGAGGTCGTCGGCATACCGAAGCCGCAGGCGTCCTGCGCCATGGGCGTGAAGGACTTGCCGCCGAACAAAGATAACTCGCCGAAAGTCATCAGCACGCGATCGCCGATGGTGCGCAAAGCACGCGAGGGCGTGATGGAATTTCTGCTCATCAATCATCCGCTCGACTGCCCGATCTGCGACCAGGGCGGCGAATGCGACCTGCAGGACCAGGCGATGGCCTACGGCGTCGACCAGAGCCGCTTCCGCGAGAACAAGCGTGCGGTCGAGGACAAATATCTCGGCGCTCTGGTCAAGACCTCGATGAACCGCTGCATCCAGTGTACCCGCTGCGTGCGCTTTGCCACCGAAGTCGCCGGCGTACCGGAGCTCGGCGCCATCGGCCGCGGCGAGGACATGGAGATCACGACCTATCTCGAAGAGGCGATGGTCTCCGAGCTGCAGGGCAACGTCGTCGATCTGTGCCCGGTCGGAGCGCTCACGTCCAAGCCTTATGCCTTCGCGGCGCGGCCCTGGGAGCTCAACAAGACCGAGTCGATCGACGTGATGGACGCGCTCGGCTCGGCAATCCGCATCGACACGCGCGGGCGCGAGGTGATGCGCATCCTGCCGCGCACCAATGACGACGTGAACGAGGAATGGATCTCCGACAAGGCCCGCCATGTGGTCGACGGACTGCGCACACAGCGGCTCGATCAGCCTTACATTCGCGAGAACGGCCGCTTGCGCGCGGCGACGTGGCACGAAGCCTTTACCGCGATCGCCGGCAAGCTTATGCGCGCCAGGCCGCAACGGATCGGCGCTTTGGTCGGCGATCTCGCGGCGGTCGAGGAGATTTTCGCGCTCAAGGACTTGATGACGCGGCTTGGCGCGACCAACCTCGATTCGCGGAAATACGGCTCGGCGCTCGATCCGAAATGGGGTCGCGCCACCTACCTGTTCAATGCGACCATCGCCGGGATCGATGTGGCCGACGCGCTTCTCATTGTCGGCGCCAATCCGCGCAAGGAAGCGGCCGTACTCAATGCGCGCATTCGCAAGCGCTGGCGCAACGCCAAAAGCTTCCCGATCGGCCTGGTCGGGCCGAAGGCGCCCCTGACCTACAATTACGACTTTCTCGGCGCCGGTTCGGAGACGCTTGCCACCGTCGCCCGGCACAGTTTCGCCGACGCCATGCGCAAGGCGCAACGTCCGCTCGTCATCCTCGGCGCGGAAGCCTTTGCGCGCGCCGACGGGGCGGCTATTGCCTCGCTGGCGGCGAAGGCGGCGATCGAGCTCGGCGCGGTCAAGGAGGGCTGGAACGGCTATAGCGTCCTGCACAACGCGGCCGCGCGCGTCGGCGCGCTCGATCTCGGCTTCGTGCCGGGGGAGGGCGGCTTGAATACCCGGCAGATGACGGCGTCCGGCGCGCTCGACGTTTTGTTCCTGCTCGGCGTCGACGAGATCGATGTCGCCGCGGGCGCCTTCGTCGTCTATGTCGGCACCCATGGCGATCGCGGGGCGACGCGTGCCGACGTGGTGCTGCCCGGCGCCGCCTATCCGGAGAAATCGGCAACTTACGTGAACACCGAGGGCCGCGTGCAGATGGCGACGCGCGCCTCGTTTCCGCCCGGCGATGCGCGCGAGGATTGGGCGATCCTGCGCGCGCTCTCGGCGGTGGTGGGAAAACAGCTCCCGTATGACTCGCTCGCCGGATTGCGCCGGACCATGTACCAGGCGCACCCGCATCTCGCGCGCATCGGGCAGATTGCGCCGGGCGATGCCGCCGATATCCACCGGCTCGCCGCCTTGGGCGGCAGCGTGGACAAGACCCCGTTCCGCGTGAGCGTCGAGGACTTCTACTTCACCAATCCGATCGCGCGCTGCTCCGCCGTGATGGCCGAATGTTCGGCAATCGCGCAAGGGCGCGCGGCGATGACGGCGGCGGAATAGAGGTCGGCCCGATGGAAGCATTCTGGTCGAGCTACATCTGGCCGCTGCTGGTGATGGTGGCCGAGAGCTTGCTGTTGCTGATCATCTTGCTCATCGCCACCGCCTACGTGCTCCTCGCCGACCGTAAGATCTGGGCGGCGGTACAGATCCGGCGCGGTCCGAACGTGGTCGGACCGTGGGGCTTGCTGCAGTCCTTCGCCGATCTCCTCAAATTCGTATTCAAGGAGCCGGTCATTCCCGCCGGCGCCAACAAGGGCGTGTTCATCCTCGCCCCGCTCGTTACCTGCACGCTGGCGCTCGCCGCTTGGGCGGTAATCCCGGTCAGTGCCGGCTGGGTGATCTCCAACATCAATGTCGGCGTGCTCTACATCTTCGCTATCTCATCGCTCGGCGTGTACGGCGTGATCATGGCCGGTTGGGCGTCGAATTCAAAATATCCATTCCTCGCCGCGCTGCGCTCCGCGGCGCAGATGGTGTCCTACGAGGTCTCGATCGGTTTCGTCATCATCACCGTTCTTCTGTGCGTCGGCTCGCTCAATCTCTCGGCGATCGTCGAGGCGCAGAACAGCGCCTGGGGCTTCCTCGGGTGGTATTGGCTGCCGCTTCTGCCGATGTTCGTGATCTTCTTCGTCTCGGCGCTGGCCGAAACCAATCGGGCGCCCTTCGATCTGGTCGAGGCGGAATCGGAACTGGTCGCCGGCTTCATGGTCGAATACGGCGCGACGCCGTACATGATGTTCATGCTTGGCGAGTACATCGCCGTCGCCACGATGTGCGCCATGGCGACGATCCTGTTTCTCGGCGGCTGGCTGCCGCCGTTCCCGGTCGTGCCGTTCACCTGGATCCCGGGCATCGTCTGGTTCGTGCTCAAGGCGAGCGCGGTGTTCTTCATGTTCGCGATGGTGAAGGCGTTCGTGCCGCGCTATCGCTACGACCAGCTGATGCGCCTCGGCTGGAAGGTGTTCTTGCCGATCTCGCTCGCCATGGTCGCGATCGTGGCCGGCGTCCTTGAGATCATCCGAGGTTGACATGAGACTTGATCAGGCCGCCCGTTCGATTTTCCTCAAGGAGTTCTTGCAGGCCTTCGTGCTGTCGATGCGCTACTTCTTCAAGCCGAAGGCGACGCTGAACTATCCGTTTGAGAAGGGCATGCTGTCGCCGCGCTTCCGCGGGGAGCATGCGCTGCGGCGTTATCCGAATGGCGAGGAGCGCTGCATCGCCTGCAAGCTGTGCGAGGCGATCTGCCCGGCGCAGGCGATCACCATCGAAGCCGGACCGCGCCGCAACGACGGCACGCGCCGCACCACGCGCTACGACATCGACATGGTCAAGTGCATCTATTGCGGGCTATGCCAGGAGGCCTGCCCCGTCGACGCCATCGTCGAAGGGCCGAATTTCGAATTCGCCACCGAGACCCGCGAGGAGCTCTACTACGACAAGGAACGCCTGCTGGCGAACGGCGACCGCTGGGAGCGCGAGATCGCCGCGGCCATCGCCCTCGATGCGCCTTACCGCTGAGCCGCGCCGCCAATGATCGTCAGCGCCATCTTCTTCTATCTCTTTGCCGGCGTGTGCATCGCCTCGGCGATCATGGTCATCGCCGCGAGGAACCCGGTGCATTCGGTGCTCTTCCTCATCCTCGCCTTCGTCAACGCGGCCGGTCTGTTCGTGCTGATGGGGGCGGAATTCCTCGCCATGATCCTCATCGTCGTCTATGTCGGCGCCGTGGCGGTGCTGTTCCTATTCGTGGTGATGATGCTCGACGTCGATTTCGCCGAGCTGCGCCACGGCCTGCTCAATTACCTGCCGATCGGTTTTGTCGTCGGCGCCGTTCTCCTTGCCGAATTGCTGTTCGTGGTCGCCACCTGGGTGATCGAGCCGGGCCTGCCCAAGACCATCGCCGCGCCGATTGCGGCGGTGGGCGACGTCACCAATACGCAGGCGCTCGGCCTCGTTCTGTACACCCGCTACGTCTATTTCTTCGAGGCCGCCGGCATGATCCTCCTGGTCGCCATGATCGGCGCCATCGTCATGACGCTGCAGCACAAGCCGAACGTGAAGCGGCAGATCATCGCCGATCAGCTCGCGCGCCACCGCTCGAGCGCGATCGAGATCGTCAAGGTCAAATCAGGGCAGGGGCTGCCATGACGATCGGCCTCGGTCACTATCTAGCGGTCGCCGCTATCCTGTTCACGCTCGGGATTTTCGGCATTTTTCTCAACCGCAAGAACATCATCATCATCCTGATGTCGATCGAGCTCATCCTGCTCGCCGTCAACATCAACCTGGTCGCGTTCTCCGTCTTCCTCGGCGATATCGTCGGCCAGGTCTACGCGCTGATCGTGCTCACGGTTGCGGCGGCGGAGGCGGCGATCGGGCTCGCCATTCTGGTCGCTTACTTCCGCAATCGCGGCTCGATCGCGGTAGAAGACGTCAATCTGATGAAGGGCTGAGCGGCATGTACGAAGCCATCGTCTTCCTGCCGCTTCTCGGCGCCGTCATTGCCGGCGCGATCGCACTCGTTGGCGCCAGCCACCGGCACCCGGGCGCGAGCCCGCCGCCGCCCGACGACAGTCACGCCGCACCGCTCGTGACGCAGACGCATGCGCACAGTGCGCAAAGGTCGCGCTCCGCGCCGCCCGAAGTCGGTCATCCGAGCCCGGCGGAAGAGGAGATCGCCGAGTCGCGCGTTGGCTCGCAGGCCGCCGAGCTGATCACCACGACGCTTCTTGCGATCTCGTGGGTGTTGTCCTGTTTCGCCTTCGTCGATGTCGGCCTCGACGGTCACGATGCGCGCATCACGCTGTTCAACTTCATCACCTCCGGCGACCTCAAAGTCGATTGGGCGCTGCGTATCGACTCGCTCACCGCCGTGATGCTGGTGGTGGTGACGACCATTTCGACGCTCGTGCATCTTTATTCGATCGGCTACATGGCGGACGATCCCTATCGGCCGCGCTTTTTCTCGTATCTCTCGTTCTTTACCTTCGCCATGCTGGCGCTGGTCACCGCCGACAGTCTCGCGCAGCTGTTCTTCGGGTGGGAGGGCGTCGGGCTCGCAAGCTATCTCCTTATCGGCTTCTGGTTCCATAAGCCGGAGGCAAACGCCGCCGCGATCAAGGCCTTCATCGTCAACCGCGTCGGCGATTTCGGATTTGCGCTGGGCATCTTTGCGCTCTTTCTTTTCACCGGATCGATCAATCTCGACACCATTTTCGCCCAAGCACCGGACCTCGTCGGCAAGAACTTCCACTTTCTCGGTTTTAACGCCGACGCGCTGACCGTGATCTGTCTCCTCCTGTTCATGGGCGCGATGGGCAAGTCGGCGCAATTCCTGCTGCACACTTGGCTGCCCGACGCCATGGAGGGACCGACGCCGGTCTCGGCGCTCATTCATGCCGCCACCATGGTCACCGCCGGTGTGTTCATGGTGGCGCGGCTGTCCCCGCTGTTTGAGCTCGCTCCGTACGCACAATCCTTCGTCATTTTCATCGGCGCCACGACGGCGATCTTTGCCGCGACGATCGGCCTGGTGCAGAACGACATCAAGCGCATCATCGCCTACTCGACCTGCTCGCAGCTCGGCTACATGTTCGTCGCCATGGGGGTAGGGGCCTATTCGGTGGGTATGTTCCACCTGTTCACGCATGCCTTCTTCAAGGCGCTGCTCTTCCTCGGCTCCGGCTCGGTGATCCTCGCCATGCATCATGAGCAGGACATCCGCCACATGGGCGGCCTGTGGCGGAAAATTCCGTTCACCTACGGCGTGATGCTGGTCGGCACCTTGGCGCTGACCGGATTTCCGTTCACCGCCGGCTATTTCTCCAAGGACGCGATCATCGAGGCGGCGGCGGTCGGCAAAAATCCCTTTGCCGTCTACGGCTTCGTCATGACCGTCGCCGCCGCGGCTCTGACCTCGTTTTATTCCTGGCGGCTCATCTTCAAGACCTTCCACGGCGCACCGCATGACCGGCATCATTACGAAGGCGCGCACGAAAGCCCCTTGGTGATGCTCGTCCCGCTCGCGCTCCTGGCGATCGGTTCGATCGCGGCGGGCTGGCCGTTCCTCCAATTATTCACCGGTCACGGCGTGGGCGAGTTCTTCCGCGAGTCGCTCAAATTCGGATCGGGAAATACCGTGCTCGAGGATATGGAGCACCTGCCTCTCGCCACCTCGCTGGCGCCGACCGTGATGATGATCGGCGGGTTCCTGGTGGCCTGGCAGTTCTACATCCGCCGGCCGGACATGCCCGAGGCACTCGCGCGACAGCAGGACTTGCTCTACCGCTTCCTGCTCAACGCCTGGTACTTCGACAGCATCTACGATTTCCTCTTCGTTCGTCCGACGCTATGGCTCGGCCGCCTGTTCTGGAAAGGCGGCGACGGCTTCATCATCGACGGCTTCGGCCCTGACGGCGTGTCGGCGCGTGTCCTCGACGTGACCCGCAACGTGGTGCGGCTGCAGACCGGCTACCTCTATCACTACGCCTTCGCCATGCTGATCGGTGTCGCCGCCTTCGTCACTTGGTTCATGTTCGCAGGGGTGCACGGATGACGAGCTGGCCGATCCTCTCCGTCGTCACCTTCCTGCCGCTTGCCGGCGCGCTGTTCATCGCGCTTCTGCGCGACGACGAGGCGGGCGCGCGCAATGCGCGCTGGGTGGCGCTGTGGACGACGCTGATCACCTTTGCGGTCTCGCTCATTCTGATCTGGCGTTTCGATGCGGGTTCGGCCGATTTTCAGTTCCTGGAAAAGCGGCCCTGGCTCGGCGGCAGCATTGTCTACTCGATGGGTGTTGACGGCATATCGCTGCCGTTTGTCATCCTAACCACCGCGCTGATGCCGATCTCGATCCTGGCGAGCTGGGAAGCGATCCGGCGCCGGGTGCGCGAATATATGATCGCCTTCCTCGTCCTCGAAACGCTGATGGTCGGCACCTTCTGCGCGCTCGACCTGGTGCTGTTCTACCTGTTCTTCGAAGGCGGCCTGATCCCGATGTTCCTGATCATCGGCGTGTGGGGCGGCCCGCGCCGGGTCTATGCCAGCTTCAAGTTCTTTCTCTACACGTTCCTCGGCTCGGTGCTGATGCTGCTCGCCATCATGGCGATCTATTGGGACGCCGGCACGACCGATATCCCGACGCTCCTGCACCACAGCTTCCCGCGCTCGCTGCAAACCTGGGCCTGGTTCGCCTTCCTTGCCTCGTTCGCCGTCAAGCTGCCGATGTGGCCGGTGCATACCTGGCTGCCCGACGCGCATGTCGAGGCGCCGACCGCCGGCTCGGTGATCCTTGCGGCCATTCTTCTGAAGTTGGGCGGCTACGGCTTCCTGCGCTTCTCGCTGCCGATGTTCCCGGCGGCGTCGCTCGAATTCGCGCCGCTCATCTACGCGCTCTCGGTCATCGCCATCATCTACACCTCGCTGGTGGCGCTGGTGCAGGAGGACATGAAGAAGCTCGTCGCCTATTCCTCGGTGGCGCATATGGGCTTCGTCACCATGGGCCTCTTTGCGATGACGACACAGGGCGTCGCCGGCGGGATTTTCCAGATGATCTCGCACGGCATCGTCTCGGCCGCGCTCTTTCTTTGCGTCGGCGTCATCTACGACCGCATGCACACCCGCGAGATCGCCGCCTATGGCGGCCTCGTCAACCGCATGCCGGTCTACGCCTTCGCCTTCATGGTGTTTACGCTCGCCAATATCGGGCTGCCCGGCACCTCGGGATTCATCGGCGAGTTCCTGACCCTGATCGGCACCTTTCGGATCAATAATTGGGTGGCGACGCTGGCGACGCTCGGGACCATCCTTTCGGCCGCCTACGCGCTTTGGCTCTACCGCAAGGTGATCTTCGGCAAGCTGGAGAAGGCCGCGCTGTTCCACATCACCGACATGGGCTGGCGCGAGATCGTGGTGCTGGCGCCGCTCGTCATCCTGACAATCGTGTTCGGCATCTATCCGAAGCCCGTGCTCGACCTCTCGGCTGCGTCGGTCGCGCAGCTCCTTGATAACTTCCACCACGCGGTCGGAAGTGTGCAGTCGGCGGCATTGGCGAGGTGAGACGATGAATGCCGTTCTGACCGTTCCGGCCCTGCTGCCGCTATTGCCGGAGATCGTGCTCGGGCTCGGCGCCATGGCGCTGTTGATGGTCGGCGCCTATCGCGGCGAGAGCGGGATACGCACCGTCGATGCCGCTGCGATCGCGCTTCTCGTGGTGGCGGGGATTATCGTCCTCATGCTGCCGGACGAAAGACTCGTGACCTTCGGCGGCAGTTTCGTGGTCGATGGCTTCGCCCGGTTTCTGAAAATCCTGGCGATCCTCGGTTCCGCCGCCGCTATCGCGATGTCGATCGACTACGACCGGCGCGAGGGCCAGCAGCGGTTCGAATACTCCGTCCTCATCCTCCTTTCGACCCTCGGCATGCTGATGCTGATCTCGGCTGCCGATCTCATCGCACTTTATCTCGGTCTCGAATTGATGAGCCTGCCGCTTTATGTGGTCGCCGCCAGCCACCGCACCTCGCTCCGCTCGACCGAAGCCGGCCTCAAATATTTTGTTCTCGGCGCGCTGTCGTCGGGCATGCTGCTCTACGGCGCCTCGCTCACCTACGGCCTCACCGGTACGGTGAGCTTTGCCGGTATCGCCAAGTCGGCTGCGGATGCCGGGCCGGGATTGATCTTCGGCCTGGTGTTTCTGTTCGCCGGCTTCTGCTTCAAGGTGTCGGCCGTTCCGTTCCACATGTGGACACCGGACGTCTATGAGGGCGCGCCGACGCCGGTCACCGCCTTCTTCGCCGCGGCGCCGAAGGTGGCGGGGATCGCCATGTTCGTGCGCGCGACGGTCGTAGCCTTTCCCGGCATTACCGCGCAGTGGCAGGAGATTGTCGTCTTCGTCGCTATCGCCTCGACGCTGCTTGGCTCCTTCGCCGCGATCGGCCAGCGCAACATCAAGCGGCTGATGGCCTATTCGTCTATCGGGCACATGGGTTTCGCGCTGATCGGCCTCGCTGCCGGCACGCCCGAGGGCGTGCAGGGCGTGCTCGTCTATATGTCGATCTATCTCACCATGACGCTCGGCGTGTTCGCCGTGATCTTGTCGATGCGGCGAGCGGGCGGCATGGTCGAATCGATCGACCAGCTCGCCGGTCTCGCGCGCACGCATCCGACCATGGCGTTTTTTCTGGCGATGCTCTTGTTCTCGATGGCCGGCGTGCCGCCGCTCGCCGGCTTCTTCGCCAAGTTTTACGTCTTCCTCGCCGCGATCAAGGCCGGCCTCTATGCGCTGGCCGTCATCGGCGTGCTCGCCAGCGTGGTGGGCGCCTACTACTATCTGGCGATCGTCAAGATCATGTATTTCGACGAGCCGGCCGAGGGGTTTGTTCCCATGCCGGACGAGATCAAGATCGTGCTCGCGGTTTGCGGCTTGTTCAACATTCTGTTCTTCCTCTATCCGGGGCCGCTTATCGGCGTCGCCAGTGCGGCCGCCCATTCGCTGTTCTGATGCAGCTCCATTCGGCGGCGGCGGCGGCCGGTCATCGCCTGTTGGCGCATGAGACCTTGGCCTCGACCAACACGGAAGCCTTGGCGCTGGCACGCCGCGGCGACCGCGGCCCGCTCTGGGTCACCGCGCAGCGGCAGACCGCCGGCCGCGGCCGGCGCGGCAGCGAATGGAACTCTCCGCCGGGCAATCTCTACGCCACGCTTCTGCTCGACGATCCGAGCCCGGCGGAACACGCGCCGGAATTGTCGTTCGTCGCCGCGCTTGCGCTCCATGACGCCATCCTCGATCGCGCGCCGGCCTTGCGCACGCGGCTGGCGCTCAAATGGCCCAATGACCTTCTTTGCGGCGGGGCCAAGCTCGTCGGTATTCTGATCGAGAGCGAGAACATCGCGGGACGATTGGCCGTCGCCATCGGGATCGGCGTGAATTGTCTGCACCACCCTGCGCAGACCGCATATCCCGCGACCGATCTGCATGCCGAAGGCGCCGATGTGTCCGCCGAAGCGTTGTTTGCGGCGTTATCCAACACGCTGCTGCGACGGCTTGTTCAATGGAACCGAGGCGCCGGCTTCCGCGCCATTCGCGACGACTGGCTCGCCCGCGCCACCGGGATCGGCGGCGACATGCGCGTGCGGCTTCCGGATCGGGAACTCTTCGGGCGCTTCGAAGCGCTCGATGAGCACGGGCGGCTCCTCCTGCGTCTTGCCGATGGCGCGTTGCAGACCATCACTGCCGGCGACGTCTTTCCAGTCGCCGGCGCGCCGCCGGATCACCGGCCGGCGCTTGGGCGCGTCAACTGATGGCCGGACGGGAGCTTGTCTTCGCGCCGCTCGGCGGCATCGGCGAGATCGGGATGAACCTCTCGATCTACGGCGTCGGCGATGGCGGGCGGCGTCAGTGGCTGATCGTCGATTGCGGCGTCTCCTTTGCGTCGGAAGAAAACCTGCCCGGCATCGATCTCATCCTGCCCGACATCCGCTATCTGATCGCCGAGCGGCGCAACATCGTCGGCCTCGTGCTCACGCACGGCCATGAAGACCACATGGGCGCGCTGATCGATTTGTGGCCGCGTCTCAATGTGCCGCTCTACGCCACGCCGTTTACCGCGGCGCTGTTCGAGGCGCGGCGCCTGTCCGAGCCCGGCGCGCCGCAAATCCCCGTCAATGTCGTGCCGCTCGGCGGCCGCCTGACGCTCGGTCCGTTCGATGTTGAATTCATCAACGTCGCCCACTCGATCCCGGAATCGAACGCGCTCGCCATCCGCACGCCGGCCGGCACCGTGCTGCACACCGGCGACTGGAAGATCGATCCCACTCCGCTCCTTGGCGCGCCGACCGATCAGGCGAAGCTTACTGCGCTGGGCGAGGAGGGTGTGCTGGCAATGATCGGCGATTCCACCAACGCCGTGCGCGACGGTCGCTCGCCCTCCGAATCCGATGTGGCGCGCACGCTGGCCGAGCTCATCCGCACCGCGCCGGCGCGCGTCGCGGTGACGACGTTTGCCTCCCATGTCGGCCGCATCCGCGCCGTTGCCGATGCCGCGCGCGCCGCCGGGCGCGAGGTGATCCTGGTCGGGCGGGCGATGGAGCGGGTGGCGCAGGTCGCCCGCGAGACCGGCTATCTCGACGGCGTGACGGATTTTCGCGGTGTGGAGACCTACGGCTACCTGCCGCCCGACAAAGTTCTTGCGCTGTGCACGGGGAGCCAGGGCGAGCCGCGCGCCGCGCTGGCGCGCATCGCCGAGGACGAGCACCCGGAAGTGACGCTCGCCCGCGGCGACCGCGTCATCTTCTCCTCCCGCGCCATTCCCGGAAACGAGAAGGCGGTGGCGCGCGTGATCAACGGCTTGGTGACGCAAGGGGTTGAGGTCATCACCGATCGCGACCACCTCGTGCACGTGTCCGGCCATCCACGGCGCGCCGAACTCCTCGACATGATCGGCTGGGTGAAGCCGAAGATTCTGATACCGGCGCATGGCGAGGCGCTGCATCTCGCGGACCACGCCAGGCTCGCGCATCAGGCCGGCGTTCCGCATGTTCTCGTCTGCCGCAACGGCGATCTCGTCCGCCTCGCGCAAGATGGGGCAGAGATCATCGACGAGATCCCCTCGGGGCGCGTCTACAAGGATGGTGCGCTCCTGGTGAGCGCGGAAGCGCGAACCGTGGCGGCCCGCCGGCGATTGAGCTTCTCCGGCGTAGTCTCGGTGGCGCTGGCGGTCAC
>Ga0210394_10001147_pt1 | contig 44708 bp, 34 predicted proteins | sample IncBWC12MmetaG_FD_160121 | JGI IMG/M metagenome (GOLD analysis project Ga0210394, IMG submission 160121) | Forest soil microbial communities from Barre Woods Harvard Forest LTER site, Petersham, Massachusetts, United States - Inc-BW-C-12-M | ecosystem: Environmental > Terrestrial > Soil >...
GCTCATCGGCCACGATCGCGGAGGACGCGTTTCTTATCGCATGGCGCTCGATCACCCAAAGAGCGTTGAACGCCTCGCCGTCTTCGACGTGATTCCGATATACGAAGCGTGGAGCCGGACCGATGCGCGATTCGCTCAAACCTACTGGCCGTGGATCCTGTTGAGCCAGAAGCAGTCGTTGCCGGAAAGTTATTTGCTCGGCGCGCCCGATGCCGTTTATCACAACCCTTTCGGGCAAGGCTCGTTCGGGGCGGAAATTCTCGAAGAGTACGTTTCGAATTACCGAGATCCGGAGCGCGTGCACGGAATCTGCGAAGAATATCGAGCCGCTGCGACGATCGACGTGGAGCACGACCGTGCGGACAAAGACGCGTCGCGAAAAATCGAATGCCCCATGCTGCACCTGTGGGCTCAAGGCGGTCCGCTCGATACGTTTTACGCGAAAGAGGGTGGGCCGTTGGGAATTTGGCGCGAGTGGGCTCCGCGCGCTCACGGCCAAGCAATGAAGGGCGGGCACTTCTTCCCGGAAGAAAACCCGAACGACACGGCGGCGCTTATCAAACAGTTTCTCACTGCATAGGCGGCCCTTGCGAACGGGATTGTTCGGCTGGGTGTGTTCCTGGAGTTCGAAAGCAAGGAGACAGAGAGATGAAGACGCGGACGAAAATTGCGATTGCGGTGGTCGCGGTGTTGGTCGTCGGATTGTGGTACTGGTTCCGGCCGGACCGGCTTTTTAGCAATGTACGAGTGGACGAAGCGATGCCTGCGGCAGGAGGCGCCGCGGCAGTCGCCCAGCCGCTCGAGTCAGGAACGTTCTACACGATTCTGCATCCGACCTCGGGCACGGCGACGATCTACAAGATGGCGGACGGAACGCACATGCTGCGGTTCACGAATTTCGACACGTCAAACGGGCCGGATGTACACGTTTACATGGTCGCTGCGGACGATGCGAAGGATGCGGCGACCGTCGAGCGCGCCGGATTCGTCGACTTGGGCGTGATCAAAGGAAACGTCGGCGACCAAGACTACATACTTCCGGGTGATTTGGACGTCGCGAAATATCGCGCGGTGTCCATTTGGTGCAAACGATTCAGCGTGAATTTCGGCGCTGCGGCACTGAAGCCAGCCCAAGTGTCGGGGCTAGAATAGGAAACAGGGCTGGGCCGGGAAGCTTGATAAATCGCGACCCCTAACCTCCCGTTCGTTATCGACTGGGCTGTAGTATCCTCCAGCCTCACTAACGAAATTGGATAGGCGGCAAAAAGGTTCTACTGCGCTCCCGTACGGGCAAAGGACATGAACCGAAATTCTAGAAGAGTCGTGCTCGGAATTTTGGCCGGCGGCATCGCCAGCGCTGTGCTCATTTACACGATCTCTCCCCCTTTCGCCGGAGCGCTGCTGGCGATCCTTGTCGGTGCGGCCTATTCCGCGAGCGTGTCTAACACTCGCGGCGCCTATGTCGACAACATGATGACCGCGGCGGCACTGGGCGTGCCGCTATGGGCCTTGATCAGCGTCGTTGCGATGCCGCTGATCGCCCACAGCGCCCCGGATTGGAGTGCTGAGCAAATGCGTACGCACTTTCCAGCTCTTGTGGGCTGGGTTCTCTATGGCGCGTTCCTCGGTTTGCTCACGCAAGGATTCAAGGATCTCGCCGACCGGATCTTCGGCCCCGAACCTGAGCGCGCAAATAGCTTGCCGAAGGAGGTGAAGCGCATCGTGATCATCGGCGGAGGATTTGCGGGTATGAAGACTGCCGAAAGCCTCGAGCATCAGTTCTTGCGCGACCGCTCTGTGAGCGTCACCCTCATCAGCGAAACGAACGCGCTTCTGTTTACACCAATGCTGGCGGAAGTTGCCGGCAGCAGCCTGGAGCCGAGTCATATCAGTACGCCACTGCGTTCAAGTCTCCGGCGCACGAACTTCGTTCGCGCGACCGTTGAGAGCGTGGACCTGGAAAAGCAGAGAGTGAAATTGACAGCGATTCCAAGCTCCAGCGAAGGCGCGCCCCGCGAAATTCCATACGATCAACTCGTGCTCGCGCTTGGCGCTGTCTCGAATTACCTGGGCATGGCGGACGTCCAGAAACACGCGCTCGACTTCAAGAGCCTGTTGGATGCGATCCGAGTCCGCAATCGCGTGATTGAAATGTTCGAGCGGGCAGATAGCGAGGCGAACTCCCAGGTGCGGCGTCGGCTGCTGACATTTGTAATCGCCGGAGGAGGCTTCGCTGGTGTCGAGCTGGCTGGGGCACTCAACGATTTCGGCCGTGGGATTCTGGCCGATTATCCGAATCTGCGCCCCGAGGATTTCAAAGTCATACTGGCGCACTCAAGAGATCACATTCTTCCGGAGCTTAGCGAATCGCTCGGGCGGTATGCGCAGGAAAAAATGGCCGCTCGCGGCGTGATCTTCCGCCTCAACGCACGCCTCACGAATTTCCAGCCCGGCCTCGTAGTGTTGAGCGACGGAGAAATCCCGGCGGAAACGCTGGTCTGGACAGCCGGCACTTCTCCGAATCCTCTCCTGCGCAATCTTCCCGTTGAACGGGACAAGCGTGGCGCCGTGATCGTGGAGACCACACTTGCGATCAAGGATCATCCGGGCGTCTGGGCATTGGGCGATTGCGCAGCGGTGGTGGACGGCGTCACTGGCAAGGCTTGCCCGCCAACCGCGCAATTTGCAATTCGCGAAGCTCCCGTACTAGCGAAGAACATCCGCGCGTCTCTCGAAGGGGCGCCCTTACAGGCATTCCATTTCAATTCTCTTGGCGCCCTTTGCGTCGTCGGCCACCAGACTGCTTGCGCTGAGTTGTCAGTTCCCTTTGCGCGCACGAAGTCCATGCGCTTTTCCGGCTTGCTGGCATGGGCTCTGTGGCGGGGAATCTATCTCTCAAAGCTGCCAGGGTCGGAACGTAAGATTCGCGTCCTGATGGACTGGACGGTCGAGCTTTTCTTTCCGCGCGACATCGTTCAGACCATCGATCTGAAATAGAGTCGGCACCATGAGCAAAGATTCGAAGACAATCGCACCTGAAATCGCCGCAGTGGCGAAACGTTCCGCGCTTTGGATGGATCCCCTGTTGGGCTTGCTCGTCGGTTTTGTCGGCGGCTTGCTCTGCATGGCCGCGCTCGGTTCGTGGATGAACCGCTATCTTGTCCTCGCGTCCGTATTCGGGGTGGTTTTCGGCTTTTTCTTTTCGAAAAGAGCTACGAGCCCGGGGGCCGGTCTGATCTGGAGTCTTGCCTTTGTATTTTTCCTGTGGATCGCAGTTCCGGCAGGGCTCGGCCATCTGCTTTCCGGTACTCGCCACGTCGAGAGTATGTTCGGAGACGCGCAGGAACACTTTCCGGAGTTGGTGGCTTACCTTGTCTGTCTTGGAATGCCGGTCGGACTTATTCTAGGCATTTCTGGCGCCATCCGCGGCAAGACGAACCAGTCGGCGTTTAGTTGGGGGCGAGCCATTATTGTCGGCGGCTTCTCAGGTCTGCTCGGTGGAACGATATTCGGGCGCTGGATGTCTTCGGGAGATTTCTTCCCGTTGCTTGGCGGATCGGGAGTGATTCATTCACACGACACGACGGTCGCACTGCATTTCGGGATTGCCATCCTGATCGGTGCAACGTACGGACTGCTCTTCCAGCGGGACGTTCGCGGATTCGGCTCGTCGATGGGTTGGGGCCTTGGCTATGGAATTTTCTGGTGGTTTTTTGGCCCGCTGACGATGCTGCCGTTGATCAAGAGAGCAGGTCTCGATTGGTCTTCAGACCGAGGCACCGCACTTTTTGGCTCCCTGGTTGGCCACATTCTCTATGGCCTGATCGTCGGAGTGGTCTATGCCACTGTTGATCGGCTTTGGGTGCGCTTGTTTATTCAATCGGATCCTCTGAATCGTGAACCCGAAGGCCCGGGCCTGCGTCTTTTTCGATCTCTGCGCTGGGGGGCTTTCGCAGGCTTAGTGGGAGGACTCGTGGCGAGCCCAATCCTGATCGCCACGGGTGTTCTCTCATCAGTGGTAGGGTTCGACACGCACCTTTCCGGCTTTAACGGCTTCTTGGTACACATTCTCGTAAGCTCTGTCATCGGAATGACGTATGGTCTGTTATTTCGACACGAAGCTCCCAATCTGGGACTTGGAGTTATGTGGGGATGGCTCTTCGGACTGATCTGGTGGTACGTCGGGCCAATGACCCTTCTGCCGCTGCTTCTGACTGGCGAGTGCGATTGGCGAGCCAGCGCCGCTTCGGCGCTGCTGCCGGCTCTGACCGGCCACTTACTCTTTGGCGCGACCACGGCCCTAGTCTTTCTCTCGCTCGAACGACGCTATACGCGCCTGCTGTTCTCCGATCCCCGTGCCGCGGGTCCCGAATTGCGCCGGACCCGTCCCGTGGGAACACCCGCACCCGCCTTGTGGCTCTTCGCACTTGGGCTCGGAGTCTTATTGCCGATCCTATTGGGCTAATGCCCCTGAATCGCCGCCGATGAAGCACCTGCTCACCAGGCAGGTGCCCTCAGAGTCACCGCAGATACGCCATGCTTCCTACGCTTCAATTGCTTCCGTACAGTTCCCCCGGCGCTTGAATTCTCAAACCGGGAATTGGGCTCTACTCGGATTGAGCGGCGAACGAGCATTGTGCTCCGAGAACGGGTCGCGCACAGGGTAAGCCCATTCTCATCGATTTTGCTTCTGCCTTTCCCGCAATTCGTCCTTAAGTCGCACGTAAAGCCGCGCATGGGGACTGAGCTGGGAATTAAAATGGCTGTCCAAGTCTTTAAGCGAACTTACCGTGCCGCTCAATCCGTTTCCGTGGCCAAATTTCAACGCTCACTTATAGAAAACGGAATCGTGCGGGAAATCCTGTTTACCGCTACCTGTCCCTTCGAGTCAAATAGGTATCACCTAGGCCCATTCTCACCGTACGAACTCGCCTTGTCGCTAAGATCAGGCTCTTATCTTTCACATGGCACCGGTGGGGGAGGCCGATGCTTTTTCGGCCGCTCCATTGTGCACAGAGGCGCTCCAATGACGCATGCCTGCACAGTTCGTTCACAGTGTCCACGAATAACGGAGCGTTCGGACTGAGGTGACTTTTCTAAGTCTTTTGCAATCAGGAATAAAATGGTGGACCTGATCGGGATCGAACCGGTGCCCCCCTGCTTGCAAAGCACGCGACTTGATTCCATCTGCTCCATCCATTACTGACAACTACTAACGTTTCCAACAAATCGGGGAACTTGCTTTTCGCTCATAGGTATCCTCAATGAGATGAATACGTTGGATTCGTGCACAGTTCGTGCACAGACCTGGCGGCGGACCGTGCGAGGATTGAGAACGGTACCCAAAGAGAAGCTATTGAGTTTCTACGCGCACGTCGGCGAATTTTCGAAAATCCTGATCGCAGGTGGCGACTGGCGCGTTTTCGGCCGAAGCGGTTGCCGCGATTAGGCAGTCCACGAAATGAACGTTCGATTTTCGATAGCGGTCCAGGGCGTCGAGATGAATTGCCTCCTCGTTGATCTCAACACCAGGGCTAGAGATGAGGGTGCCTAACGCCGAAGCGATATCTCCACGTGGATGCTGGTAAAAGGAATCCAATACAAACACGCACTCAGCCAGAACAGCAGGCAACACCACGATCACTACCTCGCCGCGGTCGCAGGCATCGAAGAGCCTTCCAGCGACCTTGGCATGTCTTGCATGGTCTTGAACTAAATGGCGAACGATCAGATTGGTATCGACAAGCCTCCGCTTGCTCACCGGCTGCCCTCGCGATTGCGGGCAGCCGAGGCTGCAGCCTCGCGGATTTGGGTGAAGGACATCCCCTTTCCCTTCTTGCTGGCGAGCACACCCTTAAGTGACCGCGCACCCGGATTCACGCGAATAGTCGCATGGTCTCCCTCCACTACATACTCCAGCGTGTCGCCCGGGTTGATTCGCAAAGCCTTGCGAATCTTTCCTGGAATAGTCGTCTGCCCCTTTCTCGTTACCGTGGAATGCTGCATCATGGTATCCTTACTTAGTCGCCGATTCCTTACATGGCGATTATCCCTTACTTTAGACTGGCTGGCAAGGCCAAACGCTGGCCGAGGTCGGTGAGCCGACACGCCGAGAACCTCCGTCCACTTGTCGTTCGGGTATTGTTGGCGCGCGCCGAAGGCGACTTTACCGCGCAACGACTGATTTTTGACTGTGCCGTTATCGCCGAACGTACCATGCTTGACTTGCGATCCAAGACACGCTTCACCGTCTTGAGGGGATAGCTCTTTTTCAGAAATTCTTAGCCCAGTGGCGGAAGGCACGTCCACCGAGTAGGAACGTGCGCTTCTGCTGGAGATTTCCTCAGGGGCTTGTCTTCGCGAATTTCGCGAGGTAATGTCACACGATCATGGCCGTTCATGTCAACGTGCAGGTCGGCAGGAATGACCCTTGCCCCTGCGGCAGCGGAAAGAAGTACAAACGGTGCTGTCTGGAGCAGCGAAATGCGTCCTACGGCCTTTGGGCTCGACAGCGTGACGCATCCGACGAGCTCACCCGGGAGATGATGAGATTTGCCGCGCTCAAGTTTGGCCATCAGATTGGCGAAGCCTGGCAGGACTTCCATGCGACCGATCTCCCTCTGCCGTTTGATGAGCGCTCCCATGAAAACCAGATCTTCATGCCGTACTTCCTCTTCCATTGGGATCCACAGAGGCGCCGCAGCGGGAAGGGAGCAGCCACAAAGGGAGGGATCGTCGCGCGATGGTTCATGCAGGAAAGAGCCGGAAAGCTATCGGAGCTGGAGCGTTTGTTTCTTGTACAAGCCACGATGCAGCCGGTTACCTTCTTCGAGGTTCTTTGGACGGATCCCAATGAACGAATTGGGCTGAAGGACATTCTACTCGGCACGGAGACCGAGGTTTTCGAACGTTCAGCGTCCCGGTCATTGCGGAACGGAGATATCGTTTACGGACAAGTTTGGAAACTTCAAGGGCTTTCCATCCTGGGTAGTCTTGCCCCTATCGGCATCCCGCCTTCCTGGAAGGCCGAGGTGTTCGAGCTTCGGAAGAAACTGCGGAGGACGATCGCCAAGCAGAATCGGGATTTGGACGCGGAGGACCTTGTTCGGTACGCGGACAGAATTCGGCTTACTTACCTGATCATTCGGGATGCTCTGAATCTTCCACCCCGCCTCGCGAACACGGACGGCGATGCGCTCGTGTTCCACACCCTAAAGTTCCGAATTGAGTCGCCGGAAGCGGCGTTCGAAGCTTTGGCGCCTCTGGCCATGGGTCGATCCAAGGAAGACCTCTTGGCCGAAGCGGAATTCGACGAGACCGGAAGGCTCCGTGCCGTGAACTTCGATTGGCTCAAGCAGGGGAACAAGAAAATCCCGACCTGGGACAACACGATTCTCGGCAGTATCAACATATCGAGGGGTACTCTGATTGCTGAAGTGAATTCCAAGAAGCGCGCCAAGCAGCTTCGAGACAAAATCGAAAAGCGACTCGGTGCTAATGCGACTCACCAGAGGACTGTCGCTCGGGCGGCCGACGAGATGCTTGCCAAATCCCCGAGACAGGACAAGATGCGGGCAAAGGATGAACAGACCGTAGACGACATCCTTCATGATCCGGAGGTGAGAAAAAAAATCCAGGAAGAGGTTCAGAAGCAAACCGAGGCCTGGGCTTGTCAGAAGATTCCCATTCTTGGTGGCCGGACACCGATGGAAGCGGTTCGCGATCCTGACGGAAGAGAGATCGTTGAGTCGCTGCTCTTGGATTGGGAGCGGCGGGCCGACGAGGGCGTGTATCAACCGGGAATACGGCCTGACTTCAATTCCGTCCGTAAGCTGCTGAAACTCATGCCGAGAATGTCATCTGACGTTTCCTCGTGAACGGTCCATCGGCGCACTCGCTGAAGCAATGGCAAAACCGAGAAGAGTTTCCAAACGCGAGGACCGAGTCCGTAACGAAGTTATCGTCGACACTTACAATGCGGAAGAGCAAGTCATGGGATGGCACTACTATCTGGAAGGCAAACTGAGATTTCCTTTCCGGGCGAAGTGCGTCACTTCCAAGGTCGTGTCACCGCTCAGAAAGGGAGAAATCGGCGAAGTATCTCGCATGGCGCTTGAAAATGCGTGCTCAGCTGACATGCTCGCGATAATCCGCTGGCAGGGTCGCAACGTAGCAGTCCCCTTGTCACAATTGGTTCCCCTTGACGCGGGGGAATCGACCATCGAAGCCATCGGTGACTGGCACTACTGGGTCGTACGAAGTTATCGCCTTTGAAGCAGGTTCAGCGCTGACTACTCGGCTCCCCGAACGCGCAAGAATTATCTGGCGCATTGAATTGGCTAGCGCCCGAAAATCTCTGCCGTCCATATCCACTGGGCCGGGACGATTGTACGCAATGGCTCAAATCGGCTCTATTTTGCACAGTTCGCGCACGATCGGCGCTAAAACGTTGAGATTGGAGCGAGATGAATTCGGTAAGTACTTCGCCGTCAAGAAAATTTGGTGGACGTGACCGGGATCGAACCGGTGACCCCCTGCTTGCAAATCAGCGTCGCCGTGTCGCGGTTATTTGGAATCAATAACTTACGTTCGGTGCGATTACCGTTATTAGGCGCCATTCGGGCTGATTTGGAGCAGTTTAGGTACGATTTGTGTACGAATCCGTGTCGTCACGCGATGAAATCAGGAAGTTCGTGTTCAGCGGGCACGAGCGGCTGGGTACCGCCTTTTCAGCAGACCGGTTGGTTCGTGCACAGTTCGTGCACAGCCAAAGGTAGGTTATTGGAGCAGAGATGAATCTGCTACGCACCGAGTCGCGGCATAGGGGCTACGCGACCCATTTCATTCTCAGTTTCTTGCGTTTTTTCGCGCAGTCGACAAGGTAAAGGTCAATTAACTTCTGGTACGGAAGTCCTGTCTCATCCGCCAGCCCCTTGAAATAGTCCACGACTTCCGGGCTTAAGTTGATTCCCACGGCTTGTTTCTTACCCGTGTAAGGATTCTTGAGTTCTTTCATCTTGGAAAAATCATATTCCTTCTTCATAGTACGTAAACTCCTTCTTGGTTGCTTTCCGCGCGGAAATTATCCGAATCACTGAATCGGATTTCTTATAGCAGTGAACGACGACCAGAGGTCTTCCCGTAGAACTCATTCCGATGAGGATAAACCGATCCTCGTCGTCTGAGTGTTCTGGATCATCGAAGAGGCGCGAATTCGGGTCGTGGAAGGCGCTCTGAGCTTCTTCAAACCACACTCCATGCTTGCTCCGATTGCTCCTATTTTTCTTCTCATCCCACTCGAACCGGAGCATTTCTAGATATTATCTAGATCCAATGTAGATTGCAAGCGCGGGACTAGAAGGGCCTCTCCGGCAGGCCTCGGAAGTTTGGTGGACGTGACCGGGATCGAACCGGTGACCCCCTGCTTGCAAAGACGGGCGACACAAGAAGCAGACGACTTAGCCGGAGATTGCTTGAATGAGCATGACGGGGCTAAAGTCACGACTATAAAGGACTACTAGTCCGTATTCGCCAATCCAGCTCTCTACTTCAAATTCAGGGGTGGTCACAAATTTGGTCACAAGTTCTGAGCAATTGTCGCAGGCAGCCCAGAGGCAGATTATTTGCCTTCTAAGCAAAAATCAGGGGATCGAATCCCCCCAGGCGCGCCATCGTTTCACCCAGTCACAAAAACGCCGCGCGTCGATTTCTCTTCATGGCTGCGCTGGGAATTTATATTAGGGTGTGCTTATCGACGCTCTTGGCCGGAGTGCGACTTGCCGCGGGGCTGGCTCCGACAATCGCTACGACAGAGTGAGAAAACCCAAACCGCACCGTCCTATCTGGAAGCTCGAAACGATGCCGAATCACTTAGTCTACGAGATCACTAACGCATCATCGCGCGAAAGTCACTGACGTTCACTTCTCCGTTACGTACTTGACATAACTAAAGTCGAAGTATAGCATGCCCGCCAAATATGAATTTGACCCCGTCGGCTGCCTCAACTCGTTTGTAGCAGTGGACCCGCAACTGAGACTCAGGTGAACAGCGTTGGGAGGTGTCCTGTGCTGTCTTTGAGCGATGTTCTGTCCTCACTAGTGCGCGTAAGGCTCTGGGTTCAACATCACGGCGGCGAGGTGCTTTGGGCGGTGATATTCGCCTTAGCTGTTGGTCTCCCGGCTGCCGTTTACTTCGCATATTATTTCATTGAACCCAAGCCCTATAAAATCTACATCGTTGCCGGCAGCCACTACCTCAACAAGTCAAAAGATCCCAATCTCGACACGGCGACGCAATTTAAATTGTCGTTTCCGAAGCGAAGGCTGGCCGATTTCGTCGACGTGGACCTCGAAGTCGTGGAACTCTCGGACGATGATTGCAAGACCGCTGTGGCGAAGGCACAAGAGCTCGCCGCCAAAGACGATACGTTGCTCGTGATTGGACATCTAGACAGCGAGCCAACAGAAGCCTCGCTACCGTTCTACCTCAATGCGAGACCACAGGTGCCGTTCCTCGCCAGCGTGCAAACAGACGACGATTTGCTTGGGAAGGCCTGCAGAAAGGACCCTGGCGCGCAATCCGTCGAATTTAATTGTTACGATGGGTTGCTGCCGCTTCCGTACCTGCAACTCTCACCGACGAATCTGGAGCAAGCGAGATGGGCCGTCAGGTTCGCGGTCGAAAATCATGCGCACAAGTTCCTAATAATCGAAAACGACATGGTTAACAAGAGCTACGCTGGCAGTTTAGCCGATGATTATACAAGAGCGATCACCGAACAAAACCATGCAATCAGTGACCAGCACAACTCAAGCCACACCCCTGTCCCTATGGACCAAGTGTTGACCGAAAGTCTCGTTCCAATTCAGACTCTCAGTGACGAAATACTCTGGGAACAGTTTAAGGACGGCGAGGTGGACTGTGTGCTGTACGTCGGAGGATTTGATGGCACGGGCCCTTTGCTAAAAAGGATTGGGGATTTAAGAAAGGCGCACTTAGACAATGCTCAAGACCACGCCGAAACGAAGATTGCTGGCAGGCCGCTAATGGTAGTACTCGATGATTCGGTGGTTGAGGAGCGACTGAGCGCGGCGGACTTTGCGCTGAGCCCCATACACATCACTGATCAGGCGGACGCCGCGGATTATAGTAGCGGGATAAGTATCTATGGGATTGACTCTATAGAAATCGCAACGCAATTGATAGACGATCTGAATAGGCGCGGGTTTGATTGGAAGTTTCGAGTGAGGAAGCTCCTGCATCGACTGACGGTGGAGGATGCACGCAGAAACCTGGTACATGTCATGCAGCAGAACTTCGATTACCATAGCTCGTACTTCGGCGCAGTACGGTCCGCACGCTTCCCAGATTCTCGCAGTGTCTATGTCTTCGACGGATATACGCGCGCGAACGGGATGTTCCACGTGTGGCAACGAATCAAGTCTGGCGCCGGTTATCAGTATATTGACGTTGACCGATGGCATCCCTTGAGGAACATCCCGGACAATAGCGCGTCGAACAACAACAAGGCCGACACCAAGGTTGCGTCTAAGATGTCGAACTCCGCGGTTCGACCCTAACTACAATCCGAGTCACGGTACTCTAATTCGGAAGTTGCCAGCCCGACCCTTGGTTTGGGCAGGTCCTCTTGTCGAGGATCAGCTGTGACGCAGAGCGATTCCCGCAAGAGCCCCGGCGCCTCTGCGTGTAGATAAACTATGAAATATAATCAATTGCCCAACGTGGTAATTAAGTGTGGTAGCATCGCCGCGCAGACGTTCTTGTTTGCCAGGTAATAGCCAAAAGGCGAGGGTAAAATGGCCGACCGACTCAACGACACGACGCGAATCGCCAAGCCCGCAACTCGGCCGTTGCGGGTCTATGCTTTTGATCCGAGTGCCGGCCGATATGTCGGCAACGAAATGATAGTCCCTGTGCAGTTCGAAGAACTCAAGCCCGGTCCGGTAGGAGAGCGTTTTGGAGTTGTGGACTACGATGCCACTGAGAAAGTCTACTATGGATCCATTGACCTTGAGGACCCCCGCATTATCATGCGCGACGGGCTGGACCCTTCCGAATCCGATCCTCGATTTCACCAGCAAATGGTCTACGCGGTCGCTAGCGAAACACTGCAGCGATTTGAGGTCGCACTGGGTCGCCGAGTTCATTGGGCAAGATTTGAGAAACGGAATCGTGAGGGCGACACCGGCGCGCGAGATACTGCTTACGCCGCTCGAACCATCCTGTTCTTATTTCCGCACGCAATGGCAGAGGCCAACGCATTTTACAGTCGCGATGCACAGGGAATTCTGTTCGGTTATTTCCGCGCCAGTAGCACCAATCCTGGTAACAATTTACCGGGGCAAACGGTGTACACATGTCTCTCGCATGACATCATTGCGCATGAGACAACGCATGCCATTTTGGACGGGATCCGAAGCTATTTCACAGAGCCGACCAATGTTGATGTCCCGGCCTTTCACGAAGCGTTCGCGGATCTTTCAGCACTTTTCTGCCATTTCTCACACCCAGAAGTCTTGCTCGACACCCTGCAGAAGACGGGCGGAAGACTGTACGACGTGATGCTCCCCGCAGAATCGCCCGTTGAAGGAGGGAAGCCTCTGTTGCAGAGCCAGATCGCGCAAGTCAATCCTCTCGCTCAATTGGCGATACAGTTCGGGGATGCGTCGGGCATGAACCGCGGTCTACGCCAGATGCTTGGCACTCCGCCTTATTCGAACGACATCAATACTTTGGTGGAGCCGCACGACCGTGGCGCAATCCTTGTCGCAGCAGTCTTCGACGCGTATTTCACGACTTATACTCGACGTACCTCTGATCTCTTCCGTATTTACCGCGCTGGCGGCGGTACGCAAAGTCCCATCGACCTACCGCAGGTACTGGCAGTTCGTCTAGCCAACGAAGCGGTTCAGACGGCAGAAGAGTTCTTTACGATCTGCGCGCGCGCGATCGACTATTGCCCACCGGTAGATATCACCTTTGGCGATTTCTTGCGTGCGCTACTAACCGCGCACACCGATCTTTATCCGTCAGATTCCGATGGTGTGCGCAATGCCATTATGCAGGGTTTTCGATTGCGCGGAATCGTTCCCACGGATGCGACTTCGCTGTCAGAGGAGTCCATCTGCTGGCCGCAAGTCATTCCGGGTTCCCTGCCGCCTGTGGAAGGATTGCTGTTTGGCGATCCTAATGGCCTAACTGACTCCGAGAAGAACACGAACGGTAACATTCTGCGCGCATACGCGAAAGCGAATGCGACGCAGCTAGGTTTTTCGGCAGACCACGGGACCATCGAAGCACCGTCATTCCATCCGATGTTCCGAATAGGCCCTCAAGGCAACTTGATTATTGATATGGTTGTTGAACTCGTTGAGACCCGCATCGAGGGTGATGAATACATCGGCCCATATCCATTCCGCAGCGGTGTCACCTTGCTGATCTGGCAGAATTTTGAGCAGAGGGGCGAGCGAGTCGCGCCCGAAATACACTATGTAATTCCCAAGCATCGCTCTGCTTTCCGCGAAGAGCGCCAGCGAAACCACTTTGCAATTATGCCGCGAACAGGCCGTTATGACGAACGAGGAAATCTTCCGAAAAACAAGGACCACCGCCCTACCGTTGCTGAAATAGAGAGCGCGTGGAAAATGGATTTCGGACTAATTGACGCGGGACTTTGAACATGAAAACAATAAAGACGCGCAAGGCTCGGACCCAAAGAAGGGCGGTAAAAACGAAGCCGACTAAGGGTGAAGTCACTCCGCCGCCCCGCGCAAAGAACACCGGGGAGCACGGTGCTCCGCCCCCCGGAGGAGCTCCTACAGGTATTCGGGTTCGCATGTACCGCATTGGCTTCGGCGATTTTTTTCTCGTCACTGTTCCGACTCCGTCAGGACCCAAGCACATTCTCATCGATTGCGGGGTACACACCAAGGACACACACAGCATTGCTGCCGCGGTCGCCGATATGGCGCAGGAGACAAACAAACAGCTCTCGCTAATTATTGTGACTCATCGCCATGCCGATCATGTGACCGGATTCAGCAAATGCAAAGATGCCTTCCAGCAGTTCAAGGTCGAGCGCATCTGGATGTCGTGGTACGAGGACCCGACTGATTCAAAGGCGATAAACCTGCAAGCGAATATTGCGGCGGTGGCTGGCGAACTTCACCTCGCCCTTGCAGCGCGGAAGGATCCGGCTTCGGAGGAATTCAAGAACATGGTGGAGAACATTACTGACGCCATGCCAGCTAGTGGCGGTCTACAGAATCAGGGGGCGTTCGAAGTGCTGCGCAGTTTTCCTGGCAAACCGCCGATCGACTACTACAAGGCAGGGGACACCCCGACGTTGCCGCCCAGCCTGGTCGCCGCCGGCCTTCAGGCGCAAATTCTGGGGCCGCCCGACGATCCGAATATCATCGCCAAAACCGATAAATCTAGTGAAGAATACATCGCCTCGGCAGGCGCGATTCAGATGGGTCCGATCAAGCCGTTTGCCAACGCGTTTCGAGTCCGGCCGGAGGACTACACGAGCGACGTGTTTAGGTTAGTGCCACGGTCTGTAATCGAGTCACACGTCGCCCAGGTGCAGCCGGACCTTCTGGCCGCGAAGGCCGCGATGGCGAACAATATGATCAATAACCAGAGTTTAGTCGCACTCTTTACGTTTAAAGGAAAGACGCTGTTGTTCGCGGGCGACGCGCAATGGGGCAATTGGGCGAATTTCCTGTTTGGCGGCGTGACCGGTACTACGATGAAGCCGGAGAGCGAAGCCATCCTTGCCAAACTGGACTTCTATAAGGTGGGCCACCATGGTAGTACCAACGCGACCCCGAAATCCGCGTTGGCCGCGATGCGTGCTGGCTGCGTGGCAATGTGCTCGACAGCGATAGGCGCTTATAATGCGGTCCCCCGCGACGCCCTCGTCACCGCGATTGATCAAAGGACCAAAGATCAGCTCGCGCGAAGCGACCAAGTCGCAGCCGGCGATGCCAAGGCCGACCCCAAAGCGGGCACCTTGCCTTCGGGTGTCTTCAAGGCGAACACCATCACAAACGACGCCGGAACATGCGGCTATATCGACTACGAACTCTAAGAGGGTGCAACATCCAGATTGCAGCTGCGCCGGCCCTGCGACACGGATTCATGCTCGTTCATTCGAAATCTGCAGTTCCGCGAAATGCACGGTGACTTAAATCCGACAAGCCTCAGGGAAATTCTTAATCCTTTTAAAAACCGGCCGCTGCCGTCGAAACGAACGAATCGCCGCCCAACTATCCTAAAAAGCAGCGGTATAATTCCCCGTTGCTTTTTCTGCCCCGGTTCCAGGACCGTGAGCGGAAACAAGGTGGTTAACAGATGCGGGATGGCGTGGTCTTGGCCCGCGTAGGGTCGAATCTATGAAAGTCGAACACATCCTCTGTGGCGTGTTTATGGTTGGCACCGTTGACGGCGGAAAGTGTCGTTTTAGTGGCTACATGTTTTAAGACGTAACGTTTAGATTGCGGAATCGCGGCCCGTAAAACACTGGCTTATCGAGCCGGGTGTATGTCGACATCATCGCGAAATCGTCGGCGCGATAGATTTTCGCGAGATTTGTCACGAGATCGGTGGGCACCTCGTGCTTCATGACGTTGAAGCAGGCCAAGACGCGCAGCTTGGCCATCAACTCAACTGCCCCGCCCAGTGTAGGCCACCACTTGGCCGGATCTCCGTTCCACGAGGCGTCAAGGCCCGCGAGCATCTGGGAGTAGCCCGTATCGAACCCGACGAGATCCCTCGCGACGGCGTCCCGGTCGGGGTCCTGCGCCAGAATACTTTCGTAACCGTCGGCGGGCACGGCGAGCGTGTTAGTAACATCGGGGAACGGAATTTTATAGCCCTTGAAGAAATCTTCGATCGTTTCGCGGGTTGGTCGCGTGTCGCGAAGTCCATCGGTTAGTTTCGCTTCGTAACGGATCTGCGCGAAGCGAGCATAGTGCGATTCTTCTGCCTCCGACTCGCCGCCGGCATGAAATACGCTTTCGACCAGACCCTCCCCCTGTGCAGTGATCGAGTCGATTGCCGCCAGGATGCTATCCATACAGTCGGTCTTGTCCGACCACACGATCGTCGAGAAGCCAATATTGTCGCCGACCTGGTTCGACTTGCCGCCGGCTTTGACCGCGTCCCGCACGAGTCGGGCGTTGTCGACAATGGCGATGCGGATCGCAGCATAGAAATTTGAGATCGACTCGTATCCCTCTTCCGCATATTTCGGATCTAGTAGCGACACGGGCGCCTCGAGCCGCATGAAGTTCTTGAGTTGCTCCTTCGACAGTGGAGCGAGGCACACGAACAGATCTGGTTCGGCGCCGCCGGGGAGGCCGAGAGAAGGATAGGCTGGATTTAGGCTTTTGATCTGAGGTGCACCACCGATCGCGGCCAGAATGTTCGAAACCGCCGCCATGTGGACCATCTCCTCCATGGCGATACTACGAATGAGATTGTAAGCGGTGAAATTCTGCACATTCAGCGAATAGGTCGCCGCGATATACAGTGGCAAGGTGGCGTGCTCGAGTGAGATCGCTGTCTGAAGTGCGCTCTTGATCCAGGCGAGATCTCGCTGCTTCGGCTCGACGACGAGATGTTGGGCCAGGGTTTTCATGGTTGCACTCCCGCGGCCGTAGTGGCCGCCGCGGTTCTCGCAGCGGCGGCCAGAGCCGCCTCATTGGCCTTGGAGAGAATGGCTTTCACAGCGGCTTCGAGCTGCCCTTGAGGCAGCGGTGACTCGTCGGGTTTGCCGTAGATGCAGCCTTCCGGGAATTTCCATTGGTCGTTGACGCAGAACTTGCAGGGCCCTCTGCCTCGAGTGAGATGGCCGGTCTTAGGATCGAAGCTTATTGTGCCGAACTTGTATTCGTCGGCCAGAGCTTGCGCCAGAAGCTGGAAGGGATCGACGTTGTAACCATCGAGAACTTTCTGGCCGGCGACGCTCAACAGGGCGCGAAGGTCGTCGTCGGGCGGAAGACTGATGAGGTACGGACCGGGCGCTATCAGGGGATCGGGCGTCACTCGTTGGTTCTTTTCTAGAAGGTCTCCGTCGGCACGAAAGTCGACGGCGAAGGCCGTCCAAGCGTCCTCCGACAGTCGGGCGCCTGGGAGGAACCCGTCCGGGTAGGAGAAGTGTGGGGAGACGACGATGCGCGAGCGAAATTTCACTGGTCCGACGTCGATGCTAACGTAAGTTGGTCGTCGGCAGGTCTCCACTAGCATTTGATAAATGTCGCCGCCGTCTTCCATGGTCATAAACGGGCCAAACACGCTGCGGAACATCGCGAGCGCGCTGGAAGACACCATCACAACGAAGGCCGGTTGCGACTGCACGAATTGAGACACCATAAACCCCTGGTTGCTCACGCAATTGTAGGCGATCCGGTCCAACGGCATGTCGAACTTGCTCTGCCAGCCTGGCGAGGCGCAGGCCACCATGTCATGCTGTGCAATGTCCTCGCCGATCGTTAAGTTGGCACCGTTGAGATTGGTGAGCTTCTTGAAGCGATCCAACACCGGCACCATGCGCTGGTAGTAGCCAGCTGCATTCTCGTAGATTTCTGCTGTACCTTCCTTCGGGGGATCGAATCGCCCGGCCAAGGTGTCGCCCTTCTTGAACCAGCTCGCCGGTTTATCGGGATAGCCGCCGTTCTGAACCACCACCCACCGTTCTTCCGCCTTCCAGACAAGTTCATAGAAATTGTCGATCGGCCGCCCGCGATAACGCACTGCGAGTTGGATATAATTGTGCGAATTCTCCCGCGATGACGCGGTGACGTAGCCGTCGTCTTCAGCGATGAGACGCTCTTTGGGATCAGCGCTCAAATGGCTTCGCACGAAATCCGATGACATGCTCTCTTGGTATAAAGTGAAGTGACGGTAATAGTATGCGAAACGCTCTTTCTTCGAGAAGGCGGGGTAGATCCACGGCGCGCTCGACGTATAGGGAAACCACGCGGTCATGTTCGGGTTGATGCCGATTGTCATGATTGGCGCCTTGCGACAGCCATGCATAATGCCGGGATCAGGCACCGCAGAGCCGACCAACTTCGCTGCCAGCCAAGGCATCGGAGACGTATATCCGCCTGGCTGCGTCTCGGTCCGTACCGCTTCGGGGGGATAGTCCGTTTGCCAGTCGAACGCAGGATAGGGACCATAGGGCGGAGATCCCTTCCAGAACCAGTTGCACATGCGACAGCCCTTGACGTCCTCGACGAGTCGAACCTCCAGAGGGGAGGCCATAATTGTCTCCTAATAGAAAAGGGCGAAGCTCCGTCCGCCGAGCTGATAGGTGACAATATCGCTCGCGCCGGGAATGGTAATGGTGTCGACTGGTGACTCGCTGGACCAGCCCTGGCAGTCGGCGTGCACGCGATAGAAGTTCGTCGCGCCTGTGCCAGGGAGGTAATTCACAAGATAAGGCGTGCCTTGATCCAGGATCAGGGACCGGATGATCAGCGTCGGGTCCTGGTTGTTGGGCATCTGCTTGTTCATCCTAGTGCAGACCTCATTCGAACGGAGGTTGGGATCAAGGGATAGATGGTCAATGTTCACGTTCGGCGAGGTCCCAACATTGATCTTGAAGAAGAAGTTCTCGCCGCCGAGCTGGAAGAATGCGAAATGGGTCCACCCTTGGGCCCATTGCCAAGACCAAACGTTCAGCGACTGAAGCGGAGGGCAGTCGCCTTCGCCCGTCGCGGTCATATATATACTGAAGAGTTCCACCGCGCCGGTCTTCATTTCGTAGGAGACGTAATAGACCATGTTGAGAAATATGATCGGCTCCATTACGGTCCAGCCGGTAGTCAGACCCGGGGACCGTAGCCGGTAATAGACGTAAGGTTTTGAAAGAGTCATATCGGCGTTGACGCGATGGAAGGAAAGCTTGCCGGACGCCGCGCGGTAGGCAATGAGGTGCTGCACGCCGCCGATCACAAAGGATTTAAGGATGTCGCAAGGACCGCCGAGATCAAAGTTCGACGTCAAGGGCACCACGAACGGCGAGGCTGCAGTCAACTTGTAACTGTGCACCGAGTTGTCCGAGGCCTGTCCGAGCAGCAGCACGCCGTCGTGCCAGGGAAACCGGACTAGACTTTTGAGACCAGCGACAATCCTACCGTCGCTGTTGGTCCAGACATTTATGGCATTTACACTGCCGGCTTTCGCCGACGGGACGATTTCATACAAGACAGCCGCGCTCATACGGTTCCCCTTTGCATCGCGTCCGCGCGCTCGCCGATGTCTTCCTCATAGATAAGGATCGGCGTCGGATCGACATCGACAATCTGGTAATAGTAGGTGCGCGCCGGTCTGCCTGCACCGGCCAGTTGTAGAATCTCGAAGCCGTGGTTGTACCAGCCGGCCGTTGCGCCGAGTTGTGTGTTCGCTATCAGCGGCACAGGATAACGTCCTGCGTATGGATTTTCCGCCACGGTCACGGGTATGGCCGAATGGCCGACGCAACGTCCCTTCGGCAGGGCGCGGAACAGCGTTTCGATTTCACGTGTGTTTGGCCAATCAGACGGGCGGTAATTATCTTTGTAGATCGCTAAGTTATGTTCATGGCCCCAAAACCACGCGGACACCTTGTCGCCGAAATAACGCCCAAGTTGCCTCCAAATCGCGGTGTCAATCCCGACGCGGTTGATGTCGCTAGGATCCGGGCTGCCGTTCGCGAGCGCGACGGGCTCGACACCACACGGGAGCGCCTGCGAATAGAGCGGATGATGCGACAGCAACACAGTCTCACCGGCGAAACTGTTCATACGTCGGCGGTGCCACTGCACTTCGTCATCTCGCAGTAGCACCATATCGGTGTTCGGAGGCAACTTCTGGATCGGCAGGTCAGCGGATACTCGCGGGTTCTGTCCGTGAAGTAATTTCAGCGCTGTGCGTTGCTGCTCATCGGTGATGGCGAGGTAGTGCCCATAATAGCCAGTGTCCATACCGAGAAATTGCCAACCATCGTCTGCGGTCATTAGGCTAAAGTAACTGGCGCGTTGGCGCTGCTCGGGCAACGGCGTCAACACGCCGGAGTCCAGACAAGAGAAGTAGGGCACATTGCCTGTGAAATATTCGTGATTGCCGGGCAACGTGAAGAATGGTACTTGCTGGTCCGCCGCGTGCATCACTTGCTTGAGCATGTTGACCAAACGGTGTTCGAACTCGAATTGGGTGCCGGAGAAGTATACGTCACCGACATGTAGGATCGCGTGTGGCTTGAAAGAGAGCACGCTGATCAGCGTCGCCGCCGCAATATCCGTTCCCGTGCCAACGTCTCCGACAATTGCCACCCTCGCATTCGCTGGCAGTCGCCAAGCGATGACGCCAAAGTCGGCATCGCCCCCGCCGCCGTTATAGTCGTTCCAGGCGCGATACATCGGTGGCGTAGCCTTGTGGAACGGATAGAGCGCATAATTTGCAAAATATTGTTGCGACATCTGTTGCCACAGCGGATTGCCGAAATGAAAACGATCAAGCTCGAGTTTTATGTCAGACGCGACTTGCGGATCATTAATCGTGCACTTGTTGTGCGCGGCGCGATGATGCAATTGCGCGAGATATGCCGCAATTTCTGGATCGCTGTTCTGTGCGGGCCCTTCGGGGCCGCCCGGATGCGGATTGATTGCTTCGCCGTTGTTGAGCGCGTCGCAATATTTGGCGACCCCCTTCGTGGTCGCATCGACCATCGTGGCTTGTTCCGCCGCCTCTTTGGGGTCGGGTGATCTGACTGTCGTCGCGACGGCTTCAACTAGCGCTGACTTCCACGCCGCGGCGTAAAGATTTTCGATCGGACGGACATCATTCATTTGGGTCGCCGAAGCTGGATGTTGACGCAGCCGTGCTCGTCGAGGTCGATGCCGGACCAATCGTCCCAGAGTCCTTCCGGGGGCATGTAATTTTCCGCTACCCGGTTCAAGCACGCCGTTGCAAGATCTTCGATGCTCTGCGCGAAATTCATGCCGGACGAGGGACCGTGTTCCCAAAGCGCGACGTAGTCGTTGCCCGCGCACAACAGCGCGTTGTCGACGCGCTCGTCCTTTCGCGCCCCGTAGCCCTTGGTCCACGCCGCGATCGCCGCGAGGAAGTCGGTCGGAGACTGCTCTTTCCGCCGCGCACCCACGAAGTGATGTATGTGGCCGATCATCCAGTCGGCATCGTGGTCCACCAGAAAGTAGGGCTCCTCGGCTCTCACCTCGCCGTCGAACATTGTCGGGAACTGCGCCGAACTGATCTTGGTGTCGTAGGCGCCGCCGTGCAAATTGGAATAGGCGCGGACTGCGAGCTTCTTGAAAGCGTTGTTGTAGGTGTTTTGATCCCACCAGAACATGAGTGCCGTCTGGTCGGGTACACCATCTAACTTCGTTTCCGGCGGAACCATCGACGGGACGTAGGCGCAAAGACCGGCATTCGGCTGAAGCAGGGCGCAGGCCGGCACGAACACGCTGCCTAGAAATTTGGAGAAGTCCGCATAGGACGTCTGCGCAGATTTGTAGCCGCGCCAGACGTGCACGCTGTCGGGCGCGACAGTATAGCTCTTCATTATTCCCACCTGCGCTCGAATTGCATATTGAAGCCGTCACCAGGATTGATCGTCATCCCTGGCCACACGTTCCATAGACCGGCATCGATCGTGGTCGGTATCATCTCGACCTTTTTGGACCACCCGAGCAGAGCCTCGAGGGCATCGGTGCCGCCACGCACTGAGCCGACCTCCCAGTAGACGAGATAATCGTCGCCAGTGCACGCTATAGCGGCGCCAATCCCGCTTTTTTGGATAGTGCCCAGCGCATTTGCGACGGTCGCACGGAATTGGTCGGGCGTCTTCGTCCCTGGCCGCGCACCCACCAGATGGCGCACTGGGGCGTGCATCCAGTCCATGGGCTTGTCAATCAGATAGACAGGCTTCTCGGTGCTCAGTTGACCCGTAAACAATATTGGGAAATCCGCGCCGCTAGGTGACCGATAGACCGGTTTATGCGTCAGCGTATATGTGCGCACTGCCAGTGTTTTGAAGCCATCGGTGTAGGCGTCCTGCGAATCCCAGAACAGAACAGCGGTCTCGTCCGGCACGACATCCGGCTTGTTCGGAAGACCGCAGGGGACTGCGGGAATATAGCTCTGGAGCCCTACCGCAATCTGCATTTTCACGGTCGCCGGTACGAACACCGTGCCAAGCTTGGCGAAGAAATCGTCTTGCGCCACCTTCGAGTCGCGATAGCCGCGCCACACGCGCACAGCGTTGGGGGGAATTGAGAAGGACTCGCTCATGACCTTTGTTGCCTCCAGTCGATGCCCGCTAAGGTCGCCCAGGTGGTGAGCACGCTATTGACGCTCGTGTAGAGACCGTAAGTCTCGTAAATGAGTCCCGACCAGCGCTGTCGTACCTCGGGTGCTAGCGGTTGCCCGTCCGCACCATTCAAGGGCACCATCGGGTCGGAGATGTTACGGATGAGCGAACAGTTCACGCCCATTTCGCAACAGACTTTCGCGAGTACAGCGTCGTCCATCTCAAGGAAGCAATATTTCTCCTCAGTGCCGGTCTCGGCGATAAAGTAGTAATCCGTTGAGAGTAGCGGCGTGTTCCTCATTGGCCAAACCTGCGACGTGCGTAACTTCTCGGGAAGCAGCGCCGAGCTCAGCAAGTCATCCAGCGTGATCTCGTTTGAGCTGAGGACCTGCGCGTGAAGCTGGCCGACCAGGGCCTGTAGCGCGGGATAATTCACGACATTGGCGAGCGAGAAGAACAAGTAATCTTGCGTAGCATTGATCCAGAATTCCGGCGCGAACCAGTCGGTGCAGCTGAAAGTCTTGCCGTTCAGGCTGTAATAGTCGCGGTTGATGTCATTCTTCAGTTGGATCGTGCCGCAATTGGTAACGATGATGTCGCCGAGTTTTTGATCGGGCCGCGCCCCTCCGGCTGTCCCGGTGGAATATAGATACCGCGGCTGTGCCTCGCGGATGATACGCGCGGTCATCTCCGCGACGGCCAAGAATCCCGGCGCATGCGCCAGGTGTGAATTGGACTTGAACAGAAGGACCTTGAGCGGTTCACCTTTCGTTTCAATCTGAATCAGCATGTAATAGCCCCATAGCGGAGGCGGTGGTCCCGGTGGCTTGGCAAGCGAGGGATTTACCGCGAGGAAAGGAGCAGTCGGCTGCACCACAGTCGGTGGTGGAGGCGGCGGGACAACTGGCGCTTCAGCGGAATAAAGAAGCCAGCCGGTTTCCCAGTCGCGCGCGGCTGGAAGGCGGGTGCTGTTGGAATTGATGAATACATGATCGAATGCCGACCACTCGGCCGTCGTCCACGTGATCACCACCGCGTCGGCTTTTGGCAGCGGCGCGTTCGGTCCCGCATAGGCGACGTCGAGGACGAGCGGCGCGTTCACGCCGATCCGTCGCCAATCCACCACGGGCAAGGGCATTGGATCGATTGAAGCAGGCGCAGCAACAATGTCCGAATATCGTGAGATGGCGATCTCCCTTTGGTGCGTGTGCCGAACAAAAGTGGGGCACAGCTCAGAAAGACGAATGCTTTAATTCAGCTGGATGCTATCATCAACGTGATTATGTGCTCAAGGGGATACTCATGGACCCTCAACTCCCGCTCCGGCATTTGGACTACACGATTATTTACACCCGAGACGCACGGACGATGCGGACGTTTTATGGATCAGTTTTGAACCTAACAGTTAACCGTGAGCTCGGTCCAAAGTGGATCGAGTATCGAGTTGGCTCGTCCCTACTCGCTCTGACTGAGCGTGGCCTGCTCTTCGACGACCCATCCCCTCCTAGCGGCGCCCTCTCGGTTCAGCTGGGGTTCCGCGTTGCACCGAAAGAGGTCGACGATTGCGCTAAGATGCTGACGGATCGCGGCATTGCTATTGTCGAACCACCAAATGATCAACCGTGGGGACATCGCACGCTATTCTTCCGTGATCCCGACGGCAATATGCTGGAGATTTATGCGGAGATCTGACCGCCAGGCGACAAGGAGGGCCTTATACTTTGCACGAGTCGGTTGTTGATCTTTGTACCTGATCTTTCGGGTCAAGGGGGACCATAGCCATGAGCGCCGAGGAATTAGACAAAGAAGGGTACCGCAGCATCATCAATGCATACTTTCTGGCTTTCGGAACTCGGGATTTTTCTTCCGTGAAATTCTCGTCGAGGATTCAATTCCTCAGTCCAATTAGTGGCATCACCATGAAGGGTCCATTGGATGTAGTGAAGTTTGTGAGCGCTGTCGCCTCCCGTGTTTCAAAAGTAGATATTCTCTCGACTACCGTCGACTTCCCGACGGCGAGCGGCGTATGGCAAATGACGACAACAAAAGGCGTTCAATATACGCTGAACAATTTTTTCCGTCTGGACGTTGAGGGACTCTTGTACATTTGGCCGATGTTCGATCCTAAGGCCGTAATGAACGATCCTCCTGGACTACTTTCCTGGCTCACTGGCAATGCCTACTGAGGACCACTATGTGCCCAATGCCCAACGTGACTATCGCCGCGACTACGCCGAAGCAATTGGCGGGTGTTACGATCTCAAAAAAGGGTCGCATATTCATCAACTTCCCAAGGTGGGTCGACGAGCCTACACCTTCGGTCGCCGAGGTCAGCGCGGACGGCTCGCTTGTGCCATATCCGAACCAGGCCTTCAACGAATGGGATAAGATCCCGGGAGATTCGGCCGGCAACCACTTCGTCTGCGTACAAAGCGTCGTCGCCGATGAGGAGGACATCCTCTGGATTCTCGATCCGGCGTCTCCTGGCTTCCAGAAAGTCGTCCCGGGTGGTGTGAAATTGCTCAGAGTAAATCTTGCGACGAACGGGATCGAGCGAGTTTACCACTTCGATGCTGAGGGGGCGCCGCCGCAGTCCTATCTAAACGACGTTCGGTTCGCGCAAGGTTTCGCCTTCATATCTGACTCGGGCCTTGGTGCCCTAGTTGTCGTGAATCTCTTGACTGGAAAGGTCCGCCGCCTACTAGACGACCACGCATCGACCAAGGCCGAGCCGGGAGTCGAACTGGTTATCGGGGGTCGGCCGTGGAAATTCGCCGATAACTCGACTCCCCAGGTTCATTCGGACGGAATCGCTATCGATCCCAAGCACAGGTACGTGTATTACAAGGCGCTCACAGGCCGCACGCTATATCGCGTGTCAATCGCTGCACTGCTCGACGAGTCGCTCTCACCAGTGGGCCTTGGCGACCGAGTCGAACGCGTGGCGATGACGCAACCGACGGATGGTCTCGAGTTTGACGCACAGGGGAATCTCTATATGACAGCACTGGAAGACAATGCGATAAAAGTACTGCGTCCCGACGGTGCTCTCGAGGATTTCGCGACGGCGCCTGAATTTCTCTGGCCCGACACGATTACGATGAGCCGCGATGGATATCTTCTCTTCTCTGCCTCCCAGTTCCACCTAATGCCCGCCTTCAACTCTGGTGTCGACAAGCGACATCCGCCATACAACGTATTTCGATTGAAGATTTCATAGGTCGTCCCACGGTTTAGTAAGCAACGCCGGCTTGAGGCGTCAATGGGAGCTGAAACGACTCCATTGCAGTTATTGGAAGTCGGTCAGGATGCGGTCATGGAACGATAATCAGGAACTTTGTCGTCGGCCCGAATAAAATACAGGAGGTAGTCGAAATGGCAGGAAAAGACTTTGAAGTTTATGTCATTCGAGGCGCAACGTTGCTGCCGGAAAAGCCACCGGGTAACGCAATCCGCGTGGATGCGGACGCTCACGGACGAGTTCTCTTTCGCGAGGCTATAAGGACGAACCTCATTGAAGACAGTTTCGGAAAATGTATTGCGGCCGCAAAAGTAATGCTGGAGAACGTGAAAACGGTCGGCGACGGCTATGAGGTTGACTCGATCACGCTGAAACTCGGTCTGGACGCGAGCATCGGGGTGGTTTTTGTAGGCGACGCTAGTATCGAAGCTGCCATCGAAGTGGAGATCAAGAGGATCGACTCATCGAGCGCCGGACAGCGCCGCTCCGGGTAGGCTGTCCAGGACTTGCTGTCGGAACTTACTGAGCTCGACAAACGCGGATTCAGGCTGCGCCAAACGCTTTACGAACGAAACGTTTGTTTCACGTTCGAGAATATTGAATTTGCCCTGAAAGCCTCCGAAGATAGTAAATGTTAAGGAATCCTCGGGAAAGTGTTTGTGACTCTCGATCATGGGATGTGCGTGATCCCGTGAGAGAAATAGGACCAGGTGCTCGTCGGACGAAATCTGAGCCTCGCCGTTCGCGTAGCCGGAGAGCGTTGGAGTCACTCCTCCGAGAGTTCTGACAATCATTTCGGTCCCGAGCGAAGCCGTGCCAGAATTTTTCAGAACCTCTTCGAGCTTGACCCGGTGATCGGTATAAACGACAAGGAGCGACGCCGCTTCCTTCCCGGTTGGGGATACCATTATGCGCGCAACTGAGCTTCGGAACGAAGCTTCGATAACTCGGCATCGCACGATCGCCTGAGCTTGACGAGAGAGGGAGGCAAGGTCGAATTCAGCGAGAATGCCCGAGATCACGAATTGGAGACGAGGCTGCACAACCTTAGGCTCTTTCAAGGATACAGATACTTGATCCCGGCGATGTCATCCGCCGCTATCTGGCGCCGCGAGACTGGTTTGATCGTCGGGCACATAACGGTGTTGGCACTCTGCTGAGAGTCATCGTCGAGATGAAGAACATGTCCGAGTTCGTGGGTCAAGACGGTTTCCAGATCGTAGCGCCCCCCTGAATCGGTATGTGGAACGCTCGGATGCGCAGGATCCCACTCATAATACAGATTCAAGAGAATCTGGGCGCTTACCAACGAGCTTCCTTGCGGTTGAGGGCGCGTATACGTCATGGCAAGCCATCCATTCCAGCGGCCAAGATCATACGAACCAAGATCGTTTGACGCGGATGCGTCCTCAACAAATTTGAACTGAGCACCTGCATTAGTCCAGGCTTTCATTGCCGATCGGGTCTCGGGCAACCAGCCACAGTCCCACGTGGCGCTGGTGAGCTTTAGTCGACATTCACTGGCTGCCCATTTTCGATTGTCGGTCGAATATCCCATATTTCCACCTCTGTCACGATACTACTATGATCGCTAAACGCCAACTCGAAACTGAAGCATGGATCGCATGCTCTCACCGGACCGCCGAAAGTGGATCAGTATGAAACCAACGACCGATTCCCGGGGCAGGCATCTAGTATTGATTGCCGCCGAACCGATCCCAAGCGTCTTTGGGAAGCCAGGTAGCTGTGCGGCATGGCTATTTAGGGTGGGGTCCGATAGCCACCCTTCGCAGTTTTGGTGCAACGTGGCGACAAACATCGAGCAGAAAAGTCCTGAGAACGACGTCAGGAACATTTCAGGTGCGCCAAATTAAGGTACGCACCGGAACGCGCAACGCGTTCAATGTCCCAAGACGAGATCGCGTGGCACCTTTTCGATCGATCGCTTACGAACTGAGAAGCAAAGAATGAATCCCCGATGTCCAGGCCAATTCACTCTAGAATCTGCTTTTGACTGAAACTCCATTTGCAGCCGCAGACGCCCTCCACCATATCGGAACGCACAACACAATGGTCTGTTATGGTGTCGAACACATCGGCCTCGTCACTCGATACTCGGCGCAGGCCAGTCGCCTTCTTCAGTTCTCTCTCCGCCATCGCGGCGCTGCGATAACCCCCTTTCAGCCGGGAGGAAGCAAAGACAGAGATTTGATCCGCTTCAGCATGCGCACGCTAGGACGTGACGGCTTCGAGGTGGACCTGCCAGCGTTTACCTCACTTTCTCACGACCCGGAATGTGGAACTGATTCCATTTCGACAATTGCTCAAATAAATGTCAGCATACGCGCCGCTAAGACTTGATGTCGTCCCGAAACGCGGCCACCTTACATTTGCTTCGCAGTCTCGGAATAGCGATCGAGAAGATCTTCGATCAGTAGCTCGTATGCCTTTAGATTCGCTTGGAGCTTTGTTGTGGATAGATTCTGTAGATCGGCCTTCGCGAGCTCCCCAAAAAAGCCGCGTACATTCTTTGTCAATTTTGACAAGGAGCTGTTCGTTAGGATATCCACGGGTTCGTTGAATCCTGCGGCTTGGCCGACCGTTCTGGTCCAGATCACCATCATGTTCTTGACGGGCGATTCGCCATAGTTCTTTTTGAACCAGGCGCAGGAATTGTTCATTTGCCCGGTTTCGTCCTTGTTGATTTCCTTTCGGTTCTTATCCACTTGATTCTTGCATTCGATCAAGAGGTATTGATTATCGCGGAGCGCCCAAAGATTATCTGGACCCTGTTTCCATTCCTTGTCGGGACGCTGCGTTTCAAATCCGAGAGCCTGTCCAAGCTCGTCCAATGCGGCCTCGAAAGAATCAGCAGCAACGCCAAACCGGAGCCGCCCAAATATATCGTCGATTTCGAGAAGTAGTTCACTAGGCGTATCGAAGTCCCGAGCCCATTCGATAATTGCTTCAATCCGTTTATGGCCGACGGCGGAAATATTCGTAATTTTCATTCCGTGCCGCGGCTTGAAAAGGAAACGGTTTTTTTCGTGCGCAGCGATTTGTAGATTGTTAGATTCAATCTTATCAGCCAGGTGGGCGTAGCGAGCCATCTCCTGCAGGTACCAACCCTTATCGAATTCGTCGCGGATATGTGCATCCACTAGCCCTTGTAGCGTCGCCATGGCCTTTTCTGTTTGTCCTTGCTGAAATTGGACTTCGGCGGTACGTTCCGCAGCAAATAGGGTAAGAGCGCGGGTGTCCGCTGGCGGGCTCGTCATGCTGGACATCCTCTCGATATAAAATTCCTTCCATCCGTCTTCCCGGCCCAAGCACTGCCTGACGAGACCAGCGAGCGCGGCCGATGCCGCGGCTCCGTTCGCAATTTCTTCCCTAGCTAGGTCCGCGATTTCGAGGCCGATTTCAATTTGCGTCTGCGTTTGCGGCGAAAAGTAGCCACGCGATTTCTTTGTCCGAATCGTCTTGATGAGGTCTGGGCCCGTTAGGATAATCACGCTGTAGTCTTTTTCGCCGCGGACCGACCGCCCCAGTCCTTGCTCGATCGTTCGAGCGACTTTTATCGCAATGAGCTCACTCCCGCTCCGGGAGCCCTCAATCCATCGATCCATTAGGGTTTCCGAGTATGGTTTAGAGTCCAGAATTAGAATGCGGCAGGTTCTGTCGGGAAGATCGATGCCATCATATCGATTAGCGATCGCTAAGGTGTTGTCAAAATACCCTGACTTTAAGGCCTCAATGTAGCCGTAGATGGTGTTCTTGTCGGCCACGAGGGCTCCAGCGGCTCCCCATTCATTCGCTATCGGAAAACTCGGCGTCAATATGACGCGTCCGTACTTCCGCCTGTCGCTGTGCGGTGCGAACTCGGAGACCATCGCCTCTCGGTTCAATTCGGAGCTGATGAGCGACGGAATCAGTATCATTTTTTCGCCTGACCATTTCTCGTTCTTATCAACCAGCGGCGAAGTAATCACGTCAGCGACGAGTCCTAAGCCCTTAACGAGAAACGCATCGTTCGTGACCGTCGCAGACATAAAGACGCGATGACCCGCTCCTGAATAGGACCCGAAAAGATGAAGTGGAGCCAATTGTGGGGAAATCTGCACGGCTCGCCCAGAGATTACGCATACACAATCACGCAGACTGTCCTTCAACAACGGCCAGGTATACTTGATTTCGTCAGTGTTGCTGTCTTTCGCTAGGATTGACGCGACATCTTCGTGTCGATCCATCCAGCTCCAATAGGGAACGGCGAGCAAGGCGTCATATTTACCTTCCCGAATGTCCGCAAACGTCCCGGCCCCTTGTTCTTTCAGATCACTCGAGAACAGCGTGAGTAGTGCATCGTAGCTCCGATGCGTGCTTGGAATGTTTAAGACGCAGTTGTCTCGAATTGCATCGATACAAGCGTGACAGTCATCCATCACGATCGCGCCGACCTCGTGCGATTGCGGCCCTAGTTTAAACTTCGTTAGACCGTTAAAAAGCTTTTGCGCCGATGTTACGAGAATCTGTTTGCTTTCGAGAAACTCCGTGGGTAGATCTCCAGGGGCCGTCGAACAGCTAATTCCGAACTGCTTGGCTTGCGCGATGGTTTGCTCGACAAGATGATTATTAGGGCACAGATACAACGCTGGACCGACGTCCTCGTTTAGCTTCGATTGCAGAATCAACAACCCAATCAGGGTCTTCCCCTGGCCCGTGTGCATTTTTATGATTACATCTTTGTTATTCCGACGCTCCTGGTGCCATTGATCCAAAATGACTTTCTGAGCTGGTCTTAGTGGCCCCTTGTCGCTCGCACGATCCAAGCCCTCGTAGATCGCTCCGGGATCCACTGATTTCGCCGAGTTTCGTTTGTCGCCGAGCCGCTTTCGAAAATCGACCACGTCTGCTCCTTGTGATTACGCACTTCGACCTAGTCGTCGGATTCTCCGCTGGAGTATATCAAACCTCTTATCAACTAAATGGGAGCCACTGTGACGTTCGCTGTCTCCCATCAGTTAAGGAACCGATTTTCAGCCATCTGCGCTGGTGTAAATCATTCTCGTAGGATCAAGGATGAATGCGGGTTTGCTTGCGAGTCGGGAAAGCACTCCCGCGACGTGCTGCTAAAATTGGACGCAGCTGAGTATCGCGGTAGGTCGACCTGAGCGAAGCGAATCAATCTCGCAATGGGAGACCCGCACCGGCTTCTAGTAGGTTCGCGGATCGACGTCTCGCCGGCGACAATGGCTCAAACGAATGGCCGCGAAGGCGGCCGACAGAAGTCAACGCTGCCCCATCGTGGTCGATCTATGGCTTAGAGCCAGCGACGCAGTCCTCGTGTAGCAATGGGGATCAGGCAGTATCGAAATAGTGACGTCACATGGTCCGATTCTTGAACTAACAGTGAACTCTGTTAGAATCGCGACGCGAAGAAGATCAGATGCCCTCCGCTCAACAAATCGTCGCACTGATAAAGAGTCACGTTAAGGGGGATGAAGAACGCTTCTATTCCCTGGTTCTGCAACTTGCGGCGGAGGAAGCGAAAAGAGGGCACGCGGTCGTCGCCGAGCAGCTTCGCGAGCTGTTGGAACAGACAAAATCACCGCGGCCGCGAGTAGTTTATTCACATGGCCCGGTACCCGTGCCATCCGTCAGGAGTGACCTTGCAACCATCCTCTCCGTTCATTATCCGAAAACCCTACTGTCCAATATGGTGCTGGATGATGATCTGAAGGCCCGCCTTCACAGAATTGTTCACGAACAACGGCAGAGAGGACGCTTGAAGAGTCATGGCCTGAACGCCCGCCGCAAACTTCTGCTAACTGGGCCGCCGGGAACTGGCAAAACGATGACCGCAAGCGCCCTCGCCGGTGAGTTGGACCTTCCACTTTTCTCGGTGTTGTTGCATGGCATTCTCACAAAATTCATGGGAGAGGCTGCGGCCAAGCTGCGTCTGATCTTCGACGCTATGATGGAAATGCGCGGAGTCTACCTCTTTGACGAAATCGACGCATTAGGCGCAAAGCGGGACTCAGATAACGACGTCGGCGAAGCGCGGCGGATTCTCAATTCCTTCCTCCAGTTCTTGGAGCAGGATCACAGCGACGCGATTATCGTGGCAACAACAAACCACGAATCATTGCTCGACCGAGCTCTTTTCCGAAGGTTTCAAGCCATTTTGAACTACCAACTGCCTTCAGCAGCCCAAACGATCAAAGCAATGCAGATGAGGCTGCAAAGTTTTGACTTCTCCGATGTGGACTGGCAAAGGACTGCAATCAAGGCGCGTGGCTTGAGTCACGCGGACATCGTGGCTGCAGCTGAAGACGCGGCACGCAACGCAATCTTAGATCGAGGCCCGAAAATTCTTGATTCGGATCTGCAAGTTGCCATTTCCGTCAGGCGAAATCAGTCGCACGTAGATTCAAATGGCTGACGGACAGTTCCCACACCTCATCCTTCGAAACATCGCACGCAGAGAGCGCTTTGCGCGACCTGGCACGGGAGGGCACAAGCGTTTTCCATCCGCAGTAATCAATAGAGAAGCTCATGCGCAAATGCTGTTGCGACAACTACGCACGTCGCAGGAAGAAGCCACGCAAGACGTCGCACGTCGTGCCGACATCCTGCCCGAAAGTCAAAACGGCATTTATCTGACTATAGAGGGTCGAGTAGCTGAGCCACTACTCACCGAGCGTTTGGAAAGGAAGAAGAAAAATATCGAGCTACTGGCGGTGAAACAAGAAGGAAATCGTATGACCGCAACCCTCTTTGTCCCAGAGACCGCCAGAGGGTTCTTAACCAAGACGATAGAGGATTATCGAACGAGGAATGAACCTCGTGCGCTACAACCCGAAGCCAAGAATCGCCGATTGATAGATGGGATCGGCGACATTCGATTGGCGGCGCTGCGCGATCTATGGGTTGATAATACTGATGCTTTCCCTGATCCCGGGGCCGTAATTGATTGGGAGGTCTGGCTTCGCCCGAGCGCGACGGATAGGTTTCGTGTTGCAGCAATGGAATCGGGAATTACGTTCGGCGCGCACCCCCTTGTCTTTCCAGAGGATGTTGCATTATTGGTTGTCGCGTCGGCCGAGGCCCTGGCTTCCTTGAATGAAATAACGGTCAGCATTTCGCGCTTAGCTCGCGCAAGACGAATGACGGGTTTCTACCCAGCTACGATCGACGAACAAGCGCGGCAAGTGGATGATTTGCTTGCGCGGCTCCACGTTCCTGAAGGTAATCTGACGTCACTTTGCATTCTGGACACCGGAATTAATAGAGAGCATCGCCTACTCGCGCCTCTTGTAGCAACACAGGACTGCCACGCGTACCGCGACGAATGGCGATCCGAGGATCACGACGGACACGGCACCCAGATGGCTGGAATATGCGGCTACGGCGACTTGAGATATGCGACAGGAAGCGCGCATCGCATATCGGTTCCCTATCGCATTGAATCGGTTAAAATATTTCCACCCGTTGGCAGTAATCCGCACGAATTGCTCGGTGCGATCACGGCAGGCGGAGTCGCACGAGTCGAGTTAGCACGACCAGATCGGAACCGACTCTTCTGCTTGGCCACATCGACGGATGAGGATACGCCTCACCAGGGGAAACCAACCTCCTGGTCTGCGGAACTCGACCAGCTCTGCTTTGGCTCGGACGTAGCTCCCCGAACGGGACGGCTTTTTTGCGTCGCTGCGGGCAACATACGCGAACCTCTTCGGCTGCGGCACACGGACTACCCAGAATTGAATGATCTCAACGAAATCGAATCTCCTGCTCACGCTTGGAATGTACTAACGGTCGGCGGCATGACAGAGCTCACTGAGATCAATGATCCCACTCGTGCTGGTTGGGTGTCATTTGCGACTCGTGGTGATCTCTGCCCGGTATCTCGAACTGCCAGTTGGAATGATTCATGGCCGATTAAGCCTGACATCGTTCTGGAAGGAGGCAATCTCGGCGTCGACCCCGCTGACGGCTTGGGATACGGGTTCCCGGAGGTCCGATTATTGACGACTTCTAGAGAATATCCAGAAAACGCGTTCGACCAATTTGGCGATACGAGTGCCGCCGCCGCTAATGCGGCTCGATTATGTGCAATCGTACAGAGCGAATATCCCATTTTGTGGCCGGAGACCATTCGCGCGCTGATTGTCGATTCGGCGGCCTGGACCGATGCCATGCTCAGTCATTTGCCACCGCGACCTTTGAAGGCGGACCGTGGTCTTCTATTGAAGCGATACGGATTTGGAGTTCCAAATATCGCGAGGGCTTTGTACAGCGGACGAAACGCGCTGACTCTCATCGCGGAGGACACGATTCAGCCATACCTCAAGGAGGCCAAAAGGAAACCAGTCCTAAACGAGATGAAGCTTTTCATGCTGCCCTGGCCACGCCAGCAACTGATTGAACTTGGGAATACTGAAGTGCGGATGCGCGTGACGCTATCTTATTTTATCGAGCCAAACCCTGCTGAAAGCGCACGCAACCAAAAGTCACGCTATTGTTCTCACGGGTTGCGATTTGCGGTTATGCTGCCTGATGAGGATGTAGACGACTTTCGAAAACGTGTTAATAAAGCCGTTCGCGAAGAAGGTGATCCACGTTATGCCCAGGACTTAGGATGGGTCTTAGGATCCGACCTTCGGGACCGTGGGTCTCTTCATTCGGATTTATGGCAAGGGCATGCCTCCGATCTTGCGCGACGAGGAGCGGTGGCCGTCTTTCCTGTGTCGGGCTGGTGGAAAGAACGTGAGCATTTGGAGCGGTATCACAGGAGTACACGATTCTCGCTTGTCGTGAATGTCATAACGCCACCAACTGAAGTGGACATCTACACGGCGGTCGCAAGTCAGATCGGGATTCCGCTTTGAAATCAAGACTTCGCTATGCTTGGCGGCGAAGCACGCCCTTAATTCTCGCGGCTCTGGAAATCTATAGGCCGTCCACGGCGTGGCGGATTGCGGGTTGCTGAAAGTACCGCCGATTCTCGGTTTTTACTCATTGCTTCTACGCAGCCAAGGGATCTGATCCGCTCGCGCTCCGCTGGAATATATAGTCATAAACTCTCGCGGCCACTTCTTCGGTTTCTAGCTCGGTGTAGGGCGGTCGGGGGAGCGTCTGCCAGAGGCGATCGAGGATATGAATTCTCACTTCCGCCTGGGTCGAAGTATTGTGAGCCCAGTCGGGCATCGGTTGGAGTAATTCCCGCAGCGAAACCAATAGTTTTTTGCTTGCCTGCTTCAATCTCTCTCGCTGCGCCTTGCTGATCGCCTCTTTGAAAAGCAAGTCGAATAGCGCTAGTTCATCATCGCCGAGACCTTCTTCAACGGCCCGTCGCTGCTCCACGTCAAGACTGCTAGCGAGCGCAACCAATTTCGCAAAAGTATCCTCAACAGTCGTCCGGTCCTTCTCACGGTTGTAGTCGGCAATAATCTCCTGGTACTTCTTATAGAAGTCCATCCGCATCGGATTCCTCGCCAGCATCTGCGCGAGTTTCTTCTCAACGATGTCACGGATGTCCTGCATCGCTGCGTGTTTTCGATGCACCTTGTTAGCGAATTCATCTCGCAGCTTTGCGAAGTCGATCTGACTCAGGTCAACAGTGAGCCCTTCTGCGTGGTCGTCGCCGGGCGCCTGCGCGCGGATCGCCTCGTTGACGATTCTGTGAAGCTCTTTCAAAACCTCTGTGACGTCGGCGGTGTCGCGCCTTTCCTGTAGCTTCTTGTAGATGGCCTCGACATTGTCGTGGCGCTCTGCATAGGTATATGCGCTTCGCTCCATCAGCAATGCCTTGAAGCGAATGAAAATTTGGCGTGCGATGATTTCGAATCGGCGTTTCGCTTCATCCGAAGTGTAAACTGCATCCACCGCATCCCGCAGTGCTTCGATACGCGCGAAGCCCGTTGCGCCGCGGAGTCGATTCGGATCGAATCCAAGTCCCAGAAGGTGCTGCTCGGCGGCTTCGATCGCCTGCGAAAGCGCGCCTACTAACTCTTCGATCGGCGCTACAATCCCGCTGCCGTCTGGAGCTTCGTCTTCGTCTCCCAGTGCGTATTGCGCTAGTGCCTCACGCAAACTCTTTAGTATGCCGTTGTAGTCAACGATGATCCCGCACTCTTTTCCTGGAAAAACGCGGTTGGCTCGGGCGATTGCTTGCATCAAGGTATGCGCCTTCATAGGCCTGTCGACGTAAAGCGTGGCGAGACACTCGACATCGAATCCGGTTAGCCACATCGCGCATACTACGGCGACGCGAAACGGATGTTGTGGGTCCTTGAATGCATCTTCCACGCCTACTCGCCGCCCGTCTGGGGTTTGAAAGCCGGTCTTCATCACAACGCGGCGCGGAATTATGTCGAAGCCCCAGCGCTGAAAGTCGCGAACCTCATTCTGTGCTTCGCTAATGATGATCTCAACGATCGTGGTTTCCATCCAGCGCGCCTGCCCTCGCAAGAATTCCAGCTTCTTGTTAATGAGCTCCTGAGCGTCCTGGTCAGCAGTGGCGGACAACTTCGCTTGCTCTGCCAAAACAGTCGCTTTGACGTTCGAGAGCTTTGCTTGCCACCGTGGCTCGATGCGTTGAAACATTCGTGCGCAGGTAATCTTGTCAATGCACACGAGCATAGATTTCCCCGTTTGCCACCGGGTCGCGCAGTGCTCGACAAAATCGTCCGCCAGCTTGTCCAGTCGATCATCGGCAGTTATGATTTCGTAGTCCTTTCCTAGAAGGTGTTCTAGCAGAGCAGTTTGATCTGGATCGAGGTCAGCCTTTTCGACCGCGTCAGCGATTCGGTCGTTCAGATCGAGGCGGGCGATGCCCAATTTCTCGCCGCGATTCTCATAGACGAGTCTGACCGTTGATTGATCTTCAACGGACCGATTGAAGTCATAGCGCGAGACGTAGCTGCCGAAGATTCGTCGGGTCAGTTCGTCGTGTTTAAATAAAGGTGTGCCGGTAAAACCAATAAACGCGGCGTTGGGCAACGCAAGGCGCATGTTGCGTGCGAATTTGCCTGCCTGGGTACGGTGGGCCTCGTCCGAAATCACTATGATGTCATCACGTTCGCTGTATGGCTTGGCGACCGGCTGGTTGAACTTGTGGATGAGGCTAAAGATAAAGCGATGGTTTTCACGGAGGATCTCATGCAGTTCCTTACCGGAGCTCGCCCGCGGTGTCTTCTCGTCGGTTATGCCGCAGCCGATGAAAGTGCGCCAGATCTGATTGTCGAGGTCTTCGCGATCTGTCATCACTAGAAATGTAAAATTACCAGGCACAACGCGTCGGACTTTCTCGGCGAAGAACGCCATCGAGTATGACTTTCCGCTCCCCTGCGTGTGCCAAAACACACCGAGCCGCCCCAAGTCAGCATGGACTCGCTCCACAAGCGGCAGTTCGACGGTTTTCACTTCCCTTTGGAGACCGAGCGCATCCGACGCACGGCCCCCCGGCAGTGCCCTCTGCTCGATCACGGCAGTACGGTGGAGCAATCTTTGATCCGGCGGGAACTTGCTCTTCAGGTCTTCCTGATGCAGAACCGAAGCCACTGCGTTGTTCACACCAAGGACTTGATGATTTCGCGCCACGATCTTACGAGTGCCGCCAGCACGACTTTCGTCAAACAGGATAAAGTTTTCTACGAGGTCGAGAAGTCGGTCCTTAGCCAACATACCATCGAGTAACGCTTCGGCATCCACACGCCCCTTGTCCCTCTCCGAGTTCCGTTTCCACTCGACGAAGTGCTCCCACTTACTAGTGATCGAGCCGTATCGCGCTTGGTCGCCGTTGCTGACTACCAGAAACGCATTGTGGTGAAACGCGTGGGCGATGCTGTGTTCGCTCATATAATCGGTAAGGTTGTCGTCGAAGCCGGCGCGAATGTTCCGATAGACCGCCTTCAGCTCAATGAAGACCAGTGGCAGGCCGTTGACGAAGCAGACGAGGTCCGCACGCCGGCTGTAGTGCGGCACGCGCACACCTTGCAACTTCAGCTCGCGCACGGCGAGGAAACGGTTGTTGGCAACGTTGCGGAAGTCGACTACACGGGCACGAGCGTAGTGCGTCTCGCCGTCGTCGTCGCGCCATTCGATCGGAACGCCGCCGACGATGAAGCTGTAAATTTCGCGATTGTGCTGCAGAACGGACCGTGCAAAGTCGATGGTCGTCAGCCTTTCGACAGCCTGCTCGCGCGCCGGACCGGACAAGTCAGGGTTGAGACGCCCCAGCGCCGCGCGGAGATCGCGCACCAACACCACATCTCGCTCGGACGTGCGGCCAAGTGTTCCCTGTGATCCAAACGTCTCCACGTTGTAAGCGTAGACGCTGTCCCATCCGAGCATCTTTTCCAGATGGTCGGCGAAGGTCCGTTGGACCAACCGATCTTCGCTATTAATGTCAGTAAGGGCCATTCCGCATTACTCGGAAACCTTCTCGTAAGCCTGACGAATGAGGTGCACCGCTGGGCCGACATGGGTTTCGTTCTTTATTTTGAAAAGAACACCACCGCTCTCTGAAGCATTAGGGATGAATGCGTTTTCTGTTGCGTCCTGAGCCCGCTGAGTCGGGTCATCGCATTCCTCATAGTCGAGATTGAGAACGAGCAAGAGCCGTCTCTTGCGCGGTATGACTTCGACAAAAAAATCGTAAACGCGGTACGTTACACTTCTCGCTCCGCATAATTCGATGACGTCGTCACCCAAGCTAACAATCTGCGGGCGCAACAGAGCGAATAGGGCCTTGGACTCATCATCGAATTCCAGACTGTCGAGGCTGTATTGGGCAGCTTGGTTTTTGAGATCTTCAAGTTCAGCGGCCTTTACCGATTCCGCGTCCACGACGAGGGGAGGCCAGACACCAACTGCTTTAGATGCCAGATCCTTGCCACGTTTCTCAATTTCCGTCGCCGTCCACGACGATTGCTCGCGAATGAACCGATTCAGCCGAAGCGGACTCTCATTAAAGCCCTTACCCGTGGTTTTCTTCTCAGAGAAGGAGCGGTCGCTATATTCTGAGTTATAACCGGTGAGCGTAATATTGCCGAGGCGGTGCAGCCACACCTCTTGTATCGATTTCCAATCTTTGCCGAGCATCGCGCGCCATTCCGCGGAGAGATCGTCATTCTGCGGCATGACGTGTTCGATCGTGAAGGTCGAGGTGTCGATTTTTTCCTTGCTTTGATTCTCTAACCTGTCGAGCAAATAGTGACAGTTGCGCATGTCATATATGTCGCGTGTTTCCAAGGCCTCTCGGAATTCTGTATCCGTGGGGAATCGCCGTTTTTTCCCTTGGCGATACAGAGCGACCTTTAAGCTGAGTAACGGCGCTTCGTCTTTAATCCGATACGCCAATGACGCAAAGATTTGGCCCAGACTCCGTGTTTGCATCGCACAGACAGATCGTCGAAAAACATAGCTCTCCAACAACTCCACCCCTTCAATGAAATCCGATAGCGACAGAGTTCTTGGCCGGTTATAGCAGTCGTACAGTCTCAAGACTGCTGGCGAGGCGACTTCCACCAACAGCCGCAACCTCCCAAGCGCTTCTTTCAGCTTCGGATTGTCTTCTTGACCGAGACTAAACGCGACGTAGTAACCTCCGAGCCGTCTCAGCTTCCCCAGGAGTTCATCGATCGTGCCGCTACTTCCAATTCCGTAAAAGTATGTTCGAAATTCCTGATAAATTGAATCGGCCTTAAATTGCTTACTAGGCTTGAGCTGTAGCGTGAGAAAGTCGCGGACAAATTTGTCAAAATCTGTCCGGTAGCGTTCCCCGAAAGCCTTTTCGATCGGTTGCCAATAATTCTCGTACAACTTTGCCTGCAGTTGCTCATCGAGGCGCATCAGTACAAAGTTGCGAATCAGGTCTGCCTGAGTCAACTCGAGTCCAGTCGAGTTCAAGCTCTCGAAAATCATCTGTGGGTCGTCCTGACCCCGCGTTAGCGAGACATCTACTGCGACCAGCTTCTTGATTCCGCGATAGACAACGTCCAAGTCAGCATCGGCCAGTTTTTCGTCAAAGAACTCAAAATTCTCGCGAATTCGGTCCGACGCATCGCGCGGCAGTTCTTTTTCTCCCAGCAACGCCGCTAGTGTCTCTTGATCGGCGCGACGCAGGTGAAGTTTGAAACGGCGATCCCCTTTACCGTGGGTGTTGAATAGGTAGTAGTCTTCCAGTTCAGATCGCGTCGGGAGTACACCCTCGTCCGAGGCCTGCTGTACCTCGGAGTCAGGATTCGGCATTCGGTTCCTGAGTGCTGCGAGCAGAAGCGTGACGGTTGTCAGCCGTTGTTGACCGTCGATAAGCAACCAACGAGCGATTGCAGCAAAAGTCTCTTCGGCTGCGACGTAAACGACTGAGCCAACGAAGTGTGCTTTGGTTTTCTGATTGGATCCCACCCTTACGACATCTTCCCAAAGTTGGAGACAATGCTTGGTGCCCCAACTGTAATCGCGCTGAAAGATGGGCACGATAAACTGCTTCGGCCCCGCAAATAATTGTGTCAGTTGAACGTCTTCAGCTTTCATACGGCGATCTCTCCGTTCATCACACGTGGCAGCAGCAGATCTCGCGCTGCGTTCAGCCTCCGGTTTTGTTCCAGGAGGTTTGCCACTTGCCGGAACGTGGGCCTGACCATCTCATCAAATAAACGCAGTGTCTTAGAGTCGGGCACCATGAACGGAATGAGCTTGAATGTGTCCACGACGATCGCATCAAATACGGCGCCGACAGCATGCTGCTTGAAGTGCTCAATTGTCTCGCGCAGTGTGCAGAATAGAAAAAGCTGCGAAATTTGCCCTCTGCCAACCAATGCGTAGCATGACTGGCTCATCGCCATCGGAACTGAGGCGAGATTCAACTTCCCGACTGTCCCTCGGGCCGAGATGAACACGGTATCCCGGTCGTACAGCCTGCTATTGCAGTTATTCAGCCCGAGCTCTGTTATGCAGCGTTCGGTCTCGAGTACATAACAAGTTTCGGCCGCATCCTTAGGAGTATAGAAGGGCAGTTCGCCGTCCCAATAGTCCGGGACGCTGGTTTTCGGAGTGCCTCCACTAAGGATCTCTATGGCAGAAAAAGCTGTCGTCTTTTTCCATCCCAAAGGTACGCCATTTGTAACGCGAGTGTGCTCGTGGCCGGGAAAGCGTAGACGGACGAACCAATCGCGATAGAGTGCCCGCGCCGCCTCTTCCAACAGCGCAATGCGACGACGGTTATTATCAATCAACTCGTCATAGGCTGAGAACACGGTTGCAACACGATGTTGAGTATCACGGTCCGGTACGGGAATCTTGAATTCAGAGAGTACATCGGTCTCCAATCTCTTTGTGCCATGAGAAGCTTCCGTGGCCATCTCTCGAATGTACTCACGACGAGCGAGTAACGCATAAAATAGAAATTCCGAGTCAATGTCCGGCGTGCAAGCAAAGGCCTTTATATCTTGGTTAAATGCTACGTTTCTTTTGGTGATCGAGACACGAAACTCGTTAGCAAGCGACATCCCGCGCACTACCGCGAGAACTGTGCCCTCGGGTACTAGTCGACTTCCTTCCGTCGCGGCCTCGTCATTAATATGCAGCGACGTGTCATAGATTCGGCGTTCCGTCATTTCGCCCGAGCTGACCCACGGAATGTCACCGTCCCAGAACTCAAGGCGTGTTTTATCGGGAGTTCCACCCGACAAGAACTTTGCACAACGACCAAGTGGTCGCATCGGCCAGCCGACCTGAATCATGGCGCGATTCCCTCGAAGTTCTCCTCAATCTTGGTCGCCAGCTCCGCCGCCTCCTTGTTCAGGTCGGCCAACTCGGTATGGATGTTGCGGATAGTCTGTTCGAAGTCGAAGTCCTCGTCGTCCTGGGACGGGGCAACTCCAACATAGCGGCCCGGGTTAAGACTCCAGTCAGCAGCCTCGATTTCCTTGCGAGCCACGAGCTTGAGCAGACCTGGCACGGTTTGCAGTTCAGCCTTTGGAAACCGCTCCTGGAGCCACGCCACCTGACGATATGAGTAAATGGGCTTTTTGAGCTTCTCGACGGCTGCCTTGCGCTCATCATCGAGCAGCTTTACCGCTCGGGCCGTACCACGATGGTCGTATGCGACAGAGACTTTCTCATCGGCGGTGAGTCCGGCATTCAAATCCGCGACGCGAGCGGAAAACTTGTATAGGAGGTCCAGTTGTTTTATGAGTCCGCGGATCGCCTCGGCGATCGGTTCAAACGCCTTCCGTGCCGTGTGCTGGGCATCGTTTTCGCCAGGCAGTCCTTTCGCGTACTTTTCAACGAAGATCCGCAAATTCGCAAGCAGCTTTCTACGGTCGGAATCGTAGAGCGATGCCGCCTGGCGCAAATCCGTTGTGGCATCGGTCAGCCGTCGCTTCTGTTCATCCTCTATTTCTCGATTCGTTGCCACCGCATCGGCGACTTGCTCGAACCGTCTACGCAGATCGGTTAGAGTGGCCTCGAACGTACCGAATTCACATAGGATCGCTTCACTTTCCTCACAGACGTGTTCTAGGTACTCCTTCACAAGACCCAGGAAACGCGCTCGTTGACCACGATGAAGCCAAACAATGGCGGCGAGGTTTTTCATCTGTTCGGGAGAAAAATCATTTATCTTGCGGGTGACCTTGCGATAGACGTTGCGCGCATCGAGCATTAGTATCTGGTCTTTCAACTTTACCGGCTTCGCTCGATCGAAGAACCACAACTCGCAGGGAACGGAGCGGCTATAGAAGAAGTTCGAGCGAATGGAGATCATCACGTCAACGTCGCCGGTTTCAACGATTTTCCGGCGTACATCCTTCTCGCCATGCCCTGCGCTCGATGCCTGAGAGGACATTACAAAACCAGCACGACCTCTTTCGCTCAGGTAGCTCCAGAAATAGGAAATCCAAAGATAGTTTCCGTTAGAAACCTTTTTGCCTTTGTTCACACCGGGCAGACCAAACGGTAGTCGCCGCCGGTCAGCCTTTATGCGCTCGGCGTCTACGAGATCGACGTTGAATGGTGGGTTCGCCATCACGAAGTCGCACTTGCCCACCAACGTGTACTCGTCTTGGTAGTACGTTATGGCTTCCACGATTTTTCCTTCGAGCCCGTGCACCGCGAGGTTCATCTTGGCGATGTGAATGGTGTCGCGGTTCTTCTCCTGACCGTAGAAAATCACTCGTTTCGCTGTGTCCGCCCCTTCTTGCTCGATAAAGTGGCTGGACTGTACGAACATGCCGCCCGAGCCGCAAGCTGGGTCGAAGACAGTGCCATGATCCGGTTCGATAACGTTGACAATGGTCTGCACGATTGGCGACGGCGTGAAGAACTCGCCATTGTCGTGCGCCTTCTGCATAGAGAACTTAGCCAGGAAATATTCATAGATGCGACCAAATACATCGCCCGTCGCTCGCTTAACCTGCTCGCTATTGAACAGACGCATTAGATCTTCGAGCACCCTCGTCTCGAAGATACCGAAGTCCTTTGGCAAGACTCCCTGGAGCGGCTCGAACTCGTTCTCGATGGCCGTCATCGCCTCGGTAACGAGCCGGGGCAGGTCGGCGCCACTTGTGGCTGCCTTCTGCATAATCCAGTCGTAGCGAGCTTTTTCGGGTAGCCAGAGCGCGCGGCGGCGCAAGTAGTCTGCCGGCAGGACCTTCCGCTTCGGCATCCTGGCCGCGGCCTGGTCTTCGTCGATTTGCTTCGTTGCAACGGCGAAGCGGTTCGCCGCGTGACGAAGAAAGATCACTCCCAGCACGGGCATGAAGTAATCGCTAGACGTGAGCTTCGAATTGGCGCGGAGATTGTCCGCCGCCGACCAAAGATCAGCTTCTAACTTCTCTACGTTGTCGATATGATCGGCGCTCAATCCTTATCCTTCTCGGTTCCCCGAACAACTTCCCGTCCTTGTGATGAGCCCACCGCTGCAATTTCTTGGACGGCATATTAAGGGAAGAATTACGGCGCGATTCTACCACCTGACGGAACAGCCTTCATGAAGTTCTATTTTCGCGGAATTCCAATTAAAAACCCAGTGAGTGATACGTAAATGCCAGCGATAACGATCTCCTTTATCTGCAGCTCGTGGTGCTAGCTATCCATTTTCCCCTGCCTCGCTAAGTACGAGAGCGCTTCTTTGCACGCGCGCTCTAATTTCGTCTGAATCATGATGCGCGAAGTCTCACCCACCAGTTCGGGCGCGATGCGCGGCGCGATCGACATGATCGTTGCCTTGGTAGTGAGCACCAGGTCGGTCAGGGACTGCTCGACGTCGGCTATCGATACCAGGCTTCCGCGCTCCTTCGCAAGCTGGATCTCGCGGAGATCCGCATGGGCCCGGAGCAGCCGCACGCGTTCTTCGCGCTCTCCCGCGAAGCTGCCCTCCGGCGTCCGCACCGATCTCCTCTCGATCGCGGCCTGCAGGTAACGGATGTACCAGAGCATGCACTTCACGGCATCGTACTCCCCGCGCGCTTCCCTAGGCATCCCTTCTTTCACGAGCTGCTGTACCCGGCGCCGCTGGAGGTTCAGAGCGTGCGCCACACGCTCAACATTGACCAGTGTCATGGGCTACTCCGCGCTGCTCGCTCGCCGGGCGCTAGTTCCCGGCGCAGCACGCTCCGCAACCGTCTCGATCGCGCCGTCGTTGCGCCTCGGATTGTTTTTGTACGGCGTGATTTTTTCGATCGGCCAGGTGGCAACCGTTAAGAGCGTGGCCATGCGGCCTCCTTACCTCAAAGCGAAACGCAATGCGGTAAATAACTCCTTGCACAAGACATGTAATGACCTCGCCGTCACCCTCACACGCCGGCCGGCCAGACAGTACCTGCTCGCAAGGGCGAATAAAAGGCACGCACCTATTGCCTTCCTTACCCAGCGAGACGAAGCCCGTCCAGCAGATTTGGCCGCAGGATTGGTTTCGCCATAGATATGACACGCACATAGGGTCCCATTTTCGAATATCCAGCATAGCCATCTTCGCGCCTACCACTTGCGGTCTTGGAGGATGCCCCACCTTTAGTTGAAACCTGAGAAAAGGAAGCAGCGGCTCTCGCCCGAACTCGGATAGAGTTCGGGTTGCGAATCCCTTTTAAAGGAGAGAGCCGCCGTGAGAAAGAGATACCAGA
>Ga0210394_10001148_pt1 | contig 44690 bp, 81 predicted proteins | sample IncBWC12MmetaG_FD_160121 | JGI IMG/M metagenome (GOLD analysis project Ga0210394, IMG submission 160121) | Forest soil microbial communities from Barre Woods Harvard Forest LTER site, Petersham, Massachusetts, United States - Inc-BW-C-12-M | ecosystem: Environmental > Terrestrial > Soil >...
GGCGATGTCCCGCGTTAGACTCTCAAGCTGTCAGTCCTCGCGCCGACAAGTACATGCTCAATGCGGGCATCGAACGACGGTGGACGACGAAGCAAAGCACGAGAGTCTAATGGGGGACATCATGTACACAGAGATAAACTTCAAAAGCAAAAAGGCGTTGAAAGAAGCAGTCAAGGCGGGTCAACAGGTGCGCGTGTTCCAACCGGGCGGTATGTTTCCCGGCGCGACACAAGGTAGCATTGCGCTGGAAGGTCCGCACTACCCACAGGCGCACACTTGGTACGCAAGCGCTGTTATCAAAGACAGCGTGATTGTTTCGGTCAAATAAGCAAGGCGCAGGCGATGTCCTGCGTTCAATCCCACAACCTGATGCATCAGGGGCGAACTTCGATAATCAGCGGGCGCACAAGTGCGCAGCGCCAGTACCTGCCAGTGGGATTGTACGGAAGACATCATGATAATCACATCCGAGAACATTGGCAAGACGATAGATTACGCACGAGCGAAAGCGAAGTCACCGGCACTGAAGGCCGCACTCACACGCGCCAAGAAACAAGTCGGCACCGCGCACTATCCCGCAGTGCTGGCAGCGTGCAAGGCAGCCGTTGCAGAATGGGACATCTGGGAGCATGGCCAGATGGCTGGGCAACATGGAACGTCGCATTGGGAGATGCAGCATCACAGCACGCACGATTGACTGGACGCAGGCCAGAGATTTTCTATCTCGACCAGTTGGACGCGCCAGCATACGAACCGAAACTCTAGGAGGCAACATGTCAGCAGGTCTCAGTCATAAGCAGGTCACCTCACGCATTTACAATCGCCTGAAGTCGCTGGAATACCAACTGAGCAAAGCGGGCGTCAACACCGTGTACCAGCACGCGCACCGTACATGCACGGGCAACCGTTCTCACGGTCTCCTCGTGTTCTTCGAAGGCGATGGCAAAACGTTTCCGCACTGGCAGGGCGATGGCGGATTCAACATCAGTTACAGCAGCGGAAACATGTCGAACGGTGAGACCGTAATATATGGGCGCATCTACACCACATTAAACGGAATCCAGCGCTCGTTTGGATTCTGCGAAAAAGATGGAGGCTTCGAGCAAGGGCTGGCATTCATCAAGCAGAACTTCGCGGTAGTAAAGTCTGCACCAACATCTGAATGCGATGGCCGATGCACGCTGGGCCATTGCGACTAAGGAGGCACCATGTACATGAACTGGAGACGTGAGCAGGCGCTGATAGAACATCGCAACGCAGCGCATGAGGCGCAGGAGCGCAAGCAAGCTAACAAGATGCTGCAACTCCTGCCCGTGTACGCCGATGGCTTGCAGCTTGAGGCAATGAATGCTGTGCTTCAAGAGCACGGCTTCAGCGAACTTGAGTCCGCTATATACTGCGGGCGCGAGGGACAACATCACGAGCAAGTGGGCGCGCACACGTGGCTCACCTTCACATGGCACAAGATGGAATCTGGACGCTATGAACTTGTGGCGTACCTTTCATAGGGCCGCACTGCGGCAGAAGACCGGCCGCATGGGATGACAGATAGGAATCTCAAGGAGGGGGCACCATGGAATACTCAGCCGAATACTTAGCAGCGGCAAGAGCCGCGCAAAAGGAACCGACCGCAGCAACAAAGCGTGCAGCATACAATCGCGCGGTTGCACAAGAATGCAGCCGCAACAATGCACAAGTCCCTGTGAAGGGTAAGAAGGTCAAACACGTGTTCATCGAGGCGACGTTCCCCGAGTTAAAGGGTGGCGCGTCACGACAGTCGGCGCACGGTGAGGCATCGGGCACGAAGCCCGCCATCGCACGCGCGTTTAAGAACCTGCTGAAGACTATTCCGAAGAAACGCATCAGTGTGATATCAGCGAAGATCAGCATCACCACCAAGATCGTGGAGGATGACCGTGTCAAAGTATAAACGCGACGACAAAACGTTCCGGGCGCAGATTGCCAAGCTGGCCGATGCTGGCCTGACATTCCCAACTGCTCCGACCAACTTCAATGGCGTGCCCGCGTACGTCACGGTGCATGAGCCGCAGTATGAGATTGCGCCGAAGGGTAAACTGCCCGAGTTCGTTGCGGGCCTGATTGCTGGCGTCATCATTGTCGCTGGTGGCTGGCTGGCGTTCAAGGCGCTGGTGCTCATCTGGAGCGTGATCTTATGAGCGACTTCAACGCACGCGACTGGTCAAACGGGCTGAACTGCCCCGACCACAGCATTCCTTTCTGCTCCACCTGCTTTCGCGCGCTACTGTCAAAAGCAAAAGACGATGTGACAGACAGTGCGCAGCGCATGAACCGCATACGCGACCTTGTAAAGCAGCGTATCAGTGAGGACAGCTTTCACCGTCCAGCGCGACGAAACTTCTTTGAGGATTCTAGGCGCACACGGTTTGCTCAGTCCTGCCAGATAGGCGAGGGTCATATCGTCATGCCTGTGACAGTGGTACTAATCTCGGATGATCCGGATAAGCATTGCTGGCGGGCAAACGAGGAAGAGATTCGCGCCATCCTGAAGAACGAACACCGGTGGGACATATCAGAACCGGAGTGGATGAGACAAAACACTCCAGAACTTGGCGATGAGGACGCAAAACTTCTTCGCGAGTTTCAACTATTCAAGTCATAGGAGACGATCATGGACTTCGCAACAAAGTTCAAAGGGTATGTACGCACTGCAACGCCGCTCGTGATGGTCAATACGTTTGACGCGCGCGCGACGATGCGCAACATCTTGGAGGTGCTTGAGGCTTCCAAAGACGCGAAGGGCAAGTCGTTGTTGTCTACCACGGGCATCAGTCAGTGGGACGTATGCCAAGGGCTGCGAGGCTTCAACGAACTGGGGCAGACTCAGGTCAAAGACATGATCCTCAAGTCTAAGACACCTCCGCAGGCGTTGTTCATGGCCGAGAATGTCTACAAGATTCTCGCCGCAGTTCCGCAAGATTGTATGGACAGTCACTTCACCTTCATCTTTAACGCGCACAAGTTCTGGACGAACGCGGTAGAGGTGCAGGGCTTGTGGAACCTGAGAGATGTGCTGGCTGAAAAAGGCAGCATGTTAATTCTACTGGCATCTCCGGGCTCAGTGTTGCCCGAGGAAATCGCCCAAGACGTTATGTTCTTGGACGAGCCACTGCCCAACGACGCGCAGGTCGAAGCGCTCATCACCAAGGCATACGACAACGCCAAAGTCGTGGCCGAGGCGAACAACAAAAAGATTCCTGCCAAGCTGTCAGCGGACGTAATGAAGAAGTCCAAGGCCGCAATGGTGGGGCTTCCGGCGTTTCCAATCGCACAGTCCTCTGCGCTGTGCCTTGATTCCTTCACGGGAAACATGGACACCGTAGGGATGTGGGATCAGAAACGTCAGACCATCTCGCAGCGTGCAGGTCTTTCGATGTTCGAACGCGAGGGCGTGTCGCTGGCGAACCTAGATGACATGGATAACGTCATCAGCTTCTTGAACCAGTACAACGGTGGACCGGAGACACCTAACATCATCCTTCGGTTCGACGAGTTGGAGAAAGCATTCGCGGGCTCAGGCACCGACCTGAGTGGCGATGCTACCAAGCTGACAGGGTCAATCCTGACATGGTTCCAAGACAAGCGCATTCACGGTATCATCTTCGTCGGTGTACCGGGATGCGGCAAGTCTGAACTGATCTACGCTTGGGCAAAGGCAGTAGGCAAGCCAGTGATTAACGTGGACATTCCGGGGATGCAGGGATCGCTCCTTGGCCAGTCTATGGCGAACCTACAGACGGCAGAGAAAACCATCGATGCAATGGGTGGTGGTCGCGTGTTGGCAATCGCCAGCGTGAACGACATCAACAAACTGCCCGCCCCGCTGATTCGGCGCTTCGACCTGTCAACGTTCTTCTTTGACATGCCGAAGACTCAAGAGGCGCGTGAACGGATTCTCGCCATCCATCGAAAGAAGTACGGCGTAAACCCGCAGGACGCGATTCCGAACATGGATTTGTGGACTGGTTCGGATATCGAGAACTGCTGCAAGCGCTCGTATATGCTGGGTGTGAGCCTGCCCGAAGCCGCAAAGAATGTGGTGAGGGTCATGGTGTCACGTCGCGAAGAGATGGAGTTGTTGAGGCAGGACGCCCACAACAAATACATCTCGGCAAGCAAGCCCGGTGTGTACGAGTATTACGATCCGTTTGAAGTGGCTGCGAATGCCACCTCTTCTGGTCGCCGTTTGAAGGGTTAGTTGTCTGAAGGCCGCGTGTAAAAAAGCGCGGCCTAACATTTCAAGGAGGAATGCATGGCAGAACGCTGGAAAGCTGTGCCCGGTTTTGAAGGCTATTACGAAGCGTCAACACTTGGGCGCATACGGCGACTTGCTCGATTTGTAAAGCGTAAACTCGGGTCCGTATTTTTCTATAATGGTGGTCTACTCCCAGTCCATCACCAAGACCAATGTGGATATTGTGTAGTAGCACTATGCGCCGGAACTAAGCGATGGAGTACGCGAGTACATCGTGTCATTGCGACGACGTTTCTTGATAATCCATACAATCTGCCCGAGGTTGAGCACAAAGACCGAAACCGTTCAAATAATCGCCTAAGCAATCTCAAATGGATTTCGAAGCCCGACAACGATGCAAAGGGCGAACGAGTACACGGTGCGAAACTAAGAGCACCTCAGTTTTAGAGATACGCAAACGCCTTGCAGCGGGCGAAACGCAGACTGTGCTTGCCGAAATCTATGGCGTAGATGCTTCGGCAATATCTAACATCAAACGACGCCGAAACTGGAAACACATTTAAAAGGAGGGTATCTATATCTCGGCCTACGAAACACAAACCAGCATGTTACGTGACGAAGAGTGTCTGATACAGGCACTCACCGAGAATGGCTTTAGCCGTGAACAGATCGAAGTCCACGCCACGCCGCAGAACCTGATTGACTACCACGGGCAGAACCGAGGACAGAAAGCAACTGTCATCATTCGGCGCAAGTTCGTGGGACCAGTCGCGAACGACATCGGGTTCAACATGACCAGCAACGGTACGTATGAGGTGTTCATCTCCGATTACGACCGCATCAAACGCGGTCCAGCGTGGGTCACTGAGTTAACCAAGTCTTACGATGAACACTTGCTCATCAAGCAAGGGGTCATCATGGGACACGTCTACCTTGGCACGCAGGTGGACGAAGTCACGGGCCTGAAACAGGTCCGATTCGCGGTAGCCTAAAAGGAGGCGCACTTGGCAAAGATAATTACTTTCACAATTAATGAGGACGCCACCGTTACTGGTGACGCCGAGGGCTTCCAAGGTCGAGGGTGCGCTGAGGCGCTATCCAAGATGATGGAGGCGCTGGGTGGTGAACAGGTGAGCGCAGGTCACAAGCCTGAGTATCACCAGAATGTTGCCACACAAATCAAAGTCGGAGGGTAATATGCAGATCGTCACAGTATTCATAAATGCTGACGCTTCTGTTTCGTTCCTCAAGTCGCCATTGACGGCGGGCTTCAACCTAGGCCCGAGCGTCACACGAAGATACTCATCGGTCGAACCTGCCTGCTGGTATCTTCGGCTAGTCTTCAACGTACTGCGTTCGTTGTTTGCTGACACGAGCGCAGTAGCGAAGGGGACAAGGCAATGGCGCTGTGTTTGGCGCGCACAAATCAAAGGTGGGCCGATTCTACCGATCCGTTCACGTAACAGGCAACAAGTTATAAACGAGGAAATCTCGTACTTCAATACCTACGGAGTGAAACAATGATAATCACAGAGGCAGTAGTTCCCGAGCCCGCCGATGCAGTCGCGGAGCCAACCGTCGAAACCAAGTCCAAAGACGTTACGGAACTGGTCAAGACTACCTTCTTCTTTGAGATGTCCTTTAAGAACATCGGTGAGGAACGCAGGGCACCGGGCACCGAGCAGGACATCAAGACCACGGCGAACAAGACGCTGCTCAAGGTCAAGAAACGCCTCTTCGTATCGCCCGAGTTTCAGAAGATCAAGAGTGTCGATGCGCAGTTCAAGCGCAGGCTTGAGAAGCTGTGCGTTCGTGGCGGACTGCTAACGGTTCGGACAATTCCCAAACATCGCGCCAAGCTGATCCTGTCGATGTGCGCCGAGCATGAACTGAAGCGCACAGCGTTGGTGGAGAAGTTTGCGCTCGTGTATCCTACGCTCTACGAAACGGCCAAGACCGAACTGGGTCCGCTGTTCAAGAACGAGGACTACCCGAAGCCTGAGTACGTGAAGGACGCTTTTAAGTTCTCTTACAACTTCGTAACGTATGGAGTTCCCGAGGAGTTGAAGGAATTCGACGGCGAAGGCTATCGGGTACAGACAGAGAAGCGCTATCAGTTGTATAAAACCGCTGCGGATGACATCAATCGTGTTCGTCGCGCAGTCTTCTCGACTCTGCTGGGCAAGTTACAGAACGACCTGTCACCGGGAGAAGCGGGCGGCAAGAAGACTTTCCACAAGAAAGCATTGACAGCGATGCAGAAGTTTCTTGCGGAGTACGATCTAAACAACGTCACGAACGACGAGGACTTGGCGAAGCTGAAGACACAGATCGCGAATCTGTTGAACGGCATCACCGACGAGAACGTCAAGAGCAGTGAGGACTTTCGGTCCACACTGTTCACGCAGGTCACCGCTATTGGCGAAGCGCTGAAGCCGTTAATCGACGACAGCGACGGCAAACGTGCTTTGAAGGTTGTACAGTAGCTGCGGTGCGCTCCCATGCGGTAATACCGAAGACGGGCGCACAGTAGCGAAACAAAGGTGGAGAATCCCACCTGACCGCAAGGTTATGGGGTGGCCCGCCGCAAGGCGAAGTCACCCCAGAGGATTTTTCAGGAGGACTAATGCGCTTCAAAGAACGGTTCCCGCTGAAGTACATACGACCGACGCATTGTCACTGGGATCGCGTCCTTTTCGACACCGACTGGGCAGCAGCGGCGAATGCAGACAAGACCGTGATAACTACCTTGACCATTGCAGACCTTGTGGGCGTGCAGCCGTACGTCACCATCAAGGGCGTATACGACGATGAGCCGGACTATCGGACAAGCAATGTCGTAGAGATTGAGGGCGTCAAGTACATCCGCGATGGTCACCACCGTGTGACACGCGCACTCAAGCGCGGGCGCAAGACTATCGTCGCTGAGGTACTGACGCTATGAGTAAGAACCGAGGCATACGCAAGAGCCAGCGTGCCCGAGTCTTCGCCAAGACCAACCATTTGTGCTGGTATTGTGGTGAGTACGCGAATACGGGCGACCACTTCTTGCCAATCAGGTTGACGAGGGAACGCAAGAGGATACTGCCATACGAAACAAAGAACCGCCGCAACATACTGAACATCATCCCGGCTTGCGCGGCATGTAACCAAGCAAAGGGTGGGATGCTGCTCGAAGAGTTTCGAAAATACAGACACGTCAAACGATTCTACGGGGAGACCGTGTTCCCATTACCCAAGGAGGAGTCAAATGGAATTGTTCAAGCCGTTGTTAGCATGGAAGCCGGAGAAGGACCAAATTTTGGAGAAAGAGTTAGCGAAGCTAACCGTCTGGCCGCGCCTAGTATCGCGAAAGCTAGACGGCATCCGCGCCACCGTACAGCAGAATGTTCTCAAGAGCCGTACGTTGAAGGATATACCGAATGCGGCGATTCAAGATATGTTCAAGGGTCTGCCCGAAGGTTTGGACGGCGAGTTGATCTATGGGGAGCCAAATGCCCCAGACGTATTCAACAAGACGAGTTCAATCGTGATGGGCAACAAGCCGATGCACCAGCAGATGGCGCGTGAGGGCGTGAAGTATTACCTGTTCGACTACAACCTCAACGACGATGCGCCATTCACCCGGCGCTACTCCGCTTTGAAAGAGGTGTTGCCCTTTCTCAAAGCTCCTGTAGTTCTGGTCGAGCACTACTTGGTGCCCCACCTTGCGGGCGTGCTTCATTACGAAGAGAAGTGGGTAGTGGGAGAAGGCTTCGAGGGCGTGATGCTGCGCAGTCTCGAAGGTCTGTACAAAGAAGGTCGCTCTACCTTCAACGAAGGGTACCTCCTGAAAGTAAAACGTTTCTCCGATTCGGAAGCGGAAGTCATCAATACATTCGAGGAGGAACACAACACCAACGAAGCCGAAGTCAACGAACTAGGCAGAACGAAACGCAGCAGTGCCAAGGCGGGCATGGTGGGTAAAGGAACGCTGGGTGGTCTGAACGTGCGAGACTTGGAAACAGGCGTAGAGTTCAGCATCGGTACTGGCTTTACCGCGCAAGATCGTGTAAACTTGTGGGCGGAACGAGACATGCTCGTAGGAAGAGTAGTGAAATACAAGTCGCTCAAAGTGGGCGAAGTCGAAAAACCCCGCCATCCTGTATGGCTGGGCTGGCGTTCCAAGGAGGACATGTAATGGGTGGGCTACCAAGGGCACAAAACCGTGTGGTAGACGACATCATACGACGTGCAGGGCTGGATGCGCAGGAGTATTTACAATCTGGGCACCCAGATGCACTCTTTCGAGACGGCGTAAGGCGTGAAATCAAGGGAGCAGACCAATATGGCGCAAGATAAAGTCACTGGCAAGCCTGCCGTGCAGATCGAAGTACGCACTCCAGCAAAAGAAGCTGACTACGAGCGCGTCCTTGTGACGTGGGTCAGCACAGAACTTAAACCCAAAGTCGGGATGGTCATCGTAAATCCTCCTGACAAGACTGAGTGGACCGTCGCTAAAGTGTACTCGATGGTGAACCACTTCGAGGGACTTCCATCATGGCGGACACGTTAACCCCGAAGGGTTACATCTGTTTGTGCGGGACGTTCCACGCTTACCACGTCTGGGTGTTCGCGCACTGGGACATCCCGCTGACACACACATGCGACAAGTGCGGCAGCATAAACATGATCCGGAGAGGAGTTCGAATCAATGTCCGAAGCGCTAAAGGCAAAAATCGCCGCAGCACTGGCAAACCCGAACGTTCCGATGCAGCTAACACCACTGGAAGCAGCGGAACTTGACACCTACATCGCCCTTGTGTCATACTTTGAGTCGCAAAACATCGAACTGACTGGAGGACAGGCGTAAAATGGAACCCACTGTTCTGGCAATCTTGGCCCGATTCAACAATAACTCCGTTGCAGCAGTTCAATATTGTAACCGCGTCGGGGATCACGCTTCTAACCCGGATTTACGGATTGAGTACCATAGGCTGGGGCAAGAAATTTGGTCGCGTGCAGTCGCGGCAGAAAGGAAACAATCATGAAGATTCTCGCATACTTCATTGGAGCAGTCGGAGTCATCGCCCTGATCGCCGGGATCGTATTGTTGTTCACTTTCCCGATCATGTGGGCACTGAACTACGTGTTCACGCCTGCTGTGTTGATGGCGCTATTTGGCGTTTCGAAGTTGACCTTCTGGAAGACGTTCGTGCTTTCTTGGGTCATTGGGACGATGTTCAAAGGCACCACGACCACGACCAAAAAATCGTAACGAGTTTTTTGCACGGGAAGGGAGGGTAGAGTCTTCTAACATCGTAAAGGCGATGGCCTTGACAAAAACATGAATGTAACACCCTATATGATTGTAGTACCGAGGTGCGGACGGGTTGCAGGTTGTTCGCACCTCATAGTTCAGGGAGGGAACCATGTTCTATTTTACGAAAGACGAACTTAAGAAACTGGTCGATGTTGCGGCAGCAGTCAACCCGGTTCACGGTCTGTTCTTTGAGACCGCCTACACTCACGGTATGCGAGTATCCGAGTGCCTGAAACTGACGCCACGCAATATTCGAGGCGGCAACCTCGTACAGACCCGACTGAAACACGGGAAGCGAACATCTTACCCAGCCAGCGAGGCGCTAAAGGCACACGCAAAGACTGTAGGTCCGGACGAGTTCTTGTTTCGGTTCCTGAAGAACAGCAGCCACGAGGTTAACCGGGTATCTGCTGACAAGCACATCAAGCGCTACTGTAAGGCCGCAGGGATTGAACCACGGTCCATGCACAAACTAAGGTTTGCTCTGGTTCGTCACAGCCGCGAGGCTGGCGTACCTCATGCTGCCATCACCGTACACTGCGGATGGCGTTCACACTCAACCGTTCACCTCTACGACAGGGTGAGCGCATACGAATCACGGCTGGCGATGGCGGCTGTGGTTGGAGGATAAATGATCCGCACGTTCCGCAAGGCCGCACTGCTAAAGATCGTCTCGTGGTTAGTTCTCTCCCCACCATTCGCCATGGCCGTTGACAACCTGCACGTCGCGCAGAGCCCATCACTTCAAAAGTTGTACGACAAGGCTGCTGTGACGTTCTTGTCTAACCACGAGAAGCAGGAGTTCTCTTACACGATTGATCGCAACGGTACCGAGTCGGACATCAAGTCCGATCATGACTGGACGCGAAATGTGGTCGCCGTGGACAACGACACAGTCGCAGTCGTACACACGCATCCGAATGGCACTTCCCCTGAACCTTCGCAGGGAGACCGTGCCGCCGCGACCAATAGCGGCATCGACGTATACACCCTGAGCCAGCACGAACTGTGGGTGGCGCATCCGTATGCCAAGCGGGCTGAGAAGATTGGCGAGGTGATCTGGGAGCACGGCCACATCCGCATAAAGTAGTTGCAACCCTCCCCAATTTGTGGTACCATGGTTCCCATGACGATCTTTGAACGCACTAAACAACCTCTCTCCGTATTTGAACACGCCGGTCGCACGGCTTTTGCCATGCAGATTCTGAAGACCGCGAACCCTTACCCGAAGACCGATGCCAATGGCGTGGCCGAGCCCGCCGCAATGGCTTGGGATCGCGGGTATCAGGCTGCCGCCGATGAAGCATTCCAGAAGGAGCACCCGGCACGTCCCGAGCGTTCTCGTCCTGAGTACAAACGTCCTCAGAATAGGAACAACAATCGTCCAGACGGACGAAAGCCCTCCCGACCAGCTAACCATCCCCGGTTCGTTGGAAGACCCGCAGAGGTTAGCCGTGGCAAATAAAGCCCTCCCTACTTTTGAGCAGGCTGGCCGACTAGCGACTAGCCTTGGGCTTAAGACCGCCGAAGCATGGGCACAATGGTGCGCAGGCAAGACCCGAGAAGATGTGTTCCAAGTAACCCTAAGCGTGATGAACGCGAGGATAATTAAAACTCCACTGGAGGCGTAAATGAATCCGTATCTATTCCAAGTCGCGCTGGCCATCCTGCTGATGTTTGGTGCAGTCATAGGCACAACCAAGTTCATCCTCGAAGTCTACGGGCTCCCTGTCATCAGTGAAGAGGAGTGGGAGATTGAACGCAAGCGCAGCGACGTGGGCGACGTGGAGATGGGAAACCTCGTACGATGACATGGCTCGAATTGCTCAACGCGGCGGGCAACGTATCATCCATACTGGGCCTGCTGCTGGCTGTCTCCGTACTCTGGTACGAAAGGAAGAAACTCTAAAATGGCTTGCGGGCGAGAAACCACTGACCATGGGCGCGGTCCCGAGCGTCTACGATGCGGCACACCGCTTTATTTCACTGATGGTGGGCCGAAGGTCGTCCGAACCGAGTTCGTTCGCTGTGCAGCCTGCAAATCGCAGGAATCGACCTTAGAGGAGGCGACAAAACCATGAACGTATACAGTGTTACACTGACTTGCGACCGCAGCTTCGGCAACGGTCACAAAATCCGTGAGACAGAAACGCCCCAGCTAATCATCGCTAAAGATGGGGACGAAGCCGTTGCGAAAGCTAAGAAATCGGTCGCGCTGTTCAATCCATCACTTGAAGGGCTTGAGTGCTTAGTGACGGGCGCAAAATGAACGACTTCGGGATCAATCTCAAAGGCTACAAAGGCGTCCTGAAAGGCAAGACGTTCTACAAGTACACCATGGTCAAAGGCGTGATTCACCCGTGCTCGGAGAAAGAGCGCGTGTTCATACTTGAGTCAGGGCGCGGTCTGGAACCAGACGGCGGTATTAGAACTATCACAGGACATTTTGAAATCGACGGATTCAAGGGCACGATTAACAGCTACGATCTTGAGGCTGTCATATCGCCAGCAGGCAAACGCCTAAAGCAATTGAACACAGGCGAAGTCGTGCTCGGCCCCGTTGTCGCGCCCGAGCCGAAAGAAGTCGCGCAGCGCGCAAGCAAACCTCGCGGAAGGTCCGCATGGAAAGAGGACGACGCCGATGATGAGTAAATGGCGTATTTTTTGTTTAGCCCTTTCGTTATTCTTGCTCGGGTTCCTATCATTTCGGCGTGTACCCGAACCGCCACACGCCAACTGTTGTCTCTGCATGTGTCACTCTCGTAATGAGGAGGCCTGTGCGCGTCTTTGCATACGTTTGCAACACGGCAAGGAAATAATCTATGAACCTCAAATGATTGTGTGTACCCGAGAGTGCGAACGTCATGGCGTGGAGAAGACTCAATGAAGCACGAAAAACCTAGCATTCAACGTCTCGCCGCTTGGTGGCATTTTGTACTTGCCATAGGTGCATTGGGCGGGGTAATCTATCACACCGTGGCAACATTCGAACATCTCAAAGAGGAAACATAGCATGGCCCTCATGGTTGGCGAGGATTCGAGACGGGTGTTCGAGGACTTGTCCTTTTACAAGGGACGAGTCCGCGTACGCTACGACGATCTGGCGCACCAATACTTCCGCGTAGCTGGGGACAGCCTCGTCCTGCTCGACGGTGCGACTAACGTCGTACACGTCGTAGACAAGAGCCAAGCCCTGATTGGCTGGGCTGTCAAGAAGGGCGCTGAGAAGATGATCGCCATCATGCCGAAACATACTTCGGAGGGTGGCCGAATCTTAGTTGATGCCATTCCACTGGCCGACTTCGAAGTGCTCGTCCACGAGGCTAAGGGCGCACACAAAGAACATCTGGATGACGCTGCCGACCTTGGTAAGCAGGCTCACGCGTACATCGAAGCGCAAATTAAGTTCGAAATGGGGCGCATCTCTACGATGCCCGCCATGCCGCAGGACGACCGAGTCCTGTCCTGTATCGAGGCTGCGTTCGAGTGGATGGACCGTCATCATGTGATCTGGCGTGCGACTGAACGCAAGGTCATGAGTCTTGAACTGGACGCCTGTGGTACGCTAGACGGCATCGCCTACGTCAGTTCCTGTGACAATCCATTCTGCTGCCGACACAAGTTTGAGCACGAGACTGCGCTGGTTGACTGGAAGTCCGCCAACGGTCTCTACACGACGTTCCTGTATCAAACGGCCTTCTACGTCCACGCCATAGTCGAAGAGTTCCCATCTCTGGACTTCAAGCACCGTTTCATTGTGAAGCTGGGCAAAGAGGATGGATCGTTCGCCTCGTGGCATTGTGAGGCCGAGGATCAGGAGCATGACTTCAATGGTTTCCTGTTCTGCCTCGACCTGACGCGGAACCTGCGCGTTGCCAAGGATCGTATGGACGCACGCGAAGATGAACAGAAAGCCTACGAGAAGTTGATGAAAGCTGAAGCCCGCAAGGCCGAGAAGCTGAAGGACTGCGGGAAGAAGGACTACAAAGGCGTCCGAGGTTCGAAGCCGAAGTGTGTGGACGGGCAGCCCTGCGAGAAGTGTTTACTTTTGTGGTTGACAAACCATCCCGACGCATGTAATATAGCTGAATGAGCAGCTTTCCCCAAGTTTCTGCCAGTGAGACCGCCGACCTGAGAGACGTGCACAAACGTCTTACCGCGTCGAAGATGTTCTCGTACTGGCAGACGTTTTCAACGAAGACCATCCATCGGGTTTACCCGTGGATACATTCTTTTTGGCCGAGGTGGTTCTAATGAACGGTCCCAAGTTTTTCAACGGAGTCGGCAAGAGTAGAGTCGGCATTCACAACCATATTCACGACAACCCAGTCAACGCGACCGACAACGGTGACCTGAAAGCTGTCATCGAGAAGGACGCCACATTGTTGCAGGATCGTAGCGGGGATCGCAGGTCGTTCCAAGGCCGATTCCGCACTACCGCTTTCGGCGACTTCAAAGGCAAGCCCGGTCGCGCTCCCGAAACGGTTCAGGCGCAGATCGAGAACATTGCGTTCGATGAAGCCAAGGCCGAAGCAACCGCAGCAGCGACAGCAATCACAGAAGCGGCAGCCAAGGATGGCGTCATCATGGAAGAACCCGGTGCATAATCTGGGTCCGTACATCGTATGGATTTTGTGCGCCGAGGAAGTGTTGGTGTCCTTGGCGTACTTATTCTCGGGCAACTACCGCATGGCCATTTACTGGGCTGCGGGCGCTACAATCTGTGCTGCGGTGCCGAAATGATTAAACAACAAAACAACGTGTTCATTGACCCCGAAAACTGCGGATCGAGTGTTGGCTACTACATCACTGTCTCGGAGTACACTCCCAAAGACAAGCCTACGGAGTATACTATTAGTGCGACCGTAGTGCTGGCCGATTGTACGCATAAAATTGCTTGGGATTTTGGAAGCGTCAACGACGCTACGGACAAGATTGACAGTGCAATTGCTATGCTTCAAGAATTTAGAAAGAAATACTCCGAGACCGAAAAACTGGTCAAAAAGTTGAACAAATGAGCAAACGGTTCGTTCTAATATCTGACACGCACAACCACAGGCCGAGTCTGCCCGCTGGTGACGTACTCTTGCACGCTGGGGACTTCACCATGTCCGGCAATTTTAAAGAAACGCTCAGCGCCATGGAGTGGCTTAGTGTGCAGGCCAGCAAGTTCGAGCACGTTGTCATTACTGGCGGCAACCACGATTTCTTCATGTACCATATGGGTCGTGAACTTAATATCGAGGCCACAAGAGAATTCGTGCAGAAACATGCCGGGCCGAACGTCGTGTATCTGGAGAACGAACTTTGGGCCACTGAATTGGAAGGCAAGGTCTTCTCTGTTTACGGGAGCCCGATCCAGCCGACATTTGGAGAGATGGCTTGGAACGTAGAACGAGGGCCCGATATTCGGCGCTACTGGGACAACATCCCACCGGGTGTTGACGTTTTAATGACTCATGGACCTGCTTATCATGTGCTGGACTGGGTTGGCAAGGCCCGCGTGGGCTGCGTTGATCTACGCGAGGCGCTGGATCGCGTGCAGCCGAAGCTGCACGTCTTCGGACACATTCACTCCGCATACGGCAAGGCTCGAACGTTTGGGCCGGGAGGGCGTACCACTGAGTGCTACAACGCCGCGCTGTGCGGCGAATCTCAAGATCACAAGACTTACCCGCTGGCGCACAAGCCGTGGGTGCTCGACTACGACGGCGAAAAGTTTGTGGAGGTGAACCCCAGACCATGTTAAGGGCGAAGGGGCAGCACATCGTAGAAAAGTGGGAAGTGGTGGTTCAAAACTTTACAGATGGATTGTTAGGCACAAGTTCCCTAAAAAGATGTTTCGGGTCTTGTGTTGGAACTGCAATGTAGGAAGACAACTGAACGGCGGGATTTGCCCGCACAAATCAAAAAAAAAGGAGACATCATGAGCAGAAATAGTTTAGGAGGCGGGGACAAATTAGCGAGAGGTGCGCGCACAGCGAATTTTGTTTACGGTGCCAAGAAGGATGACAAAGTTCAGATCAACAAAGGCACCTTGATGTCCGAAGAGGACCGCAAGGCCCTTGACAAGATGGCCCCTGCTCCAGTAGTCGTGGAGAAGAAGGTCATGAAGCGCAGGCCGCGTCCGCTGTACGACCGGGTTGTTGTACGCGGCAAGTCGGCAGAAGAGACCAGCGAAAGCGGACTCATCATCCTCCCGAAGGGTGAGAACGAGGAACGTCCACGTGAAGGTGTCGTGGTCTTCGTTGGGCACGGCAAGGTTGACCTGCAAGGGAACCTGCGCCCGCTGGTTGTCAAAGAAGGGGACCAAGTTCTCTTCGGCCAGTACGCCGGGACTGAAGTCTCCATCGACGGCGAAGTCGTCCTCATGATGCGGGAGGAGGAAATCCTTGCCGTCATCGAATAAGAAACCAACCAAGAAACAGTTGGAGATGTTAGAGGCGCGAAAAGGGTTTACCTTGTTTTGCCGCACCCTTAACGACATGGCACAAGAAGCATTCGACAACTCCGCAGTTCACGGCTTTCACGAAGGCAAACTTCCGGACTTTGCCGAACTTATTGCATTGATTCACAGTGAGGCAAGCGAGGCGCTAGAAGACGACCGCGCAGGGAACACGGAACTTACGTTTGGACCCGGAAGCAAACCACTTGGAGTCGGGCAGGAACTTGCCGACATTGTGATTCGCGTCGGCCATACCGCTGTTCGTATGGGCATCAATCTTGAAGAAATGGTCCGGATAAAGCAGGCGTACAACCGCACCCGGCCATGGAAGCACAACAAGAAGTATTAGTCCAAGGAGGACACAATGGCAAAAAAGAAAGCGGCCCGTAAGGCCAAAATCACGACACTGAGTCAACTCAGAGCACTGCAAGCGGAGCACACGGAACTCATCGCGAGTATCCGTCAATATGTCAGCGATGTTGTTCATCCGATGCGCAGCAACTTTCAAATCACGCTGCCTGCGAAGACTGGCGACAAAGACAGCATGTTTCGGGTTTCTAGCGTGATGTCCTCAGTTCTGACAGCCGCAGGCTTGGGTCAGACTGTACGGCTCGAAGCACAACCTGCCGAAGATGGCGGCACATTGCTGGTTCGTTTCTATAAACCTGTCAATATGCCCGCCGTAATCGCCGACGTTCTGTAGGAGGAGTCGTGCAAGATACCGTAATCGTCGGCGCGGTCGAATCAGGTGAACGAGCCGAGGTGCAGAAGGCGCTCAAACGTCTGATCCGGCAGGTCAACATAAACACGTTCGACATTGCCGAACTGCTCTACAAGGCAAAGTCAAAACATCTGTATACCGAGCCGACGTTTACCGAGTTCACGGCCACGCTAGGCATCAAGCCACGCAAGGCGCAGTATTTGGAGCGCATCGCCGAGGTAATGACCTTGGCCAACATTCCGCGTGAGGAGTACGAGCCCATCGGGATCGCGAAGCTACGCGTCATCACCCGCCTTAATCCCTTGACCAAAGAAGGCGAAGTGAACACGTATACCGATCCGGTGACGCAAGAAAAAGTCCCCATGGTGGATTACATCGTAGGGATTACCGAGCAGGCTCTGGCTGGCCGAGATGTTAAGGCCATCGAGAAGGACGTTCGCGTCCTGCTGGGCGAGGTTGGCGAGAACGACATGGTCTGGCGCAACTTTCGCTTGCCAAGAAGCGTGGACGAGAATACAATAGCCCCAGCGCTGGAAAAGGCAGCCATCAACATCGGCACAGTGAGAACTGACGCCGAGGGAATGGCGGAAGAAGTGGCGGATTGGCGCAAGCTGGAAGTGGTATGTGTGGAATACCTCTTGGATGAGCACACAAACCCAGAAATAGTATAAAATGAAGAACTTACAACAACTCGTTAAGTGCTTTGCCTGTAACAAGCCCTTCAAAAAACGCCTATCTGAAATAAAGGTTAGCGCGCGCCATTTTTGTAGTCGTGCCTGCTTTCAGCAAACATGGGCGAATGACCCAAAGCCGCACAAGCGTGCACTTATTGTGCCCATTTGTCATCCTGAGCGACAGCATCACGCAAAGGGTATGTGCGCCGAGTGTTATGGGGCGGATTACGCCAGAGCCAATCCCGAGGCTCGAAAAAACGCGGTTAGCGGCTATGCAAAGCGACATCCTGCCCGGCTGCGCGATTCACGCCTACGCCATCAATACGGAATCACTGCCAAGGAGTTCGCGGTTAAGTTCAAAAAACAGGGCGGTCTGTGCGCCGTCTGTCATACCCGAGAAGCGACTGATGTTGACCATCGGCATTCAGATAAGCAGGTGCGTGACCTGTTGTGCCGAACCTGTAATCAGGCACTTGGACTATTACGCGAATGCATTGCAATTGTTTACAGTGCAGCAGAGTACCTTGAAAAATGGGAAGCACGTGCCTAAACGTGATTGGGCTGCGTATGACGCTGTTAAGCGGCAGATGTTCATACGGGACGGTTGGCGATGCCGCCATTGCCATTCACGCAGTAATCTAACGCCGCACCATATAGTGTTGCGCAGTCGCTGCGGTGAAGATGTTTTAGAGAATTTGTTGTGCCTTTGTGTTCGCTGCCACAACGCGATACACGACGGGTTCTTAACTATTGAGTGGGGCGCACTGGGCGGAAATGGTCCCGTGCAGTTCACACGAAAAAAGGGTTACAAAATTTTATGATTTTCGAGGATGTTGAAAAGGCCGCGAACGACGCGGCCAAGGCCGCTGCTAAGGCAGACTCCCGCAAAGAGGAGGTGGCGCTCTATGTCCCCTATGTCCCAATCATTCCTAAGCTTGCTGACAAGGTTCAAGGCTAATCTCGCCGAAGCCAAGGCGAACGTAAACGTGCCGTCCATGGGCACGCCAGTTACTGAACCGACTGGACCTAGCACAATCCCGTGCATCCACCGAGCGACGGCGACCCATACACTGCCAGATGGCGGGCGCATGATTCAATGCATGAGGTGCGGACAGCAGTGGCGGACTACTAACACGCCGTTACTACGCCGCGTTGACAACGACGCCGAAATCAACCAGCCACAGCGAGACCCGGCACTGACCCGACAGAACCAAGAAGCACAGGCCATGCTGACCTATCGTCATAAGAAGATGATGGAGGACGCGGTACGAGCGGCAGCCGCAGCATTCGACACGGAGGAAAAGGACAAGACCGAGCCCGTGAAGCTAGACGGTGACCGCAAGCTGAAGGTGGTATCTTGAGCCTGATCGTCAAAGCGCCCGAGAAAAAGAAACCCACACCGTGGGCGAAGTACACATGGATCAAAGATGCCAACGGTCGTTACCAGTTAGTGGTTGGCGTGGACACTTTCTACATCTGGGAACAGGCCGGGATATGGACCGCGACGGCGCACATCGATGGGCAGAGTTACCATGCCGAACGTCCGACGTTCGAGGAAGCCGCGAAGGCTGCCGACAGGTTGCTCTATAAAAAGCTACCAAAGGCGTGGACAGTAACCGATGCGCGTGCTATAATAGCTTGGAAGGGAGACTTGAACTTTGAAGAAGCCAAAGGCTAAGAAGTTTATCTACATTCAAGACGGAGGAACTTACTCCAACGAAGTGCTTATCGGAGTAGGCGTGACTGCGGAAGACATCATTCGATATGTGAAACGTAACGGTTTGAACTTTTCGAACGATTTTCCAAGAAAGCTGCGGGCCTCGTTCAACAATGAAGCCCGCGCCAACGCGGCGGGGCGAACACTATTCAATGAAGGCCGCTCCATTCTTTGGCTCCCTGAATGGCGGAAAGACTGGGAACATTTCGAAACATTGTTGCATGAGTGCTGGCATCTTGTGCATCGCACCCTTGTTGTAAACAAGTCCATGGAAATGGAAGACGAAGCGCAGGCTTACCAACTGGAATACTGGTTCCACAACATTAGATTGAGACTGGAGAAGCAATATGCCACAACCAAACGCGGACTACGCAAAAAGAAACGAAAAGGTTCTCGCTAGTTTTGTCGCGTACTGTAAGGCGCATCCGCAGGAGCGCTTCTGGCAGGCGCTGAGGAACTGGTCCGGATTTCATTGGGTGTGTGTGAGCAATGCAACTCAAGACTATTCATATCGCATTGGTGCTGATGACACCTTTAACTGGGAGGAACGTAATGGCTAAACACAAGTTCTACCAACTGCGGCCCGTTCAGGTGATCGTGCTGCGCAAGCTGGCGACATTCGATCAGGATGTGTTCACGCTGCTTGAGCCTGTGAAGGGTTCTTCCGAAGAACTCGTAGAGGATTGGAAGCTGGCGCAGGACATGATCCAGTTGGGACTTGTCCTTGACATCAAGGATTCTCTCTCGGTACGGGAGATAGCAAGGGTCGTGAGGATGGTTCCCAAAGATCGCAAGTATATCGTGTTGGGTATCACCGAGGTTGGACGCTTGATGTTCGACTACTGCGATGACCCTGAATGCACGCAACACAAGAAGAGATTGCCGTGCTGAATAAAGTTCGTACCTACAAAACACCGATACAGGACAAAATCGAGCGACTCGGTGTTAAATGGTGCGGGAAGTGTGAAAAGGACAAACCCGTTGGAGAGTTTGCGAAACGCAAACGTGTGCCATGTGGTTACGCTTCATGGTGCAAGATGTGTTCGCGGCAATACGATGCTGACAATCGCTTGCGCTTTCGTAGAGCGAAAATCAATCGCTACTACCTAACGACTTACGGGAGGACGCTTGAAGAGTTTGAAGCAGTTGTGCTATCTCAGAACAACTGCTGCGCTATTTGCGGACAATTTATGAAAGAGCCGCACTGGGATCACGACCACGAAACAGGCATCTGTCGTGGCGCGTTGTGTCACAAATGCAATGTCGGGTTGGGCCACTTTAACGACAACTTCGACCTGCTGCTTAAAGCAGCAAACTATTTAGGAGACTACAATGGAAAAGCCTCAACACCATCAAGCATTGGTGGTACGGATTGCAGAACTGCTGCCTCATCCTAATGCGGACACACTTGAATTAGTGCAAGTGTTGGGATATCAGGTCGTTGTTAAAAAAGGCAACTATAGCGCCGGGGATTTGGCAATTTATATTTTTCCGGACAGCGTCGTCCCGCAGATTTCCGCGTTCGCGTGGCTGTGGGAAGGCATTGAAGGCGACGTGCCCGAGCGCAAGCGACGTATCACCGTGCGCAAGTTCCGCAAGGAATACAGCGAAGGTTTGCTCATGCCGTTGACTGAACTCTCCGGAGGCTTGGTGCATGACAGCGAGATGGGATACGGCTGGCTGAAAGAGGGCGACGAGGTGTCCGATCTGCTGGGCGTGACACACTGGGAAGGCGAGACCGAAGGCGACACATACGGCGAGGCTGCCAAGGCTCCGCGTGTGAAGCGTCGTCCCAAGACCGTCATGGGATGGCTGCGATACGTCTACTACAACACTGTCCGCGTGTTGAGCGGTGGCCGCATGTATCGTCGCGAATCGTCCATGGAGGTTCCATTCGAGTCGCCTGAGTATGATGTTGTGGCCGCTAAGGCTGCACGTTCAGGATTCGCGAATACCGAATATGTGGTCGTGACCGAGAAACTGCACGGCAGCAATGGACGCTTCTTGTTCCTCGATGGCGTGTTCTACATCGGCAGTCACTTCCAGTGGAAGTCTCCCGACGCTCCCTGCATCTTTACTCGTGTTGCTGAGCAGCGCCCGTGGATCAGGGAATGGTGCGAAGCCAATCCGGGCCGCATCCTGTACGGCGAAGTCATCGGGGATCAGAAGGGTTACACCTACGGGCTCGACAAGAACAAAGGCGAACTGGGATTCCGGGCGTTCGACATCTGGGAGCCCAACGGCACATGGACGAAACCATGGAAAACGGCAGGCGACTACGCAGCCGTTACATCTGGTCTCGAACCCGACCAACTTGTTCCCGTGCTCTACGTGGGCATCGCGGACATCGAGAAGATCAAGGAACTGACCGATGGCAAATCCGCTATCGACGGGAAGACTCAACGCGAAGGCGTGGTCGTGTCGGAGATAAACAAGGCCGCAGATGGCCACCGTCGTCCTCGGCAGGTAAAGAGAGTCAGCAACGTGTTCTTGGAAGGCGATTCGAAATGAAGAAGCACGACCTTACAGGACAGACTTTCGGGAAATGGCACGTAGAAGGTCCAGCAACAGTGCTTTTGAAGACCTACAGTTCCAAGGCAAAGTTCTGGAACTGTGTCTGCGAATGCGGAGCCAAGCAACAGATTCCCACGTGGACTTTAGAAAAAGGCTTGTCAAATTGTACCGCCTGCCGACCAAAGTTAGGGCGATGCAAACGCGGGCATGAGATGTCGGACTGGGGCAGAACCGCCTGCCATTCCTGTAAAGCGTGCGCAAAGCACAAAAGCCTTCTTCGAGAATACGGCATAACTCTTGAGGAGTTCGAGGCTTTGTGGAAGTTTCAAAACGGGAAATGCGCTCTGTGCGGAGAACCTATTTCTTTATATTCGAAAGGTGCTCCCGGCTGGCACTTTGAAGAACGTAGACCCGAAGTAGACCACGACCACGACGAGACCATTGCCGACAAAAAGTCCTCTGTGCGAGGCATCTTGTGTGGTGGACAGTGGGCGGGCTGCAACCGAAAGCTAGGAAAGATCGACAACATTGCATGGCTAAAGGCCGTGGTTACCTATTTGGAAAATCCGCCCGCACAGCAACTCTTCGGGAAGGCGACAAAATGAAGAACCGAGCGCACGTACCGTTCAACGCGAAGAACCGGGAGAAGAAGGAACCCGATTACTACACGCCGAAGATGGCGTTCGATAGGGTGATGGAACATTACCCGGCAGAGGCTCACGTTGACCTGTTTGGCTCAGAGGATGAGCGCAAGCGTGATCGCAGGCGTATCAAGGCCGACCTGAAGTTGGTCTACGAGTTCTATCAGGAGGAGCCACGCAAGAATGCAAAGGGCAAGGCACAGGGCATCGTTGCTGCCAAAGGCACGCCTGTAATGAACCCGACTGCGCCGACGATGTCAGATTTCAAAATCGACGTTGAGAAACAGGTACGCAGGGTAATCAAGACTCACAAGGACATGGTCACCTTCATCAAGCGTTACATCTTCGACATCGAGGATTTGAGTAAGGAAGAACAGATACGGTGGGCTGGCATTGAACAGCGCATCGGCACCAACTTCATTCGAGCTAAAATGTATCCGTTGAGCAAGTACAAAGTATCTATCCGAAAGGACAAGGCAAAAGCATGAACGACGATAAGACTCTCCGCAGCGACTTGGAACGTCAGGTTCGCGAAGAATTGAAAACCGACAACGATAACCCGATCAGTCCAGCCACAGTGAATGCTGTGCGCCAGAAGTTTGGACTCGTAGCACTCACACTGGACGACTTCGCATCTAAGAAATCAGGTAAACGCTAATGCCCGAGTTCAGCGAGGAACAACTCAACGCTGTAGCCGAGGAACTGTTCGAACGGATGGCAGTCACCCTCGAAGAACAGAAGGCTTTGATGGATCAGCCTGTACCGCCAGTCCTGTCCAAAGAGGTTCCGGAGCCTGTCACTCAACTGAGTGAAGTGGGCAAGGAAGAGATTCAAGCCGAGGCTGCGAAGTCGCTGGCCACTGCCGAGCATGATCCAATCGTGCCCAAGCAGATGACCCGACAGGTGTGGAAACAGATGATGCGTATCCACTTCACCGTACGCCGGGGCTTGGCTCAACCGTGCGGCCACAAGCTATCCACCATCATGGTGCCGGACGATAAGGGCAAACAGAGTGTGTTCATCACATCTGACCCGCGCAAGAACTGCGAATCGTGCTGGTTCACTTACTTCAACACGAACGGGCAGATGACTCAGATCGCAGATGACTGCTTTCAGAACGCAGGCCGAGATGTGCTCGAACGGTCGCGCGGTAAGCGCTTCGTCAAGTATTTCTTAATGTTCATGAGTACCGTAGCCCGCTTCCAACGTGAAGCGGCTGCCCGCGCTATCGCGGAGAAAGAGGCACAAAGTGTCGAAGAATCTAAAACTGACAGTACCACAAGCCGAAGCAGCAGTGCGGCTGGTGGAGGGGGAGATTATACCACCAATCAAAGTATCGGAGGAGTTGCTGGCGAAGCCCAAGCAATCGGCGGTCTCTGCGGTGACCCCAGTGTCACAGCAGAAGGTCCGTTCAATGAAGGACCGATTGAAGGACTTGGAGTTGGTGTCGGCTCAGTGCGACAAGGACTGGGAGACGAAGCACAGCCTGATACGGCTGGGGAATAAAGTCAACGTTCCCATTCCGTCCGTCTCAACGGGGATCATAACGCTCGATGACGAGGTGCTGGGTTGCGGAGGTATTCCCCGTGGCCGCGTCATTGAAGTCATTGGGCCAGAATCGTCCGGCAAGACGACCATCGCTTTGATGTTCGTCGCTTGCTTCCAAGCACTGGGCGAGATTGCGGCGTACGTAGACGCCGAGCATGCGCTCGATCCGACATATGCCAACAAGCTAGACGTGGATGTGGACAACCTCCTCATCTCTCAGCCAGACCATGGCGAACATGCTCTGGGCGTCACCGAGGCGTTGGTGCGGTCTGGGTTAGTCAGCATCATTGTGATCGATTCTGTGGCGGCACTGGTGCCCAAAGCTGAACTTGAAGGCGACATGGGCGATAGCCACATGGGTCTTCAGGCAAGGCTGATGTCACAGGCGCTGCGCAAGCTGACAGGCATTGCCAGCAAGAGTGGCACGACTTTGGTCTTCATCAATCAGATTAGGGAGAAGATTGGCGTCATGTTTGGCTCTCCGGAGACAACCACTGGGGGTCGAGCCTTGAAATTCTACTCGTCTGTCCGTCTCGACGTACGGCGCGTATCGGACATCAAGGACGGTGACCGCTTCATCGGCCATAACATGAAAGTCAAGGCCATCAAGAACAAGGTGGCTACACCGAAGAAAGAAACCATTTTGGACTTGTACTATCCGGGCGAGTCTGATATAAAAGGTTTCGACAGGATGGCGGATCTAGTGAAGTACGCCGAAGGTCTGGGGGTTGCAGAAAAGTCCGGGGCGTGGTATTCTTTTGGGAAGGATCGCATAGGCCAAGGTCTGGCCAACGCGGCAGCGCTCATGCGTGACAATCCAGATATGGTCACGAAGATGATCGAACAAATCAAAGCCGTACGGGAGAAGAAAGCATGAAGCAGTCAGTTAACATCTACACCAGCATCTGCTGTGGCGTTGAGGCCACCAAGCCGCCGTGCGTGAAGCCACGGCCACTGCCCAAGTCGCCGAAGAAAGGAAAACGGAACCGGGGCGAAGATAAGCCCAAGGCTCCCGAGTTCGCAACGCTGGGAAGCTGGCGCTGCACGTCTTGTGGACGCCGTTGCAAAGTCTCGGTGTCGCCTCGTCCTCCAAAAGAGGAGAAGCCGCAGGAGGTTGCTAGTGAATAACGGCAAAGAGAAGATCGTCGGTTCCCGGCAGTTCTTGGTCTTCACGCAGCCACACCAGCGTGATCCGGAATTGAAGGTGCCCGTCATCGAGATTGACGGTTCCACCGAGCCACCGACCGAAATTGAGTACGACAACCTCGACGTGATTGAAGGCGTCATCCTGAGTCTGGCGCGACAGATGGCGCGTGCGAAGGGCTACAACGCCGGGGCACAGGCCGTGCTGGATGCGTATGGTCTGACCATCACAGACTACGTCGCCAAGCGCAAGGAAAATAAGGCTAAGAAAGCCCTTGACAAATCCGCTGACAATGCGGTACATTCTGAGAATGGATAACACAACCAAGTCGCTATTCGCGGGCGCACTGCTTGGCCGAATACTGGGCATAGCGCTCGTTCTGCTGATTGGCTTCGGTACGGCGCACTGCGAAGTGCCTTCGACCAACCGCCACTCCAACGAGTTTGGAGCCGTCATCGAGTACACCAACCCGTTCATGTACAACTTCGGCATCATCACTGATGCTGCGGTCATCAGGACGGACAAGCGCATCGCCACCAATCTGAAGTTCCAACCGTACGGTACGTTCGCTCTGTATACCGAACAGGTCATGCTGTGCGGCCTGCCGACCGACGAACTAATCAACAAAGCATCTGGGCCAGTGATACTGGTCTACAAGCGCCAAGCAAATGCCGCTGTTCAGGGCGTGGCCTGCCACAATCTGGAAGGCGTATTCTCAGTGGGAGCACAATAATGTTAATCAACACCAGCCCGACCGCCGCAGCCTCTTTTTGTGCGGTGCAGCCACAAGCCGAGTCTCTTAGCGAGAGATTTCATGCGTACCTTATCGAACACGGTACTTCCGCTTCCGCCGACATCACCAAGGCGCTGGACACAGATGGCCGTAATCACACTCGCCTGCGCGATCTTTGGATGCAGGGCAGGGTTGACAAAGTGGGTGTAGGAATTGCCGCTGCTACCAATCAGCAGAATGATCTTTGGAAGGCTATTCCTGACGGCAGCGAATACGCGGCTGCCCGGCGCGCAGCAACGCACCACTACTGGGTTGACAAGAAACGTCGGCTCTTGGAAGAACAAACCAAATTGCCTCAACGCATCGACGAGGCAAACAAAATGATTGAGGGTCTGCAATGACCGAGGGCGGATGGGTATCAAGCAAGACCGAGGCGACACCGATTCTGGTGTCCGAGGGAACCAGTCAGAATGGTGCCCTTCAATTATTGGCCGAGCAGTACCGGAGACGTTTGGAGAGCATTTTCTTGAAGAACGCCAAGAAGAACATTCAGGTGCGCCTGAGCGACATCCTGTACTACAACAAGGCCGAAGCCGCCGTGAGGACTCTCTATGCAGACGCCACTTAGCGAAAACGATTTGACCTACCGCGAACAGTGGGAACGATGCGCACCAAACGCTTTTCGTCTTCCCGACGAAGAAGTGCTGGCAATGATTGCCGAGATACGACTGTGGAGGGCAACATTACCAAACGGCGCGAAGAGTGGAGCGGCGTCTGGGCGCATCTCTGGCACTGATCCCAACTTCACTCAACTCGATCATCTACCGGAGGGGTCACACTAATGCGATTCTTAGAAGTTACAAAAGACGGTGGTCCGGACTCACCAGTTACGGGCCTGTTCTTGATCGAAATAAAATCTCTGTTCTCGATTGTGCTGATGAAGTTTGGCGGTACCCGCGAGAACTTCCACTCGCACGCGTTCAACGCGTTGACATTCTGGCTAAAGGGCGCGGTCATGGAAGTCATTCGCCCGACCAGCGGCAAGCCAACGTTGCTCAACCTACGGCGTTGGAAAGCCGGGGACGTAAAGTTCACGTCTCGAAACACGATGCACAAAGTCCTTCCCGAAGGAAGCGCGTGGGCGTTATCGTTCCGAGGACCGTGGGCCAAGACGTGGAAGGAATACGATCCGACCAACGACCGCATCATCACGTTATCGTCTCCGGGCCGCAATATCGTGAGCATGGAGGCTGCCAATGGCGGACTTTAACCTTGCAATCGACACCGTGCTGACAAACGAAGGCGGATTGGTGGACAACCCGTCCGACCCCGGAGGACTTACTAACTTCGGCATTAGCCAGCGTTCTTACCCCACTGTGGATATCCGCAACCTGACCCGCGAGACGGCTGCGGCTATCTACCAACGCGACTTCTGGCACTACGATGCCGTGCAGTTACAGCCCATGGCGACCAAAATATTCGACATGAGCGTAAACATGGGACACGCCGCTATCCGTATCCTTCAGACTTGTCTCGGCGTCACTGTGGATGGCATATGGGGACCGGGAACCTGTGCAGCCGTCAATGCCGCAGGCGACTCTTTGCTCAGTGATTATCGACTAGCCTTGGGACGGCACTATCAGAATCTCGTCCTCGCCAATCCCGCTTTGGCTCAGTTCCTTAAAGGCTGGCTTCGCCGCGCAGCACAGTGACTCACAAACAGAAAAAGGAGACATCAGTGGCTGAAAGCAACTACGGCATCACGCGCATATCTCTGGACGATGTAGGAACACGTTCCGAGCACATTATCCACATGAGGGACAACTGGGTACTGGCCGTCGAGATTCTGGAGAAGCGTTCGTCTTGGCTGACGGACAAAGAGAAAAAACTCTTGACAGACCTGCACACTGTGGTAGACTTCATCAACGATCACCTTGAGAAGGACTTCATCGACATCGAAAGGCTGGCCAAGTAATGCGGGGTCGGGGCAAGAAAATCAACCCAGAAAAGAACTACGTGGCCGCGAAAGATTTTGCGGCTGGCAAGGTCATCGGAAGACCCAAGCAACGTTGGACAGGAACAGGATGGGAAAAGTATGTGGAAGAGCCCTCGCAAGGAACGGTACTACCTAGCGCACAAGACAGTTCTAATCTCTCAGGTGATCGAGAGAAGACGACAGAATAAGGCACTGGTTCGCATCCTCCTCGGTGGACAGTGCGAACTATGTGGCTACTGTCGGTGTCTAGAAGCGTTAGACTTTCACCACATCAACCCTGAAGACAAGGAATTCGAAGTGAGTACAGCCCGCAACCCTAATGTTGAAAAGATGTTCTTAGAAGCGTTGAAGTGCGCGCTCCTGTGCCGTAACTGCCACATGGAGGTTGAGATGGGGCTTGTTGCTCCAGACTGGGAGAAGGTCAATGTTAAAAAATAACGGCAGGCTTCTTGATGCAGGTCAGGAGACGAAGTTTGGCACGCTCATTCGCACAGACTTGGAGCGGGTACTGGTCGGTCAGCCGGACGCCATCGATTATTACGTCCAATTGGTTGAAAAGTTCCGCAGCAACCTGTACGAAGCTGGCCGTCCCATTGGCTCCGTCCTCATGACCGGGCCAACTGGCAACGGAAAAACCTACAGCGCTGAGAAGTTTGCGGAGAGTCTGCAAGGACGCCTGAGCCGTAACTGGCGCAACAACCTCATGCGTATCGACTGCGGAGAGTTCCAACACTCGCACGATGTTGCCAAGTTGATCGGCAGCCCTCCCGGCTATCTCGGTCACCGCGAGACCAAGCCCATGCTGTCCAGTGAGCGCATCGCCTCGCTACAGTCAGCCGTGTTAGAGTATCCGTTCGCCATCCTCTTGTTCGATGAGATTGAGAAAGCATCTGACGCTTTATGGAACATAATGCTTGGCATCCTCGACAAGGCGTCGATTACGCTGGGCACAAACGAGGCCGTCAACCTTGAACAGACAATCATTCTTATGACTTCGAATGCTGGGTTCTCGAACCTGAAGGACGGGCTTGGCTTCGCGCCACCCTCCGTACTTGAGGCCGCTGAGACAAAGCGCATTGGCATAGAGGCCGCGAAGCGTAAGTTCTCGGTCGAGTTCATCAACCGTCTGGATGGCGTAATCGCGTTCAATGCCCTGAGCACCGGGCAGATTGCGGACATCTTGGAACTTGAACTGGGCAAGCTGCAACTCGATGTGTTCACCAAGTGCGTGCCCAAGGTCATGTTCACGGCAACCGAAGTGGCCATGGCACAACTAATCAAGACTGGCTACGATTCAAAGTATGGAGCCCGCAACATCAAACGAGAAGTTGACAAAGAGCTACGCCTGCCCATCGCACGAATACTAGGTAGCGGTCAGGTGCTGGGCTACGAAAGCGTCCTGATTGACTTCGAGGACGGCAAGTACACATTCAAGGCTTTCCAACGTGAAGGGTCTCAGTTCAGAATCCATGGCGCACTCAAAGACAAAGGGGACATTCTGTGAACAACGTAACGATACGCTTTGACGAAGGCGAGTTCATCGCGTCGTTGGAGAACACTGAACTGGAAGGCGTTGGCGAAACAATGTCCGACGCTCTCCGCGACTTGGCCGAAAACATTGAACTGGGGCAGATATGATTCAACTGCGCCTATCAATCTTCATCTTCTTAATCGCCTTGATACTGAGCCTGTCTGCCGAAGTGATTTATCAGGGCACGACCATCGAAACACAGGCTCACACGATTCAAGAACAGCTTGGGCAGGCTGTTGGTCCTGACGCAACGCCGCAACCACCAAAGGCTTTGATTCCTCCAGTAGTAGAACCGAAGGAACCAAAGGCTTTGATTCCTCCAATAGGACCGGAGCAACCACAGTCGTTTACTGACCAGAGGAGATGGCAAAAAGAATTATGATTGGACAATTCCTAAGACGACATCTGCGGCACAAGGAAATCGGGTGGAAGCCTATTGGCGAAATCTTCTATCGCTACCAGCTTCTGAAGACCCGGTGGTTCAACGTCTATCTGCACGAACTGACCGCGCCACAATGGCATGAGCAGTGCCACGATCACCCATGGTGGTTTGTGACGCTGTTGCTTTGGCCGGGATATCTAGAAGAGAACGCCAGCGGATTCTACTGGCGCAGGCCGCTATCTTTGTGGTACCATCCGGCTCACTACAGTCACAACGTGGTGACGCCGAAGGGAACATCTTGGTCGCTGATTATTACGGGACCAAAGTCCCGAGACTGGGGATTCAAACACTGTGAAGGCATTTAAGATTTTCGCACCCGACAACGACGGTCTCCGTGGCGCGATACGCATGGACTATACGGGCGAAGTGACCCTCGACCTGAAGGCTGACATTTCGTGGTCTACGAGCTCTGATATCTACAAGGGTAACATCACCTTGAACCTTGGAGACATCGAGCCAGTTGGCCCTGAACTGCACAAGAAGATTTACCTCGTCACTGTGGAAGAGGTTAAACTAAACGAGAACGAGCGCCCGAGTGACGGCTACAAGCGCATCATCCAAGAGAGGGAAGAACAGGAACTGGCGGCTGCTGGAATCTCTCCCAGCATCACACGTCGCCTAAAGAGTGTCGCATGAACACTGTCGTCAGGATCAAGTTTGGATCGCATCTGTACGGCACCAACACGCCGACAAGCGATACTGATTACAAGTCGGTCTTCATTCCCGAATCCCGCGACATCATCCTTCAGTGCTGTCCGAGGACGATGTCCATGGGCACTGGGCGCAAGAAAGAAGAGGGCGAACGAAACCTCACGACCGACGTGGACAACGAGTGCTACTCGCTGCACTATTACCTCCAGCTTCTGCGGGAGGGCCAGACGGGCGCGGTGGACATGTTGTTCGCTCCGAACCCAGAGGAATCAACGCTGCTGTGGGATCATCTGCGCATGAACCGCGAACGGCTGCTGACCAAGAAGAGTGCGGCCTTCGTGAGCTACTGTCGGACGCAGGCGAACAAGTACGGCATCAAAGGGAGTCGGGTTGCCGCAGCTAAGAAATCTTTGGATATGTTCGAAGCACTCATTCAATCGTTTGGCAGCACGGCGAAAGTTGGCGATTACATAGCTCCGGGCGACCGCGAGATTGCGCCACACACATCCGTCGTGACGAAAGAAACCACGGGCGGGAACTTCGAGACCTACTACGTCTGCTGCGACCGCATGGTTGGCTTCAAGAACACGCTCAAAGAGGCTGCGTCCATCTTTACGCGCATCCATGAGAACTACGGAGCGCGCGCCCGGATGGCTGAGTCGAATGAAGGCGTAGACTGGAAGGCGCTGTCGCACGCTGTGCGCGTTGGCCATGAGGCGCTGGAGTTGCTGAAGTACAGGTGGATCACATTCCCGTTACCGAATGCTGCACACATTCTGGAAATCAAGCAGGGCAAGTTGGACTACAAACAGGTTGCCGAGGAAATCGAGGGGCTTCTCGTGGCGGTTGAGAGTGCCTCTCTATCCTCGACATTGAGAGAAAGCGCGGACAGTGCATGGATCGACGAACTGATCTACACGGTCTACTCTCGTCAGATTCCGCATCTCACGGGGTAGTTCGAATGAGTGACAACATGACCAGAGGTCAAAGACATAATGCACGGCGACGTGCGGCTGGATTGGCTGCATTGAGGGTGACGTTCGGGCCGCGATTGAAGCACAGAAAAAGAAGCCCATCAATTAAGATGGGCTATAGCAGTAACCGCTTTAGAACTTAACTCGTTCGTACACGCCACATGCGCGGCAGGGTCACTGCTACGGCGGGCGCTTCAATCTGTTCTGGCTGCTGCTCTATGACGGCGACAATAGGCAGAGGTTCCAGTGGTGTGGGCTCTGGCAAAGGTGCCGGGGGAGCAATCAACTTGGTATATCGATCACTTGTGCTCATAAATCCTTTCTTAAGTTCCGATGCATATGAACTCAATTACATCGCTGCCTGTGCCTGCAATCGTAAAGCTGCTCCCACTGTTTTGTGTGATTTTGGCCGAATGATTGGCCGTGCTATCACACAAGACGGTGGAGTAACTGGTCGCGTTCGTAAAGGCCGCGCTTCCGACTAACGTTACGGTTGCAGCCCCGCCACTAAGCGTGACGCGGTCTGCCACAATATGCGCGGTCATTTGACGCACGCCTGCTGCGTTAAATACCGGACGACCGAGGACAAAGTTGCCCCCGGTTGTGCCGATAACTATTTCGTTGGTGTCCGTCGCAAGGTAACTTTCCCCCGCTTCAAGCACGGGAGCGTTAGCCTTCACGCCGCGTAGAATTTGAAAGCCTACGTTACGTGCCATGGTAACCTTAGAATGTTCCGCAGTCGATGTTCGTGAGACTGCTACCTGCGCCGATGGTTGCGGGCAGTTGCGTTTGCGCAAGCAGTCCAGAAATGTCGGTGAAGGCGGGTTGAGAAAGGTGTTGAACGCCAGACGCGTCGATGTACGTCACCCATTCATGAGCCACAGGGGCTCCGAGAGGTGTAACATCGGGCGTGGTAATAGCCGTCCAGTTCGGCAACGACGATGCGGGAAACGAAGTCAATATGTACGTGACTCCGTTGCCAGTGTCAATTGCCAAATCGCCGACGTTCGCCGCCAAGGCTGTTAGCCCTGCCGTCGAAGATACGGTGAACACGTTATGAGCCGCGTTGACTGGCTGCCATGCTTTGCCGGGGCCGTAGCCCGCAGCACCGCTGCCAAGGTCAACAAATAGTTGGTTGCTGTCCGTTGTCCATGCAAGCACTCCGGGGAATCCCGTAGTCGCCAGCGTAGACAAATCAGACAACGTTCCACGATAGGTCTGAATTTTTACATTTAACATTTAAATTTCTCCTAGAAAGTTCCGCAATCAGTGTCGGTTGCGAAACTTTGCGTTTCGAGGGTCGAGAGTAATACTCCCGAGCCTGCTACGTTGCCATACCCGTCTGAGACTAAAACAACCCCAGCAGGCTGGATCGCGAGATTCCAGTCTGCCGTGGCTGCAAGAGGGTTTGAGCCTGAGCCTTTTCCGTTAAGAACCGACATAGGTCACCTTCCTTTAGTCTTCAAAACTGATAATCAGCCCGGTCGGTGCTGCGGGTGGCGCAGGAGCCATGTTGGGCGGTGATGGCGGCAAGTCAATCAATACGAATGAACTTGCAGGAGAAACTGCTGCCCACGTAACGGTATTGTCCGTGGTTAGGTCATTTGGAGTGCCAGAGAACGTGGGCTTGGTAGCCCCACTGATTCCAGCAACAAGGACTTCTTGGTAGCTATTGCTCTGACAGTCAAAAATCAACTGCCCCAAAGCATAAGCATGGTTGGCTTGCCAAGCACCTGTGAACGGGAACTGGAGGAACAGAACGACGCTATTGTCGTCCATAGTAACAGCCCCTGTGATCGCAAACAAGCGACCCGCGATGTTCGCGCCAGTGTTAGCGGTAATGCTGGTCTGTGCCACAATCGTACCGGCGAAGGACGTACCAACGCCAAGAGTTGCGGAACTGCCGACCTGCCAATACACGTTCGATGCTTGCGCACCGTTGAGCAGGACAATTGCGCTGTTCGAAGCCGCAGTGGTCAGGGCACTTCCGATTTGGAAAACCCATGCCGCGTTCGGGTCACCTTGCGCATCCAACGTGAGGATGCCCGTGATTCCGATGGTGGACGAAGACGTGTACACGCCGGGCGTGAGCGTCTGTCCGCCCAAGTCGCCAGAAATGGTCGCCGTGCTGGTCATCAACATCAACGCATTGTACAACTGTTGCGCTGCGGCCTCGCCTGCGGCAGAAACAAAGTCGGCATAATGGAACACGCCGCTGATAACGCCGGGAGGGAACCCCGTGATGGACGTACCGGGATAAGTGCCGATATCGCCAGACACTTGAGTTTCACCTGTGCTGGTGATGGTAGAACCTGCCAGCACCATGAAGTTGTCAAACCCATTAACAACTGGGATGACCGGGGTCGGTCCATACGGCACCGGAGCCGATTCGATTCCAACAGAGTCGGCACTCTCTACACCACCGCTGACAGCGGTAATTTCATAGGAGTACGACTTGCCGGGGAACACAGCCGTGTCGGTGTATTGCGGAATCTGGTTCGCAAGCGCGACGTGAGTTTCCGCAGTAGCATTTGCGTTCGACAGCGTCATGCTTGAGGTGGTTGAAGCCGTGCAAGCAAACATTCCGTTGTTGTTGCTGCCGCCGAATCCTGCGACGAGGAAGCTAAACCCCGCGTACGCATTTCCGGCTCCACCGGGCAACGACCCGGAATAAACTGCTGAACCGCCAACCGACGCTGCAACGGACGACAAGTTCAAAGTTGGGAACACTGTGACGAGACTCGCGTTAATGGGAGCCGCGCCTTCGTTACCGGGCAAACTGCCACGATAAACGTTGTAACCTGAAACCGGAGTTGAGCTCGGGTTCCACTGTAAAACAATTTCATTACTCATTGTTAAGCTACTCTTTCTCTCCTCCAACCAGTCCGCCTCTATGGCGGGTCCGGCCTTACGGGCAAAAGAATAACGTAGGTACTAGCTGCCAGCCTATTGTTGGCCTGTTGCTATGCTGCTCTGCGTTTTTGTTTTGTCTCTGTGCTGGTACGAGCGCATCTCGCCCAATAGCCCGTTTTCTCTCGGGGTGTTTATCCGCAGTTAAACACGCGCACTCAGCGGAAGGCAGTTCTAAAACGTTTGGCAGTTGCCAAACTGACCACCCTAAAGAAACGGGGTGAGCGGTAATGCTCACCCGTTCTTTGTTACAGCTTACTGACGGCAGCCGTTTCGACTGCGCTAGTAATTTTTGATGCGTCTGCTTGTACGACTGCTTTCGCAGCGATAGTTTCCTTCACAAACAGCGCCTTGATTTTGCGGCCTATCGCAGGCATGAAAGCCCCTCCGATAACGCCTACTCCAATACTTAGTGGATCGAACAACATGTGTTACTCCTTTTCTAGACGAACAGTGGCGAACTTTTTTACACCTTGGCAATTTCACCAGACTGTTGCTCAGTCTGTAAAATTGCTTTAGCACGTACCGCATCACCGACCATCGCCTTGACACAATGGTTGACTTGAAAAATATTCAGGAAGGTCGCAAGAGTCTCGCCCCACAACCTGCCTTCGATACATGCACGGCCAGCGTGAGCGCTGATCGTCTCGTCGTTGCGCCCGCGAAACAGTGTAACGTTAATGAACTGGTCGAACGCTACGAGGCTGCGTTTGATCCATCCTTCTGCCAGCACTCGTGCTTCCTCGGTTGCCGTTTCTGCGGCAGTCAGCGGTGTGAGGATCATAAGTCTCCTTTTATAACGCGTGCATCACGTAAGCGCCAGTGGCGAACCCGAGGCCGAAGCCCCACTTGAATCCGCTGCGCCATGCCTTCTTGATCTTGACCTTGTCCGCCGCGATAATTGCCTTCGTGTCGGCCTGCTGATCGGTCAGTTCCTTGTTGAGCCCTGTGATCTCTTTACCGTCCGCGTCGATAACTTTGTCCGCGTCCGATAGCAAAGCAGCATTGTTTGCAGCAACTTGCGTCTCGTTCGTCAGTTCGTCCTTTAGGACGGGGACTTGTTCGAGCGACTGCACGACAGCCACGGAACTCACTGAATCTAAAGTCAATCCTGTTGATGTAGCCGTTACGCCCGTCGCGGCAGGGACTAGGGCTTGGAGCCGCTGTCCCAATTGAGGCAAAGGCATTTGTTTATCCACGGCTTGCTGCTTTCCCAAATTAGCCGCCATTTGCGCTACGGAAGCCTCCAGCGCGACATTTTGCTTGGTAACGGCGTCTAGCGTCATCTGATACTGTTGCTGCGCTGTAGCCGACGCCAGCGCAAGTGCGGCGGTATTCTGCTTATCTTGAGCTACGACTTGCGTCAGTGCGGCCACTTTGGCGTCTTTAAGGGATGCGTCATAATTCAACGCCTTGTTTCCCAAGAAACCTCCAACAAGCAGCACAAGGGCAACGATTGCCACTCGTTCGTGTTTTTGAAGCCATGTTAAATCGTTTTTAGCCACAGTCCAGATTTGTCCTGTGGGCGGGGTCAGTATGTTTGGGGTACTCATTGTCACTCTCCTCCCAACAATTCGCTGGTTTTAGGTATGCCGTGACCAAGGGGGTGACGGACCTGTGTCGGCCTCGCAGTGTAGTCCTCGATTGCTCGGTTGGCCGAGGACATCAGTTCCTGCGTCTCTTTGATCGGCGGGACGGGAATCTTTCCGACTCGCTCCGGTTTGCCTTTGATCGTTTCTTGATACATTACTTCACCCTCTTGGGCAGATGTTTGCCCTTGGTTGCTGCATCCCATTCCTTGAGTTTGCTGCCGAGAATTTCTGGATGGCTGTGCATGTAGCCCGCCTGCGCAAGCGAGGCGAAGGGGTTCTTACTAACCAACCCGCCTCCGTGCATGCCCATTGAGATTTCAATCTTGCGCCCGGTTGTACGTGAGCGAATCGTTTGGTGCTCCGTCATCGGCTTATTGGGATAAGGAGCACACTTGCATCCCGCCTGTCCACATCCATCACACATAAAGTACCTTTCAGCGATTCACTCGCAAATACTCAATGGCGCTCTGAAGACGTTCAATTACATCTTCGAACTGCCCTAAACCAAGATTACAACCACGGCATAACATCTTCCCTATTTTACCCGTCTTATGGCAGTGGTCAAGGACGGACCCCCGAGGTACGGGGTATACGACTTCGGCGGATTCTGGTTACCCGCATCCGCAGCGTAGACGCTCTGGCTTTGGTGGATCGTAAGGGATTCGAACCCCTGTTCCCTGCGTGCAAGGCAGGTGTCCTCCCACTAGACGAACGACCCACATTTGATATGGCTGAGAAGGTAGGATTCGAACCTACGGTAGGCGCATTAACAGTGCGCTGCCTTACCAGCTTGGCTACTTCTCAACATCGTAAGGACGGGGATCGCGGGTACGTTGAAAGTAGCTCGTTACCCAGCCTCCAACGATGCCGCCCACAAGAGCGGCAAGAAAAATGTAAATAGGATTCATCGTACTCTCCGGGGCATTAGGATAATCACCAAGACAAATACTACCACCCAGTACCAGTCCATGTCAATCGCTTAATCCGTTGCCTGACGGCATGGATGGAAGCTGCTTATCGACGCTGTTGACCGCCCAAGCGTAAGCCGAAAGGCCACGTTCGCACCGAACTTCATCGACAGCGCCTTGCTGTGCGGCCTTCTTCGCAGCCTGTTCGGCTTTGAACTTCTTGTGCCGCTCGTACATCAAAGGGATCAATGACTCAATCTCTGCCATCACAGCCCTGTAGGCTTCCAATGAGCCTTCGGATACCGGACGGTCGTCAATCAAGTTGCCCGTGGCTTCGGCGTCGAGCAGTATGCCTAGGCACGCGCGTGCGTGTCCGAGATGATGACATCCCGAATCTTCCGCCTTGCGTTGTCCTTCAAACCACATATCGAGATGGCGCTTGCAGGCCGCGACGTAGATCGACGCGATGACCTTGTTCGCACGCCAGTTGTAAGCGTTGTATTTCCCTGCACCGTCCATCATCGCCAGAGACTCCCATGCAATTGCTACGGCGGGAATCTTTGAGGCGTCAGGTTTCTTTGCCCCCAGCAAATCCTTGGGATTACTTCCAAGCGCCTTCGATGTGGGCGCGATTGATACGTTGTTACTCGACATTGACTTGCTCCTATTTGGGTAGTTGGGAGGCGAGGTATTCCTTGACGCCTTCCCATGTTGGGATCACAACGACCACCGGAAGGTCTTTCGCCGTCTCGGTGCCGTCAAGGAAGTGGAACACGTTCTCTTTTTCGCCCATCACAATCAGTTCGGATGAACAGCCACGCATCTCTTTGGCGTACTGCGTATACAGTTCGCCGCCGATTGCCAGCCACTGGGCCAGAATCAAGCCGTACATCAAGCCGGACTCGAATGTCCGTCCGCCACGTGACATCTGATGTGGTGTCAGGTTCATCAACTGCTCTGGCGTAGGTACGGTCAGAACGACTTTGTCCGCCGATAGGATGTCTTGGACATCGAACACGGCAGTCTCCCGCATGTACTGCGCGGGCTTGTCTGTAATCTTGCAGTTATGTGGCACTGTTTCCAGAGCCCAACGGGAAGTACACTCAATGCCCATGGCAGCGAGTTCTTCTCCCCGTGCTTTCACGCGGTCTTTGTCGGCAAAATTTGAAGCTATATAGACGCGCACAATACCTCCTCTTTGTATGTGACGTTATGCACTATCTTTGATATGTTTGATTGACAAACACCAAACTCTACCGCGAGTGCCGTTTGACTTTCTCCGTTCTTGTATCTCTGACGAATCTCCCGTGCTTGCGCTGGAGTTACTTTGTGAAACCTTGCTCTACCTTTTCGCACGGCATCTTGCAGGTTTTGAAATCCGTTACCTGCAAACAGGTGCGTACCTCTAACACAGGATGGGTTATCGCAACGATGACAAACATCCAAGTCTTCTGGAACCGCAACATGGTTCTGAATTTCGAAGGCGGTTCTATGCACCGCCAACATTTTTGAACCGCTACGAACGTGACCGTAGTCTCTCGACTTCGCGCCTGCCCAAAGCCAGCAATTTCCTAGTTCGGGACAGGCTTCTGGAATCGGGCCGTCAAACTCAACGCGATTCCAGAAACGCTCAAGCCAGTTCATAATTCTACGCTCTCCAGCGTGCCTTGCCGTCAACCATCTTCATGGTGACTATGGCGCGCTGGCCGTTGTCGTACTGGACGACGTGACTCCAGCCCCAGCTTGATGGTCCGGTTGTGTAATCCCAACCCGCCGTCAGTTTTGAAGAAGTGCCTGCTACGAACAGGCCGTGATAGATGCCCGCTGAGTGCGTGTGTGCGGTAGTCATCTTCTTGCCGATCTTCGAGAGATTGGCAGGGTTGCCGAAGTTACCATTCGGTCCGAGGTGGCCGTGCTGACCACACTCGATTTCCCCTACCACAAATGACTCATCGGGTAGGAGGAACTTCATGCTACCGGGCTTCATGCCCGCTTCCGTCTCCATCACACGCTGCATGATGTTAACGTTCTTGGGCAGCTTGCCCGCTCTGATCTGTTCGTACATGAACAGTTGCAGGCGCAGGAAGATTTCTGCGTTGGCTGGATCGAAACGGTAGTCGTAACGATTGAGCCATGACTGGAGCCACCATGCGTCATGGTTGGCGTCCGGCGCGACGGTCGTACACCACGGGCGCAGATAACGTTCTGCGATGGCGCGGGTACGCTTCAACTCGTCTTCGACGCGATGCAGACCACGCAACCAACGATGGAAATACAGATGTGGCAACGGAGCGGCTTTGATGTAGTGTCGGTTGATGCTGACACCTTCCATCACGTCGTGAATAAACTGGTACTTCGGGTGCAACTCGTCGAGCATCTCTTGTGATGCATCGACAACTTCCGGCTGGGAGTTGGTTGCGTGCAAATCTCCCCATGTGATTGCTTCGACCTTGGCGTCCGTCGATACGACAACGCCGTCTTCGACTTCGATGTTCAGGTCTTGAATGTTGCAGCCATTCTTGCGGGCCGATACTTGGCGCACGAACCAGTTTCCTTTGTCGTCCACTTCGACAATCAAAAATGAATAGCGGTGATGATGCTCTGCCTTCAGACCAGCTTTCTTCTGAATGTAGTTCAGTTGAGTGACTGCGCCTGTGGTGAAGTTCATCTTCACTGGCATACCTTCGGGAACTGCGATTGAACGCATCTCGATCTTGGTATGTGGGAAGATCGCGCTCTTGCCGTGGGCGAACGATTCGAGGCCGGACAACGGGTTCTCTTCGGTCGGCATGATGTTCTGATCACCGCACCAAACAAGGCCGGGTGCCAGTTCAACGCGCTCGTCGTTCAGGTACTGCTCGATGTCTGCGTCGAACCACAACTGATTGCCTGTCGGATTCTCTTTACCGCGCTTGACGGACAGCTTACCGTACTGGTTCTGGTTGTATGAGAACGTCCCGATCATAATCTTCGCGCTGTAGTGATCTGCGAAGGCTTTGAGGTTTGCCCAAAACTCTTTGTGCACCTTGGTGTTGTTCTGTGCAGAAGTCAGGATGTAGCGACTGACCTTGCCTGCTTCCGGTAACGGCTCCTTACGTTCAGCGACTCGCTCTTTGCCGTCCACCAAATCCTTCGGCGCGACTAGCTTCGCGGCTGCACGGAATTGATCGAACGTCTCGAAGTACGTCTCGTACGCCTTCTTGAACTGTCCACCGAGGATGTACTCGGCACGAGTAATAGCGGGTTTCTTGCCAGCAACTGCCTTAATGTCGGCAATCAGTTGCGCCTTGGTTACCTTCGACTTTGCCATGATTCCTTTCTTACTCTAGGGAGCATGTTACCAAAGTACCCACTCCCTGTCAAGCGTTATTTCTTGCGGCGACCGGATGCTCTGGCTGCGCGGGCTCGGGGTGGAGGGGTCATCATAGACTGCACTAACCGTCCCACATCGGTTCGAAGTTCTCTTAGTTCACTGGTTTGTGTATCAGTGGCTTTTACGATGGCTTGTGTTTGAGATGTCAGTTCGGCTTTGATGCCGACAACACCTTCTTGCGTACTGGCAAGAGCATTCTTAACGTAATTGTACGCCGTGAACGCTGCCCAAAATCCTCCACCTACTGAGGCAAACCATTTTATCTGTTCAACCCAAACTGGAATGCTACTGGCCTCCATTGGAACCTCCTTGTGCCTTATCCGGCCAAACTTGCTGTGAGGCCGCGTGTGCGCTCAGAAATCCATAGAGTGCGTAAATCGAATTGGTGTAGTTAGCACCCAAATCAATGTGATGCCAGAAGTGCATGGCGCTTGTGACGGCAAACACTGTCAGCGCAATAGGCACATGGGCGTCGTTCGTCAGACGTGCCCAGATTGCACAAAAGTTCATAACATCCTTTCTACCTGAATATAGTAAATGGCCCCTGATTAGCACAGGGCAAATGTGCTGCCGAATCTATGATCTTCTCTTGGAACCACGGGTTCGTGACACCGTTACGGCCCTTGCTCAGGTCGGCCCAATAGATGCCACCCATGGCTGGGTCTGCGATGCTGCCATCGTAGATGCCGTCGATGTTGTGAAGCAATTTTATAAAGTCGGGAGACCAAAGGTCTGGCAGTTCCCCACGATTTGGTTGAACGAGAACTGCTGAATAGTTTGGAATCTTCTTCAGCATATCAAGCCATGAGCCCCAACCGAGGCGAACACGGTTCGACAAACATCCAGCGATGATTGTAGGAATCTGGTGATTCCCAAAATCTTTCCCTTGTCGCCAACATTCAGTGACGACAAGGGCTTTTACGTAGTCATCTTGACGAAGCAAATCTTCCTCCTATGAAAGCGCTTCCCTCATCTTGTTGCTGAGTGAAGGGGTGAAGTTGTTGCTAAGGTCATCGGGGTTGAACTCGGTGTCCTTATCTACCTTCGGCGCTTGGGATTTAGCGGCTGCCTTCTTGGCCTTGGCGGTCTTCTCTTTGCTTAACGAGGACCGGGCTTCGATAGCTTTGTTGACACCCCGTTCAAGACCCGCACGATTAGTGGCTCCAATACCGCCTGCGGTAGGCGCTTGGGTTTGGTGCTCTGCGAGGAGTTGCTTAAACTTTGGAGAGTTTTGGAGATTGACTGCTCTAAAGCGCTCGTCTCCGGTTGCTGTTGCGAGTCGGTTGAGGGCAGACTGGACTTTGGGGCTGTCTGCGATGAGTCTTGTAAGATCACTGGCACCTTCCCGTATCAGCGCGTCGTTGATGCTGCCAACGGCTGCTTTCGTACTGATACCTTGTTTCTCGGTTAAGTTTACCACAGTTCGCAAGAAACTCCAAGCGGTTTCTTGTACCTCTGCGGGAAGCATTCCGATGTTCTGGCCGACTGCGCGAACAAGCGCATCTGCCGCCATGTGTACGGCGGGCTTTGGTGAGCCCTCCTTGAACCAGCGGAACATACGGTCGTTGTTGCCGAACAGGTACGCCATCCACCGATCTTTGGTGACGGCATCCATATTGCCTTTGAGGTTGCGGGCGAAGTTGGAAACTTTCGGACCTGTAGGCTGCACGTCGTTGACGAGATTTTCGTACAACTGATTGCGGGCCACCTGACCAGACATGCCAACTTCGGCACGCTCAGTAAGGTCGCGAATGACCTTCTCGTTCTCCGGGCCAAGCGGCTTTCCCGCTTCTTGCCAGAGGTTGTAGAAATTGAGTGCATCTGTAAGATTCTGTTCAACGTCCTTCTGCGGAGACAATGACGCCACGAAATTCGTGAAGCGGTGTGCCTCATCACCGAACATGTGATCGATTAGAGCGGTTGCCCGCGAGTACCATCCCTTAGCTGCGGAGCCCGCTTTCGCGGCGTCCTCAACCCATTTGGGATTGAACTTGTTCACCAGATCAACAACGTTACGCTGAACTGAGGCACTAGCTTGTGCCCGATCTTCGGGGGTCAGAAACTTCGAGACTTCGGCCCAACCCGGAACTACCTTCTCTTTCGAGGCGGTTTCCAGTGTGTCTTGCCCAGCCTTGCTCATAAGTTTATTCTTGGCAAGGTACTTCATGAACTGACCAGACGTATACGTGCCCGTCTCGTCCGTCCACAAATTTTTTGCGGCTTCTTTGAGATTGCTGAACTGCTTAGGCTCAGACTCACCCAAAGGAACGCTGAAATCCTGCCCGCCTACAGTCGAGTAGTACGGCTGCTTACGGGCTGCGTCATCCAACATCACGTTCGTGTTGTCAGACGGCATAATCGTGTTCGACTGAAGGTCATGTAGACCCTCGTTCGTCAGAACGGCTTGCTGGCCGTGCTTACGGCCAAGTTCCGCAGCCTCTTCGGGAGAGATGCCGGGTACAAACAAAGAGTGCTCTTTCTCGCCTGCCACATCTCGGTTGTTGCCGATTACGTGCGTAGGCTCGTACCCACGGGCTTTAAGATCGTCTTCGAGCGCAGCATTCCGTGCCGCGTTCTCGGCGTCTCCGATGCGGGTATTGAGCGGGTTCTCTGCCGTCAAGATAGCGAATGGCTTCCCCGACTTGATGTGTTCTAAAGTTTTCTGCGCAGTCGCAGCATCGGTTGGCACGCCTTCGGGGCGGGTTGCCCATTCCGGCAGTAAGCCAGCTTTTTGTTCGGCGAACGGACGCTTGGCGGGCGGGATTGCTCCGGGCTCACCTTTGCCGGGGATGTTGCCTTCGGCGTCTCTCAGGTGCGGTCCAAAGTTTACCCAACTATTCTGTCCACGAGTTTCTGTAGTGACGGCGGGGATTGCTTCAGGGCTGAACATTTGACGATGTTCTTGCCATGCACGTTCTTCGCCTTGGGGGCCGAACTGGTTGTCGTTGGCTGCATGACCGAACAAATCATGAACTGCCCGCAACTTGTCATTGTAATTCAATCCTTCGCCAGCATCCTCTGCTAACGGATGATCGACAGGCATGTCACCACCTGTAAAGAAATACAGATGTTTGTTGTTCTTTACATCTGCGGTCATCTCCTTGGAGTTCTTATAGGGCTGGCCTTCTCCAGTCCATGGCTCCATAGTGATGCCCATCTTCTTGGTTGCGTAATCCCATTGCTCGTCGATGTCGTTTTTCATTGCGCCGTAGGCGCGTTGAACGGCAGGATTGTTAGGATCGTGAGCCATGTGCTCATACTCGTCGGCAATCGCTTTCGCGTGTTCCGGAGCACTGACTATTTTATGTTCGACCGGAGGACGGCCATGTTCTGCGTTGAAGCTGTCTGCGGCTTCGGCGACTGGACCCTTACGGACCTTGACCGGAACCTTGTCGAACGATGCGGCGACTTGCTGCTCAGGAGAATAGTACCCTGAGTATCCCGCATCCTTCACAGCTTTCTCTGCGGCGGTTGCGCCACCTTCTTGGAAGCCCTTCTGCCAGATGCCGTCCTTGTCTGCATTGATGTCGTAATACTTGCTGCGGTCCAGCGTGGCCGTGTGTTCGAGGCCGGACTGGACTTCGGGTTCGCGGTAACCGTCCATGCCGAAATAAGTACGCGGCAAGAATCCGGGCTCATTCGCCCGTGACCGTTCCGCACCCGCTCGGCCTGTGCCGAACATCTCAGGATTGGTTTCGGTTAGAGGAACGCGCTGTTTCGACCAATGACGAACCTGAATCGGAACGTCTTCGCCCGCAGTCTTCATGCGCTGTGCTTCGGTCGCAATCTGCGAGAAGGATGCGTCTGGACCCAGCTTCTGTTTCGCCTGCGCGAACAGTTCTGAATCTCGGACTGCGCCCTCTGCGGTACCTACGATCTGCTTGGGAAGTTCGCCACCTGTCTGTTTGAGCAACTTCTGCTCGTCGAGCGGGCGTGCTCCTTTGCCTGAATCTTGCACCGTGACTTGCCCGTCTTTGACTTGAACGACGTGCTCATACGGATGCGCTGTAGCGTCTGCGGCGTCAACACCCAGAACAGGCGTTGCGTTGCCCGTGCGGCTATCCACACGGAACGTCTTGATGCCTTGTACCTTCTGACTGGCCGTACGATTGATCGCTTCCTGCGAAGCGGCGGATTCGCCCGAAGCATTAACTGCTACAGGTTCTGGCTGCTTCTCCAAGCGCGTTGCCAGATCGCGGTTAATCGTATCCATTGCGCCTTCGGTACTGTCGAACGGCGTATAGACTGGTCGTCCAGTCTTGAGGTTGTTCTCAATCTCAGTCGGGCTCATCAAAGCGCCACGGCGTTCTGCACCTGCATAAGCAGGGGCTTCGGAGGCTGCGGCTGCGCGTCGTTCTGCGCCAGCGTATGCCTGCTCACGACTGACCGGAAGTTCCGGTTCGGCCTTGAATGTTTCGGTAAGGAATGGTGCAGCGACACCAAGAGTGGTTCCGATTGATCCTGAGAAATCTTTGTCCTGCGCCTGCTTCACGGCCTTGGCCAGACCGTCTCCGACTAACGGCACAAGCGTGGTAGCTGCGGCAATGTTGTTTCCCTGCGCGTGCTCTGCTTGGGCGCGCTGAACCATAGCTCGGTTCTCGGTAGTATTCGGAATGATAGCATTGAATCCGTGTGCAAGC
>Ga0210394_10001149_pt1 | contig 44677 bp, 41 predicted proteins | sample IncBWC12MmetaG_FD_160121 | JGI IMG/M metagenome (GOLD analysis project Ga0210394, IMG submission 160121) | Forest soil microbial communities from Barre Woods Harvard Forest LTER site, Petersham, Massachusetts, United States - Inc-BW-C-12-M | ecosystem: Environmental > Terrestrial > Soil >...
CGAATCTAACGACCGAGCAAGGGAAAAACGCCGCACGCGCCGTGGCCATCGATCTGATGGGCACACTTCAAGCGGCGGCGGGTGACCTAAACCAGATCAAACGTATCTTGAAGCTGATGGTGCTCGTGAATAGCACTCCCGGGTACACCGAGCAGCATCTGGTGGCTAATGGCGCATCGGAATTCTTCGCGGAGATTTTTGGAGAAATAGGAATGCATGTTCGCTGCGCCTTTGGGGTCGCTCAGATTCCGTTTGGAGCTTGTGTCGAGATCGATCTGATCGCGGAGGTTGATGATTAATGGCGCGAGTGAAGTCTTACCGCTACGCAGTCGTTCCCGGATGTTTGCGCCGGAATACGGTGTTCCCGAGGATCCGGCGACCGGAAGCTCAACCGGACCTTGTTTCGCTCGCCCAGATATGGCGTGAATGGACGAAGGATGGAAGCTAGATTTGCCGAGATCGACAAGCTGATACCGAGAAGGAGACCTCATGGCCACAATTCAAACTGCAGCCGACTGGCAGAAGGAGTGGTTCGAGATTGCAGACGCAACCTATTTGAACACTGCAGCCCATGCGGCCATCCCCCGTGTGGCCCTGCATGCGGTGCAAACCTCAATTGAAGTCAACAAGTCTCCGCATCACATGGACGACGTCGTTTTCTTCCAAGCTCCAAGCCGAATTCGGGCATCCCTCTCGAAAATGATTGGGGCGAAACCGGAAGAAATCGCGCTCACGACCGGGGCAAGCACCGGCGTTGCGGCCGTGGCCCATTTCCTGAGGTGGAAGCCGGGCGATGAGGTTATTACTGCCAAGGGAGAATTTCCACTGCAATATGCCACCTGGAAACCCATGGAAGAACGCCATGGCGTGAAATTCAAAAGCGTAGCGCCGCGAGACCGCTTCATCACGGCAGATGATCTAATCCACGCGCTGACGCCTAGAACGCGCGTCGTTTCCGTGAGTCATGTGCGCTTTGACGACGGCTCGCTGTTGAATGCGGCCCGCGTGGCTGCGGCATGCCACGCTCAGGGCTCGCTATTTGTGCTCGATGTAAGCCAGTCTTGTGGTGCGGTGCCGATGGATGTCAACGAGCTTGGCGCCGATTTTTTAGTGTGCGCTGGATACAAATGGCTCCTTAGTCCTTATGGCACGGGATTCTTTTGGGCGAAGAGCGAACACTTGGACACTGTGCGTCCAGGTCCGTTTTATTGGACGGCCCAAGGCGCTGAAGATGATTTTTTTAAGTTGAATTTTGTCGATCCCGCACCATCCCGCAGTGCCAAGCGCTGGGATGCGGCGGAAGCGGCCACTTATTTCAATTTCAACCTGACGGCTATGGATGCCTCGGTAGATTTTGTGCTGCGGGTCGGGCCCGAATTGGTACTCGAACACAACCGAAAATTGATTGATCTCTTGTTCCAACGCCTCCCGAAAGGCTGCGTTCCGGCGAGTCCGCTGGACTCCGCAGCGCGCGGGCCTTACGGCTGCTTCACTGCGCGGACCCCTGAAGAGACCTCCGAGCTTTATCAGAAGCTGCAGAAGGAACATGTTGTCGTGGCGAAGCGAGAGGGTAAGATCCGCGTCTCACCCCATTTGTTCAATTCAGAGCGGGACATCGACCGCCTGATCAACGTGGTGGTCGCATGATGTTGACGCGGAATTTTGTTCACCAATCTGGAACCCACTTGTTTTGACGCTGAAGGAAGCGCAACGACGCTCCTTACCCGGCTCGTCGTGGAGGCGCAAGGGCTGCGGTTGCGGAACGTCTTTGACCTGCCGCGAACTGCTCACAGCGGGAACGACCGCGGCTTGCATATCATTTCCTCCCACCGCGATTCGATGCGAGCCCTTTTGGGTCGGTGCATGATTTCGGATGCCCGATTCGCCAATCACACGCCTATGCTGAGGTGTACGACTATCTCGACTGTGTATCTCGACGCTCGCGTATCTCAATCAGGAGACAGCCATGAAGAGCAAGCAACTGCTGGAGAGAAGCAAACAATCGTTTTGGCGAAGCTATCGTGTGCAAGGGGCTGGCGCGGTTGTCCTTTGTATTGGACTGTGCGTCTTCTTGATACCGAGCCATGCCGCCGGGGGCAAATTGGAGGACCGGAACAAGGCTGTAGCGCGGGCTGCGTTTTTCGACTACCTAAATCACCGGGACTTCAAACGGTTTGAAGAAATCCACACTAAGGACTTTGTGAAGCACTACAACAACAGCCCGGCGGAGAATCTATCGGAAGAAATGAAGGACGCCGAGGGGCAGTTTGATTCGTCCTCCGATCTTACGTTTACAGAGAACTGGATGATTGCCGAGGGAGACAAGGTCGCGGTGTGTTTTACTGCTAAAGGAACCCATGACGGAGCTTTTCAGGGCGTTCCGGCGACGGGAAAGCACTATGAACTCGCAGCCATGACCGTGTGGCGCTTTGTGGACGGAAAGATCGCTGAAGAATGGTTGTTCTCTAATGACCTCGATCTGTACCGTCAACTCGGCTTGTTCAAAGACCCGGGATCAACTGATCATTAAGTGCAAAGAGGCCAACTCCCGAATGGTCGGCTACTCTTACCTTGGGATTACTTCAGGTTTGCCCGTGATTCGACCGAAATCGGTTGCAAAGCTTCTCGCGGTTGCGACTTCCCAGGACTAAGTGCAGCGTGCGCGTATTTCCTACCGGGTCGCTTTCTGAATTGCAGGATGACGAGGCGATTTTCAAGGCGTCAGTTTGGTTCTATCGCGCGGATAGAGCGTTGCCTGCCGCACGTTCGGAAGGTTCAGGATCTGCGCAGTCAGCCGCTCCAGGCCGATCGCGAGACCTCCGTGAGGCGGCATTCCGAGATCGAACATTCTTAGGTGATTCTCGAAATTCGTAGGATCGATGCCGCGTCCGCGCAGGGCCTGTTCAAGGTCGTCGCGACGGTGAAGTCTTTGACCGCCGGTCGTAATTTCCACTCCATGGAACAATAGATCGAAACTACTCGCTGCCCCTGTTGTCCCCCGTGGGGCTGTGTAGAACGGACGCGCCGACAATGGAAATCCGAGCACGAAAACGGCGGCGATACCGGTGCCCTTCTCCGCAAGCTGACACAGTTGCCGCTCTGCCTCGGGGTCGAGATCGTCGATCAAGTCGGTCCGGTTGAAATTCTCCTTCAGCAACTCGAGGCACTTCCCAAATTCCCAGCAAGGAACCTCCAGCATGGAGGGGAGAAGCTGCTTTCTATACAAACTGACCACGTTCGCATAGTTCTTGTTTACGCAATCGAAGATGTACGTCAGCAGCTCACGCTCGAGTTGAATAACGTCCTCTGGGCCATTGATGAAGCCAAACTCCAGGTCGAGAGAATAATATTCGGTCAAATGCCTGCTGGTGGCATGTGGTTCGGCGCGGTAAACGTGACCTGTTTCAAAAACGCGCTCGAATCCAGCCACGCCGTGTTCCTTGTAGAACTGCGGACTCTGTGCCAGATAGGCGACACGGTCAAAATACTTCACCTCGAAAAGATTGGTTCCACCTTCGGTACCGGACGCGACTAATTTGGAGGTGATGATCTCCGTGAAACGGCGCTGCGTCAGAAACTCTCGAAAAAATCTCAGCAGCGCTGCTTGAACCCGAAATACGTTGCCGATGAGTTCATTGCGAAGCGCCAGCGGTCGATATTCGATCAGCGTCTCTGGACCCACCGAGTCGAGATTAGAAAACGAATTAAAGGGGAGGTGCTGCCCCGAGCGATTGAGGACGTGGACTTCAAGGATGTCCAACTCGTATCCCGATTTCGCGCGATCCTCTCGCCGTACTCGCCCGACAATTTCAACGGTATCTTCGAGCTTCAAATGGTGTTCTTTGATGGATTCGGGGGCGGCAACACATTGTACTTCCCCAGAGCAATCCTTCAGAACTACGAAGGTTGTTTTCCCCAGGACACGCATGCGGCATATCCAGCCGCGGAGAGCAATTTCCTGCTGCACAAAATTAGGAAGGGATTCGATGAATACGCGCTGACTGGCTGTGGCCATCCTGCAAAAACCTCCTAAGGAGAGTTTTGCTGGAGCCAAGATCGCGGCGGTGCCATCCAGCTTCCGGTTGAACACCGGCGCTCAATTCACGCTGTTTCGTAGCGTCGCGTTTCCCCCTACTAAGGCCGACTGAATCTCAGTCTCCGTTTCAAGGGAACCTCTCAGAGGGGTCTGTCCTCTTCATCGAGTTCCTCCTTTTCTACCATTTGGGGCGACAAGAACGCAAACGGTGATTTCCGAATGCTGTTCCGCTTAAGCAATCTGCCGATTCTGGACGAATTGTCGGCTACGCGGAAGTAACCGCAAAACGCTGGAGCCACTGAAATCGAGCACCATTGTGGAACCTGTGGCGACTGTGGCACGGCTGATTCTTTGTTCCTCTTTACCTGTTCACATAGCTCGGCCGATACCGTACCGACCTTCGCAGTTCAGTAGGCCAGCCTTTTTCTGCCGTTTATTTTACTAGGCACTTCGGGCCAATTCCTGCGTCCTGCGGCTTTTCCATTTCTCAGATTCCCACCTGCGATTTCGCGATACGGCGTTGACTCGTTGCCACTCGCAACATGAGTCCCATCTGCCCTGGACTCTGGGAAAGTCCGCCAGCCCGTTTGTATCGGTCTTGCCTTCAATCTCCTTCTTTTCCTGCGTGGTTGTGTTCTTCTTCCAATAAACGAGATAGACAACAGCGCCCGGAATGGGAACATTGCTTTCGGAGTCGGTGACCTGGAAACGGAGCCGCTCAATCGCTTTTAATTTGGTCTGAGCGTAGCCGGACAAAAAATCCCATTGGAGCGGGTCTAGCAAGACACAGACGAAAAAGGATGGTTCGGACTATAGCCATTCCGCGCCACCCTTTTCCTCGAGCTGATGATTTGACTGAGGCCCCATTTGATCACCTGCAAGACTTAACTTATCCGTGTCCTTGGGCTCTCTTTTATGGCTGTTTCATGTTTAGGTGCCGGGCTAGAAGTGGAAGCCGAGTTCCGCCGTCAACGCTCGCTGGGGTGACATAGTGCGTGCCACTAAAGGTGGAAAGGAAATTGTAAAGCGCAGTTTTGTTAGGCAGGTTGATGGCCGTGAACCGCAAGCTCCACCTGAAGCGGTCGCCGTGGAAGAGGTTGTCATGTCCCACGCTGGCGTCTGTCGCACCCGCTATCGCCGCCCCGGATTGATTCACCGTACCTTCGATTCCGACTGCATTTCCCAACTGCGCCCAGCTGGGGGTTCCGCTCAACAAAATGCCGATAGCAAATACCAAAACGATAAGCCTTCGAAAAGCCATCTGAATTCTCCTCGGCCCCTTGGGTTGGGCAATGTGTGCTGTTGTTGAGGTGGCGCCTGGAAATATGGCGATTGCGCCAGCCCACGAAAGGAGTCAGTGCGCTGGAAACGGATCACAATGGATATTTCTGGATTACGCAGACGGGGGAGCGCGGGAAGGAGAATCGTGGAAGAAAAACTCTTGGTGGATTTTTACTACGAACGGCTGGACGTATCCCCCCGCTAAAAGAGGACCAACCGGCGAGGTGATTCCCGCGGTTGAAGTGGTGCCGAGGTGTGCCGCTTGGCAGACCTGGCAGGTAGCCTCATTCTGACCTCTAGCGTGAGTGTGAAAGAGGACCTGGGCAACGAAGAAAACGAAAACAACTGCCGTGGAAAGCGCCAAAACTCTGACCAGGTTATGTCTCGAGTTGCGCTCGCCAGCCATCACGATCCTTGGACTATCCCAGCGTTCTCTTTGACGCTAGGGCTGTTCCGTAGTGAGCACCCGCGTTGCATGCTCAGCCCGCGAAAGGCTTCATTACTGTACCCAGGGATAGTATCATCGAAACATGAGGACGAAAAGAGGATGGCGCACACTACCAAAGACAAAGAGAAGCTCCTAAACCGCGTCAGGAGAATCAAGGGCCAGATCAGTGCGATTGAGAAAGCGTTGGATAGAGACGAAGAGTGCTCCAGAGTGCTTCAAACCATTGCCGCTTGCCGGGGTGCCATCAATGGGCTCATGGCCGAGGTGCTTGAGGGTCACGTTCGTTTTCACGTCGTCGATCCTAAGCGCAAACCTACGACGGAACAAGCCGAAGCAACCGAGGAACTCATCGATCTCGTAAATCGGTATTTGAAGTGAGGGAACTCACTGCGGACAGCTTGAATCGAGCTTACGGAAGGGATGCAGGGAGTGCCGATGAATTGTTGCCTATCCCAAGGGAGTCTCCCCAGTCGACGAGACTACGATATTGCTCGAATTGTGTAACCTCTCCAAACCACTGTGTGCCGTTTTCGTTCGAGATAGTTACCACATTGGGAAGATCACACGGCCCTGGGCAACCACTAATCGTTAGTTGAACCCTCTTCAGTAGACCTCTGGCTCGCCACTCCTTTTTCAGCCAGTCCACAGGAACCGGCGGTCGACCGTTTGCGGTGTTTCCACAGCAACATTCTTTGCAAATGGTGAATATCTCGAACTGGAGTTGAGCAATAACTTGGCGGAGAAGAACAATGCATTCCGTAGCTCTTGGTCGAAAGAATTGGGTGCACATCGGAAGCGCGCAAGCAGGACCGAAGATCACAGCGATTCTTTCGATCGTGGAAAGCTGCCGTAGATTGAAACTCCCTGTGCGGGACTATCTTGCCGCGGTTCTTCCCGGTCTCGCTGATCTCCCGATTCAGCGTCTCCCAAACCTTATTCCCGCTGCCTGGGCCACCTAGCACGCTAGGCATAGTCTCCCGCCGCTTGGTTGTGCGATGGAAACGACTGCCGATCTTGCGGGAACTTTTCGCCTTCCCACGACATTACCAGTAGTGAAGGCTCAGCCGGGACTCATGCAAGACGCACTGCCGGTGTTCGTTCTAGACTCGGATGCGACAAAGCGAAGCGCCATGAACCGTACACCAAGAAATCCCAACGCGGATCAGCCTGCAACCGCAGGAAGCGACGAGCAGTTGATGGTCGCGTTCTCTCGGGGTTCGGTGGATGCGTTCAGCGAGCTGTTCTCGCGGCACAAACAGCCGCTATTTGGATTTTTCCGCCGGCGCGTTGCCGATCCGGCCCAAGCCGAAGAATTGACACAGGAGACCTTTCTTGCGGTACTTCGCGCGTCGTCACGCTATGAACCGCGCGCCCTCTTTCGAACGTATCTTTATGCAATCGGCTTCAAGATTTTGCGCGCGCATCGCCGGAAAGCGGCGTTTCGCGCTGCGTTTCTGGCGGTCGCCGGTGAGGTTCGTGAGCCTGCCTTGCAGAACGCCATTGACGCAGAAATGTCGTTGCGCCAAGCAGTGGGAAGACTGGAACGCCTGGATCGCGAGATTCTGTTGCTGCGCGAATTTGAGCAATTGAGCTACGCGGAAATTGCCGGGCTGCTGCGTTTGCCTGTGAACACGGCGCGCTCGCGCCTCTTCCGTGCACGGATGGCGCTGCGCGAGCTGCTCGACGCTCCCGCTCCCAAACTATCCCCAGAAGCGCTCACGGAATCCGAGGGAGGCGTATGAACACGACCGTACATCCTGTGGTTCCCGAAGAAGTCATGGCCTTTCTTGACGGCGAAGTTTCCGTCGCGGAAGCGCAAGCCATCTCCGCGCATCTCGATGGCTGCGCCGAATGCAAAGCGCTGGCTGAGCAGCTCCGCAGCACGTCACTGTCTCTTTCCCACTGGAATGTCGAGGCTGTTCCAGTGAAGCTGGAGGACTCCGTTACAGGCGCGGAGGCCAAAACCACCTCGGGCCTCAAAATCGGTAAAGCTAGCCTCTTTATTCGGTCCAGCTTTTGGACTTGGAAGCAATGGGCGATTGCGGGTGGAGGGACGCTGGCAGCGTTATTGCTTGTGCTTGCCTTTTCCCTGCCAACTTTGCACCGCTCTCGCTTGCTGCGGGTCGACACCAAATTGGTCGACCCAGCGCAAATCACCGATCAGCAATCCAAAGCTGTTAACGGCCGGGCGCTTACAGGACTCGCGACACTAAGCACCCCCAGCTTTGCAGCGGATTCGAACGGTAATTTTCACGGACTTGGCGATCGCGTAGCGAACTCGTTTTCGGTGGATGGTCAGCCCCTAACCGATGAGCAGGGCAAGGTTATTCCGGGCCCCATGATCGCACGCACGGTCTCCCTCGCGATCGTGGTGAAAGATTTCGCCGCTTCCCGTTCGTCTCTCGACAGTATCCTGGCGCGGCATCACGGGTATTCCGCGCAACTGAGTGTAAGTACTCCGGAGAACGCTCCACGCGGTCTCCAGGCGTCCCTCCGAATTCCTGCGCCCGAACTCGCTTTGACGGTTGCCGACCTCAAGACCCTCGGCCGTGTCGAAAACGAATCACAATCCGGCGAAGAAGTCACCCAGCAGCACACCGACTTGGTCGCACGCCTGAAAAACTCTCGCGAAACTGAACAGCGTTTCCGTACCATCCTTCAGCAGCGCACCGGAAACGTTGTCGAGGTTCTACAGGTCGAGGAGGGGATCGCTCGCGTCCGTGGCGATATCGAACGTATGGAAGCAGAGCAGAAGGCCCTCGAACACCGCGTAGACTTCGCCACCGTCGAATTGCAACTCACGGAAGAGTACAAAGCGCAGCTAAACCCGCCGGCCGCTTCCGTTTCCACCCGCATTCATAACGCGTTCGTGGCTGGCTATCGCAACGCGTCGGAGACGGCGCTCGGGATTGTACTGTTCTTCGCGGAGTACGGCCCCGCCCTTTTGATCTGGCTGATGATCCTCGTGTTGCCAGTCATTGTTGTGTGGCGGCGATACCGTAAGGTGCTCGCCACTGTGTAGCTGGGAAACGAGCAGGTTTCAAGGAGCGATCAGCCGAAACATTGGAAGTCCCGCCACAACCATGGCTGCGGCAGAACTCAGTCTGCCGCATGCCGCTGCTCACAAACTCAGCTACCAATTGCCAAAACTCAACTCGCGTGCGTTGGCTGCGTACCGTTATCTTCGGTTCTCCGTTCATGCTCTCGCTTCGGCACAGACTTTCGCGGTTTACACAGGTGCGTTGCTTCAGACGCTTACAGACGATTGGGAGAATAATCCGCGCACCAAGCCTTTGGCCGAAGAGACAGGCGGAAGCAGCCGGGCAGAATTCAGGATGAAAGTCATTTCTGAAGAAACGTGAATGAATGCAGCCAGAAGTGGATTTAGAAATCCAAACGCGGCTAAGCCAACCCCGATGCTGTCAACGACCAGCGTTCCCACAAAGTTCTGCATAATGGTGCGATGGCAACGGCGGGCGATGGACAGAGTTTCGACAAGCTTCGAGAGGTCATTGCCAATGAGAACGACGTTTGCGCTTTCTCGCGCAACATCCGTACCAGCGCCCATAGCTACTCCAACAGTGGCCTTCATGAGAGCGGGAGCGTCATTGACTCCGTCACCCACCATAACCACATTGTGCCGCGCCGCCGTGAGCCGGCTAATGAACGCAAGCTTGTCCTCTGGCAAGAGTTCGGCGGCACTCTCGTCCACGCCCAGTTTTCCTCCGATGTCCTCTGCCACGGCCTTGGAATCTCCCGTGAGAAGAACCGTCTTCAATCCCATCGACTTGAGATCTGCTATCGCCTTTGTTGCTTCGGGCCGAAGCGTATCGGCGACGACAAGAGTTCCGAGGAACTTGCCTTCCTGCGCGACGAAAATCTCGGAATCCGTCTGCGCGAATGTGTTGGTCGGGAGCGCAATCCTGTGTTCCCCAAGAAAGAGCCGATTGCCTACGATAATTTCCACGCCGCAACGAGCCGCAACGATTCCTTTCCCAGGCGTGTAATCGAATTGTTCGGGTTCTTCACCAGAGATTCCCATGTTTGACGCCTTCTTCAGAATTGCTTTCGCCACTGGATGCTCGGACCGCGATTCCGCAGTCAGCGCTGCTTGCAGCAGGAAAGCAGCCGGAACCCCTTCGACGGGACGAACATCGACGACTTCGGGTGTGCCGTAGGTCAGAGTCCCCGTCTTGTCGAGAAGAATCGTATCGATGGTCGCGAGCGATTCCAGGTAGAGGCCGCCCTTGATGATCGAGCCGAGTTGCGCGGAGCCTCCAATCCCGCCCAGAATCGCCAAGGGTGTTCCCGCAGCAATGCCGCAAGCACCGGCAACGATGACGACAGAAATGGTCGAGCGCGCGTTGTGACTGATCACAAATGTGAGAGCCGCGGCTCCGAGTGCAAAATAGACCAAATAGCCCGCAAGACGGTCTGCGATTCCTTGAATGGGAGCCCGCGATTTTTCCGCCCGTTCCACCGCGTCAATGATCTTGCCGAATGTAGTATCGCGCCCCATCCGATCCACCCGAATTTCGAGCGCGCCGGATTGATTGATCGTTCCGGCATAGACTGACGTTCCCCTGATCTTCTCCGCAGGCATCGATTCGCCTGTGATCGTTGCCTGATCGACGAAAGAGTGGCCTCCGGCGACAACGCCATCCACCGGAATTCGGGTCCCAGGCTTCACGAGAACGATGTCGCCAGCAGCGATTTCCTTTGTCTCAACATCCTGCCAGGATTCGTTTCTGCGCACCGTGGCGGTTGTGGGCAAGAGCTCGACCAGGTGGCGGATTGCCGCTCGCCCGCGCCCGACTGTCAGTCCTTCGAGAATTTCGGCGACCAGAACGAAGAGCGTGATGACGAGGGCTGTGAAGATTTCACGGATCGCCAGGGCGGCTACGATAGCGATGGCCATGGAGAGCTCCATCGTCATGCGACGCTGAACAATGTTCTCGTAGGCTTCATGGAATATCGGAAAACCACCAACGAACGCACAGATTACGCCGATACCGGTTACATAGGGATTCCGTGCGCCACCTCGAAACCAAATGGCCGATGCCGCCGCAGCCACGAACAGGACGCGGTTGATCTCCCGCCAATTCAGCGCATGTTCGTGCTCGTCGTGGCCGTCTTCATGGTCGGTGTGATTTGACGACGGGCGTTTTTCAGCTTCGTCGGCACGTCTTACAGCTTCGGATTGTTTCAATTGCGCTTGGGTCATAATGGAGTCACCTTTTCTGCGAAAATCCTCACCGCTTGCGCGACTACTTTAGGTAAGTGCGCACTACGTCGATGAGTTCTTCAGCTGCTTCCACTTGCGGAGCATTCTTGCCAGACTTCGGGTCGAGGACGTGGAATCGGATATGACCCTCCAGCACTTCCGCCATCAGGCCGTTCAAGGCGCCGCGACAGGCGGCCATGAGCTGAAGCACGCTGGAACATTCGTACTCGCCGTCGAGCGCCCGTTCGATAGCTTCCACCTGTCCCCGAATCCTCCGAACGCGACTCAACAGTTTCGCTTTGTCTTTTGTTGTGTGCGCCATTCGCTCCGCCTTCCTTGAAATATAATATACCATAGTATAGTATAATACGGATTACAAGCATAATTGAACTTTAGACGTTGTTCTGGTGGATTCGCTATCGCGACCGAAACGGTACGCGTCGCAGAGAATCTGCCTTCACCCAGGACTGGCAGGAGGCTCAACAACTATTTCGGGAACGGCTTCAGGCCAGAGATAGCAATGTTCTGGATGTGGTACGGAAAGGCGAAAAGTTGAGCCTGGAGCAATGGGCGGATTTCTTCCTGGAAAACTATTCGAAACCGCCTGTGCGAGCAGAGAAGACCCACCAGGTAAATCTAAGAGTCGCAAAGCACATCAAGGGTGCTTTCGGTCCGAGGAAACTGGTGGAAATCACGGCGGATGATATAGAGCTGTACCTTAGTGACCGCCTTCGAAAAACGGTTCGAGTGAAAACCGCGCTCGGCTACAAGCAAATGGGAGTGCTCAAGCCAACTACGGTTCATCAGGAGCTGAGAGTTTTCAGGCGAATGCTGAACGTAGCGGTGCGCAAGAAACTCCTGCAAGCCAATCCCTGTTGAGGCGTTGAATTCCCAGTGGCGGTGAGGAGCCTCTTTCGGCCTCACTACGTTACCTGGTCAGAGCAACGCCGCATTGAATCACAGGCTCCTCCACATCTTCGGAATATCGTTCAGATCATCACGGAGACGGGACTCAGGGTGTACAAGGAACTCACACCCATGAGGAAGGACCAAGTGGACTTTGCGAATGCCAGCGTCTGGATACCCGATTCCAAGACTCCGAACGGTATCGCTGAAATTCCCCTGACGGCTCTGGCGATCGAAGCCTTCAAGAGTCAGATGCTGATCTCGGGGATCGGGCCCTTCTTGTTCCCAAGTGACAAAAATCCGTCCGGTCACCAAAAGAATCTGAAGACTGCATGGCGGAAGACACTGAAACGCTCAGGAGTTCCCTACTTCAGGATCTAAGATCTGCGCTCCACCTATGCGACGAGGCTCAGTGCAGGCGGCGTCGCCGACGAGTGGGTTACGCAACTCCTTCGACAGGGCGACGCAAAGGTCTTCAAAAAGTATTCGCAGATGAAATTGCAGATGAAACGAGAGGCCTTAGAGAAGATGAACCGCCAAGCCAATGAGATGCCGCTGGATTCTGGCACAGCCAGGATTCAGTAAAAGTATTTGGCACAGTTTTGGCACAGTGAGGCCAAAAATGACGACTCGGATTAGGAGTAAAGTTGGGAAGTGCTTTAGAATGAGTGAAGCAGTTTATGTCGGGGCGTAGCGCAGCCTGGTAGCGCGCCTGCCTTGGGCGCAGGAGGCCCCCGGTTCGAATCCGGGCGCCCCGACCACTAATTTGCAAATGCCTGAGTTATACTCGACGACGTTCCGAGAGCAAACGCTGGAGGGAAAGGTATGTTTCACTTAATCTGGTATCTTCTTATTGGGTTAATCTCGGGCGTTGTCGCCAAATCGGTGATGCACGTGCACATAGCGCTCTTCTGGACGGTAGTGCTCGGCATCATCGGCTCGATAATCGGTGGCGGCGTTAGCCACATGTTTTCTCGCTCGACAAACGAACGATATCATCCCGCCGGTCTCATTCTTTCCACGTTGGGCGCGATCCTGGTCCTCTTCATTTGTTATAAGCTGCGGATTCATTTTCCTCAGGTCTAGCCTCGTACGCGATAGGGGTTTTATCTTTTATCAGCGTATCGGCTACGCCATGCGGTTCATTCTCGAGACATTCACGCTCCATTTTTACTTCCTCATTTTTAATTAAGTTCACGGCTCTTCGGCGTATCCACTGTCGAAATAATTGCGCGAACCCCTCCTAGACTTCGCCCCTGCTGGAATTGTCGGCGCGTGGTGTCAGACGCACACGGCGTCGATTCTTTAAGTTGTAGTTACTTATTAATATATTATGCTATAGGTAATACTGTTGGTTGTGTCAGTTGGAGTGGTTGGCGAATTCTTATCTGCACCCAGGCTGTTCAGCCTAAGGGAAACTATATGAATTGGATTCTTAAATCGGCTTCAGTCGGAGCGATGGTGGGCTCCTTGGCGGCGCCATTATATCGGGCGCAAAATCCAACCGTCGGAGTAGTTCTCGATGCGGAGTCAGCCCACGTAAGCAACGGTCCCCTGACAAGCGGCACCTCGCTCTATGGCGCCGATGTGGTCAAGCCTGAGTCACAGGGCCACGTTCAATTGCGGGTTCGCCAGACGCGACTCCAACTGGCAGGTCAGTCCGAGGCGGCCTTTTTTCCCGGAGCGAATGGGGCTGTTACGGAGTTGCGGCAAGGAACAATGGTCGTCGCCCTTAATACTGGGGCCGAGAGTTTCGAAGTATTCGTGTCTGACGTTCGCATTATTCCGAAGAACGAGCGGCCAGTGTTGGTGGAGGCCACCATGAAGGCACCTTGCGATTTCCAAATCAAAGTCATGCATAGACACCTGGAGGCGACTGCGGCGAAAGAAACAGAAACGCTTGACGAGGGGCACACCTACGATGTCACCCCGGAATTCTACATTAATGACACACGGAACCCGGCAATCTCACCGGATGCCTCCGCATACCATCGCGGGCTTCAGCACAGTACATGCGCGCTGGCTGCGAAATCGCGAGAGCAACCTCGCTTCCCGAGAAGAAGACGCTTCGCGGCAGTGGCCGTCACTGCGGCTATCGGTGTAGGTACGATCCTGGTTCTTCGAGAGACCTTGGAAGTCCCGACAGACCTTAGCTGATTCGCGACGTAATCATTATGTCCTTTCCTTTTTTGCTTCCGGCCGATTACGGTTGATGTGCTCGTCGAGGTCGATATTCCACTGAGACTCGCATACCGTCAGTCGCGAACTCCACGCGTCCTGTGTAGAAGGCGTGGATGGACTTTGTTACGTCACTCTTACTTTCCTCAACATCTGGCGCAATGTGGCTTAACAACAGACTTCCTACCCTGCTCTCTCTCGCAGCTTCGCCAATTTTCTTTGGTGGCGTATGCAGCTCGTATAGCTGGCTTGGTGAGTTTGGCGGGTCGAGCACCGCACAATTGAAAACCAGCAAGTCCGCGCTCTTGGCCAGTCGAACGAGATTTGCTACCGCCGAAGCATCCATATCGCCCGAGAACACCACCGATTTCCCTTTATACGTGATCCGATACGCGACTGAGGGGCAGTCGCCGTGATGCGTCGCAATTTCCTCCACGACCAAACCGTCCTCATCTACAATTTTTGTAACCCCACTATTTAAGTTGACTGCCAAATCGCGAACCTCAAAGGTTTCCCGCGCGCCAAACGTTTTCTGGTATGAGAACAATCCGTTATTTCCAACCATCAAATCGACGAATCGCGACGTCTTGGGGAACAGCCCAGCCGCATCGGGGCCAAACACCCGATGCTTTATTGGTCCATCGCTGGTCAGCGCGCGCGCGTTAAAAAACGCTGCCAGATCGCCACTGTGGTCGATGTGCAGATGCGTCAACAAAACTATATCCACTTGCTGGAGATCAATATTCAATTCTCCGATGCGCACGAATGCGCCCGGCCCGGCGTCCAGCAAAATCCGAGGCGTTCCGTCGACCAGCACGATGTAACTCGACCCGGCTCTGCCAAACGCTCGCGGCCCGCCAGAACCGAGCACCTGAACGTCCAGGCTCGGCTTTAAATCCGACGCTCTGGACCGTGGGGTCATGGCGCAAGCGAGTATCAAGGAAAGCATCCATAGTCCTTTCATTTTTTCAACTCCCCGTCTGAACAACTTCAATCGCCAAATCTTTCTGCCGCGCGGGCCTTTAGCTTTTCCGCCTCTTCTTCTCGATTCTTCGGCGGGGCATTGGTTTCAAGCGAGCGGAGAAGCCGAGCCGAAGCGCGCGCAACCTCATCTATGGCGGCCGCGAAACTTGTTTCGTTGGCCTTCGACGGCTTATTAAAGCCGCTAATTTTTCTTACGAACTGAAGCGAAGCATTCCGGATCTCTTCGTCCGTGACCGGCGGCTCAAAGTTAAAAAGGTTTTTAATATTCCGGCACATGCAAATCGACCTCCTATCAGACCTTAAGGAATTCTGGTGACACGCTCGCGACATAACGGGGAACGCCACGAGCGTCCCCGAGACTAGGCGTGATAGAAGATTCTAGCGTGTCTTACGCTTCAGTTCAGCAGCCCGAAACACCGACATGGAACGCCACTTGACTGCCCCCTCGGACGTTTGAGAGTCGGGTTTTCGCTGTATCGACCACTAACATTCGTGATGCTTAACTGTGGTGTGCAGCCCGGATATTTTTCGAAGTTTGGCGGCTACAGATTCCGCAGCACGACGGCCCAGAACCAGGCCAGGTCACCCCATTTTTGAACAAAATTACGGCGTAGCTCCACGCCGAGGCACGCGGGCGATCCTGTTGGCACCCTTGTGAAAACGTAAGTCGGGAGAATTCATGAACAAGAAAAAGACGCCGAAAAACGGACTTGCCGACCCGTCTCGCCTTCAATCGCACGATGAAGATGACAAAGAGACTATTCAAGTCATCATTGAGACTCCCAAAGGCAGCCGGAATAAGTTTGCTTTTGATGAGGAACAGAAAGTCTTTGAACTGAAAAAGGTTCTGCCTGCAGGCATGACCTTCCCTCATGACTTCGGATTCATCCCCTCTACCAAAGCGGAAGACGGCGATCCCGTCGATGTGCTGGTATTGATGGACGAACCTGCGTATCCAGGATGCCTAATAAAATGCCGGCCAGTTGGAATTATCGAGGGCGAGCAAGGCAAAAACAAAAAAGACACTGAACGCAATGACCGCGTCGTGGCCATCGAATTGATGAACCACACTTACGCTCACGTGAAACACGTGGACGATTTGGGGAAGACTTTCGTTAAGGAACTAGAGGACTTTTTCGTCAACTACCATGAACTGTCCGGCAAACAGTATCGCGTTCTTGATGTTCGCGGTCCGGGAGAAGCTCGGCGCCGGATCAAGGACGGGATGCGCGCAATAAAGAAAAAGTAAGTCTGCGAAGTAAAAAGCGGTAATTCTGGCTGGCTTGTTACCAATGCATGCATTTATCTACTGCCCAGTGAATTGTATGTTCGGGATCTGGATGTTCGTGTTCCGTCCGATTGTGTAGCTGCACCCATAAAGCGAACCCACCATTATGCACTTGAGCTGATAAAGATTAGCTTCGTTGTGGACACAACATCTTCGACCAACCTGAATTTTAGGAAAATATTGAAAGCCGCGCGAGGTTAGAGCCAATCGCTCATTTTGGCGAGTGACTCCAATGCTCTTTGCGGAGCCACCAGAGTGCGCAGGGCACGCAAAGCCAGGCGCTTACCGCCACAACGAAAACCATCGCCACATTCCACGCTGGCAGCAGCTTCCAGATGATGTAAGCAAAAGTGGCGAGTCCCAAGCTGCCATGCGCCGCGCCTGCGGCATCCAACCCCGCGGCCTGTCGCCCTCGCGTAGTCTTTGGTATTCCAGCGCGCTGTTTCTTCTGCCGCTCATGCTTGTCTACAAGCGTCGCGCTGGCCGGAAAAATTGCCGGGAAAGCCAGGAACAAGCCGCCAAACACCGGTCCGTAATATTTGGCCAAGAGTCCAGCGACCACCGTGACGGTGCCGCCCAATAAAAACCGCACGGCATACTCGTACCACTTGGTTTTCTTTAATGCAGAGAAGTTAGCGGAAACTTTCATGCCAGCTCTCCCTCAGAACCAACAACCAAATCGATATGGAGCACACCAGCCAGATGACCAGCGCCGATAACGTAACTGACATGGCCTTTAATTTGCGCCGCAACATCAGCCATAAAGCAAAGCCAGGCGTATAAAAAGAAAACCAACGCTCCCGCCATCATGGAGCGAGCTTCCGTGGCTGCATACATCTTTCCGTTCGCGGCGATAGTAAGCCCCAAAGCAGCGAGTGCGATGGACGGAGCCGCTCCAAACAATCCAGCAAAACTTTTTGGTTTCAGCACGTCACCCAAACCCGCGAATGCGGACACAGCGACGCCTCCGATTAGAAATCGAAAAATGAGATCCTTCACTGGCCCCCCTGAGGCTCGGTGATTCGCGATGCAACATAATCCCTGCGTATTCTTAACATTTATGTTATTACGCGGCAAACCTTGTGGCTTTAGGACTGGCATACTGCCGGAGTTGGCAACCGCATCCTGCTCGAATAAGATTCGAGCTCAGCCAGGAGTTGCTCGATGAGTGCAACCGATCAATACCAGGCAGTCGTTATCGGAACAGGTCAGGGCGGAAAACCCTTATCCGTGGCGCTTGCTTCCGCGGGGTGGCGAACCGCGATACTCGAACGCGAGCATGTCGGCGGTACATGCGTCAATGAAGGCTGTACGCCCACGAAGACCATGGTCGCCAGCGGCCGTGTAGCGTATCTCACACGTCGTGCAGCCGACTACGGCGTGCTAACTGCGAATATTTGGATCGACATGCCACGAATCCGTCAGCGCAAACGCGACATTGTCGACAGTTTCAGAAATCGAGGCCGAGCCGCCTTAGAAAAGACCAGGAACCTCGACTTGATTTTTGGCGAAGCGAGCTTCACCGGCCCTAATTCTCTAACGGTGCGCTTGAAGGATGGGACGCGCCGCACCTTGGGCGCTGAGAAAATTTTCATCGACGCGGGATGCCGGCCCGCGATTCCGCAGCTCGATGGACTTAAAGATGTCCCATATCTAAACAGCACTTCAATCATGGAACTTGATAGCGTTCCCGAGCATTTACTAGTTCTTGGTGGCGGCTATGTCGGACTCGAGTTCGGGCAAATGTTTCGCCGCTTCGGCAGCTGTGTCTCCATTGTGCATCGCGGCGACCGCTTGCTTCGCGGCGAGGATTCCGACGTGGCGGACGAAATCGCCGCACTCTTGCGGCAGGACGGGATCGACATATTTCTAAACACAACAGCCGAAAGCGTTACAAAGAGTGGTTCACAAATCTTGTTAACCGCCCGGGAGAAGTCGGGCACAATGCGCGAAATTCAAGGCTCGCACCTATTGGTAGCCACTGGCCGGGTTCCGAATGTCGAAACACTAAATCTTAGTGCTGGGGGAATCGCGACGGATAATTCTGGCTTCATCAAGGTGAACTCCAAATTGGAGACCAACGCGCCTGGAGTTTACGCACTCGGAGACATCAACGGCGGCCCGGCATTTACGCACATTTCCTACGATGACTTTCGCATCCTGCGCACCAACCTGATCGACAAAGGAAGCGCCACCACCGATGGCCGCCTCGTGCCCTACACGGTTTATATCGATCCGCAACTCGGCCGCATCGGCATCACAGAAACTCAAGCTCGCGAGCTAAACAAAAACGTTCGCGTCGCAAACATGGCTATGTCTTCAGTCGCCCGTGCGCTCGAAGTGGACGAATCGCGCGGATTTATGAAAGCGATTGTGGACGCCGATACCGATCAGATTCTGGGCGCGGCCGTGCTGGGTATCGAGGGCGGAGAAATCATGTCCATGCTGCAATTGGCGATGATGGGCAAAATACCGTTTACGATCCTGCGCGACGCGATTTTCGCCCATCCGACACTCGCCGAATCGCTAAACAATCTCTTCACCCATTTCGTTTCGTGAGATCCGCTGACAGAAGGGTGTTTACCTGAATGCTCGAAATGCCGGACCTTCTTTATTTTGCCGCGTTTTCGGGGGGAATCAGTTGATAGCTTACAAAAGCCAACTGCTTGCTATCAGGCGACCATGAAGGCACGTTAATTGTTCCCTGTCCCCCGAAAAGTTTTGCCAACACTTCGATTTTGCCGTCAACTGTATCGTCCTTCATCGGCACGATCCGTAGCGTCACATCTTTATTCTCTGGATGGCCTTCCACTTCCTTGCCGTAGGAAAGAAAAACCAGCAATTTCCCGTCCGGTGAGATGTGCGGAAACCAGTTATTCAAATCGTCTGACGTGACCTGCTGCTGCGCGCTGCCATCCGGGTGCATCCGCCATATCTGCATCCTGCCGGTGCGCACCGAATTGAAATAAATATATTTCCCATCCGGCGTATATTCCGGTCCGTCATCGAGTCCTATCGCGGTGGTCAACTGCTTTTCTTCGCCGCCTTCCGTCGAGACGGTGTAAATATCAAATTCACCGTTGCGCTGCCCGGGATACGCGAGGGTCTTACCATCCGGCGACCAGCCATGCCAATAAGAAGGAGATTTCTGCGTGATGCGGCGCGGTGTTCCCCCAGTGATGGGCAGCAAATAAATAACGGATTGATGATCGCCTTGCGACTGATCGCTTATCGCCAATGTTTTACCGTCGGGCGAGATCCCATGATCGTTGTTACAGCGCACCGCAAACCCTGTATCGATGGCCTGCGGTTGTCCGCCACCAACCGGCAAGCGCTGAATCCGCCCGTCGGCATTGACGATAAATGCAGATCCGTCGCGCGTCCAATTGGGCGCTTCAAAATGTCCGGCGACGGTATACACGATGCGACGGTCGGCATAGGGGACTGTGATGGTTTCGAGTGTGCTATACAATGTGGTCTGACCCGCGGCGGCCGCTGCTGGCGCGACTTCTTTCAGTTCCACCCCCGAAAATACCGCCTTTTCGATAACATCCTTATCGTGGCTGCACACCCCGATGCCTACATAAAAAGGCGCGCTAAATGAAACACGCATCGCGGCTCCAGAAGGTTGTATTTTTTCGCCACGCTTGCCCAGCCACATGGAAACGTAAGCACCGCGCTTTTCGATACGCAATCCAGTAGGCGCAGAAATATTCGACTGAATCTCATGCGTAGGCGCCCCTTTAGCCTCGCGATACTGCAAAGACGCCAACCCGTCGCCGTGCAACGCCACATCCACATACGCGGAGTCCGGCTCCAGGCTCTGCCGCATCATCAACACGGCCTTGCGATGCACATTGCCACCTTGACCAACAAATGAAATGTCGGCCGTCAGAGACGCATCACCTGACCATTTCTTCCACGCAAACTGAAAATTGTCTGAGTCCGACCACATGTTTTCGCCGCTACCCGTAAGTGTGTAGCTACGCTTTGAGGAATCATATTCGCTCGTCCCCGCATGCAAAACTGTACCAATGTCACCATGGCCTTCAAATATTCCAACAATAGCGGCGGATTCCTGCGCAACGGCAATTCGAGAGCCCGCAAATACCATCAAAAGACACAAACCTGGAGCGAACCACGCTAATAATTTCTTTCCCATGCACGATCCTCTCCGTCCGTACTTGTCCCTCGCAAAGTAGGGCCGCATCTGCTTATTGTCAATTAATTACGCGCCGAATGGACCTTTTGCCCAGAAGATCTGTGGATTTTTTAAGGACTTCAGTTTCTAAAGTTTAGAAAACCCAAAGGTCAAACGATTTTTGCTAGTGTCCGAGAAATTTTTCGAGAAACGAAATTTCCCGATCGGCCTGCTCGAAAAACTTCTTCGCGCTTGGACCATCTTGACGTTGCAGCGCGGCTTGAGCTTTGGACATGTACGACTGCATCCGCTGTTCCGCTGAAACAACGTCGCCACGCAATCCGTAGCCCTGCGCACTTTGCTGCCCCTTCAAATTGTCCAGGCTTTGTGAGACAGAAGCTGCGCGTCCGTTCAGTTGATCTTCCAGACCCTCTGCTTCTTTCAGGTCTTCGGCGGCAGCCTTTGCCCGCGCAGCTTCGGCAGCGGCAGCCTCCGCTTGTGCTTGAGCGCGTTCGGCGGCGGCTCGTCGCTGCTCAGCGCTAGCTGGCGCTCCTTGCGAACTGTGTTTGATATTTCCCTCAGTATCCGGGTGTGAGGTTGCATTTCCGCTCGACGCATCGGCTGCTGGTTGGCCCGTCGTCTCCGGTAGCGAGGTTTGACTCGACTGCGCCGTCGCGCCGCCAGGCGCAGCCACCGCCGAAGAGGTCGCGGCAGATCCAGCTGGTTGAGAAGTCGCTGGTGCGGCCGCAGCAGGTTTTGCAGGGAACGCCGCTTTACCTTCTCCAGCGTGTATCTTCAGTCTGCGGGGCAAATAAAATCCAGCCGCAAATAGCACGCCCACGACTACCAGCGCACCCAGTCCCATGTAAAGCCCGCGCTTGCTGTTACCACTCGATGCGACGGCTGGCAGCGGAACAGGTGCCTGCTGAACCTGTGATTCGGGCGGCACGGCAGGTGGCAGCACAGGAATCCCTGGCGCGCTGACCTTTTTCGGCGTCTCCTTATTTCCGGCGTCATCAGTGTACAGGTTTGATCGGACAGGCTGCCCGGTCCCAGCCATTTCTTCTCCGTGCGCCACCGGAGAAGGCCGCACCTGCGTGTCGCGTTGCAAACGCGATAAGTCGCTGCGCATTTCCGATGCGTGCTGGTAACGTAGATTGCGATCCTTTTCCAGCGCCTTATTAATTATTTCTTCCAGCCCCACCGGCAGATCCGGGTTCAGGCGCACCGAAGAGACAGGCGTGCGGTTCAAAATCCCGTCAAAAATTACTCCCGAAGTTTCTCCACGGAACGGCAATTGACCCGACGCCATTTCGTAGAGCACCACACCAAAAGAAAATAGATCGGTGCGCGCATCTAAATCTTTCGCTCGTACTTGCTCCGGCGACATGTACGCAACAGTGCCCAACGCCATTCCTGGAGTTGTTAGTTGATCCCGGTCTTCCACCATCGTGCTGAGAGTGTTGGCGGGCCCAGAGATGGACTCTTGCTTGGTAACTTTGGCAAGACCAAAATCGAGAACCTTGGCGTGACCTCGCTTGGTCACAAAAATGTTCGCGGGCTTGATGTCGCGATGAATTATTCCTTGAGAGTGCGCTGCATCCAGGGCATCGGCAATCTCAATCCCTAGGGTAAGCAACTGCTCCAGCTCCAGGTGTCCGTTTGTCAGGGTATGTTTTAGAGTCAGTCCGTCAAGATATTCCATGGCTATAAATGCCTGGCTATCATGTTCATCCACTTCGTAAATGGTGCAAATGTTCGGGTGATTTAAAGCAGAAGCGGCTTGAGCCTCGCGCTGGAAGCGGGCGAGGGCTTGTCGGTCCTTCGCGACATCATCCGGCAAAAATTTCAGAGCCACGTGACGGCCGAGCTTGGTGTCTTCGGCCTCGTAAACCACGCCCATGCCGCCGCCCCCGAGTTTGCGCAGGACGCGGTAATGCGAAATCGTTTCGCCTATCATGTGAGGATTAATCCTTGACTGTGCCGCTTAAGGGGTCTGTGCCACGTCTCCAACTTTGACTGGTCCCGTACCTGCAAACGTCACCGTTGCAGAGTCTTGATCGATTTGCGTAACCGTGCCGCTACCGATTTTATCGGTAATGGCCTTCAACACTTTGCCGGTGGCCGGATCTTTCACCGTGCGAACCTGCCGGCTAATATCGAGAGTGTCGCCAACCTTCAGCCCGGTCTTGCTGCCCACGTTGATGATCAGCGTGTTTCCACTGACATCCGCCACCAGTCCCGAAACCGAAACCTTCACTGTAGGAAGAGTGGCTGCCTTGTTATCCAATTGCGTAGCCGCGTCGCCTACCGCTGCTTTTACCGCTTCGCCCAATATGGTCTGGCCAAAGTTGCTGCTTCCCATATCGAGTCCGGCGCCACCGCCGCTGCCACCACCCGCTCCGGCTCCAATCAGCGAGGTGCCCGAGCGCGAAGACTCACCGGTTCCAGTCACGGCCGCAAGTATTTCGCCCGTGGAGGTATTTACCAATCGCGCGGTGATCCCCACTACTGCCTTAGCCTTGTGCGTTCCGACGCCGCCGATTCCCATCCTGGATCCGTAACCGCCAAATCCTCCTCCTCCAATGTTAGTGTGCTGATCGTCGCGGCCGAACTGCGTGATGCTGCCGATAATGATGGCGTCTACTCCCAGAATTCTGCCGATCTTTGCGGCCGTCGAAGCATCGGCGCGATCGCTATTCGAAAAATTCTGTTCGCCCAGCACTTTATCGAGCGCGTTGCGCTCGATCACGGAGTACTTCCCGTCCTCCACCAGCTTCTGAACCAGCATGTCAGAGATTCCCTTACCCACATCCTGATCGGAACCAAAAATCGCCTGCGCGTTGGATTTCACCGTACCGTATTCAAAATTCAACACGGCGACGCGTTTTTTCTGCGCCAAGCAAGGACTGACAATCACAAGAAAAATTAAGGCAAAACGAGGGAACCTGGGCATGGAACACTCCTATTGCGCATCAGGTGTGGCAGCAATCATGACTCCCGAGGCTGCCAACCCTCAGGCATATTTCAAGTGGCTGAATCCTATACCCAACAAATTCAGATGGCAACTATTCAGAAGGGCCGCTAGTCCGCCCCAACCCCTCGTGGCTTTGAATCGAAGTTTTTCAACGCTTCCAAAATTTGCGGTCCGTACTTCTCGACTTTTCGATCCCCGAATCCGGAAACCTGTCGAAGCTCCGTAAGTGTATTTGGCCGAACCCGACAAAGTTCATCAAGCGTTGTGTCGTGCATCACAATATATGCTGGCATGCCGAGTTCCTTGCTGATGCCACGGCGCCATTCCCGCAAGCGGTCGCGAAGTTCACCGTTGACCTCGATATGCGGTACTTGAACTGAGACCTTAGCTTTTACGTTGACGGCCTTGCTCTCTACCGCTTTCCTTTTCGGGACTGGAGGCGCTGCGCTGAACCAACCCGGCTCACCGCTGCAGACGTCGCATGCGTTGCACGTCGACCATTTCGGAGTTTCGCCAAAATGGACACAAATTTGCCTGTGCCGACAACTCTTCGACTCAACGAAATTTCGAATGATGTGATAGCGCTGCCATGCGCGCGCTTTCTCTGCTGGATCCGTTAATTGCTCAACGAAGTAGGTGAGAAGCCCCACGTCGCGTTTTTGCCATAACAACAGGCAGTCAGCGGGCTCGCCATCACGCCCCGCTCGCCCAGCTTCCTGGTAATACTGCTCAATCGATTTCGGCAACGACAAATGGATCACCGCGCGTACTGCGGCCTTGTTTATGCCCAAGCCGAACGCGATTGTTCCTACCAGCACCCGCACTTCATCGCTCATCCAGCGTTCCTGATTTTTTCTTCGCTTCACGCTGTTCATTTGCGCGTGGTAGCCGATGGCTGAGATCCCGCTGTGCTCCAGGAACGCGACCGTTTCCTCCACTCGTGTGATCGTCGGAGCATAAATAATGAGGTTGCTTCCCGAATAGTGTTCTATCGTATTAACCAGTAATCCACGCTGACTTTTCGGATCGCATTGCTTCACGTGATAGCGCAAGTTCGGACGTTGGAAGCTCGCGATATATTTGTCCGCATCGCGCAACTGCAATTGCTCGACAATATCGTGGCGTACTTGTTTGGTTGCACTTGCAGTAAACGCCGCAATGGGCAGGTCCGGAAATTGTGTCCGCAAGGAGTGCAACTGCCGATACTCAGGACGAAACTCATGTCCCCACTCTGAAATACAATGAGCTTCATCGATCACGAAATAAGAAATGGGTGTTTCGCGCAGCCAGGTGAGCCCGTCAGCTCGTGCCAGTCGCTCCGGCGAAAGATAAAGTAGCCGGTACTTTCCATCTTTTGCGTCGCGCAAAATTGCCGATTGCTCGGCCGCATTCTGCGAGCTGTTCAATACCGCTGCTGGGACACCCATCTGTTCCAATTGAGCAGTTTGGTCCTGCATCAAGGCAATCAGCGGCGACACAACAATTGCTGTACGGTCGGGCGTCATTGCCGCGGGCAACTGGTAACACAGCGATTTGCCCCCGCCAGTGGGCATGACCACACAGGCATCACGCCCCGCGAGCAAACTGTTCACTACCTGTTCCTGAAGCGGACGAAACGAGGAGTAGCCCCAATACTGCTGCAGCGCGGAGAGTATCGATGAGGGCATAGCGGCTTAGTTCAACTAGCGAATAGTGTCAGTCTACGATGAACAACTTAGCACCGCCACGGCTGACGCTCCGATGCGGTGGATCGCCATCCCCGACGTGATAGCTCATCCCCGGCGCAAGTGTAAAGGTCCGCCCATCAGCCAAATGCGTTTCCAGTTCCCCCGCAAGACACAAAATCACATGTCCCTTGGCGCACCAATGATCCGCCTCATAGCCCGGAGAATACTCGACCATGCGCACGCGAATCTCGCCAAAGTTCTGTGTCCGCCATAACGCAACGCCAGAATTCCCAGCATGTTCAGTCACCGGAATCCCGCTCCAATCGGTTATCGAGAAAGCACAGGCAGCCATTTCCATGTGCCGAGTATAGCTTCAAGTCGCGGGCCCGGGTGCTGGTGTCAACTACGCGCCTAAACTCAAGAAGCGCCGCTATCAATTTAGCGCGATCTGTGCTACTCTGTTTTTGCGCTTATTACCTCGGTTGTGTTGTGCGGCCCCTCGGTTGTTGTTAATGCTTCTTCTGAGAATCCCCGCCTGCAGTTTTCTCCGTACGTTATCAGCGTAATTCAAAACTAAGGCTGGCTTTGTGAGTTGCCGCCTGAGTACGCACATAAGTGTGTGTGCCGCGAGCAACTCCACCAGCAAGAAAGCTAAACTACTCAATGCAGAATGTTTCCGTACCTTTTTCAGAAATGCCGCTCTCTCCATATATGAAGGAGAAGCTGACGTCGGCGAAGTTTTCCATTCCGACGCCGGTGCAAGCCGCCGCGATTCCGCAGGCGCTCGCCCGCAAAGACGTGCTCGCTACCGCGATGACCGGAACCGGCAAAACGCTGGCCTTCCTCATCCCCGTGATCGAACAACTCTTGAAACAAAATACCCCGGGCATCAATGCCCTCGTGCTCGTGCCCACGCGCGAACTCGCCATGCAGGTTGTGGCGCAGTATAACGCCCTGCGCGGCAAGCAGCTTATGCCCGCGGCCCTCGTTGTCGGCGGATTATCCGAGGGCGCACAGCTCCAGGCCATTCGCAAAGGCGCCCGCTTCGTAGTGGCCACTCCCGGCCGCTTGGAAGACTACCTGGATCGCAGACTTTTTCACTTTAACGCCTTGCGTATCCTTATCCTCGATGAAGCCGACCGCATGCTGGACATGGGTTTTCTTCCCGCGATTCGCAGAATCGTTTCCATTCTTCCCAAAGACCGCCAAACCATGTGCTTTTCCGCGACCATGGAAGGCTCTATGATTCGCGTCGTGAAAGACTACATGAAGGACCCCGTGAGGCTTTCCTTCGGCTCAACTCTCAAGCCGTCCGAAAACGTTCGCGTACAGGCCTTTGAAGTGGCCATGGACCGCAAAATGGAATTGCTCCAGCGCTTGCTCGCCAAGGAAACCGGACGCTGCCTGGTCTTCGCGCGCACCAAACGCGGAACCGAGCGCATCGCCGACAATCTAAATCGCAAGGGCTTCTCTTCGGCCATGATTCACGGCGACCGTTCGCAATCGCAACGCACCGCAGCCCTCGCTGGATTTCAGCAGGGACGCTATCGCATTCTGGTAGCCACCGACCTCGCGTCGCGCGGTATTCACGTTGAAGACATCGCCCACGTCATTAATTACGACCTGCCCGAAGTGGCCGAAAATTTCATCCACCGCGTCGGCCGCACTGGCCGCAACGGAGGACACGGCGTAGCTTCCACGTTGTTCGTCAAGGAACAACGTTCCGAGCTCTTTCAACTGGAACGTACACTGGGAATCAAAATCGAGCGTATGCGCGCCGATGATGGCACTGCAGCTCCCATCGTGTCTCACGTCGGTTCACAAGGACGCTTGCCGGTAAATCTTCCGCGCATCGCCAGCGGCCCGAAACCAGCACGATTCGTGCTTCCCGGTGAAGTTCTACAAGCTCAGTAAGAGTCAGACACTAGAAAGTAAATCGCGCCGCGAGTCGAAAAGCCGCGGTGCGTTTTTTTTTCGCGAGATCTCGCATTGAACAGCATTCCTACCTGTAAGCACGAATAAAGAAATAAATGGTCATAAAGGTCCCGACTGCAATCACCAATCCCCGAATCCAGCTTTGCGGCAACTTCTGCGCGTAGTGCGCGGCCCCATATCCGCCCACTATCGCACCAACAGTCATCACTCCCGCCTGCGGCCACAAAATAAATCCCGTTGCTATAAAAGCGACCGCCGCCACCCCGTTGATTATCGAGCCTAGAATCACCTTCAATTTATTCATCGCGTGGATATCTGTCATACCCAACGCAGAAAGCATCGCGAGATTCAGGATTCCCATGCCTCCGCCGAAATAGCCGCCGTACAGCGCCACAGCCAATTCGAAAATCGTGGCGCCGATCATCGAGCCTCTGCTGGTCTCGCCGGACATCCCCGCGGATATGCGCCCGGTCAAACGTTTGCCGTATGCAAAAAGCAGCGTCGCGCCCAACATCAGCCATGGCAAGACTTTTAGAAACGTCTGTGCTGGTGTTTTGATCAGCAACAGAGCGCCTGCGACGCCGCCAATTACGCTGGTCACAATGAGCGGAATCATTACCCGCCGGGGAATATCTAGCTTCATGCGGTAAGCGCCGCCGCTCGCTGTGGTGCCCACCCATAGTGCCAAAGTGTTCGTCGCATTGGCTGGCACCGGCGGCACACCAGTAAATAGCAGCGCCGGAAACGCCACGAAGCTGCCCCCGCCCGCAACAGCGTTAATCGCACCTCCCACCGCCCCAGCAAAAAAAAGAAAAATTGCCTGCTCTAGCGTCACGATTGAGTTTTAACACGAATGATGCCGGTCCCCTAACTTCACCCCTTACTACAGCGCAAAGTCCATTCTTGACAACTTGACCCAGCCCATATATTAACGGTGCGATTCCCGCCTTCCTTCGCTGTAATCCTGGCTTGTCTTCGTCATTGCCAGATCACCGGAGGAGTCGCGAAGAGAAGTACAAGTCCCAAGGGAACGTGCCGCCAGCTTCATTCCCGGCACCAACCCGGGGTAGCAGGTCGCGTAACAGGAGGAAGTATGGCCAGCCGGACCAATGTCGTAACAACCGAGGTGGCGGAATACAGCATCTGGCGAGTCATTCTCGCTTCCTCAGTGGGCACCATGATCGAATGGTACGACTTCTACATCTTCGGCAGCCTGGCTGCAGTACTGTCCCCGAAATTTTACCCCTCCGGTAACGACACTCTGGCGTTGATCGCATATTTATCAACATTCGCTGTTGGCTTTGTGGTTCGGCCATTCGGGGCACTGTTTTTTGGGCGTATCGGCGACATTGTTGGACGCAAATACGCTTTTCTTGTCACTCTTACTATCATGGGGGGAGCGACAGCGCTAATCGGTTTGCTGCCGACTTACGCCACGGCAGGCTGGTTTGCACCGATTTCCTTGTTGGCGATTCGAGTGCTTCAGGGGTTAGCCTTGGGCGGAGAGTACGGCGGCGCCGCGGTCTACGTTGCCGAGCACGTGCCTGACCGCAAGCGCGGTTTCTATACCAGCTTTATCCAGATCACTGCAACTCTCGGTTTATTCGTTTCACTCATCGTTGTACTCGTCACCCAGTCCTACATGAGTAAGGAGGCCTTCTCCAACTGGGGTTGGCGAATTCCTTTTCTAATCTCCATCATCCTGGTAAGCATCTCGCTATATATCCGCTTGAAGATGAAAGAATCACCCATTTTTACGCAGATCAAGAGCGCTGGCATGACCTCCGCACAGCCTTTGAAAGATGCATTCGCCAAGTGGGAGAACGGCAAGCGTGTCTTGATTTCTTTGTTCGGCGCTACCGCTGGCCAAGGAGTGGTTTGGTATACCGGCCAATTCTATGCCCTGTTTTATCTGCAAACGATTTTGAAAGTTAACGTAAAGACGGCCTCAATCATAGTAGCGGTGGCATTGCTTTGCGCTATGCCGTTCTTTACGCTGTTTGGCGCCATATCCGACAGGATTGGCCGTAAGTGGCTCATGATGGCGGCGTGCCTCCTGGCTGTCTTGACCTACCTTCCGATTTACCACGCCATGCAACAAGCAGCTGGTAACGAGGTGTCGAGCGTAAAATCTGCCAAGAATAAGGTAACCGGCGCCATCGCACTTACTCCATTAACCCTCGACGCTAACAATAACCTCGTTGCCGCTAAGGAAGCGCCAAGCCCGAACGTGCCACTGTTGGTTCTGCTCGTCTGGATTCAGGTGATTTACGTTTGCATGATTTATGGACCGATCGCCGCTTATCTCGTTGAAGCTTTCCCCGCGAGAATTCGATACACGTCTCTATCATTGCCGTACCACATCGGCAACGGCGTATTTGGGGGACTCGTGCCTTTGATAGGTGTATACGTCTGCGCCAGCACTCAAAATATTTACGCTGGACTTTACTATCCGATGACCATAGCCGCGATTACCTTCGTGGTCGGCAGCCTGCTCCTGCGCGAAACTCATGGCACGAAAATCTGGAGCGAGGTGGAAAACACTCCTCAGGTTGCTTCAGCCGATTGATATGTAAATATGCACGAGCAAATCCTTCGGTAGTCTCGTGCCGACACCTGAATAATTGGATGAGCATGACGGGTCGTCTTGAGACCGCGGCGCAGCGGCGTTATGCTCAGTAACAGTCATTGCTTCTTCATGGGGAGTAGAGAACGTGGCCAAATCACGCCAGAAACCGCGCGAAAAACAAAAACCACAAAGTCACAATAAAGACGGCCATTCAACCGCGCGCAAGCTGACCGAAGCGCAAATTGCCGTGCATTGGAAAGAAGAAGAATACTTCCAGCCATCCGCGAAATTCATCGGCCAGGCCAATCTCAAAGATCCCGCGATGGTAGAGAAATTCAGTGAGAAGCATTTCCCCGAATGTTTCCGCGAATACGCCGACCTACTTCACTGGGATCAGTATTGGCACACCACACTGGATACGAGCGAGCCACCTTTCTGGAAATGGTTTGTCGGCGGCAAACTAAATGCCTGCTACAACTGCGTTGATCGGCATCTTGAGAAGCACAAAAATAAAGCAGCGCTCATCTTCGTTCCCGAACCCGAACAAGAATCAGCCACGATAATCACCTATCAGGAGCTTTACCGGCGTGTGAATGAAGTCGCCGCCATGCTGCGTGATTTCGCCAAACTAAAAACTGGCGATCGCGTCACCATTCACATGCCCATGATCCCCGAGCTGCCCATCACCATGCTGGCCTGCGCGCGCCTGGGCGTCATGCACTCCGTGGTCTTTGGAGGCTTCAGCGGAGAAGCCTGCGGCATGCGCGCCGCGGATTCCGGCAGCCGCGTACTCATTTATGCCGATGGTTATTTCAGAAACGGCAAGTGGGTCGATCACAAAGGCAATGCCGACATCGCCGTGCAAACAGCGGAAAAAGAAGGCCAACACATTGACAAAGTTCTGGTCTGGCGGCGCTACAGCGGAAAATACAATTCCGAATCGCCCATGATCATGAAGCGCGATTATTTTGTCGATGAAATATTGAAAGGTTATCGCGGGCACATCTTGGAACCCGTTTCCATGGATGCCGAAGCTCCCCTGTTTCTGATGTACACGAGTGGCACGACCGGCAAACCCAAAGGTTGCCAACATCGCACTGGCGGCTACCTCGCTTACGTAACCGGCACCTCAAAGTATTATCAGGACATTCATCCAAGCGACGTCTACTGGTGCATGGCCGATATTGGATGGATCACCGGGCACTCTTACATCGTGTACGGCCCTATGGCCCTAGCTGCCACCAGTGTTTTGTACGAAGGAGTTCCGCAATTTCCCGATGCCGGAAGGCCTTGGCGAATCGCCGAGCGCTTGGACGTCAACATTTTTCATACATCTCCAACCGCAATTCGCATGCTGCGCAAAGCGGGCGGAGACGAACCCAAGAAATACAACTATCACTTCAAGCATATGACTACGGTGGGCGAACCCATCGAGCCGGAAGTGTGGAAGTGGTATCACCAGGTCGTAGGCAAAGGCGAAGCCGTCATCGTCGACACCTGGTGGCAAACGGAAACCGGCGGCTTCCTGTGCACCACCAAACCCGCATTGGATCCGATGAAACCTGGCAGCGCTGGCCCTGCTGCATTGGGAATTTATCCGGTTATTTGGGATGAGAACGGCAACGAAGTCACCGCAGGTTCCGGGAACGCCGGAAACATTTGTATTCGCAATCCGTGGCCCGGCATCATGCAGACCATCTGGGGCGATCCGCAACGCTTCGTCAATCAATACTACAAAAAATATAACCAGCATCCGCACAGCAAAGACTGGCGGGACTGGCCATATTACGCGGCCGATGGCGCGGTATTGCCCGCAGACGGCTATTACCGGATTCTTGGGCGCGTCGACGATGTAATCAACGTCGCGGGACACCGCCTCGGCACCAAGGAACTCGAATCCGCGTGCTTGACTATCCCAGAGATTGCGGAAGCCGCGGTCGTGCCAGTAGTGGACGAAGTGAAAGGCCGCGTGCCCGAAGTTTACGTTTCGTTGAAACCTGGAATTCCGCCGAGCAAAGCCGTACAGGACAAAATCATGTCCACGATAGAAACCATGATCGGCAAAATCGCGCGCCCGAAAAAAATCCACATGGTGCCCGATATGCCCAAGACCCGTTCGGGCAAAATCATGCGCCGGGTGTTGGCTGCCATTTCCAATAATCTCGATACCGGCGACATCACCACGCTCGCCAACCCGGATATCGTCGCGCAAATTCGCGAATTAGTGCAGGGCCGGGGTGTTGGTCCCTTGAAAGATGGCCCGGAAGACATTAAGCGTTTCGGCGAGGAAGCTTAGGGTGCAAAACAGGCGCGACCGGTAACTCAGGCCGCATGTTTTTCTCGCTTATTGTGAATCAGAATCGTTTTTCGCGGTGGTGTCTGGCTTTGCTTTAGATTTTTCTGGCGTCGTCTTCTTCGCTTTTGCAGTACTTGAGTCGACTGGCCGCGCGTCCTTCTGCTTCGGCTTGGGCGCATCTTGGGCGGCAATCTTAAGCTTGCCCTTTCCCGCGACCGAATCTTTCAAAGGAGCCTCGGTGGTTTGTGTCGGCACGGACGAGAGTTTCAATGTGTCGGCCGCAGCGCCAGTGGCCGTTGTCGTTTCAGTTTGAGATGGGTTCACAGGTGCCGCTGATTTCCCTACGCTGACACTAGCGCCCGGCGTACCGCATCGCGCCTGAACCTGGTTCAGCAATTCTGAATCAAGCAGTGCATCTTGCCACCGCGCGGAACAAAGCTGCCCCACCGACAAACCACTGGCACCATGCATTTCCGCTCCCGCAAGATTTGCACCGTCAATTTGTGCGCCACGCATCAGTGCCCCGCTCAGAAATACCCCTCGCAAATCGGTGTTTCTCAGATCGGCATCCAACAGCACCGTCCCCTTCATCTGGGCTCCGGCAAGATTTCCCCCGCCAAGCTTCGCGGAAGACATATCCGCATCCTGCAGATTTGCGAAAGAAAGCATGGCGTTATCCATTTTCGTATCGCGCAAATCCGTCCGTGAAAGATCCGTTCTAAGCAATCGTGCGTTCCGCAGCGTAATCCCATACATCGTGGATCCCGAAAGCTTGGCATTCGACAAGTCCGCGTTGTCGAAATTGCCATACGAAAGATCGGCGCCGCGAAGATCCGTGGAAACAAATTGAGCGCCAACGGCATTGGCCGACACCAGAACTGAGCGGTTAGCTTGCGCTCGATTGAAATTGGCCGAGCGCATCGTCGCTTCCCTCATGTTCGCACCGCGTAAGTCCGCCTCCGAAAGGTATGCGCCCTCCAGATCGGCGCGCCAAAGCTTGGCATTCATCAGAAAAGACCGGTAAGCGCGTGCGAAGCGCAAATTCATTTGATTGAGTTTCGCGCCCGGCGCATCCGCCATCCCCGCTTCCGTCCAATTGCCCGCGGCGGGCGGCGTGGACATAACCGCCTCAGTCAGGTCTGCATAAGGACGATAGCCCACGCTCTGAAATAGTTCCGAGGCCCAGCGCCGAATACTCGCCGAGGACTGCTCAGAAGCAATGTCTCGATCCGCCGGCAAGCCCCGAATCACCCCCAGCGAAATCATCAGCAAAACACCGCCGGTGATCAGCGCCGCACGCATGGTCAACAGCGCCAGGCGAAAGAAAGTCTTTGATTTGGCGATGCGGACTTCTCCGGAACGCAACACCCGGGAGACAATATCCGGCAAGCCCGTGGCGGTCGCCACTGAAACCGTAATCAGAAGGACTTGCAGCAGCGTTCCGCGAAAATCCTGGCGCACCAGGTAACGGACCCAGAAAAGCAGCAACGTGCCGGGCACTACCCAATAGCCCAGCATCATGGAGATTCCCGTTTCCAATACCGCCAGTGGCGAACGGCCATCTCGTGGCCATCGAAAATGCTTGCGGATCAATCCCATCAAAAACCACGGACCGTCTCGTTCCGGCGTTTGTCCATCCGGAAAAACGGCCGGAAGCGCGGCGATACTTCCCCACAGGCGCAGCAGCAAAAAATGAAATCGTAGATACAAAGCAAATAGCACCAGGGGCGCGCCAAGGTAAAAGCCCGTCATAGGTAGCGCATTGCCGAGATGTAGGAGGGGCAAAGCGGACGTATTCAGCAACAGGCGCACATCCGTGGTAAAAACAATCATCAGGCAGCAAATGACGCTCACCGCCAAAGTCGTGAAGTAGAAAACTCTCGCTATTTTACTGGCTTCCGCGATCGGGTTCGTGCTGCTGAATTCCGCGACTGACTCCGGCAACAACGCATCGAAAAGATTCGTGCCGCCAAGCCGGCCAACCCACAGCCCTTCCGCGCCGTATAAAGTCGCACCCATAAGACTCGCGCCGCGCAGTTCGGTGCCCAGTAAGATCGTCTCGCGCAAATCAGCGTGAACGAGATTTGCTCCGCGCAGATTCGCCATCGATAAATCCGCGCCAGCCAAATTCGTCTTGGTTAAAATCGCGTCTTGCAGGTTTACGCCGGTCAAGTCCGCGCCTGAGAGATTGGCTCCCGTCAAATCGGCTTTTACGCCCGTCTCGCCTCCGGATTCCACCCACATTTTGTGTTCGTCCAGAATTTGCGCGAGTTCAATCAGTGGAATGCTTGAGGGTTGTATCGCCTCGGAGGTCAAATCAAAAGGATACGCATCGGAATCCTCAGAAGGATGCACATCAGAAGATTGCACACCAGAAGCGTGATTCGCCGCGGTCAAGCTGCCTGCGTCGGTCGAAGCTTCCGCGGCAATCGGTTTCGCAGGCTGCTCTTCGAGCGCAGCTAGCATCTCCAATTTATCGATTTCGCTCTGAGATATTTCGGGTTGATCCGGCTCCTGAATTTCACGAAGCGTCCCCGGCTTCGTGACAGGCTCATTCGCAATAGACATCTTTTTCCCCATTCGTTTTCCGTTCCGCCTGGTTCATCATCTCTTATGCGTAACTCAATGTCGCCTGACCCAAAGTACAGGAGGCGCACAGGTAACAACTCACAATCAACGGCTGGCCGGTGGTGTTAGGAATCGAGGTGGGAGTTAAACCGAGATGCGAATCGCGTAATAAAAAATAGAGCCGGGGCGCTTCGCTGAGGGGCCAAGGAGCCCCGGCTTATCCTGCCCGCCTCCGCAGTGTGCGAGCAAGAAACTCGTTACAGCAGGAAACGTTCAAACCTGGAAAACCAGCAGTAAGGGGACTTCGTCTGCTTGCTAAATTTTAGTTGCGCCGGAGAAATTTGCGCAGCTTTGCCGCCGCGCTTCCCGGGAAAAAGTTAAACACCAACCAAACTTTTAGACGCGCTCTTCTTCACCGCGCAGAAATTCGTAGCGCTCAATCGCAGCCACTACGCCTACGGCGCCCTCTTCACGTGGTTCGGTACGTTGTACGCGTCCAAGACACCGCACACGCACTGGACCGGCAAGAGTAATTTCGTTTGGAAGCGTCAGGAGTATTTCAACTGCAGATCCTTCTTTTACATCTTTTTGAAGGAAGAAATATACCCCGCGGGAGCTGACATCGCGAGATTCTGTACTTGTTTCACCAACGGCCGCACCTGTAGTCCAACGAACGGTGAGCGGAAGGCGCATGGAAAAGCGCTGGGTAGTGCGGCGTTCTGAGCCGGTCAAAGCGGGACCTCCTGATCGAATGAGAGTTTATCCGGGTATCACATTGGGAACAATAGGACTGTGGGTACAAAAGAATTCACACCCTTGCGGGTACCAATGTACTAGAACGGGCCTTCGAACGCCTTATTTTCGCGCTTTTGTGCTTTTGAAGCGATTTCGTAACCAACGACTTTCGCGTGTGAAATCGCGTTCCTTGATTAATTTCCCGTGGACAGCGTTTTGCGATTGGCTTTGCAGCAATCTGAACGTACCGGTTTGTCCGGCACTCATATAACCCTCGGCCGGGCCCCGGCCAACATCACGCGTAAATGATGTGAGAAGTGAGCAGGCAACAGGTTCGCCGCACCAAGAAACCTATGTCTGGTCTATGAGTCTGTGGTGGATTGCGTACAGGGCAAGCTCTAAGCGGTCAGAAACGCCAAGTTTATCGAAGATATTGTGTAGGTGGTTCTTCACCGTTTGTTCGCTGATGAACAATTTCTCGCCAATCTCTTTGTTGCGAAACCCCTGCGCCACCAACTGAACGATCTCTTTCTCACGGTCGCTCAGCAGCGGCTTTTCTCGCCGCGGACCGGACTCCGACGACTTGGAAAATGCCTTCATCACCTCAGCGGTCATGCGGTTATCGAGCCAAATTTCGCCCGCAAAAACCCGCTGAATACTTTTCACCAGCAAGTCGGTAGCGGACTGTTTCAAAACGACACCACGAGCGCCCAACCGCATTGCACGCACGACGTCGCGATCGTCTTCCGCTGCCGTTAAAACGATGACACGCGTCGGCAGCGTGTCGAAATTGACCTCTTCGAGCACCGCCAAGCCATCTTTGTCCGGCATGCGCAAGTCCAACAGGAGTATGTCCGGCTTCAATTTAGTGAGCAGCTTGATGCACTCCACGCCATTCTGCGCTTCTCCGACGATGGACATATCCTCATCGGAATCCAGCAGTTTGCGGAGCCCGTCGCGAAAAATCGCGTGGTCATCCGCAAGGAGGACTCGTATTTGTTGTTTAGTTTTTGCCATGTCAACCGAGCGGAATTTCGATGATTAGCCGCGCTCCATGTCCAGGGTTCGATTCCACTGTCAGAATTCCCCCGACAGTCCGCGCACGCTCCTTGATGGAGATGGGTCCCAACCGCAGGCGGTCCAGTTCGTCTCCGGTGAATCGTCCCGCGAAGCTGAAACCTTCGCCATTGTCGTCGACGACCAACACCAGGGCGCTGTCATCCTGTGACAGTTTTACCACGACATGGGAAGCCTTAGCATGCTTTTTTATATTGTTAAGTGCTTCACGATATATCTGGAAAATCTCCCGGCAAACGCGGTCAGGGGCGTGAATTTCAGCCGAATCGATCAGCAGGTCCAGCGCCACGATGGATTCATTACGGTAGCGCTCGGCAAATCCCCTCATCAAATCGACTAGATCCGCGCTTTGCACCCGCAACGGACGCAAGTCCGTCACCAAGTGCCGCAGCTCCGCGGACTCGTTCCGCACCGTTTGTTGCAACGCGGCCAGGCTGGTTACCGACTGCTCCGGTGAGGCCGCAACGCGTCGCCGCAGCACGTCTAGCTGTATCTCAATACTAAGCAAAGTCTGCAGGATGCCGTCGTGAAGATCGCGCGATATTCGGCTACGTTCGCCCTCAATGGCACGCGCACGGAGGTGCCGTAGCAGGAAAATATTCTCAAGCGCCGGACCTACGTGGCGGGCGATACGTTCCAGCCACGCGAGATCAGCTTTTTGAAAAGGCTTCCGGTGATCTCGCTGATTTATAAGGAAAATTCGCCCAGCCGGCTGGCCCGTTTGATCAAAGGCGACGCTCATTAAGGAGCGCAGTTTCAGTTCTTGTTGAGTGGTCCCCGGCAACCTCGGCAAAGTCTTCAATCTGCGGTGGGTTGTGCGGTTCCAGCCAAAGCCTGAGCCCTCACCGTTCAGACTGTTCCAACACACCGTGGCGTCCATATCATCCAGAAGAAATCCGTCACAACGCGATAGCGGCAAGGCCTGAGGAATTAGCCGCTCACTTTCCCCGCCCTTCAGGCGCCACAAGAAAATGCGTTCGAGATCAATGTCCCGAAACGCGAGCATGGCTTCCTCGGTGCGAAAAGCGTTAGCCAGCTCCTGCAGTAATAAACGCAAAGATTCGGCGAGCCCTTGGTCGACCTGCATCGTGCCGGTGATACGCGACAGAAATTCATTTTCCGCCACATAGCGGCGGCTTAAGTCCCCTAGAAAAGCCAGTCCTCCGCCAGCGGCAAACGTGATCACTACCAGCGCCATCCAGCCGATGGCGCGTATCCAACCAATCTGCCCTTCAAGCGCCGTACGGACCACCAATGCCAGCGAAAGCACGCCCGCAATGGGAATCGCGGAAGTTAACCCCCAACGCGACCCGGATGCGTAGCACACAAATAAATACGGAAACCACAACGCTACGGAAAACGGGCTGATATACAGAAAGACGCCTAACGCCAAAAGGTCAACCGTGAGCGGCAAATGCCACGGTCGGCTACGAAAAGCCCATTCCGCAGGAATAGCCAAAAGTGAAATTACGAGGTACCCAATTAAAAAGCTTAGAGCATAGTGCGGGTATGTCGTTGCCGGTTGCTCAACCACCGCTATCAGCGCCAGTAACACGCTGATGGGTCGGGCATACACAATCTGCCGGCCAAAATTAAGGCGTTCGGTTTCGTGGGGGCTCATGCGCGGGCACGCCTGTCCTTGGTCGTAGTCTAACAAGCGTGCCCGCGACGAAACGCACGCAGAAGTTCACAGTTTCCTGGATATAAACTCTTGGTAGAGTGAGAGGTCCAACACCGGACAACGATCGTGCCAATACTCAATAACATAGCTCATGGTTGACGTTTGGCGTGGGACCGGATCCCATCTAGCGAAGCATCGAACCACCAGCGCTTCTGTACCTACGGACAGGTGCCGTCTAATCATTGACCTGACCTTAATGGAAACCCTGCGATAGCCCGCGTCAGGGTAAGCTTAAATTGCTGTTTCTAAGACGAGCCAGGGATGATTTCTGAAAGAATGCGTTTCTCATGTAACGGCCAACCTAGGCGGCTAACGCAAGCCTGGGCGTCAGTGTTTTCATTTGTGCTAACGGTATTTGCCGCGCTGCTGCTCTGTCCGCTGCCAGCCGCTGCCTCCCAGGAAGGCCGCCGCGAGTCATATCGACTGATCACCCGCGATGAGGGACTTGCTATCGTCGATGCTATCTCCGATCACCACCGATCCCTACGCGGTAAACGCGCCAAGCCCGATTGCTCGCACCTGGTAAACGACATTTACGATCTGGCGGGTTTTCCCTTTCCTTATGCAAAATCCGCTGACCTTTATCGTGGGCACGCCAGCTTTGTTCGCGTAAGCGCGCCACAGCCTGGTGACTTGATCGTCTGGCGCGGTCACGTAGGCCTTGTCCTCGATCCGCAACAACACTTCTTCTACAGCTCGCTCCGCTTTGGACTGGAGACTGAGGATTACACTTCGGCTTACTGGCGCAGGCGCGGAACCCCGCGTTTCTACCGTTATCGTGCGGCCAGCGACCAAACCATCCTCACCGCGCGTCAGATCGCACCGCGAAACGACTTGGAGGGCAACTTTAGAACCCAACTGGTGAGTCAATCGACCTCGGACGAGCCCAGAACAAATGTGACATCGCGAGACTCCTTAGGCCCACTTCCAGCCAGCGATGACGACTCGCCAAATTCGCATGTTTCCAACACAGACGAAATCGCCCATACAGCACCTTCCAAGACCGCAATAAATATTGGGAATAGAAAGCCCACGACCGAACAGGTCAAGGAAGCTATTTCCAAAATGTATCAATCTGTTTCTCAAGATTTGAATGCTGACTCGCTCCTGCACTCCAAATCGCCCGTCGCAATCTTCACTCAATTGCGTGTTGAGCGATTGGATTTCAAAGGCAAGCATGGATGGGCTGACATCAGCATCGATACCGAAGAACTTCTGACGTCAGGGAAGTTGGATAAACTCGCCCGCCACGATGAACAACACTGGGAAATGCAACACGCCAAATCCGGATGGACGATTACCGCACCAACTCAGAATATCTACGTGCCACGCGCATTCGCCGTGCGCATCTTCGCCCAACAACTAGCCCAGCTGACTGGCCAAAGCGTTACCGACGTAACCGTTAACGCGGCGTCCGAGGAAAGCCACCTCGCCTCCCTCCTGAACACGCTCCTGAACAAATAAAATAGATAGTCGCGGTCTGTTGTTTTGTCGCTGCGAGGCCTTGTCTTTACGCCATTGTGTGAGAGAAAGCTTAATTGCTAGAGTGAGAAAACCACGAACGTTATATAAGCAAGGTAAGAATGTGACCGATACCCACACTACTAAAACGAGTCTTGAACCTATCCCCCCGCTCGATCTAAAAGCTCAATGGCTCTCCATCAAGAATGAAATCTCGGCGGCGATTAGCGCCGTCGTGGAGTCGCAGCAATTCATTCTCGGACCGCAAGTTCAGGCGCTCGAGGAAGAAGTCGCCCAATATTGCGGCACTAAATTCGCCGTGGGAGTGGCCTCCGGCACTGACGCTTTAATTCTCGCTCTTCACGCCGCCGGCGTACGTTCCGGCGACGAAGTGTTAATGCCGACTTTCAGTTTCATCGCCACCGCGGACTCGGTTTCGCTCCTCGGTGCCATTCCGGTTTTTGTCGACATCGATCCGTCTACATTCGCCATCGACCCCGCTCAACTGGAATCAAAAATTACTCCGCGCACACGCGCCATCATGCCCGTTCATCTCTATGGCCATCCCGCGGACATGGATCCCATAAACTCCATCGCTCACCGTCACAACCTGAAAGTCATCGAGGACAATGCTCAATCCATCGGCGCCAAATATAAACATCGCAAAACCGGCTGCCTCGGCGATATTGGATGCATCAGTTTTTTCCCCAGCAAAAACCTCGGAGCCTACGGCGACGGCGGAATGATTGTCACCAATTCCGAAGCCTATTCGAAACACTTGCGCGTGCTGCGAAATCACGGCAGCCCCAAAAAATATTACGCTACCGAACAGGGATGGAACAGCCGCCTGGACGAAATTCAGGCCGCCATACTACGCGTTAAGTTACGGCATCTCGACAATTGGGGAGCGGCCCGGCGCAAAAATGCCAGCTCATACAGCCAACTGTTAAATGCCGTTCCCGGAGTTGCCACGCCAGTCGAAGCTCCCTGGGCAGAACACGTCTATCATCAATACACCATTCGCGTGCGCAATCGTGACCGCATCCAATCTGTATTGGCCGAGCAAGGCATTGGCGCGACCGTTTACTATCCGACGCCCATGCACTTGCAGCCGATTTTCGCCAGGCTTGGCTATCATGAAGGAGATTTGCCCCAAGCCGAACAAGCCGCGAAGGAAGTTTTATCGCTGCCCATTTACGCCGAACTGACCAGCGAGCAAATTCATCGCGTCGTCGCAGCCATAGCCGCAGTGGTTCGCTAACGAATTTCACTCGGCTGGCGCTAAAAACCGCCGACATGAAATTCTCTAAAAGGTCGCCCGGATATAGAATCTAAGCCCGTGGACATTCGTACGCTGACAGTCGGATCGCGCCTACTGCTTTTCGTTTTCGTGCTCATCCTCATTGTCGCGACAACCCGACAAGACGTCGCGTCGTACTACTTCCGCCAAAATCTCCCGGATGCTCTACAAAAAGCAATGATTTGGGAACCCGCGAATCCGGTATATCCCGCCGCACTCGCACACCTGGTTCACTTGTATGGTCAAAACCCTGATCCCGATGCGGTAATCCGTCTCTATCAAACCGCGGTGCGCCAATCCCCATTCGATGCCGGCTACACCGCCGATCTCGCCCAAGCCAATGACTGGGCCGGACGCACTGACGTCTCACTTCTACTTTTTCAGCGCGCCCAGCAACTCTTCCCCAATTCACCGGAGATCAATTGGAAGCTCGCGAATTTTTATGTTCGCTCCGGTAATAACAACGATGCCTTGCCTCCACTCAAGAAAATACTATCCTCCAACATCATCGAGAAAAATCAAATCTTCGCGCTTTGCGATCACGCCGGCATCAATTCCGTGACTGTACTCGATAAACTCCTCTCCCCGAACATTCCAGCGTATTTCGCTTATCTCAATTTTGAAACGCAGCACGGCAATTTTTCCGCTGCGCAAGAAACCTGGAATCGTTTGCTTACGTTTAACTCGCCATTCGAACCCAAGGAAGCCCTTCCCTTCCTCGATACCTTGATCAGAGCCCATGAACTTGATCGTGCTTCCCAGGTATGGGCCTCCCTCGTCTCCCACTTTCCAGATCGCATCCCTTCACCGGCTTCCGCCGATAACCTGATCAACAACGGCAACTTGCAAACCGATATTCTCGATGGCGCCTTCGATTGGCGCGTCTTCCCGGCAAAGGGCGTCGCTGTCAACCAGGATTCTGCAGGCCCAACCGCCGACTCCCGCTCCCTGCGCATCGAGTTCGACGGTACCCAAAATCTTTACTATGGTTCCGTACTTCAATTCGTTCCCGCTCAACCTCACACTAAATATACGTTTTCAGCCTTCACCCGCTCCCAAGCCATCACCACCGAGGCAGGTGTGGGCGTACAAATTTCCGACGGTTATGATCCTAATAAAATTTTGGGCTCAACAGATCCGCTCATCGGCACAACACCATGGTCAGAACAATCATTTTCTTTCGAAACGCCCCCCGACACTCGTTTGCTCATAGTGAGAATTGTCCGCTCCCCCAGCGAAAAACTTGATAACAAGATCGCCGGCGCTTTCTGGTTTAGTCGCGTTTCCCTCGCCGCACGCCCCGCCCCAGGGTCTCTCTGACCGTATCCAGACCACACTATTTGACCTAGTTTAGGTACGTTCGTACCTTGAAGCGCGCAGTTCCGCACGCGTATACTTGACCGCGAGCACTCCTGCGTGCACAGCCAGTGCTAATCTTCGGAGCCTGGTTATGCCAGATTCACTACCGCAGATGCCGTCGAAAGGTCCTTTGACCACCGAACGTCGCCAAAGCCCTCGTCACCCCGTCAGGCCAACCGAATACATTGAAATCGGTGACAGTAACGGCGGCATTATTCTCGACATCAGTGAAGGCGGCATGGCGGTAGCCTCTGCCCAAGCTTTGGTTGGTAAGCAGACCTTACTCTTCCGTTTTCAGCTTCCGCGTACCAATGAAACCATCGAAACTTCCGGCGAAATCAACTGGATTGGAGAAACCAAAAAACGCGCCGGTGTGCGTTTCGTCGATCTTCCTCTGGCCGCCCGCAAACAAATTCAGAAATGGATCGATTCGGAGATTTCCGCGCACACCAATGGCGATAAGAAACCCAATGGTTCAGCTGTGGCTTCGCCATCGCCGAAAGTTCCTCAGGAATTCCCGCGCGAGAATAGAACCACAGCCCGCACCCATAATTCTCCTAAAAATCTGAATCCTTTCTCGTCCGAGCTCTCAAGCCCCCTGGATGAGCCCGAAGTAGAAGAGTCCGAGCCCCAGGACGAAGAAAAGACCGTTGCCGGTGCGAATGCCGAGCCGCCCCCAGAAACACGCGCTCAGCGACGCCTCCCCATGACCGCCTCCACCTTCGTGCAACTAAACGACGGTAACGGCGGCCTCATGGCCAACCTTAGCAAAACTGGCTTCTGCGTTCGTGCCGCAAAGACTCTCGAGTCCGATCAGCTTCCAGTAGTTCGCTTTCAGTTGCCTAACGCCCGCGATTTTGTAGAGTCATCGGCGTGGATCGTTTGGAAGAGTCCTTCGAAAAAGATGGTCGGCGCCCGTTTCGAAAATTTGTCGGACGAAGCGCAAGCCCAGATCGCTCAATGGATCGATGCGCAGCCGTTGCCTAAGACCGCTTCAATCAAAAATCCGGTTTCTAAAACTCAACTCTCTCCAAACCCACTCGCCAATAGCCCCCGCGAACAGCATCAAGGAATTTCGCCCCTGACAAAAACCCCGGCGCCCGTGCCAGTAACATTGATGGCCGCAGACTCGGTCCCTGTCCCTGCTTATATTTCCCCGCTGGCTATATCACTGGATGCACAGCCTGCAGCTCCATCCCCGAACAATCCATCATCCGCGCCATCGCAGCCACCCTTAGCAGCAAAAGTGCCGCCCATCGCTCCAACCAAAAAGTCGCCTCGGACAATCGAGAAAACCCTCGCGCCCGTTCCAACTCTAATTCCCGCACCCGCGTCCACCAAACCGGCCCCGGTTGCGTCCCCTCCGGTATTGCTCCAGTCACGAAAACCCCTCTCCGCGCCGCTGTCAAACCGTGCGACTGTCACCCCCGTAAAATTGAACAACAAAGCGCCGAACCTAGCATCTCCGCCAGCGTTCGTGCCGCCGGTCGTCTCCCCACCGAATCCGAGCTTGCCAGCCGGCAAATCTCTCTCAGCCGGGCCTTTCGCGGACATTTCTCGCGGCTCAAAAAATCTATGGGATCAGTTCGCCGCAGGGCCAACACTATCAACATCGACGCCCGCCTTGCCTGTTGCCCCAGTTTTTACCCAACCTGACTGGTCTGTTGCGCCTAAGAGACCGACAGGTAATTGGAAAAGAGCCGCCATAATCGTGGTAATCGTTGGCACTTTCTTGGGTGCCGCAACTCTTTTCCGAAGCAAAAAGCCTGTTGCGCCGGTATCGCAGGAAACGACGCGGAATTCTTCTGCCGCGGCGAGCGTACCGGAGGCAACTTCTTCTGCGAACCCCAACTCAGCGCCGGCAAATCAGCCAACTACCTCAACGACTTCCTCCGCTTCGAACCCCGAGCCATCCCGCGAATTTTATGATCAGCCCCGAAACACCACCCCCTCCAAAAGCGCACCTAAAAGTGATGAACAGTTCATCGATGAACCACGTCCCACGCGTTCCCAAAATCAAATCTCAAACCCGCCCATTCAAAGCAGTGCTTCAGCCTCGCGCAGCGCCGGTGAACAGCCTGCTGCATCCTCGCCCACCTCGATTCAAAGCGGCGCTGATCGTAATCAGGACCAGCCCGTCGAACAAAATTCCGGTTTCCCTGAAGTTGTTCACCACGTGCAAACCGCTCCAGCCGGGTTTTCCAACGCAAACGCCCAACCCGTCGCGGTCGCTGATTCGTCTTCCCCATCACCTGCGCCGTCCGTATCTCACAATCAACAACCGGACGCTAATCTCGCTTCCGTCGCCGCCGTCACGGAAAACTCTTCGACGCGCCCAGCCGATACCCAGGACAGTAATTCTTCACGGCGCGCTACCTCCACCTCCACCAATCCATCGCCCGCAAGCGCAGCCCCACCTGCCTCTTCAACCGCCGCCATTCCGAATCCGGTTCCAACCGTCTCGGTCTTTTCTCGTTTCCGTACCATTCGCAACACCCCCGATGCGGCGCGCCCAGCTGGCTCTGATCTTCAGATTGGGCGCTTGAAGAGCGGACCGGCCCCGCCT